>Ga0070734_10004714_pt1 | contig 12711 bp, 7 predicted proteins | sample Coa_R1_8_FD_66444 | JGI IMG/M metagenome (GOLD analysis project Ga0070734, IMG submission 66444) | Surface soil microbial communities from Centralia Pennsylvania, which are recovering from an underground coalmine fire - Coalmine... | ecosystem: Environmental > Terrestrial > Soil > Unclassified ...
GTACGAGAAGTGGGAGATCGGCTCCCTGGCGGTATGGCAGTAGGTAAAACTCATCTCCACCATGGTGTGCGCCCCACTGGCATGATCCAGATGCAGGTACATATGGTCGGGGGCGTCGTATTCCTCCACCCAGGCGCCCACGCCCTGCTGGCGGACGACCTCGGAGTTCAGCCACCAGCGGGACAGATCCACCTGGTGTACGCCGCAGTCCACCATCGGCCCGCCCTCCAGCATGCGCCCGACGCGACGCGGGCTCTCGATCCGCTGCCCATCCGGCGTCCACTCATACCGGCCATGCAGGTCCCAAAGGTAGATCAGGCGCAGAGAGCGCACATGCCCGATGGCGCCCTGATCCACCAGTTCCTTGATTCTGAGCGATACGGGGCTGAAGCGATAGCAGAAGCCGGTGAAGAGCATCAGGCCCGCCTTCTCCATCATCGCGATCATCTCCCAGGCGTCCTCTTCCGTCATCGCCAACGGCTTTTCGCAGAGCACATGCTTGCCATGCCGCGCCGCCTGCCGCACATTCTCGTAGTGCGCGGGCGCGGGAGATGCTACCACGACCGCATCCATCCCGGCTTCAAAAAAGGCTTCGCTATCGGTAAACTGCTTCGCCCAGGGATACCGCGCTCCCACCTCCGCCAACGGCGCCGGGTTGGGATCATACAGCGCCGCAAGCTCCAGGCCGGGCGTCTCCACCAGCGCCGGCAGGTGTCCATACGAGGCCACCACACCACACCCCATCATTCCAATACGTTTCATGCCTCAATCCTTACTTATCCACGCGCAGCTTCGCGGTGGTTTCTCTACGATTACTATGTTCCCGATTTCGGCATAAAACAGGAATGTTCCTTCCCTTGGCGCCTCAAAGAGCTTTCAGGAGCTGCAGGCGCTGGTAGCGCTCGGCGAGCTGTACGTGACGGTAGCGACAGTTCAGGCTCTCATCGAGGGCGTGTCCCAGGGAGGCGACCCACATATAGATCTCCTCCGCCGCGCGCCAGGCCGGGCTCTCCCCCTCGCTCTCTTCGGCACGGAAGGCCAGAGCGGGATGCTCTTCCCCGCCTCTCGCTTTCTCCCCCGCGATCCGGATAGCCTCCACCTGCGCCCGGATGGCCTCCACCTGCGCCAGGGCGCAATCCAGGCAGAGCAATCCGGCTTCATACCGGAGTTGCACACTCTGCAGGGCCTCATGATCCAGTACAAAATCCACCGACTTCCGCGCCGGTTCCACCCTGCCGGCGCACAGCAGCGCACGTGCATAGGCCATCTGCGCGTGGAGCGTCGCCTCCTTCTGCGCCTGTTCGATGCTCGGACGCGCCTCCGCTTCGGTCAGCGCTTTCCGGGCGCTTCGTACCGCCTGCCGCGCCTCATTCCGCCGGGCATACGCCTCGGCGAGGAGCGCATAGTAGATCGGACGCTGATGCACCAGCAAGCCGTTCGCCTTCCACTGCTCCAGCGCGTACTCCGCCTGCGCCGTATCGTTGCGCATCAGATAGGCGCGGATCCGCAGGGCGCGCGAACCGTCCGCCTCTCGCAGATTGCGCAGCACCAGCAGCGCCTCATCGGGTTTGCCCTGGAGCAGCAGCAGTTCGGCCCGGCAACAATCCAGATCCGCCCGACGTTTGCGCTCGTCATAGGTTCCCGTAAACGTGGCTTGTACGCGGCCAATCAGGCTCTCCAGTGTGGACAGGTTCTCCCCCATGCGCAACGCCAGACGCAATTCGATCAACAGAGAGACCTGCAAGTTGAGGTGGTATTCCCTCTCCGCCTCTCCGTCGGAACGCATCAGGATCGGCAGCACCAGGGCGCGGGCTTCGCTCCACCTCCCCAACTGGTCGCAAATGACGGCGACATGGAGACGACAGTGCGTCTCCAGATCCAGGCAGGCGTTCTCCCGCGCCATCTCCTGCGCTTGCCGATACAGGCTCTCCGCCGCCCGCAAGTCGCCCCGTCGCTCCGCCTCTTTGCCCTGATCGTGCAGGCGGCCGATCTCGGTCTGGATCGGCGAAGGGGCTTCCGGCTCCCCATGGACCCTCTCTGTCGCCTCCTCCGAGAGGGATAGGGAGACACTCCACTGCGCCGCCGTCTCAAAGGGGTTTTCCAGGTTCAAGTAGCTGCCGTTCTCACGATTGGAGATCCGCATCCAGCCGATGGCATAGCGCTCCACCTCATGCCCATGCTCCCGGACAAACTTTCCGCGCACCTGGGCGCGTCCCCCGACAGGGGGCGTCTCCAGGGCCTTTTCAATGGTCTCGGTGTCCACACCGGGGATATGGTGCGTCAGTTGCCCCAGCCGGTCCAGTTCCGCGAAGTAGCCGTCCTCCGGCTGGCTGAAACGGATGTCGGTCTCCAGCAGGTGGTAGCGCAGCGCCACCACGCTCTGGAGCGCCTCCGGGGAGAGCCCCTCTTTCTCCAGCAGCGCCACCAGTTTTCGGACCGTATTGCTGCCGATGGTCGCGGAGCGGCGTTTGCCCCGAAAGGCGTGGATCATCTCATTGATGGCTTCGATCATCTCCCCATTCAAGCCATAGATTTCGGTCGCGATGTCGTCGAAGAGCCGCTTCTTCAGCGCCCAATCCAGCATCCCTTCCAGGCGCGTCGGGTCGTGCTCCAGGCTGTCCAGCGTGTCCGACCAGTCCTGGATGATCTCCGGAGCCCAGCCGGGAAGCCATCCCCGCCCCTGCCCTTCGAGGACCCGCTCCAGATAGCGCCGCTGCAGCGCGAGGGCCGTCATGGGTCCGCTGCGTGTGTCCACGGTCTGCCTGCCCTCTACGTCCAGCGCGATCATACGCAGCGCTTTCAGGGGATCGAGCAGTTCGATGCCTTCGGAGGGGTCTTCGCCGTGATCGATGAGCCGTACGATCAGCGCCGTCGCCCCGAAGCGTAACCTCAGCCCAAAGTCGCTGTTCAGCGCCTCTCCGCAGAGGAGATGGAGGCGGCCATACTCGGCGGAGAGCGGCTCATCCTTCAGATGGAATAGGGGGCGTTGTTCGGTGCTGCTGTGCGAGGAGAGGCGTGTGATGTGGCGGGAGCGGGGCGATAGGCTGAATACAACGCCCGACGACAGCGGATCGAGGCCGCCCCCACCTCCGTAGATCATGCGGCTGGGCAGAAAGTGCTGCATCGGCTTGTCGTAGCACTCCAGTGGGCGCTGGATTAAATAGTTCTCGTGGAAGCCCCACGTATTGCCGCCATCGTCCACATTGGTGGCGCTGAGGAGACTTTCGACATGGGGCAGGCTCTCCTGAAGCCTTCGCACCAGGCGGCTGACCAGGCGGTCTCCGGCCCGAATATAGCGCACCAGATCGCCCGGGGTCTCGCACTCCGGCGTGCAGAACTCGATGTGCCCGGTGGGGTCGGCATAGAGACGTCCGCCATTGGGCAGAAACAGGCCCGCCTCTTCCGCCAGCAGGTGCGGCTCCCGCATCGCCAATTCCACCAGTGCATGGGGGCCGATCCGGTCCGAATCTCCTCGACGAAGCCGATGAAACGCCAGCAGATATTCGATTTCTGCGCCCAGGATGGTCCGATTCATGCATGTCACTCCTTCTTGCCCCGCGGAGCTCCTCTTCCCCTTAGATGATACAGGCTTTTTGCATAATCTGCAAGTATCGGAGGCGTATTCGCTCTCGCGAAGAGAGCGCTTCTCCCTCTTTAATGAGTGTCCAGACCACGTTTGAGTTGCATCTCTTGAGGCCGGGCATGGAAAATCTTATCGTTATCCCCATGTTACAGGAGACCCATGATTGTGGTCGTGGAGCGCACAAGGGAGTAAATTCCCTTGCTGCAGGGCAACCGGAGCAGGAATCCTTCGATGTGTGTCTAAGATGGCTTTCATAGGTTTTGAACGTTTGCGAATTCCTTTTGTGAGGTTTCGTGCCTCGCTCGGCGGTGGAGGTAGTTATGCATCCTCAGAAACGCCTCTTCGGGTGTTCGCTCATCCTGCTTCTTTCGCTCCTGGGCCTGCCATTGCTGCTGGCAGGTCTCCAGATGCGCCAGGAACAACGCAACCGCGCGCTCCTCCTTGCGATCCAGATTGAAGACGCTCCCACTGTTCGGAAGCTGCTGATTGACGGCGCAAACCCCAACGTTCGGCTGCAAATCGAAAAGCCGTTGACCTTCTGGCAGCATCTCCTCCGCCTGTTCGATACCCTCCATGGCAGAAAAACGCCCACGAACGAAGCGCCTTCTGCCCTGATGCTGTCTGTGGTGGAGGACAATACCGAGATCGTACGCGCGCTCCTGGCAAAGGGGGCAAGCGACGTCAACGCAGAGGGGGAATTCTCTGAGGACAGCAATTACCCAATGCGTCTGCCGCTGCTGGCGGGAGCGGCGCGCAACGGGAATAGTGAGATCGTGCGCGCCCTGCTGGACAAGGGGGCGAATATCAACGCCCGAAGTGCGCAGGGAGAGACAGCGCTTATCCTGGCGGCTTCCCATATTCCGACCTACTATACCTATCGTGAGGAGACCAAGGCCCCCTGGGCGGCGGCATGCAAAACGCACACTGCGGTCGTTAAGCTGCTGTTGGAGCGAGGAGCGGACGTCAACCTTCACGAGAACGAGGAGAACGGCACAGCTCTCTATCGTGCTGCTCTGAACGATGCAACAGAGATGGCAATGGCTCTAGTAAACAGCGGCGCTGACCCAAATCTCGGCGGCGATGGCTGGTCCGTTCTGGATTGGGCTGTCTACAATTCAAACTTGCCTCTCGTCAAGGCGTTATTGAATAAAGGCGCATGGGTTCGTCCCGAGGAGCATAGCAACGGCAACATAGAACCTCCGCTCACTGTAGGGGGCGATGCCAATGTCGCCCGCCTTCTGCTGGACAGAGGAGCAAACGTTCATGCCGGTAGATCCCGAGGCAAATATTCCGGCGAGACTCCTCTCATCCTGGCGGCACGCTATAACGATCTGGATACGCTCAAGCTTCTGCTCGCCCGAGGCGCTCGTGTCAACGAAACCTCTTATGACGGGACCGCTCTGGTTGTGGCGGGGCTTTATGGCGATCTCCCCCTCATACGTTATCTGATCCGGAAAGGAGCCAGGGTCAATGCCCGGAGTGACGACGGCGAAACCGCTCTGATCAACGCTGCCGGGGAGGGGAAGTATGAGAATGTCAAGATCCTGCTGGCGGCTGGCGCGAACCCCAACCTGAAAAGGCAAGACGGGGTTACCGCATTGATGGAGGCGGTACGCAACGGCGATGAAGACGTCGTCAGGCTGATCCTGAACGCTGGCGCGAACATCAATGCCCGGGACAAGGACGGCACGACAGCCTTGAAGGTGGCGAAAGACGAAGACAATGACGACGTCATTGATTGTCTGCGGGAGGCCGGGGCAAAAGAGTGACATGCAGGAATCGGTTTGTGGGATGGCGAACAGGGGGGCATCGCCCATTTTATAGACCCGGATGGCATTCCGTTATCGCTAATAAACTGCATTTTGCGTCCGTGAGGACGCTCGGCGCGAAGCGCCACATCAGACGGGTATTTTCAATGCCCGGCCTGTGCGGTGGCGAACAGGGGTGCATCACCCATTCAAAAAACCATCGTGACGAAGAGGACTCTATGGCATTTGCGGAACTGAAGTATTTTAGTAAGGCGCTGGAGAAGGCCACGGCCGCCGATATTCTCCTGCCGGAGAGCAAACTGGAGGGGCCGTTCCCGGTCCTCTATCTCCTGCATGGGCTTTCGGACGACCACACCATCTGGCAGAGGCGCACCAGCATCGAGCGCTATGTCCAGAACCTCCCACTGATCGTCGTGATGCCGGACAGCGGGCGCGGCTTCTATACGGACGCCGAACAAGGGATGGCCTGGGAGACGGCCATCGTGCGCGACCTTGTGGATTATGTAGACACGCTGTTTCGGACTAAAGCGACCCGTGCGGGGCGCTGCGTAGCCGGGCTCTCGATGGGCGGCTACGGCGCGGCCAAGTTCGCGCTCAAGTATCCGGACCGCTTCTGCGCCGCCGTCAGCCACTCCGGCGCGCTGGGGTTCGCGCATAGGGTCTTGAAACCGGCTCCGGACCAGCCCCGAGATACCGAATTCGCGCGCATCACCGGAATGAACCCGGTCGGTGGGCCGAACGATCTGTACGCCCTCGCCGAAAAGTTGCCCCGCCAGCAGCGCCCGGCCCTCCGCATTGACTGCGGTACGGAAGACGGGCTGCTGGATGCCAACCGCGCCTTCCATGCCCACCTCGACAAGCTGGGCTATAAGCATGAATACCAGGAGTTTCCCGGTGGGCATACCTGGGCCTATTGGGACCAACACATTCAGGAGGCGCTTGTTTTTCTTACGGCGCAGCTCAAATTGAAAGGAGTATAAAAATTCCGACATTTCTCCGATAATCACCGTAACAACAGACCTCATGTTTCGTTTGTTGAATCAGCCCCCCGCTCGTCTCACTCTGCTATGCATAGATACCAAGTAAGGAGGAGTCTCTATGCGCCATTTACGAATAAGCGCGCTCTGTGTAGCGCTCTCCATTCTGTCCATGCTGGTCTGCGGTTCCGCCCCGCGCCAGCAGGAGGGGAAGCCGGATCCACCGGAGCGCATGACGGTCGCCATCTCGAACTTGACCGGTGCGGATAAGGAGCTGGGCGCCTTTCTCGCCGAGACGCTCCTGACCGACCTGGCTCGCTCCGACCAACTCCAGCCGCTGGAACGCGCCGAGATCCTGCAGGCCTTTACCGACCTGCAACTGCCCGCCGCCAGTCCCTTGACGCCGGCTCAGGCACGCCAGTTGGGACAGCAGGTCCATGCCACCCGGATCATCGTGGGCAGTTATATGGTGCAGGAGGGCCAGATCATCATCAACGCCCGCCTGCTCGACGCGCAAACCGGGCTGATCATTCCGGGTGGCGCCATGAATGTCTCGGGAGACCGCAAAGATCTGCTGGGTGTCACGCATCGCCTGGCCCGCCAGTTCCATAAGCGGGTGACGGGCAGCGACCTGCAGTTGGAGGAGCCGACACGAGTACAGACGGCGACGGATAAGTCCGCACCGCCGTCCGACATGCCGCCATCCCTCCTGCCCGCCCCGGACGAACTGGAGCCGCTGCGCCAGAGCGGGTTGATCCCGCAGACGGCCAAGGCGAACGAGGGGCTCTCCGAGCGTGACCTGACGGGACTGGTCAAAACGATTTCAAAGCGCGTGGAGACCCATCCGGAGGGCCTGATCACCCTCACCGACACGGCGGCCCCGGTCACCCGCCTGCGCGCGTTGAGCGCGCTTGTCAAGCTGCTGGTCTCCCCGGAGGACCTGACGACCTACCGCACCAACCTTCCCGCCACCATGCCCCCGGATGCCGACCAGATCCCCGCCTGGGGCGTTCCGTTTGTTGCGGCGGCGATCGACCAGGGCTGGCTGGTCCCGGACAAAGCCATTCGGTATCGTGACCAGGCATCCTGGGGATTTGTGGCGGCAGTGCTCTCCAAAATGCCCATTCGCGAGAGCCAGGCGCCTTCCAATGCCTCACCCGATCCGGCTCCGACAGAGGACAACGAGCCATATACCGGCCTGATCCTGGATGCGCGTGACTTCAAGGTGGAGCGCACGATGAGCCCGCGCCTGCTGGATGAGGATGGCCATATCGTCTATCCGGATCCGAAGCACATCCCGACCGACGATTACGTCGGGGAGCATGGCATGGCGTCCTATGCGATCTCCGCCGAGAATGCCAAGCGGGCCGGGAAGCATCCTCTCGTTGTGAAAGTGCTCAGCCTGGCGGAGGGCACCCACGACGACCTGGTCGTCTCCAGCGAAACGGCGGCGCGGATCCGCGATGCCAACAAGCGCGATAAGTTCCTCTGGAAATGGAACGTCGTCATACTTGTTGATTCCCACTGATCCGCCTTCACTCCGAACCAGAACCGGGGCAGAGACGAAAGCGTCTCTGCCCCGGCTTGGGTTGCGTAACGCCCGCGTCAAAGCAACCATCAGGCCGCGTGGGCTACCTTGTCTCTCTCCTGCTCCATAGGCGTCTCTTCATCCGCTTCCCGGCGATCTTCCGAAGCAACGGGGCCTTCGATGGGGCGCGATGCCGCGACACATAGCATATGGGTGGTCTCCTCCACGCTCAACATCTCCAGGCAGTGGCGCAGGACATTGGCCATCCGAACCGGATCGTTTCCCAGTTCCCCCAACCTCCGGGCCAATGCGGCATCCCGATCGCAGAGCAGGCGCGCTTCCAGGCGTGCTTCCAACCCCATCAGGCGGGCCATCTCCCAGACCTGCACCAATCCTTTGACGATGTGGTTCCAGGTGACAAAACTCTGTTCCTGCAGGCTCTCCGGCAGATACATGACCTCTCTCCTTTCCAAGTCCGAACGGAACCGATTTCAGGCGAAGGAATACATAATAGCCCTGAAATTCCTGTCTTCCAAGTAGGAAACGGCCACACGCTACGTAATCTAACACACATGCCAGCCCATGCAAGCATTTTTTCCAGTGAGCGCCGCCCACAGAGGAATCTTGCGGAGAACAAACGAACATGCTATCGCGCCTGACACCCACGCGCACAAAGAGTGGCTTTCCTTTCGCGTAGGAGATAAACCGATGGACCAAAAAGCGGAAGAGAGACGTACCCTGGAAGCGTTGGAGCAGTTTGCCGGTGAGGATACGTCCGCAGCGGCAGCGGCGTTTGACTGGCTTTTTCCACGTATTGAGCGGTTTCTGTATCACGTCTACAAGACGACCTCGTTACCATCAGAGGAGATCGCCGATCTGATCCAGGAGGTTCGTATCCGGGCCTGGGAGCGCCGGCGCACCTTTCGCAATCTGGGGTTTGCCGCCTGGCTGGGCTGGCTGCGACGCGTCGCCCATAACCTGATGGTAGATCGCTTCCGCAAACGCGGCCCGGAGGTGACGATCGAACGGACCATAGAGGATGAGAATGGGGATGAGGATCCGGAAGATCTGCCCATACTCGACCTGATGATCCGGGCGATCGGGGCGGAGTTGTACCATCTGGCAGATGTGATCTGGCTGGAGTTGGACGAGACGCTCTCCCAGGAGGAGCATCATCGCCGCCTGCTGGCGGCCCAGCTCTACTACCAGGATCAGTGGTCCGCAGAAGAGATCCTGGCCCACTTCTCTCACGCACACCCGATTTTGCCCCCGTTGCCCCGCGCCGCGCTCAACGCCTGGTTGTCACACGGCGGCACGCTGCGCCACCTGGCCTTTCACGAACTCTACTACGCTCCGGAGCATCTGGCGGCCCACCTGCTGGGCCTGCCGGAGGAGACCGACGCATCTGCTCTGAATGCCCTCCTGGCCGCTGCACAGTCACCTCCGGACACGCAATGCCCCTGTCCGGACTGGACCTGGGAGGAGACCCGCATGATCCTCTGGCGCTATTTCCGTGAGGTGACCCTGGAGGAGTGGAAACAATACTTTGCCGTATCTCCGGATGATGAAGTTTATTCCGCTTTTTTTACCAGATGTGCAGAGTATTTTCCGTTTCTTCAGAAAGCGATTGCATTGCAGGCGTGGTTGGAGGGCCTGCCGGCGCTTGGCGAGGATCGAGAGAAGATCCTGGGGAAGCCGAAACTCTGGCAGCGCCTGGCTTTCGAGTATCGCTACCGTCGCGCGTTGCCGCTTCGGGACATCCATGAGCGCACCGCTCCCCCCGCGCAACAGGTCGGATACCAGATCACATCGGACATGTTGAATACCTGGTTGAGCGGCAAACAGCTATTGAACAAGTTGGTTCAGCGCTTTGCGGAGAGAGAGCCACGGGGAGGTGCCTATGCGTAACTCACAGGATGCGGATGGGCCGCTATCGCCGGGCGGATTGGCCCTACTGGAAGCGTGGATACAGGCGCAATCCCCCCCAGCGGAAGCCGAAGCGCCCACGCTGCCGATGCTGGTTGCGTACCAGAGCGGTATGCTCGATACGGATGCCGTTCAGGCGATAGAGAGCGGCCTGGTATGGCATCGCGCGGCGCGCACTCTCCTGCGGGAGACACGAGATGCGCTAGCAGCGGTGCGCTCAATGCCCTGGCAGGAGGCGGCAGAACGGGCGAAATCGGAAGATTTGATCGGCCAGGTCGCGCGGGCCTGGCTGGCGCTGGCCTCCGCACAGGTTGCCGAAGCGCCCACCGCCCGGCGTTTGTGGCAGAGCGAGGGCCTGTCCACAGTGCGTCGCCGGTGGGAGGAGGGCGTGGCGGAGGCGCGCGCCGCCTGGACCGCCTTCCTCTCCTTTGGGGAGCAGTGGCGCACCGCGACTCAGTGGCAGCCGGCGGCGCAGGTGCGCGGAGCCGAAGGCAATCCCCATGTGGTGGGGACGCTGCCGCCGGGCATCAGCCTCCTGGCAATCGCCGAGATCGGCCCGGACGGCGCACTCCGCGTTACGCTCTCTGTCCGGAATGCCTCCGGTGCGCCCGATACGGCCCTGTCAGGGATGACAGCGCACCTGGCATTAAGGTATAATCAGCAAAATTGGCCCCTTGCCTCCTTCCGCATCGAGGGCGACCGGGCCGAATGTATTCTTCCCAATATCGGAACGGCGCTGGAACTGCCTCCCGGAACCCTGCCTGCGGACATGCTGCAGATCACCCTCGGCGAGGAGGACGCCATCACGGACTCCCTGCCCTTGCCTTTGCCGGCGCAGGTGCTGGATGCCAGCGGACAGCCCACCGACAGACGGCCCGCCCTCCTGCAACTCTGGAGTCTGCCCCACTGGGAAGAGGGGATCTTTCACCTGCGGATCGCCCTGCCGGACGCCGTGCGACGCAGCTATGCCGACTATCACCTGCAACTGGATGTCGTCGTCGCTCCCCGGCGCAGCCAGCGGCTGGGAGAGTGGCCGGTGCGCGCCTGGGGCGCGGAGCCACTGATGTTGACAGCCGCCTGTCCGGGCAGCCCAACGACGACGGTCGCTTATGCGGCCATCTTGCAGGCCCGATTGCACCCGATTTCCACCTGAGCGCAACACCTGGGGAGGGCTCTGGTTTGCCTGTAGCTCCGCCGACACACGACCTCCGTCTACGCTTTGCTCTGCACGAACCCGGTCCGGACTATGCGGTCACGCTGCAGCGGGTCGCGGATGGGGCGACGCTGGAGGAAGCGACCCTGCCCTCGCCCGACTTCGTGGCGCTGGAGCAGACCCGGCTCGCCTCCCTGCGGGCCTACGTCGAGCAGCCCCTTCCGCATGCGTTTCAAGAGACGGTTGGCCGGGAGCTTGCGGCGCTGTTGCCGGAGCGCATCTGGCAAGAGATCCATGCCCAGTGGATGCAAGGCCTACCGCAGAGCGGGCTGCGCCTGCGCCTGGCTTTCGATTCCAGATGTCACCGCCTGGCAGCGCTGCCATGGGAGTATCTCTATCTGACGCAGGAGCCGATCTCCGGCTTCCCCGGCGGCTTTTTTGCTCAGCAAACCGGCTTTCACTTATGGCGAGAAGCGCCCAAAACAGTTCCCGGAGAAACTTTGACCACCTCCATGCTCCGGGTGCTGATGGTCTGCGCCAATCCCGGCACACCCGCCTATCCCTCGCTGCCCCATCTGCCAGCGGAAGTGGAGACATTGCGGGCAGCGCTGACGGCGGAGAGGGGGCGGGTGGATCTCCGCGAAGAGGGAACGGCCACACCGGACAGCCTGAGTAACCAACTGAAGCAGTTCCGGCCCCATGTGGTGCACTTCATCGGTCATGGTGAGGAGCAGACACTGGGGGGCATCCTGATCCTCCACAGCGGCACAAAAGGCAGCATTGCGGTCTCCGGAGAGGAGTTGGCTTCCTGGCTGCAAGGCGGAGAACTCCGCCTGGTCGTCCTGTCGGCCTGCCAGACGGCTTCGACCCGCTTTTCGGGCCAGGGGGTCGCGCAGATGCTGCTAACGGCGGGAGTTCCGGCGGTCGTGGCGATGCAACTGCCGATGCGAGATTCCAGCGGGCCGAAACTGACGGACGAACTCTACCGCACGCTGCTGCGCACAGGGTCCATCGAGGAGGCGCTCTGGCAGGCGCGGCACCGCATCCAGGATGTCGGCCCGGATTGGGGCGTTCCCACCCTGCACATAGCGGGTAACAGCGGCGCGCTCTTCGATTTCACACCGGCGCTTCCACCGGGTCCGGTCTATCTGCCCGCCGGGCACAACCCCCGCTTCGCCGGACGTGATGGAGTGATGGAGGAGATGCACCAGGCCCTGATGGATCCGCATCCGGTTCCGACGACGCTGGTGGGCCTGGGAGGGATCGGCAAAACCCAACTTGCTATCGAGTACGCCCTGAAGCACCAGCAGGACTATCCCGGCGGCATCTTCTGGTTCGATGCGCGCAGCACGGCGGCGCTGCTGGAGAGTTATGTCGACTACGGGCAGAGCGATTTCGAGGTCTCTCCGGGCATACCCGCCCGGCGCGCGGCCATGCGGGTCCAGGATGCGCTTCAGAAACTGCCGCGCCCCGCACTGCTGATCTACGACAACCTGAACGAAGGCACGGAACTCGCCCACCTGCCTGTGGTCGGTCCTTGCCGTATCCTCATCACGACGCGCGAGGGCTGGCTGGTTCCCCAGGAGTACCGCGCATTCAAACTGCCGGACCTGGATGCGGACACGGCGCTGGGGCTGCTGCTGTCACCGGATCAGACCTATAGCGCGGAGGAGCGGGAGGCGGCGCGCGAACTGGCGGAGAAGGTGGGGCGACTGCCATTGGCCCTGGCGCTGATCGTGCGACCTGCCCGCCAGGAGGGGTTCGTCGCCTATCGC
>Ga0070734_10004715_pt1 | contig 12708 bp, 12 predicted proteins | sample Coa_R1_8_FD_66444 | JGI IMG/M metagenome (GOLD analysis project Ga0070734, IMG submission 66444) | Surface soil microbial communities from Centralia Pennsylvania, which are recovering from an underground coalmine fire - Coalmine... | ecosystem: Environmental > Terrestrial > Soil > Unclassified ...
AATTTCCTCTTTTGTTATGGGATAATTGAACTGGTCAAAGTAAGCCAGCACTTTTAATATGCTATTCTCTTTTTTCAAGTGGTGATCGTTGTGAGATGAATGCAGTTTGATATCGTTATTTATGAACATCCTTGTCAAATAATACGCAAAGGCAACTGCACAAAAAATAAGGCGTTTGTATTTATAGAAACTATTGTCAATAAATAAAGGTTGCTTTTGCAAGCAAATTCAGGAGTTACAAAACGAAGAATAAATGATTAAGAACACAAGCCTTATCGGATTTAGTTTTGAAAATCATGAAATAGTTGATAAACAGAAAAGGCACAGGGCTTATATTGATGAAAAGGAATATTTCTTTTTTTTCAAGCGTTTCTTCGATATTATCCTTTCGGTTTTTTTCCTGATAGCCGTGATGAGCTGGTTGACACCACTTGTAGCAGTTTTTATAAAATTAACTTCGAAAGGGTCAGTATTTTTTCTTCAGAAAAGAGCAGGAAGGGGATGCAGGATATTCACGTGTTTTAAATTCCGTACGATGATTGTGAATGATGAAGCTGATTACATGCAGGCATCTGATAATGATATAAGGATAACACGCGTCGGGAAATTTCTCCGGAAAACAAATATTGATGAGCTCCCGCAATTGTTGAATGTGTTGCTTGGTGATATGAGCATTATTGGACCACGACCTCACATGCTTTCGGAATGCAGTAAATTTTCTACAATAATTCCAGATTATAAATTCAGGGCAATGGTGAGGCCAGGTCTTACCGGAATGGCTCAGGTCAAAGGGTTTCATGGACCCACACCCGATTTTGAAAACATTTTCCGGCGTTACCAGTGGGATGCATTTTATGTGCGCAATACAAATTTCTGGCTCGACTTCAGGATCTTTTATAAAACGATCACACAAAGAATAGGCTCGTTGGTCATGTATTTTTTCTGAGCTTTAAAAATTATAATGAAAATATCTGTTACCATTATTACAAAAAATGAAGAAAAAAATATCGGTGATTGTATCGATTCTGTGAAACAGTTTGCAGATGAGATCATCGTTGTTGATTCATTTTCTTCAGATGCAACAGTAGATATAGCTTTAAAAAAAGGAGCAATAGTAAAACGCGAAAAATTCCGCGGTCATATCGAACAAAAAAACCTTGCAGTCCAATATGCGTCAAACAATTTTATTTTTAGCATTGATGCCGATGAAAGACCGGATCAAACATTGATTGAGTCGATCACAATAGAAAAAAAGCTGCATTCCGCAAAAGCATTTTCCATGAACAGGTGTGCTTATTTCTGCGGTCAGCGAATCACTCATGGATTATGGTATCCAGATAAAAAACTTCGCTTGTTTGACAGGCGCATTGCGAAATGGGGCGGTATTAATCCACATGATAAAATTTTGCTTAACAAGCCTGGTGATGTCAAACATTTACGAGGGAACATCCTTCATTACTCATATAACAGTATAGAGGAGTGCAGGAATAAAAGAAGGCACTTGACTTCTGTTTATGCCGAGTCGATGTTCAAGGCGGGGAAGAAAACGAGCCTGTTTAAAATGATCGTGAATCCTATTTGGGAATTTGTTCATGGATTTATTTTTCGTGCGGGATTTTTAGACGGCTATTACGGTTTCATTATCTCTCTTGAAACAGCAAAATCTGTTTTTATGAAGCATTCAAAATTGCATCAATTGCAAAAGGATGGATTTTATTTAATAAATAAAAACTCAGACAATCAGAAATATCAAATTCTCCAATCAGAGCCTGAGCTACAGGCTGAAAATAAATTTTAGCAGAACAGGGCTTACTTAACTAACTACAAGATTTCTCTTTCGATTTTTTTTGATTTACTATTTCTTTTCATAATCATCGCCGACTTCGACATTATTTTATTTTCAGGATATCTGTTTGTGAACAGATTAACGATTTTATATTCACCAATAGGGGATGCAAAAAGCGAGAGGAAAAAACTGAAGAAGAATATTCCTTTGTTCGTGTCTAAGATATTTTCTGAAATAGAAACAATTGAGATGATAATGAGGAAGCTGAAAAAGAAAAAGTCTTTTTTTTGCCATGCATTAATGAACCCTGTTGCTAACACATATAGATAAATAAATAAGCCAAGTATTCCAGATTTCAGCATAAAGCTTAAATATTCATTATGTGCATTGAATTCATTGATGTATGAAACATACATTTGCTTCTGATAATATTTTTCTTTCAACAATTTTACCTCAGATCCTGTGCCATAGCCGATCACGGGAGATTGTTTGAAGAGTTCAAATGCGCATTCCCATCTTGAGGTTCTTGATTCAAATGTTTGAAAATTAGTTTGAGGTTTTGATAAGTCTTTTTTCAGCTCTGTTACGAATCTTTTTCCGAACGAATCGATTCTGATTATTGAAAAAATAGCCATTGCAGATAGTGCGGTTGAACAGATAATATAATTTGTTCTCCATTCTCGTTTTAATAAAAAAACAGGGATAAAGAAAGTTGTTAATAATAAAACTGCTATTAATATGGATCTTGATGAAAGCTGAATTAATGATAATAGAAGGATGACGCAACAAAAGCTCCAAAAAAAACGATCTATTAGTTTTGGAATTTTGATAAGAAAATATATAACAACAGTTAATGATAAGGCTACATACATTGAAAAATAAGTCGCATGTAGTTCAATGGGTAAAGAAAAATTATGATTTGTGAATTCGGAACTGAGGATTGAAGAAATAGGTAGCTTGTTGAATCGGATAATCTTAAATGCATCAAAAAACAAATAAATGCAGATAATTGTGCACGACAGAGCGAAAGCTTTCAATAATTGCAATCTATATTTTTTTATATCCAATGTTGTCACAGAAAGAATCAGAGGGAACAAAAGAATGGCTAATTGTTTTTCCCAATCTTTAAAAGCCTGATTTTTATCTGCAGTATAGAGCGTACAAACAATTGTGAGAAGATATATGGAACTAAGAATCAAAACCTGTGGCTTGATCGCAGAGAAATTTTCTTTTCTCAGATGAATGAGTGTATGAATGACCGTGCTAATTAAAATCAATTCAGTATAAAATCTATCAAATGGAAGCATTATCAGAAATGTCAGCAAATGATAATAAGTGATTTTATTTTGAAGCGTATCCTTTAAAATAAATATTTCTTTCAAGATTTTTTTGATTGTAGCAGTAAACAATAAATTTCTCGTAATGATTGATAATATCAGTCCAATTATGATACTCATGAATTTTTCGGAGATTGTTTTCTATCATCATTCCGGTTTGCTCCCTGACTTTGTTTTCAATAATGTTTGTTATTTCATTCGCATTTGAAAAATAAAATGCATCGTCTCCCAGTACTTCTTTATTAAAATCGTTTTTGTGTGAAGCTATTGGTGCACTGCTTCCCATTGCTTCAAGCAAAGAAGGATTTGTTCCTCCCGTGCTATGTCCATGAAAATACATAGCACAATAAAAACAAAGGCTGTGTTTTGTTTTTTTGTCATAGACCGTTCCTGGGAAGACGATTCGTTGATCTCCTCCGAATTTTGTTGTAAGATGTTTGCCGAATTTGTTCGACATATTCCCGACAACGATTATTTTTTTATCTGTTTTGCTTGCTATGAAACCATCCAGGATCATTTCAATATTATTCTCAGGTTCAATTCGTGCAACTATGAGGTAGTAATTGAATTTCTCTATTTGATAATATGGAAGAATGCTTTCATCTTCATCATTGCGGATCTCTGCACCGTAAGCGATGTATTCACTTTGTATGTTGTATTTGTTCTTCAGATAAGTTTTAATGACAGGCGAATCTGAAATAAAATGATCGCCAGATTTTACAGCCAATTTTTCTGCGTATAATAAAAATTTTTTTACAGAAGATGAATATTTATTGCGTTTCCATTCAAGCCCGTCCATATTAAAAATGATAGTGCTCTTTTGAGGAAATAATGCTTTCCAAATGGACATGCTGGTATAGCCAAGTATGAGCAGCGCATCAAAATTTCTTTTTCTTGCATCTAACAAACAATTGAAGTCGTAAATGAATTGTCCTGCAGAACCGATTTTATCTTCAGGATCATAGCAGAAAACAAGTGATACGTTATTCCATTTTTTTTCTTTGTATGGATGCCGGTGCGAGCTATAGACAATCACTTCATGTCCTCGTTCTGCAAGCCCCGCAGAGAGATATTCTGCCAATTGCTCAAAGCCTCCGTAATGATTAGGAATTCCTCTTGTGCTCAATATGCCGATTTTTAGTGCCATCAGTTTTTTAATATCAGGTTATATGCTTTGATAGTTTGCAATGAAGCTTGTTCCCATGTGTAATCAGAAAGAATTCTTTTCTTCAAATTCTCGTTGTATGGAAGTTTGCTTGCACTCACAACGCCCTCAAAAATGCTTTTTGGAGATTCCGGATCACAGTAAATGGCATCTTCACCAAAATATTCTCTTGTATATCCTTTGTCAGTGATGACAACATTGCATCCCATTGTTGCAGCTTCTAAAGAACTTAATCCTGTTGTTTCAAACCAGCTTGGCAGGATATGGACTTTTGCTTTTTGATAATATTGAATCAATTCATGTTGCGGGAGATAATCAATAAAGGAAATGTTTTTAGCGGCAAGTCTTTTGCATTTATGATAATAAGAAAACTGATTCGGTGCAGGTTTCCCGATAATGAATAATTGATAATGTGTATTGTTGAGTGCTTTTATCAGGTTTAACTGATTTTTGATCCCTTCAATCCTTGCAGCGCATATAACCATGGTTGGATCTTTTTCGATTGAATTATCCGTCACGAAGATTTCAGTATTAATGCCGTTTGGTATGGCTGTATATTTTGGATTTAAGTGATAGGTTTTTGCAATCGCTTCATATTCTGAATGTGAATTTGGCAACAGCAATTTTGATTGAGTTATGATTTCGGTTATGCATTTACGTTGACCTTTTCGGATATATGCAATGGATGGCAATTTGTCTTTTCTTAGAATGTATCTCAAAATAGTTTTTGCATATTCAATCTTGTCGGAAGAAAGCATTTTAAAAATTAAACCTGAAAACCCTTTGCGGTGATGCTTGTCATAATTGCTGTAGTCAACAAAATTTGTAGAAACAACAAAAGGTTTTTTTGATTTTTTGATGTGATGATGGATATCCGCTGGTCTTGTGATATTAAAAAAATGCAGGAGATTATATTCATGATAATCTGATAATTCATTTGTCAGTTTTATTTCAGCAGTGATGCCATGCGCGTTTATCTGCTTTGCGGTTTCCACCACCTGAATAGTGTCACCGCCAGGGACAGAATATAAAGTTGATCTTGTTATAAGCGCGACTTTCATGTTTTAATATTAAAGCCTGTTCGGGCTCATTTTATGCAGCCATCTGATTATTTTTTCCGGCAGATAGCTTGCAGCTAACAATGTATAATTGTTCAATCGTAATGGAAATATGTTAATAGCTTCTTTTATTTGTTCTCGTGCTTTTTCAGGCTGATAATTATTAGCCAGAAATTTTTTTCCGCAAAGTGCGTGATAAGCTGCCAGCTTTAATTCATCGCTGTTTTGCTCTTTGATAATTTCCAGTAATTCATTTCCTTCTGCTTCAGTGATACTACCGCGATGAATAATCTTTTTCTTAAGGCTGCGAAATTTAGTGCCTCTCCATTTTTCATCTATTGTAAGCGATGCAGGATTGAATCTTACTTTAATCAAAGGCTTTGCGATATTATTCAGCTTGCCTTTTTTGGCGAGCTGCGACCATAAGAGATAATCCTCAAAATGATGCGCATGTTCCGAATAGCCTCCTGCTTCAAGAACAATATCTTTTTTGTACATTACGCTTGAGTGGATGAACGGGCAATAGAAATACAGGTTTCTGATAATTTCATCATGCTCGTGTGAAATACATCTGAAGCTGAAAAGGAATTCGCCATTTTCAAGAATATATTCTGCATCACAACCTGTAAGCACATAATCAGGGTGCATTTCTAAAAACGCTACTTGCTTTTGAAGTCTGTCGGGAAAACAAATATCATCTGCATCAAAACGGGCAATATATTTTCCTTTTGCATGGTTAAGACCAATATTGAGTGCTTTGGAAATTCCTTCGTGATTTTTATTGATTAGTACAATCCTTTCATCTGGAAAACTTTTAATGATACTTTCTGTTTTGTCGGTCGAGCCATCATTAACAATCAACAATTCAAAATCGATGAATGTCTGATCCAAAACAGATTGAATGGCTTCGCTGATATAATGTTCCACATTATAAGCGGGCATCAATACTGTTATCGTTGTTTCATTCATCATTTTCTGGAACCTGATTTTTAATATGTATAAACATGAGCAATTCAAAAAGCGGGACGACAGATAATTGCTCAAACAATAGCCAAAGGCAAATGCTCCAAGCATGATGAATAAAAATGGAAGAACATTTTTAACATCAGCAGAACACTTTATGAAAAAGCCAATGTAGAAAATGAGAAATGCAGCAATGCCTGCTAATCCATATTCGCCTGCTAATTGATGATATACAGAATCAGGGGTATTGGTAATTGAATGAAGTTCTTTCTGCTTGGTAAAGAAATATAAAAATGTAGCTAAATGGTTGTTTGCAAAATCATCATTGCTATAACCATATTTTTCAGGAAAACCTCCTGAAATGTTTAATGCAGTTGCGCGGAAAGCGAGCTTTGATGAGAAGCATCCCATCCCATCACCTGTGATTATTTTTTTTGGATGCTGCTGAAAAAAAGACAGCGTTTGTTGCAGTGCTATTAATTTTCCGGGTCTTCTTTGCCAGTCATCTTTGACGGTCAGCGCAATGGTGTCTAGCTGATGCTTTTTTGCAAAACTGATCAATTCTTTACGGGATTGGCTTGTGTCGTTTTTGTTTTGATATTCACGGGAATGGATACTTGGTTTTGGTATGAAAGGTTTTTTTTCCGGTGCGATTGCTAAAATTGCTTTGAGCAGCCCTTTTTGCTGAAGCACGGAATATTCGCTATCCAGTTTTTGTTTGACGATTTTTTGTTTTTGATCTTCTTCTGTTTGTTTTTGAGCAACAGGAACGCTTGCTATAGCTGTTTTGCTTTCCTCTCCACGGAATAATTTTTTAAAGAAATCACCAGCATACTGATTGTTCTGCGGGGAAACTTTCGCCATGAAAATCACAAATAAAAAAATGCAGGCAGCAATAATACTTTTTTGCTCTCGACTACTTTGAAAAATGAATACAATAATGAACGATAATATGATTAATATGTTTGTAAGATTACTTCCTGTCGATAACAGAACAATCATACATATCAATACCATCAGCGGCTTTTTATTTTTTAAAAAATAGATAGAACCGAAAGCGTTAAGGATGGCGTTTGTAGTGGAGGTGTCAAATGTTATTCCTTTAATATAATCACCTGTCCCAAGAAAATATTTCTGAAAAAGCCCCTGATACTGATAAGGATTGATAGCACCGGTTTCAATGATTATTAAAAGAAGATCGGTGAGAGAAGCAATGGCGTTAATAAGAAAGAATATGATCAATGTATTCAATAAAACTTCTGAATTTAATCTTTCTGTGAATAATTTCAGTTGATGAATAGCTAATATGCTTATCAACCAAAAACTGCATCCGATTATAAAAACGATATTGTAATTCTGATGCTCGTAAAGTCTGTATAAAAAGAAATTTGCAATAGCAATTGCAATAACAATTAAATAAAATAATGGAAGTCTTGACGAACGAAAACGAAACCCGAATCGGAAATTTCTATTGACGGCATAGATTAAAACAATCGCAAGTAATTTGATGATCAGTTTTACATTCAGCAATAACAAAAGAAAAACGAGCAATTTCCAGTCGGTTTTGCGAATGATGGTTTTTAAAGAATCATATAAAAGGTTTTCGCTCATTTCATTTTTGACGTGTTCATTTCTTTTTTTTCAGGTTGAAAACTCTTGAAAGGTTAAAGCCAAAATAAATTCCACCATCACCCCAATTGCCGGTTGTCTGACTGATGTTTTGTGTTTCTGTAATGCTTTGTGAGTTGGTGAAGACCAATTGAAATACGTGGCCGCCTGTTTCAATATCCCATCCCAATGAAAATGAATTATGTGTTTTTATAGTCTCCACCTGGTTCGATGGGAGATAGGTGTACTCTGCATTAATGCTCATTCTCTTTGTGATTTTCATTCTGCCGCCTGCTCCAATAGCAAACACGCTGTTTTTATCTGTGCCTTGCGTTAAGTTGTAGTATAAATAAGTTGGCACAAGCTGCAATGAAAAGCTGCTGCTGAATTTTCTGGCTATTAAAATCTGTGTCGCATAGGCAGTTCGTTCAAGCGCAGTGAGCTTTGGTGATTCAGGAATTTTTACGGTGTAATTTGTGATGATGCCCAGCAAGCTTATGCTGAAAGGCATTTTGTTCGATCCGTCCGTTTGTCTCAGCAGTTTATATTTCAGATAAGCGTCGTATGTTTTTTGATAAGAACTTCTTCCAATACCTACCGCAAGCCTGTCATTAATCCCATAATCAAAACCAAGGCGAAGTGTTGCATTATCTAATCCAAAAAAATTATAAGAGCCACTGTTGATCTGGCCAAAACGATGTTGTATTAAAAACACAAGTGCATTTTTCCCTGGCGACTCGACTGTCTGCATGTTCACAATGTGCCCCGCTTTAAAAGTGCCTGTCACATAAGAATTAGTTTTATTCACAGACATTGAATCGTTCAACATATTGAGCAACGTAGTGTCTTGCGAACGCAGTGATTGAGCAGAAAATAATACCAGAAGCAAGCAATAAAAATATTTCAGTTGCATAGTCAATTTATTTTGTGGAGTTACATTCAATGTTTACGCGAACTATTATTTCTTTTGTTATTTTTTCTCTTACGATATATGGGATGTTGATATTAAAATCTTCCGGGTTTAATTTGAATTCAGATTTTCCTGACACTTTTCCTGACTTCACTTCCAGCATCGCCGGCACTTCAATTGCCTTTGTCACGTTGTGCATTGTTAAGTTTCCTTTCACTAAAACATTATAGGCGCCATCTTTATCAGGAACAAAATCTCCTGTGAAACTTCCTGTGAAATTTGCTTTTGGATATTTATCGCTCTCCACATAATTCTCATTGAAATGTTCCTGCATCAGTTCCTTTGTGAAAATGAAACTCTTCAGCAACAGCGTGAATGCAATATTTTTTTTCGATGCATCAATGGCTGCATACACCTGATTGTTTTCTGCTTTGATATCTTCAAGCGGCGTTTTGGAATAAAAACCAATAAACCCTGTTCTTGTAGTAAGCATCTGGCTGTTTGCCTGGCAGCAGCAAATAATCATACCAATAATTGCAATAATTCTTCTCATGCTTTTTGTTTTATTGTTGAAACCCTTGATGCACCCATGCAAGAATTGTATTAATCTCGCAATCAGAAAGCTTTGGCTTGCCATATGGCATTCCAATAAAACCAGGATCGTGTCTTATGTTCCCGATAAGATATCCACCATCAATCCAACCTCTTGTGTTGTTATAACCTTCAAGGCTGATACCGTTGCTGAATGCTGCATTGTTGTTGCTGTGACATGGATAACAATAGCTTTCGAGAATAGGCACCACATTTTTTGCGTAAGTAACATTTGTAGTGTCACAAAAGCCGGAACCCGCATAAATCGGCTGGTTTGATTTTATGCAGGCATTCATTGAAATCAATAATGCAACAAAAGCAACCATACCTTTTTTTCTGCTCAGCATATTGTGTCGTGTTTTCAGATTTTTATTTTGTAACCAGCATTTGTTCTCTCTTCGTCATCGTTGCGTCGCTCTCTTGTACGGAAGTATTTCTATTCGGCTTCAGGCTGCGAATCAAACATCATCTCGTAACCCGCATCTCGCATCAATTTCTCCTCTTCTCATTGCATCACACAATCCACCAGGTTCACATCAATTAGAAAGCCCGTGCATTTTCCTTTTATGATAATGATGCTGTCTGCGGGTATGGCAGCATATTTTTTTTCTTCATCGGCAGACATCTGGCAGCTCACTCCGCCAGCTGAAATTTTATCAAGCAAAAAAGATTGTGCTTTGCCATTATTGGTTGCTTCGGAAATTTTCCCTTTCACCATTATGATCTTGTTCAGAAATTTTTTATCGGCATCTGCTTCGTTCAATGCATACTGATTATATAGATCCGCAGCGTTGATTGTTATATCTGCTTTTAAGTTGGCTGCACTTTCATGCTTTCTCGAAAACAGGGAATAGCTCCAGATCCCGAAAATGATCAGGCACAAAAGGATAACCCACAAAAAGACTTTTCGCTTTTTTTGCATACTTTTTTACAGTAAATAATGGATGATTGCTCTGCTAAAACCGCTTGCTCAAACCAACATTCAGCCCAAGGCTTGAAAGAGAAAGACTTCCCAAGCCTATTCCTGAAAGAGGCAGTTTTGCATAAGGCTCTATTCTGATATCCCCGATTTTTCCGAGATGATGTTCATATCCTGCGCTCAGGTTCAATATTGAAAACCAGTTTTGTGTTGAATGATAATAAGATTTATCGCCATCCCACGCCCAACCGCTATTGTCCACTAATCTATAGCTATAAGCTTCTTTGTTCATGATATAAGAAGACAAACCTGCAGTTGCGAAGAACGTTGTTGCTTTGTGCTGAATAAAATTATACCTAACGTTGATGGGTATCTCAAACATGTTGCAGTTGCCATTCACATATAAAAGATTTTCACTTTGCCATCCGGGAGGAAGCTTGCTTTTATTAAAGTATTCACCGGCACTGTAATATTTTTTTGTGTCCCAGTAAATGCCCGTTTCAATATTGAACCTGCTCCTGCTGAAATGATAGCCTAATAATAACCCAACTGAACCACCAACGCCTTTAACCGATTGCATTTTCACCGTGCTGATATCTGCGCCTACCATCAGTGCAGCATAAAAATGAAAATCTTTTTTAAGCTTTACTGCTGTCTTTGCTGCTTTCTTCCCTGCCACAGCTTCAGGCATTGGATTGGTCGTTTGCTTTGTTACAACATTGTATTCTTTTTTTGCTGTGCTTTTCAGTGCGTCATCATTTTTTTGAACAGGAGTGTTGGCAACATTGTTTTTGAGTGCATCTTCTTTCTTATCTGTTTCTGCATGACCCTCTTGATTATTCTTGTTTATTGTTTTATCAGCAATTTTTTGTTTATCATCATTTGCATTTTTAATAACTGCCTTAGCTATATTTTTTTCGGTCTCTGTTTTTTGAGTATTAAAAATATTTTTTGAATGAATGTTCTTGTTAGCTACAAAACCTTCTGATCTTAAGTTTTTACTTTTTTGATTTGTGCTGACTGCAACATTATTTTTGTTGTCAGCTTTTTGTGCAATAGCTAATGTGTTGTTTGCAATTTTATTATCTGTAACAGCTTCCTTCTTTTCGTCATTCAGATTTGAGCTGTTCTCTTTAATTGTTTTTTCTGTTGTAGCATTTTTTGTTTCGACATCCGCAACTTTTGCAACAGAAACCATCTTTTTTTCATTTCCGCCATTTAACTTCTGCCACGATTCATGCCCGATCCATCCGAGTGGGAGCAATAATATCCACCAAAGAAAAACGCGGCGCTTTTTCTCTTTTTTAAATTCTGCGGCATCAGCAAAAGGAATCCCCGCGTCAGTGCGAAGCGCACCAGACACTTTATCCCAGTCAGCTACGCCGTCGGTCTTTAGGGGATATCGCTTGGCAGCATCCCGAAACAATTCATCCATATCGTCGTTGTTCACGTAAAACATAATGTGTTTCCTTTGTAATCTTTCACCATGACCTTTTGTAGCTGTGCCTTTGCTTTTGAAAGATTAGATTTAGAGGTTCCTACGGATATTCCAAGCTCTTTCGCAATTTCCTGATGCGAAAAGCCATCAATAATGTGCATATTAAAAACCACTCTGTATGCCGGGCTCAGTTTCTTCACGAGCAGCACGAGCTCTTTATACATGAGGCTATTGTCTGCATCCTGAGAGCGGTGCGATTTATCCCACACCTCGTCAGGAATTGGTTTGTATTCCGGTACCAGGCTCTCGCGGCGCATGTAGTCAATGGAAGAGTTCACAACGATCCTTTTTATCCAGCCCATGAGCATTTTTTCCAGATTGTCGGGGTCGCGGTTCTGAAAACTGTGAAGGTTCCTGAATATCTTCACAAATGCATCGTTGGTGGCATCTATTGCTTTGTCATAAGCATACACATAACGGAACGCAGTTTTTAGCCCAAAGCCAAAATAATGCTCATAGAACCATTTTTGGCACCTCGGGTCGTTTTGCGCACAGCCTTCAATTATGTTGAGTAGTTTTTCCAATCTAATGTCCGCTTAAGCAATTTCAATAATACAAACTTCTAATCCATTAAAAGAGTTGCCTCTGTGATACTTTTTTGACCTTAATTTTTTCAGTGGATCTATACTAAATATAAATAATATCGGGAAGCTTTCCTACTACAGGGTTATGGCATGCATTTATGTATGCTGATGGCGTTTAGCGATGATTAGACCCAATAGCTAACGCTAATGTATACTCGCTATTTACCATGAGTAAAAATGCGCGATTTTTTTTACAGAATAATTTTTTTTTAATGTCACGTTTTTAAGCGGCAGAGAAATTGTAGGTTTTACATTTTTCTGTTTTCCATCCACTAACCTTTCTCCTTAT
>Ga0070734_10004717_pt1 | contig 12703 bp, 9 predicted proteins | sample Coa_R1_8_FD_66444 | JGI IMG/M metagenome (GOLD analysis project Ga0070734, IMG submission 66444) | Surface soil microbial communities from Centralia Pennsylvania, which are recovering from an underground coalmine fire - Coalmine... | ecosystem: Environmental > Terrestrial > Soil > Unclassified ...
TGCAGCCCAATCCGCTTACGGGCAAGCCGGAACAAAACGGGACCTCAATTGTCGATGTGACCGATCCCAAACAGCCGCGGTATCTGGCTCACATTCCCGGTGAAACCGTTGAACCTGGCAGCGCGGGCGGCGGGGCCCAGATGGTGCGCGTGTGCAGCGGCAACGATCTGCCTCGCGCTGGCAAAAATAAGTTCTACCTGCTGCGCAGCTTTGGCGCGAGCGCCCATGAAATGTGGGACGTGACGGATCCTGCGAAACCGGCCCGTATGAACGTGATCGTGAGCGGGCTCCGCGATACGCACAAGAGCTGGTGGGAATGCGACACCGGGATCGCGTATTTGGTTGGCGGGGTGCCCGGCTGGCGCACGCCTCGCATGGCCATGATCTACGATCTCAGCGACCCGGCGAAGCCGGTGTTCATTCGCTACTTCGGCCTGCCAGGCCAGCAGCCAGGGGCGCGCGGTCCTACGCCGGAGAGCCTGCATGGACCGGTATCGACGGGGCCCAAAGGCAATCGCGTTTACTTTGCGTACGGGAACGACCGGGATGGCGTGCTCGAAATCGTCGACCGCGCCAAGCTTCTCAACGGCCCCAAAGATCCCACCGATGAGAATCTGCGCTATCCGGTCATCTCGCGGCTTGATTTTCCCGAAGATGTTGGCGCGCACAATGCGTTCCCGTTGCTGCACATGCAGCTCCCCGAGTTCGCGAAACAGAAGAAGGGTGGAGTCAAGGATTTTGTCGCGGTGATCGGTGAGACCGTGGCGAATGAGTGTCAGGAATTCAGGCAAACCATGCGCATGGTCGATGTCAGCGACGAGTTAAAGCCTACTCCCGTTTCGACCTGGACCGTCCCGGAGGCCAGCGGAAACTTCTGCAGCGCCGGCGGACGCTTTGGCGCGCACTCCTCGAATGAGAACTTCACGCCAATCTACTACAACCGAGTCTTGTTCCTGACGTATTTCAATGCCGGTGTACGCGCCGTTGACGTGCGCGATCCGTTCAATCCCAAGGAAATCGGCTATTACATCCCGGCGACGAACGACAGCACCGATAAGCGCTGCGTGGGCCAAGGCGCGGATCAGAAATGCAAGGTCGCGATTCAGACCAACAACGTGGAAGTCGACGACCGGGGCTATATTTATATCGTCGATCGAGCCAACACGGGCATGCACATTCTTACACTTACGGGTTCCGCGCGCCAAGCAGCGAATTTTTGAAGATTCCCGGAACTTCAGAGGGCGGTGGCCTCGTAGATCAAGCATGACCCTCAGATCGATCCCTGCGCTTTTGTTCATGGCGGGAGCCGTGCTGGCGGGGCAGTCCGGCCACGAACATTACCGCTGGCAGAACGGCTGGAACAGCGTCGAGATCGAGCTTTCCGGCCACATCGGATTTACCGACGACGATTCGGACATCAAGAACGTCTCAAGCGACGGGTTTTTCGAGTTGGAGCAGCGCGCTTACGGCGGAACGAAAACGTTTGAGGTGACTCCGCCGAGGCGCGTGTATTCGGTCAACGGTTCGCCCAAACCGTTTGACGCGGATGCGAAGGCTTGGCTGGCACAAGTCCTCCCGAAATATATCCGCGAGTCAGCGATCAACGCGCCCGAGCGCGTGCAGCGAATTCTGCATCAGCGGGGCGCGGCGGCAGTGCTGGACGATATCGCGAAAATCGAGAGCGACGGGCCCAGACGTACTTATCTGCACGAATTGATTCGAACCGGCAACCTTAAACCACAGGACCTGCGGGAAGCCATGCGCCAGGCGCGCAAAATCTCATCCGATGGCGAGAAGGCGGCTTTCTTGACTGACGTCGCGCCGTATTTCAGAACCCCGGCGACACTCGAGGACTATTTTTACGCCGTGGATACGATCAGCTCGGATGGCGAGCATCGACGCGTGCTTTCCTCGATTGTCCAAAATTTCGGTACGGACCGCGACATGATGGCGAGGTCGCTGCGTTCGGCGAGGCGCATCAACTCGGACGGCGAGAAGGCGGCTCTGCTGATGGAGGCGGCACGGAACACACTCAACGATGAAGCGCGGCAGAACTTCTTCCGTGCCATGGATTCGATCAGCTCCGACGGCGAACGCCGCCAGGTTTTGTCCACAATGGTTCGCGGCGGCGGCCAGGACAGGGCGACGCTCGATCGCGTGCTGCGTTCGGCGGCGATGATCTCCTCCGATGGCGAGAAATCCGCGATTCTTGTGGACGCTGCAGCCTACTACAAAGAGGATCCTGCATTGCGTAGGGCATTCTTCGATGCGGTGGGTACGATTAGCTCGGATGGCGAGCATCGAGTTGTTCTGGACGCTTTGTTGAGGCGGCCTGGTTTGGCAGCGGAAACGCTGCGCGAACTCGCGCGTTCCGCCGGCAGGATTTCATCCGACGGCGAAAAGGGCGTGGTCCTGACGGACCTTGCCGGGCTCGGCTTGAGAGACGCCGGATCGCGCGACGGATTCTTCGACGCCGCCAGTTCGATCAGCTCGGACGGCGTGCGAGCCGAGGTTCTGATTGCCGCGCTGAGCAGGGGCAACCTCGATAAACAGGGAGCGCTGCAAGTAGTGGCCACGGCTCGAGGCATTTCCTCGGATGGGGAAAAGGCCAAGGTGGTGGCTCGCGTGGTGGAGATGTTTGGCAAGGATGCGGATGTTTCGGGCGCGGTGAGGAAGGCGGCGGAGACGATCAGTTCGGATGGGGAGTACCGGCGCGTGATGTCTCTATTGGCCGCGCGATAAACGGGGAGCGAGCTGCCAACCCGTTGGATGTGCGAACCGGCTCAATGTCACTTAGCGTTTTGTTCTTTTGCAATCGCATGTACCGGCTGCCGCCGGCTTGCGCCGCGTGACACGCGGCGGCGGCCATTATTGTCCGCCCCACAGCGACGCTTGCCATGACAGCTGTCAAGCCGGCGGTACCGCGACGGCACTTATGTCAGCCGGCTAGCAGCTAGAGGATGGGCGATTTGTGAACTTCGCGTCCTATCAGCACGACAACGCTTCGCGGACCAGCGGAATAACGGGACGGGTCGATCGCCGTCTGTGGTTCACTCGCATCCACAATGTCGTGAGGCGCGGCGAGGCTTGTATCCACCGAGCGAGTCCATTCCCAACCGGGTGTCACGGGCAGCTCAAACTCGTGCGGTTCCCAGTGCGCGTTGGCGATCATATAAATGTGCTCCTGGCGGTTGTTGGGCTGACCGTGGAGGTGCATCGCCAAGATCCTCGATTCGTAGGACCAATCCGGTTCGTGCAACCGGACGCCGTGCCATTCCACTTGAGGCGCTTGAGGGCCGGCCAGCGGCGAGAACGTTCCGCGCCGCAGCAGCCGATGGTCGCGGCGAAATTGAATCAGCAGCCGGAAAAACCGGAACAGATCCGCATTGGTTTCGAGCAGAGTCCAATCCATCCAACTGATTTCGTTGTCCTGGCAATACGCGTTATTGTTTCCCCGCTGGGAGCGGCCCATTTCGTCGCCGGCTGGAAACATCGGAACGCCGTGCGAGAGCATGAGCAGGGTTGCGAAATTGCGCACTTGACGCAATCGCAGGCGATTCACTTCCGGCGAACTCGACGGACCTTCGGCTCCGCAGTTCCAGCTTAAATTGTCATTCGATCCGTCGCGATTGTCCTCGCCGTTGGCTTGGTTATGTTTTTCGTTGTAACTCACCAGGTCGGCGAGCGTGAAGCCGTCGTGGCACGTCACAAAGTTAACGCTGTGCCACGGCTCGCGCGAGTTGGCCGCGTATAAATCCGGACTGCCGAGCAGCCGGGTCGCCAAGGCCGGGACCATGCCTCCGTCGCTCTTCACAAAGGAGCGGATATCGTCTCGGAACTTGCCGTTCCATTCGGCCCAACGCCCCCACGACGGAAAGCTCCCGACCTGATAGAGACCGGCGGCGTCCCAAGCCTCGGCAATCAGTTTGGTTTGGGCGAGGACGGGATCGAGCGCCAGTTGCTCGAGTAAAGGAGGATTGGCCAAAACCGTCCCATCCTGCCCGCGCCCCAGGATCGACGCGAGATCGAAACGAAATCCATCCACGTGCATTTCCGTCACCCAATAGCGGAGTGCGTTGCTGACCAGGTCGCGCACAACGGGGTGATTGCAATTGAGCGTGTTGCCGCAGCCCGAGTAGTTGAGATACTCGCCTGTTCCCGGTTTGAGCATGTAATAGATGGGGTTGTCGATACCCCGGAAGGAGTGCACCGGGCCGCGCTCATTCCCTTCCGCGGTGTGGTTGAAGACCGCGTCCAGAATCACTTCGATCCCAGCGGCATGCATGGCTTTCACCAGAGCCTTGAATTCGTTGACCGGTCCCGCATCTCCCGCCGAGGAAGCATACGCGGCCTTGGGCGCGAAGAAGGAGATGGGATTGTAGCCCCAATAATCGAACCGGGCCGGCTTTCCCGTGGCTTCGTTTCGCTCCTCCAGAATTTCATCGAACGCAAAAATCGGCAGCAACTCGACGGCCGTGATGCCTAGCGATTGCAGATAGGGAATCTTCTCGATCAATCCTTCAAAGGTTCCGGGCTTGCTGACGCCAGAGGACGGATGCCGCGTAAAGCCTCGCGTGTGGAGCTCATAGATCACGCTGTCCGCCATGGGAATATTGAGTGGCTGGTCCAGCTCCCAGTCGAAGTCGCTCTCGAGGATGGCGGCGCGCCAAACGGCCTTTCGAGGGGTATGCTCGCTCCAGACCTGGTTCCCCGAGAGCACCCGCGCATAGGGATCGAGCAAGATTTTTTGGGCGTCAAAGCGATAGACCAAAGGGTTCTCATTGGGCGTCCGCTCCATCCGAAAGGTGTAGTGGATACCGGGATTCAGCCCGAACAAGAAGGCATGCCAAACATCGCCCGTCCGGTTGAGATGAGGGTCGAAAGGGAATTCGACCAGAGGCTCGTTTTCGCCGGGGAAGTACAAAATCAGGGTTACGGAGGTAGCATGCTTCGAAAACACGCTGAAGTTGATCCCGCCGCGCAGAACCGTGGCTCCGAATGGCAACGGTGAGCCCCGCGTGACTTCGAAATTCGTCGAGATCAGCGACAACAACTTCTGGCGGAGACTGGAGGCTTCGGGATCTGGATGCATCCTGGACGATCTGTCAAGTCTACCAATCCCGATCGCGCGGATTCGGACGGGCGAGTTACTCAGTCGTTCGGGTGACTTTGGTGGCGTATCCCAGGCTGGATCCATCCCGGGCGGGAAAGGCGTTCACGATCACATGATCGCCCCGCCGGAAGGTATCGATCTTCCAGCCGGTGCGCAAAAGCGAATTCGGACTGCCCATCTCGAGTTTCCAGCTCATTTGAGGACCTTCCGCCCCGTCGAGGTACAACCGAACGTGGGGATTGCTCCAGTCGATCTTGGAGACCGTGCCCTTAAGAACGATCGGCTTGGTCTGGTCGTAGATCAGTTCCAACCGGTGATGCGCCTGAATAGGGATGGCTGCAAACAACAGGCTTATGCTCGTCAACAGAAAAACTCGCTTAGCCTTCATCGCGACACCTCTCTCACAGGGCACTATATCCGGCGGAATCGGCCGTGTCAATGGCGTGCTCCTATTGCTCGCAAGTCGTAGAAACAACAAGGTCACAGTCCGGTCACTGACCTGGAGGTGACTGTTCCTCCACCGGTTTCTTTCCGATATCGTGTTAGGCTTCGGTCTGCAACAGTCCAGGCTAGGGCGTCGGATCGTACTACTTCATACCCAATGACTTTCTTAAGAACTCTGGTTGCTCTCGTTTGGTTGTGTGCGCTCGCCTCGGCTGCGGTGACCGGCAGCATCACCGGCACGGTGACGGACCAGACCGAGAAGGTCGTCGCGGGAGCCACAGTGGTGGTGACGAATACAACGCAAGGAATCCAGAACAAAGCCGTTACGGACGATCATGGCGAGTATTCTTTCCCCAGCCTCCCCGTAGGTTCCTACCGTCTTGATTTTGAAGCGCCCGGGTTTCGTCCGTTGAAACGAACCAGCATCGTCATTAATGCCGACAGCGCGCTGAAGGAAGACGCCAAGCTCGAATTGGCGGAGCAGACTCAAGAGGTTACTGTTGCAGAGAGTTCAGTGCAGGTAGAAGCGGAAAGTACGCAGATCGGCGAGGTGGTCACGGCGGCCTCCATGACTTCGGTTGCGCTCAACGGCCGGAGTTTCACGGACTTGCTGGCATTGCAGCCGGGAATCGTGCCGATGTCGACCCAGACTCCGGACTCGATCGTCATGGCCGGCGCGACGGTCGCGATTGCTCCATCGGGTGCTCTCAATCCCGGTAACCAATCGATCAGCGGCCAGCGAGAGGATGCGAACGGGTTCATGATCAACGGGGGCGACGTTAAGGAGCTGATGAACGGGGGTACTTCCATTGTTCCCGATCTCGACTCCATCGCGGAATTTCGTATTCTAACCAACAACTTCGACGCGCAGTATGGCAATTACAGCGGCGGCATCATCAATGTGGTGACAAAGTCCGGCGGAAATCAGATCCATGGCAGCGCCTTCGAGTTTCTAAGAAACACCGATTTGGACGCACGCAGTTTCTTTTCGCCAGAACGCAGTTTCTACCGCCAAAATCAGTTCGGCGGAACCGTTGGCGGACCTATCCGGAAGGATCGGGTGTTTTACTTCGGGGACTATCAAGGCACGCGCACGAATCAGGGTTTGGACACAGGTCTGATTTCTGTTCCCACTCTCTCGGAGCGCGCCGGAAATTTTCAGAGCACGACCGATTCGCTATCTGGCAAGGTGAGTGGGCCCTACCTGGCCAATCAGCTTTCCCAGCTCTTGGGATATGGCGTCGACGCGAATGAGCCCTATTACACGTCCGGCTGCACGTCCAGTTCGCAATGCGTGTTTCCGAGCGCAATCATTCCGCAGCGGGCGTGGTCGGCGCCGGCTCAGCATCTGCTGCAATATATCCCTCTCCCCAACGTCGGTCCATCCACGTTTTCAACCGGCTCCATTGGAGAGACGGTTCGTGACGACAAAGGCAGCTTTCGGGTGGATGGCGACGCAAAACGGTGGGGCATGTTTTCCGCCTACTACTTCTTCGACGATTACACCGTGAACAATCCCTATCCGACGGGTCAAGGCGGGGCGAGCGTTCCCGGCTTTAACGCTCTGAACCTGGGGCGAGGACAGGTCATCAATTTGGGCCACACCAAAACATTCGGAGCTACGGCAGTCAACGAAGTCCGCTTGAGCTACATGCGCGATTCGAACAATGTTGGCCAGCCGGCGGGCGGCGTGGGGCCGAGCCTTGCTTCCCAAGGTTTCGTTACCGGCGTCGGGACACCGGGAATCGTGCCGCTTGCGCCATCGATCGAAGGCGTCGAGAACGTTATCTTTAATTCGTTCGTCATGGGCACTCCCATCACGAACTTGAAGCAGTGGAACAACACATTTGCGCTGAGCGACAGTTTCTCGAAGGTGTGGGGTGATCACACCTTTAAAGCGGGAGGATCCGGAAGTCTCGAGCGGGTGAACGTCAATCCCAATCCGACTTTCAATGGATCCTTCCTTTTTTCCGGATCGGAAACCGGCCTGGACTTCGCGGACTTCCTGATCGGTGTAGCCAGCAACTACAATCAGGCCGATTCTCAGGCCTACTATCTGCAACACAAATACGCCGGAGCGTATGCGCAAGATAGCTGGCGCATCCGGCCGAATCTCACCCTGAACTACGGCGTTCGTTATGAACTGATGGAGTATTGGTCGGAGAAATTCAACCAGATTCCGACCTTCATTCCGGGCGAACAGTCCAAAGTCTATCCGAACGCCCCGCTGGGCCTGGTCTATCCGGGAGATCCCGGTGTTCCCAATACGCTGGTGCCGTCGAAGAATCGTTTTTCGCCGCGGGTCGGTTTGGCGTGGTCGCCGGGGGCCAAGGACGGACTCCTGGGGAAGATTCTGGGCGGGCCAGGGAAGACCAGCATTCGCGCCGGTTATGGGATCTACAACTCGGTGATCCAAGGCAACGTGATGGCGTTCGACGAGCCCCAGCCTCCCTACGGTTTGAGCTACACCAGTCCCGCGCCGCCGCTGTTTGCGACTCCGTTCCGGTCCGCGTCGGACGGAACGTTTCTGGGCAATCCGTTTCCGCTAACGTTTCCGAGCCTCGCCGGTCACACCGCCGGCAATCCGGATACGGCGCTGAGCTTCACGCAGTTTGAGCCCATCGCGGGCATGACGGCGCCTCCACCATGGAACACGATTCCTTATTCGGAGAATTATTTCTTTTCAATTGAGCGGCAGCTCAGTACATCCACTCTGCTCAGCTTGAGCTACGTGGGTTCGCAAACGCATCACCTGTTAGCGGTGTATTCCATCGATCCGGGCAATCCCGCCCTTTGCCTGGCGCTGAGCCTGCCGAGCGCGGTCGCTCCGGGGACGCCTACATGCGGTCCGTTTTCGGAGAACACAGCCTACACCACGGCTTCCGGCCAACTCATAAACGGCACCCGCACGGGGCCTTTCGGAAGCGTGAATTTCGCGAATGACGACTACGATGCGAGCATCGGCAATGCGAACTTCAATTCTTTTCAGGTCACGCTAAGACACTCGGCCAAGGGCCTGACGTTCCTGGCCGGTTACACGTACAGTAAATCCATCGATCAGGCGTCCTCTCTTTCCGATCCGCTCAATCCGTACAACTTCGGTGAGACCCGGGCGCTTTCCAATTTCGATCTAAAGCACAATCTGGTCGTCAGCTACGATTACGAACTTCCGCTGGAGCGTCTCTCCAGTCGGGCTAAGCCGCTGACTCGGGGATGGGCGATATCCGGGATCACGCGCGTCAGCAGCGGTTTTCCGGTGACGCTCAAAAGCAAAGGCGACAACTCATTGATGGGAAGCATTCCCAATGGCGTAAACAATTACAGCCTGGATCTGCCGGACTATAACGGCGCTCCCTTGCAACTGAACGGGAATCCGCGCAACGGGCAGCCCTACTTCAATCTGGATGCCTTCAGCCTGAACGCTCTGGGAACTCCTGGCAGCGCATCACGCCGGTCATTTTATGGTCCGGGGATGTTCAACTCAGATATCGCTCTGCTGCGAAACTTCAGGTTTTCGGAAGCGCGGTCGCTGCAGTTTCGCCTCGAAACCTTCAACACGTTCAACCACACGCAGTTCTTCGGCCCCGCAGCCGTGAATGGAAATATCAGCAGCCAGTTGTTTGGGCAGGTGGTGAATTCGGCGGCGCCCCGGCTGATGCAACTCGCCCTGAAGTACACGTTCTGATATGCTGCTTCAGACCATGTTCCTGTTCATTGCGAACCCGCTCAACGAATCCGCGTGGAGCTTTCCGATTCTCGAATGCATTCACATCATCGGGTTCGCCTTGTCGATCGGGACCATCGCCATTGTAGATTTCCGCCTACTGGATGTCGGGATGGTGCATCAGACTCCCGCGCAGCTTTTGAAAGATACCTGGCCCTGGACGCTGTCCGGCATCTTGATCATGATCTTCTCAGGTCTGCTGCTGTTTTCTTCCGACCCCGATATGTACTACCTCAACTGGGCGTTTCTGATCAAGATGGTCTGCCTTCTGCTGGCGATCGCGTTTAACTATACGATCCACAATAAGGCAGCCAGTTCGGAAACTCCGCCCGCGAATTCCAAGTTTGTGGCGTGCGTCTCGCTGGTACTGTGGGCCTCGGTTGTGTTCGGTGGAATTTTTATCGCGTTTATTAATCAGGGGCTGAAATTCCGGACCTAAGCATGTTCCTCTCGCTCGCCCAGTGGGCCCAAAACACTCAATTCTTCACGGCGCTGCGAAGCTCCTGGTACGTCTATCCGATCGTGATGGCGACGCATTTGCTGGGGATCGCGCTGTTCGGCGGGTTGATTCTGATGACCAACCTGCGGCTGCTGGGCCTGACGATGGGGAAATATACCGTCACCGACGTCGTCAGCCAGCTTCGCTGGCCGAAGCGGATCGGATTGATCGTGGTAGCCACCTGCGGCATCCTCATGCTCGGTTCTAAAGCGGAAGAGTACTACTACAACATCTTTTTCCGTCTCAAGGTCGTGTTCCTCGTGTTGATGTTCGTACACGGCTGGATCTTTCGCCGCAGCGTCTACTTCAACACGGAAGAGATCGACCGCTCCCCGCAAGTGTCAGGGCGCGTAAAGCTGGCGGCGTACTCGTCACTGCTCATTTGGGTGTGCATTGCGTGCGCCGGACGCGGAATCGGGTACATCGACCCTCCCCTTGATAAAATTCACGCCAGCTTGGGATCAACTCCGCCGGCGAACCTGGGCGCTCAGCAGAAAGCTCGCTGCCTGGGTAACGGCTCCGGTAGTGACGTGTGCGACGCTCAGAATCAGTAGCGCCACGCCTTGCGAGCCGATCAGCAAGAGCGTGAAATCGCCAAATCCCAGCAGTACCTGCACAGCGGTCACGACGGCCAACGTCACCGCGAGCGCGCGCAGAGAAGGCTCACTCGGAGACTGACGCGTCACTCGCATCGAAACCAGTAAAACGACAATGGCGACGATCAGGGCGTTGAGCAGGTGCAGCAGGACTCCCAGGACACCATGCCTGTAAGCCGCGCCCAGCGCCACTTGTATCGCTGTCAAATGCGACGCGGAGACCGCCAGGACGCGGAGTGAGGGGCGTCCGGAGTCTTCGAGCTTGCCGCCGGAATTCCAAGGTGGGGAAGTGGCCGCCGCGGCAAGAACCACGACCAAGAAGAGCCCCTGAGCTAGAAGCGCGTGGACAAAGCCCGCGGCCCGCGGCATCGCTTGAAGCGTGCCGGTCATCCCCGACCATCCCTCCAGAAGCACCAGCGCCAAGGCCGTCCATCCCTGCCATCGCCGAAGCCACAGGGCCAAGCCGAGCGTAAGCGCGCCCACGACCCACGCGACGATGGAGTGGGCTTGCGCGAGCGAGATCTCAGCAGGAGTGGTTGCGGTCACCAACGGCGCGCTGGATCCGGGCGTGGGCTGAATCTCCGTGGTGAGCGCGGCTCCCAGGACAATCAACACGAGTACGCAAACGGCCACCGCTACGGTATACCGAAACATCCACGCTTGGCTCATGTAGAGGATTTCCATTGTAGTTCGAGAGGTCAGTGACCACGTCAGTGACCGGCAGGTGACCCGCTGGGTCCGTCGGAATTTCTGTCGTTCATGCTAGGCTTTCGACTATGCGCTTCGCTGCTTTCATTGGGTTGTTATCAATCGGAGGATTGGTCTCGATCGACAGGTCGAAAGCACAAACGCCACCACAGACCAAGGGTGCTGCGACGACTGGGAAAGCGGCGCCGTCCGGCCGGAACCCAGCGAATTTAGGACAACTCATGAAGGGAATCTTATTTCCCAACTCGAACGTAATCTTTTTCGCCCAAAGCGAGGATCCGGCCAAAGTGACGCCTGCGAAGGACCCATCGACCGCGACGGACCCGCTCGCCGATACCTATGGAAAGTGGGAAGCGGTCGAGAACAGCGCCCTGGCTTTGGTGGAGTCAGCGAACCTGCTCACGGTCGCCGGCCGCACCTGTGCCAACGGCAGGCCCGTTCCCGTGACCAACGCCGACTGGCCGAAGTTCGTTCAGGGCCTGAGGGACGCGGGAATGAACGCGTACAAAGCGGCTCAATCGAAGGATATGGATAAGATGCTCGACGCGGCCGACAAGATGACCACGGCTTGCGCCAACTGCCACGACAAGTACCGCGAAAAACCAACCCTCGCCGACCGCTGTAAGTAGAGGGGTAAGTAACCGGTCAACTTGTAGGCATCGCAATCCTCTGACATACTGGTATCCATGCTGGTATCGTCCTTAAGCCGACAAGATCGCGCCTTGATCTCGTTGCACGTGTTCCTGCGCCTGACACGGATGGACGTCTGCTGCGGTCCCCCCGTCTCCCGCTGATTTCCCCGTCGTTCGAAATCTCGCGAACAACAAGTAATCTAAAGGAGAAGTGCATGGGAGAGAATTCCACCCTCTGGGAGGAAACCATTCAACCGGGCGCCACTTGGTCGCACGTGCTGAAGCGGGGGACGGCGTTGCGCCTGACAGACCAGGAGGGAGGCGCCAACGCCGGCGCGATTTTCTACAATTTTGAGTGCCCCACGGAGCGGTTGAACATTCCGGACACGCTCAAGGCTCAGCACATCGCGAGGCTCACCAGCGGCTTCGTGCTGTACTCCGACATGGGACGCATTTTGTGTTCGATTACGGCGGACACGGTTGGATGGCACGATCCGCTGGGTGGAACTTCCAACGCCAAGACCGTGCTTGCCAAGTATGGCCGCGCCACGTATCAGGAGTGCCGCAACGACTATCACAAGAACGCGCATGATGGTTTCCTGATTGAGCTGAGCAAGTGGGGGCTGGGTCCGCGCGATTTGACCGCGAATATGAATTTCTTCAGCCGCGTCGACGTGGCCGCCGACGGGGCTCTAAAATTCGCGCCGGGAAACTCCAAACCGGGCTCCTACGTGGAGCTTCGCGCGGAAATGAATGTACTGGCGATTCTCAATACTTGCCAGCACCCGCTCGATCCGAATCCGCAGTATAAACCCAAACCGGTCCAACTGCTTTTATCCCGTGCCGCGCCGCCGGGAGCCGACGATCCTTGCCGCATCTCGCGTCCGGAAAACGGCCGCGGTTTTACCCTGACGGAAAGGTATTTCCTCTGATGACGGAAAGCAAATTGGATCCGGCTCTGGCCGCTTATTCCGAAGATATTCCCGC
>Ga0070734_10004719_pt1 | contig 12700 bp, 10 predicted proteins | sample Coa_R1_8_FD_66444 | JGI IMG/M metagenome (GOLD analysis project Ga0070734, IMG submission 66444) | Surface soil microbial communities from Centralia Pennsylvania, which are recovering from an underground coalmine fire - Coalmine... | ecosystem: Environmental > Terrestrial > Soil > Unclassified ...
CGGAACATCGCCTTGTTCCGCTCGCGCCCCATAAAGTGCTCCTGGTCGGGCGCTTTGTCGTAGGAGTAGCCGGGTGAAAGCATCATGCCCTCGACGCCAGCGTCCATCATCTCCGTAAAGAACGCCCGCACCGATTTCGAATCCACGCCGTCGAACAGCGTCGTATTCGTCGTTACGCGGAACCCGCGCTTCACCGCTTCGCGGATCGCCTCCGCCGCGATCTCAAACCCGCCCTCCTTGCATACCGAAAAATCGTGGTGCTCTTTCTCGCCGTCCATGTGCACGGAGAACGAGAGATACTTGCTTGGCTGGAAGAGATGCAGCTTCTGCTTGAGCAGCAGGGCGTTCGTACACAGATAGATGTACTTTTTGCGCGCGATCAGCCCCTCCACGATTTTCTCGATCTGCGGGTGCATCAGCGGCTCGCCGCCGGGAATCGAGACCATGGGCGTACCGCATTCGCCCACCGCGCGGAAACACTCCTCGGGCGTCAGCTCCTGCTTCAGAATGTGGCCCGGATATTGGATCTTCCCGCAGCCCGCGCAAGCAAGATTACAGCGATACAGGGGCTCCAGCATCAGGACCAGCGGGTACTGCTTCCGCCCTTTCAACTTCTGCTTGAGGACGTAGGTCGCCACAGTCCACATCTGCGAGACGGGTACAGGCATCTCCTTTATCTTACACGAACGCGAACTCGCATTCGCGTTTGCGACCGTAAAGTGTCACCGGCCGCCACCTCTCGCTTACTTTCCTGGTAATTGGTGAGAAACCATGGGAGGACCAAGAGCTCGCACCTCGGATTTACGCTCGGTGCAAGCATGGTAGCTAAGCGCCAACGCAATGACGGCGCCCGCGAGAGACATCGCTCGCCGGAACGGTGTATCCGCCCTCGGTAAGTACCCATGTCCCTGGCAAGTAGAACAGATCCCCGATCCCCCACACTTCACGCACGAAGGCGCCGCCGAGTTGAGACTCACGTTCGTCCCTGAGCCGAAACATTGAGAACATTTTCCGTTCCCCCGGCCAAGCAAACTTATCCGGTCGCAGTCCGTGCATCCCGGGACACGAGATCCAGGCATTTCCTTCTCATGTTAAACAAACACTCATTCGCGTTCCAGCCTGTTATAGATTAGAGACGACGCATGCCGCAACCCGCCGCCCGCCGCACCCCGCTACAGACTCGCAGCAACGAAACCGTGCAAGCCATCCTGGACGCCGCTTCCGAGCTCCTCGGCCGAGCGCCCTTCGATCAGATCACTACCGTACGGATCGCCGAGCAGGCCGGCATCTCGGTCGGCGCGCTCTATCGCTTCTATTCCGATAAGCAGGAGATTTTCGACGCGATCGCCGTGCGCGAACTCGAGGCCTTCCGCGCCCAGATCGAGAACACCGTCAGCGCGCGCCGCCTGATCTTCTCCCCGCGCCGCACCCTTGAAAGAATTCTGGACGCCTACGTCGACTTCCTGGAAGCCCGGCCCCACTTCCGCGAACTCGCCCTCGGCCGCCACATCAGCGACCGCACGCGCGAAAAGCAATCGAACCCGCAGACCGGCCCCGGCGGAATCCTGCAGGACCTGCTGGTGACGAAGTTCGGCGTGAAGCCCGGCAAATCGCTGCAGCTTAAAATCCGCATCGCCGCCGAAGTCGGCGACCGCGTCATCGCATTCGCCTACCAGCAGAAATCCCGCGACGACCGTGCGGCGGTGCTTGCCGAGCTGAAAAAGCTCCTGACGCGCTATCTGCTGCGTTAGAGATTCGCTGCATCCGCTTCCCAAACGTAGTGCGAACCTAGATCGCCCTTACGAAAAATCCGCCAGAATTCGCCACTCGACCCGTCAGGGAAGATCCGTAGCCTGAAATCTCCCTTGAACCTAATTACGACATCACCATATTCGTTGCTCTCGGCGCGTTCGACAACAAGTAGCTCCGAATAATTCAAAAGCTCGCGTTGAGAATTTGCTGGATCCCGGAACAAATCTCGCAGCCTCCGTTCCTGCAAGCTGCCCCCATTCGCCGGGTCCCAGTTGTCCGTCTCCGGGAGATCTGTCTCTGCCGCTGGCTCACACCAGTCTCGCTTCCCGGTGATTACCTTGTCACTCGATTCGAGCCGCCAAGAACATTGGATGTGAAGCCACCACTCCGCGTCGCGCTGTCCTATTTCGGTGCTGATGGCGCCAAAACCAAAGCCGCGCAAATCCGCTGCGTGCCCGGCCGCAACAATTTGGAGACCGATCAGTTTCTCGAGAGCCTCTGAAGCCCGCATATGCCCTAGCGTTTCTAGCACACCCGGCTTTTGTACGCCAAGGGCTGGCCAGTCACCCCTCCCGCACCATTCTGTCCTTCTGGTTCAAGCAGTCCCTGCGCCCGCGTCCTTGCCGGAACCCTGGTAGCGATGCGTGCTTTCTCGCGGCGCCACACCTACACCACGCCGCGAGAGAAACGCGCACGCCGCAAGAAATGCGGCCGCTCACCCCGCCCGCTATATTGAAAAGAGTGTCCGAAAAGTCATACGACCATAACCAGATCGAACTGAAGTGGGCTGAGCGCTGGGCGGACTCCTCCCTCTTCGCCGCCGAGGAAAATTCTTCGAAGCCCAAGTTTTACGCGCTCGAAATGCTGCCCTACCCGAGCGGCACCCTCCACATCGGCCACATCCGCAACTACACCATCGGCGACGCCCTGGCGCGCTACAAGCGCATGCGCGGCTTCAATGTCCTGCATCCTATGGGCTGGGACGCGTTCGGGCTTCCCGCCGAAAACGCCGCCATCGCCAACAAGCGCGACCCCTACGAGTGGACCATGTTCAACATCGAGAACATGAAGCGCCAGCACCGCCGCATGGGTTTCTCCTACGACTGGTCTCGCGAGGTCGCTACTTGCGATCCGGAATACTACCGCTGGAACCAATGGTTTTTTCTGAAAATGCTGGAGCGCGGCTTGGCCTACCGCAAGCAGGCGCTAGTCAATTGGTGCCCGGAGTGCGGGACCGTGCTCGCCAACGAACAAGTGGTCGACGGCTGCTGCTGGCGTCATGAGTCGACACCCGTCGAGCAGCGCGCGCTCGATCAGTGGTTCCTCCGCATCACCGCCTACGCCGACGAGCTGCTTGCCTCGATCAAGGATTTGGAAGATGGCTGGCCCGAGCGCGTCCTGCTCATGCAGACCAACTGGATCGGCCGCTCGGAAGGCGCCGAGATCGATTTTAGACTCGACGGCGCGGGCACGCCTATCCGCGTCTTCACCACGCGCGTCGATACCATCTACGGCGCCACCTGCGTCATCCTCGCGCCCGAACATCCGCTCGTTGCGGAGATCACAGACGCCGCGACCAAAGCCGCGGTAAAGCGCATGATCGATGCACGCGCCGCCAAAGGCCCGGGCGACATCGAGAAGGAAGGCATCCCCACCGGCCATTTTGCAGTCAATCCGTTCAGCGGCGAAAAGGTTCCCATCTGGATCGGCAATTTCGTCCTGATGGGCTACGGAACCGGCGCCATCATGGCAGTCCCCGCGCATGACCAGCGCGACTTCGAATTTTGCAAACAGTACGGCATTGCGATCCGTCCGGTCATTCGGCCCGTCAACGGCGCGCTTGCCGAGGTGTCAACGATGAAGGAATCCTTCGGCGACGACGGCATGGTCGAAAATTCCGGACCGTTCACCGGCCTCTCAAGCGAAGAAGCTCGCCGCGTGATGAGCGCCAAGGCCGAAGAGGAAAACTTCGGAAAGGCAGCGGTCACCTTCCGCATCAAGGACTGGGGCGTCTCCCGACAACGCTATTGGGGCACTCCCATTCCGATCATCTATTGCCCGAAGTGCGGCATGGTTCCGGTGCCGGAAAAAGACTTGCCCGTGATTCTTCCCCTGGGGATCGCGATCACCGGCAAAGGCCGGTCGCCGCTCGAAAACGTGCCCGAGTTCATGAACGTCGCCTGCCCCAAGTGCGGCGGCGCGGCCCGGCGCGAGAGCGACACCATGGACACGTTCGTCGATTCCTCCTGGTACTTCTATCGCTACTGCGATCCCCACAACTCCGCGGCGCCTTTCGACTCGAAAAAGATCGCCTACTGGTTCCCGATCGATCAGTACATTGGCGGCGTCGAGCACGCCATCCTGCACCTGATTTACTCGCGCTTCTGGACCAAAATGATGCGCGACCTCGGACTCATCGGCAACAGCGAGCCGATCAAGCACCTCTTCACGCAAGGCATGGTGATCAAAGACGGCGCGAAGATGTCCAAGTCCAAAGGCAACGTCGTCAGCGCCGACGACATGATCGCACGCTATGGCGCCGATACCGGCCGCCTGTTCGAGTTGTTTGCCGCCCCGCCCGAAAAGGAAATGGACTGGACCGATGCGGGCGCCAATGGCGCCTACAGTTTTCTCGGCCGCGTCTATCGCTTCATCACTCGCAACATCGGCCAGGGCCTTCCCGCAACGGGTGAAGCGGACCGAAAAATCCAGCGGAAGCTGCATCAGACGCTCCAAAAAATCACCGAAGACTTCGAGAGCCGCTGGCACTTTAATACCTCGATCGCCGCGCTGATGGGCCTCATGAACGATCTCGCGGACGCAGAAAAGCAGCTATCGGCGCCGGTTCTCGCCGACGTCATGGAAAAGCTCACCTTGATGCTGGCGCCCTTTGCGCCTTATCTGGCCGAAGAGCTTTGGGAGGAACAGGGCCGCACTGGTCCGGTCTTCAAACAACCCTGGCCGGTCTACGATCCCGAGCTCGCGCAGGAAGACGAAGCCGAAGTCGTTATCCAGATTAACGGCAAACTGCGCGGCCGGATCTACGTCGCCTTTGGGACTCCGCGAGAAACGCTCGAAAAGCTCGCTCTTTCCGACGCAAAAATCCAGCCGGCGCTCGACGGCAAGCAAGTCGTCAAGGTGATCGTCGTGCCCGACAAGCTGGTCAATATCGTCGTGAAATAAAGCTTCCGGAAGCAAGAAGAGCGGCGCTACCTGGTCTCGCGCCATCCGGGAGCGTGAACCGGACAACGGAGCTCTGGGGGGCAGCGCCGCTCCCAAGTTGTCTCAGCATGCCCTGAAGCGGACGGGTTCGTCTTGCGAGGAATTAGCGTGCCGTGTCAAAGCAGCCGAAAATTCACTTGAACCGTCGCGGCCGTCACAACAGGTTTGCCGTCCTCAAGGCCAGGCCGGAAACGCCATTGGATCACCGCCGCAATCGCTCTCTCGTCCAGCCCCATCCCCAGACCTTGAATGACGCGCACGTTGCTCGCACGGCCGTCCGTTCCGATCTCGATCGCAAGTACCACGACACCTTGATACTTGGCTTTCCGCGCCTCTTCGGAGAACTCCGGATCAACCTTGTACACCAGCCTCGCCTGGGTGACCTCATGGCCCGGCCGGCCCACCGCGATCCCGGGCGGACCTTTCACGCCCTCGCCGATTCCGCGGCAACAGCCCCGATCTCCGATTCCGTTGAAGCCGTGCTGTCCCAGCATCCCATCGCGCACAGCGCTGAGCGGGTCGCCGATCTGGCTCAGTTCCATTTGGAATGTCGGTGACTCGACGTCCACTGTTACCGGCATCGGCAGCTTCGGATCGGGCAGGTGGCTCGGCGGGATGAACGTTCGTTGCGCCGTGGGCGGCGGCGCGCCATGCCTGGCCTGAAGTGCTGCCTGATTACTCCCACCGGATCGTTGCAATCGGGGACGCTCAGAGCGCGGGGGCAGCAGGACCACCTTCGCGAGCTCAGGCATTGGAATTCGGACGTGATTGGGCGGCCGTGTTCCGATTCGAATGAGAAACGCGATCGCGCAACCGTGCAGCGCGATCGAAATCATTTGCGATTTCGCGTTTGTCACCCAGCGTCGCAGTGCACGCCGCTGGCCTCAGCTGAAACTGAAGTATTCGCAGAACGGCGCGACCAGCCGCCCGCAGCGCCCCCGCAACACGTGTGGACCCTATTTCCCTTCTGTTCCCGCCAGGCCCAAGCGTGACAGATTTGCCCGCAGATCCTGCTCGCTCCCCGTGCCCACGTGATACAGCACGATTTGCCCGTCGCGGCCGATCAACACCACGGTCGGGTACGCGGTCACGCTGTAGTCTTCTTCCACAGTGCTGCCGGCGGCCAGCAGAACCGGGTACTTCAATTTCGCCTCGTCGAGAAATTTGCGGACCGTCCCCGCGTCTTCACCCGCATTCACACCGAACACCGTCAGCCCCTTCGGCGCGAATTCCTGCCGCAGCTTTTCGAACATCGGCACCTCCGCGCGGCAGGGCTCACACCACGTCGCCCAGAAGTTGAGCAGTACCAACTTCCCGCGCAGACTCTCCAGACTGAATGACTGCCCGTCCGGCGCTTTCAGATGGAACCCCGCAGCGTCCTCTCCTGTCAGATCCGGCCTGGTCTTGAAGAAAACCGAGGTGAATTCAGGGACTTCCTTGGCGCCCTCCGGCGGCGTGAAAACAAACAAGGAAGGTTTGACCTCTTCATTCAACCGAAAGGAAAGGACCCGGCTGGTGCCGGTCATCTGCGCCGGACTCCGCAGCGCGCCTCCCTCAAGCGTTGCCGTGGTCGTTTGGCGCAGCGCCAGCTTGGTCTTCTTGTCGATCCACAACTTCGCTGCGCCCTCGATCATCGTCGATCCCATGGATTCGATCTTGACGAGCGTCGCTTCCACGACGTAGCAATCGTATTTCTGCCCGCCCACTTCCACTGCCTCCTCACCGGCGATCGCAACAGAGGCATACGGGTCCTGCGCTTTGACGAGTCCCATCATTTGCGCCACGCCGGGATTCATCGCCTTCATGAAAGTTTCGGGATTGCTCACGGCCGGCGTCTTCGCGTATTGCCTCAGCGCGCCAATATACGACCAGGTGTTCGTTCCGTCTGAGACCGTCAGCGCGCCGCCCATCTCGCCGCTTGATTCCATGCGGAGCTTTCCCGGCATCGAAACCGCTAATTTCACGGGCACCACGATGTGCGTCGACAGGCCGCCCTTCGAATCGATGGTCGCTTCCTGTTCAATCTCGTAAGACTTCAAGCCGTGCAGCGCGTTGCTCGACTCGGACAGGAGAGCTCGCGCGTCGGGTTGAGCCAAGGCGAGAGAAGAAAAAAGCAGTGCGAGCGCGGCCCTGGGGATGAACATGCGGCGTCCCTAAGAGAATTATCGCTCAGTGATCGCTCGACAACTGCCCGCGCGCGGCGGCCTGCGCCAGTTCGTCGCAGCGGTTGTTGTCGGCGTGCGAGGCGTGGCCCTTGGTCCAAAACCAGTGGGTATCGTGCCGGGATGCGGCGCCGTCCAGCTCCTCCCAAAGGTCCTGGTTCGCCACGGGCTTCTTGTCGCCGGTCTTCCAGCCGTTGACTTTCCATTTGCGGATCCAGGAAGTGATCCCGTTTTTGACGTAGTTGGAATCGGTGACGATCTCGACCTCGCAGCGCTCCTTGAGCGCGCTAAAGGCTTCGACGGCCGCCTTTAGCTCCATGCGATTGTTGGTTGTGCGGGGCTCCGATCCATAGATCTCGCGCTTCTTCTCTCCATGGCGCAGGATGCAGGCCCAGCCGCCGGGGCCGGGATTTCCGATACACGACCCATCCGTGATGATCTGGACTTTCTTCATCAACAATCAGGCCGGCTGCGCCTCAAGCTCACCTTGGAAAAACGCGTCTACCTGGTTGAGGATCTCTCCCGCTTCGGCGGTGCGATAAATCTCCGCCCGCAGCTTGGAGCCGTTGCGGACGCCGTGCGTGAAATAGGTGGCGAACTGCTTCATCTTGCCGACGGCGTCGGGCGCGCCGAAGTCGCGCAGCATGGAATAGTAGGTGCGCATGATCTCGTAGCGCTTGCGCTCGTGCGGAATCTCGTACCCGCCTGTGGTGTTGTACTGTTCAATCTGGCGAAAGATCCAGGGATTCGACGAGGCCGCACGGCCGATCATGACCGCGTCGCAGCCGGTCTCGCTCACCATGCGCGCCGCGTCCTCGGGCGTCAGGATGTCGCCGTTGCCGATCACGGGAATGCTTCTTACGGCGGCCTTCACCTCGGCAATGCGCGACCAGTCGGCCTTTCCGCTATAGCCCTGTTCGCGGGTGCGTGGATGCAGCGCGACGGCCTGCAAGCCGCAATCTTCGGCCAGCCGCGCCATGTTCACCGCCACCAGTTCCTGGTCGTTCCAACCCGCTCGAAACTTCATGGTGAGGGGGATGGTGATCGCAGCCCGAACCTTGCGCAGAATCTCTTCGACCAGCGGCAGGTCGCGCAGCAGTCCCGAGCCGCCGTTGCACTTGACCACTTTGTTCACCGGGCAGCCGAAATTGATATCCACGATGTCGAATCCGAAGTCCTGGCACGCGCGCGCGGCGTCGGCCATCACGTTCGGGTCGGAGCCGAAAAGCTGCGCCGAGATGGGGTGCTCCTCAGGCTCGAAGAACAGATACCGGAAGGTGCGGGTCGGTCTGCGCGCGCGCAACGTACTCACCACGCCGTGCGAGCTGGTGAACTCGGTCATGATGAGCCCGCAGCCGCCCTGGTTCCGAATTAGGCGGCGAAATACCGTGTCGGTGACGCCCGCCATGGGCGCCAGCACGGTCGCCGGGGCGATCCGGACGGGCCCGATACGCAGCTCCTTCGGAAACGGCATTTTGAGCCTATTTTACCGCGTTGGGCACTTCCGGGGCAGTTTGCGTGTACACGACACTTCTGCGCAGAGGCGACAATACGCCCGCGTGGCTCGATAATTATTGCTTGATGGCGTTTCCTCTGTTCGAAGAACTGAGTAGAACGAATCAGCGTTTCTCGATGCTCCCCCGGCTGGGTCAAGAGCTCGGCGTCAGCGTTGGAACGGCGATGCAGTGGTTGGCGCACCTAAGAGCTTCGTGGCAGCGCCACAGCCGTCGCGCCTGCCTTCGCGGCCTCAACCTCACCACGTCGGTTCCAGAAATAAGCAGCCATGAGGATCGAAATCACACCAAGGGCCACACCAAATTCACCTGCTACGTATGGCGTCCTTTGGTTGTACACAGTTATCGGATCAAAAAACCGCTGAATAAATGTGTTGTGTGCGGCATGCAGGACGACGCAGGGCCACAGGCTGCCGGATTTGAGGCGCATCCACGTCCAGACAAAACTGATGACCGGCAGAAGCAGCGTGAATAGCGGCAGATAGAACCAAACAGGCGTTTCCGGGTGGTAATCGCCGAGCAGAAGAAGCGGATAGTGCCAGAATGCCCAGATGACACCGGAAATGATCGCGGTCGTCGCCAAACCGTGCTGTTTGGCAAGCTCTGGCACAAGAAAGCCCCGCCAGCCGATTTCTTCTCCGAGCACAGTCGCAACATCCGTGATGACGCTGATCGTTGCCGTAAACAGGAAGTAGAGGGAGATCGTGAGCCAGGCAGGCATCGGCCCGAGCCCCAAGTCTTTCGAGACAAGGTCCACGAACGGCTTATTGTAAAAGCCCCCGAACCCGCTAAGCCAGACGAATGCGTAGCTGGCGGCTCCGTATGCGAGTGGGATCAAGTAGCAGGCGACCTGATAGCGGGTCTTCCCCCAGTTCCAACCGAGAGTCGAAAGATTTCGGCCAAGGTACTTGCAGGTGACGAGCGCCGCCAGCCCGGGGCACCACATTAGAGAACCGACGTAGTTCACGAGTGAGCCGCCAGAGTGACCCGATTTAGCAATCAAGAAATAAAAAATCGAACTAAAGGCAGCGGTGAGCCCAACAAAAATCACGACGGAGCGGCGGTTATCAGGCTGGCGCATGGGTGCCATCTTAGCGCAGGTGATCGCGTCTAACATGGACGCATAAACGTCGGACTCGTACTCGCGAACTGACAGTCTCGATATTCTGCTGTTTGGGAATGACAGTTGGCGCTACGTTAGAATGGCCCGTCTGCCACTTGGCTGTATCACGCCCAAACCGGACATATAGCGCCCGACGGAGAGAAACACCCTGAAAGCAGCTCCCACCTTTCCGACTACCACCAGGGCCGCCGGTTCCCGCCTCGGATGTAAACTAAGACGTAGTTCGCCAAGTTCCGTCAGTTTCGAGGAGATACCGAATGCCCGCCATCAAGTTCACCCTAAACGGCAAGCCTCAAGCCGTGGACGCCGATCCCCGAATGCCCCTGTTGTGGGTCTTGAGAGACAAGCTCGGCCTGACCGGGACGAAGTTCGGGTGCGGCATCGCGCTGTGCGGCGCCTGCACGGTCCATCTGGACGGGCGCGCGATCCGCTCCTGCATCACGCCGGTCCAAAATGTCGCCGGCAAGAGCGTGATCACCATCGAAGGCCTGCCGGCGAGCCCCAATCATCCGGTGCAGAAGGCCTGGCTCGAACGCGACGTGCCGCAATGCGGCTACTGCCAGTCCGGCCAGATCATGAGCGCGGCCGCTCTGCTGCGCACGAATCTGAATCCCACGGACTCCGATATCAACGAAGTGATGAAGGGCAACCTCTGCCGCTGCGGAACGTATCAGGATATCCGAGCCGCTATTCATCGCGCTGCCGAGATCCAGCGCGGCGGAGGCGCGGCATGAGCTCGAATATGACGTTCCACCGGCGTAATTTTCTGAAGACCGGCATGGCGGCGGCCGGCGGCCTGGTCATCGGCTTCACGCTGCCTGCCAGGCTTAAGGGCGCCGAGACGCGCATCAACGCGTTCGTTCAAGTCGGAACCGACGACCTGGTTACTCTCGCGATCCACAAAGCGGAGATGGGACAGGGAACGGTGACCTCTCTGTCGCAACTGCTGGCCGAAGAGCTGGAGTGCGACTGGACCAAGATCCGATGGCAATTTCCCCTCCTTGAGCCGGCCTACGGAGCCATGATGGGCGTCTATGGCAGCATGAGCATCCGCACGTCCTGGAATCCGTTGCGTCAGGCCGGCGCCCAGGCGAGGGAGATGCTGATCGCGGCGGCGGTTCAACAGTGGGGCGTCGATAGGTCTCAGTGCCGCGCCGAAAAGAACACCGTGGTAAATTCCCAGACTGGCGCGCGGGCGAGCTACGGAAGCCTGGCCGAGAAGGCCGCGACCCTGCCCGTGCCAAGCGGCGTGGCGTTGAAGGATCCGCGGAATTTCAAACTCATCGGCTTTTCCGCAAAGCGCCTGGATACGCCCCTCAAGGTGAACGGCGCCGCGACTTTCGGGATCGATGTCACGGTTCCGGGGATGCTGTACGCATCGCTCGAGCGCTGCCCTGTGTTTGGAGGCAAGGCGGCATCCTTCGATGCAACCAAGGCCAAGGCCGTAGCGGGCGTGAAGCAGGTGGTGCAGATTTCAAACGGCGTGGCCGTGCTGGCCGACAATACCTGGAGCGCGATGGAAGGCCGCAAGGCGCTGCAGATCACCTGGGACGAGGGCAAGCTTGCCGCCACCTCGAGCGCCAGTCTGCGGACGATGTTTGCCGGCATGACCGAGAATCCGGGCGCCGTGGCCCGCAACGTGGGCGACGCAGAGGCGGCTCTGGCTTCGTCCGCCAGGAAAATTGAAGCTGTTTACGAGGCGCCTTATCTCTCCCACGCGCAGATGGAGCCGCTGAACTGCGTGGCGCATGTGCGCGCCGAGGGAGCCGACATCTGGGCGGGAACCCAGATCCAGAGCGCCGCAGCTCAGGTGACAGCGAAGATCACGGGCCTTGCTCCCGACAAAATCAAGATCCACACCCAATATCTGGGCGGCGGATTCGGACGGCGCGGCGGAGCCGATTATATTGCGGAGGCAGTAGAGATCGCAAAGGCCGCCGGAGTCCCCGTCAAGCTCACCTGGACGCGCGAAGACGACATGCAGCACGATACCTACCGGCCGGCGTCCTACACGAAATTTTCCGCGGCGCTCGATGCCCAGGGCTGGCCGGTCGCCCTGCGCGCCCGCATCGCATGCCCTTCGTTCGGAGGAAGGCAGAACGGAGTGGATCATACCGCCGTCGAAGGGATTTCCGACATGCAGTATGACATTCCCAACCTTCGCGTCGAGTACCATGCGCCGGATGCGGGCATCCCGGTGAGCTACTGGCGCTCAGTCGGATATTCGCAAAACACTTTCTTCACCGAAAGCTTCCTCGATGAGATCGCGGCGGCGGGAGGGAAGGACCCGGTCGAATTGCGGCGCAAGCTGCTGGCAGGGGTGCCGCGCTACCTGGGCGTGCTGGAGTTGGCGGCGGAAAAAGCGGGCTGGACCAAGCCGCTGCCCGCGGGCCGCTTCCGGGGCGTCGCGGTGGTGAACAACATCGGAAGTTTCAACGCCCAGGTGGCGGAGATTTCCATCGACAAGGGCAGCGTGAAGGTTCACCGGGTTGTCTGCGCGGTGGATTGCGGCCAGGTGATCAATCCGGCCGTTCTGACCCAGCAGATCCAGAGCGGGATTGCCTACGGGCTTTCGGCTCTCAAGTCGGGAATCACTATCGACAAGGGGCGCGTCGTCGAGCAGAACTTCCATCAATACGAAGTGCTCCGGATCGACGAAATGCCCGTGGTTGAGGTTTACATTGTCCCGGGCACGGCTTCGCCGGGCGGAATCGGCGAGGCAGGTACGCCGGCGATCCTGCCCGCAGTCTTGAACGCAGTGTTCTCCGCGACAGGCAAGCGATTGCGCAGCTTGCCGGTCAAGCCCGGACAACTGGCCTGACCCCCTAGCCCCCGGGCCCAGCGGGCCTCGCACAGTTGAGGAACGGTCGTGGAAACGGAAACCCGTCATCACACGTTTAACTGTTCAAGGGGAGCAGTGTATGAAT
>Ga0070734_10004721_pt1 | contig 12697 bp, 12 predicted proteins | sample Coa_R1_8_FD_66444 | JGI IMG/M metagenome (GOLD analysis project Ga0070734, IMG submission 66444) | Surface soil microbial communities from Centralia Pennsylvania, which are recovering from an underground coalmine fire - Coalmine... | ecosystem: Environmental > Terrestrial > Soil > Unclassified ...
TGGTCGGCCCGCACGGCATCCGGCTGCGCTCGAACGTGCGCGACGACAAGGGCAAGCCGATCGCGGCCGTGAACAAGCCGATCAACGACCACTGGACCTACTTCGGCTGCGAGGAAAACCTGACGCCGGCGGGCGACATGGACATGGTGGAATTCCAGAAGCACCTGATCTCGCTCACGCCGATCGACGGCACCTGCTTCATCAAGACCTTCCTCGATCCGAAGCTGCCCTACGGAATCGCGTTTCGCATCCTTGAGCTGGACCTGCTCGACCTGACCAAGTTCGAGAACCGCGAGGGCTCGGACATCGAGATCAAATTCGGCATCGAGAAGCAGCGCAGCACCGGTAAAACGGTCGCCTATTGGATGTTCCTTGAAAACCCCAACGACCTCTCGCTCGCCAGCGAATTCAAGGCCGGCAAGTCCTTCCGCATCCCGGCCGAGGAGATCGACATCGTGATGAAGCGCGAGCGGCCGATGCAGACGATCGGCATCCCGTGGTTCGTGCGCGCGATGACCAACCTCCATATCCTGCAGCAGTACACCAAGGCCACGCTCATCAAGAGCCAGATGGCCGCGAGCTACTTCATGTTCATCCTGAACGATCTCGCCGTGCAGGGCGGCGACACCGGCCTGCAGGGCGATCCGAACGGCTTCCAGCAGCTCCCGGTGGACAACGGCATCGCGCTCGAACTCAAGAAGGGTCAGGACGTGAAAAACATGGCGCCGCAGCAGTTCGCCAGCGACCTCGAAGCCCTGTTCGTCTGGACGCTGCGGATCATCGGCGGCGACCTCGACCTGAGCTACCACGCCTTCGCCGGCGACACCTCGAAGGGCAACTATTCCTCGCTGCGGATGACGACGCTCGAAGAGCGCACCGGCCATATCGCCAATCAGGTGTGGCTCTCCACGATCCTGCGGCGGATGTTCCGCAAGTGGCTGCGCGTGCAGCTCCTCAGCCGTCGCCACTTCACGATCAAGGACGACCTCTACCAGACGATCGTGTACTGCGCGCAATGGATCGGCCGGCGCTGGGATTGGGTGGACCCGAAGAACGAGGCGGCCGCCGAAATCTCGCTCATCAACAACGCGCTCAAGAGCCGCACGAAATACTGGCAGGAGCGCGGCCACAACACCGAGGACGAGGTGGCCGAGCTGATCTACGAGCAGGTCTTGCTCGAAGATGGCGAGATCGTGATCCAGACCGGCAGCGGCCAGCAGATGCACTTCGGACAGACCGATGCCACCGTGGCCGCGCCGCCGGCCAAAGGCGATGGCAAGCCCGACCCGGACAACGAGGGCGAAGAGGGCGGCGAGGGCGAGGGCGAATAACTGACACGCTGCGAAACTCGTATGCCCGCCGACCTTCTCGAAATCGACATCTCCCGCCCGGACGGCCTCAAGGCGGTTCGCAAGCGGCTTCACCAGCTCGACGTGCTCGAAGTCCTGCGCGTCGTAGATCAGAACGAGCGCGACGCGAACGGCACCGGCCTGCGCCGGGCGAACGCCGGCGTGCGGCTGCTCGACGAGGCGAAGCGCACCGTCGAGCTGTCGTTCTCCTCGGAGCAGCCGGTCCAGCGTTGGTTCGGCACCGAAATCCTGTCCCACGCCGAGGGCGCGGTGGACATGGACTGGATCAATTCCGGCAACGCTCCGCTGCTGTGGATGCACTCCGGCATGAACCAGATCGGCGTCGTCGAGAGCGCGGCCCATGATGTGAAGGGCAAGCGCACGACGGCCGTGGTCCGCCTCGCCAACGATGAGGAGGGCACGAAGTTCCTGAACCGCGTCAAGGACGGGATCATCAAGAACGTCTCGGTCGGCTATAGCATCTCCGCGTGGGAGCGCAAGACCACCGAGAGCGACGATCCCGACGAGGACAGCAACGACATCTACACCGCGACGCGCTGGCGCCCGCACGAAATTTCCCTGGTCAGCACCCCGGCCGATGAAACTGTCGGCGTCGGCCGGAGTGGGCACACGCTCGTTCGTTGCCCTGACACAAAATCACTTCCGACAAGCCCCTCCACTCCATCCTCTCCTACCATGCCGACTCCCGCTGAAATCGAATCCACCCGCGCCGCCAACGAGGCGCTTGCGGCCGCCGTGAACGCCGAGCGCGCTCGCGTCTCGGCCATCAACGACCTGCGCCGGCGGTACGATCCGGCGAACACGCTCATCACCGACGCGGAATTCCGCGCCTTCGAGCTGAACGCCGATGGCAAGCAGGACGAGCTGGCCTTCCGCCGCTTCCTGGAAGGGAAGAACCTCACGCCGACCCGGATGACGCCCACGCCGGGCCTCGTGGTCACGCGCAACGATGGCGACAACGACCCGACGCCGCTGCTCCACGCGCTGCGCGGCCTCGTCTATGGCGACATGCCCGCCCGCTACCTCGATGCCGATAAGGCGCTCCGCGCCGCGTCGCCGAGCGCGTTCAAGCCGGCCGCGCAGAACGAGCGGTCGCTGGTCGTGAACTCCGAATTCGTCCGTGGCGCCGGGAACGTCAACCGCTTCCCCGGCCTGGACAGCGGCGTGCGCGCGCAGAACGCGCAGCAGCTCGCCGCCGGCGGCGCCCTGGTGGGCGTCACCTTCGCGCCCGAGATCATCCCGTACCTGCGCCCGCAGCCCGTGCTGCAGCAGGCCGGTGCCCGGATCATGTCCGGCATCAGCGGCGGTCCCGGCAATATCCGCTTCCCGAAGCAGGCGGGCGACATCTACGCCTCCTGGGCGGCCGCCGGCGTCGCCTCCGTGGCGAACCAGCTCCCGCTCGGCGTCCTGGACCTGAGCCCGAAGCGGCTCGTGGCCCAGGTGCAGATCGACCGCCAGCTTCTCCTGCAGGAGAGCTTCGACATCGAAGCCTACGTCCGCAACTCGATCAACCTGCAGTTCGCGCTGTCCTATGACCTCGCGGGCCTGATCGGCAACGGCAATGGGATGCCCCTCGGCATCCTCAACACGCCGAAGATTCAGGCCGGAGCCGTCACCTTCCACGGGACGAATTCCAGCCCGCGCTACTCGGACTTCGTGAGCTTCCGCACGAAGGTCTTGAAGGCCAACGCGGGCGGCCTCGGCAAGCGCAGCTTCATCAGCTCGCCGGACTCGGTGCAGAATTGGGCGACCGTCCCGCTCGCGCCGGACGGGGCGACCACGATCACGAACGGCCTGTTCGTACTCGACCAGGACAACCGGGTGCGCCGCGAGGACTGCCTGGAAACCACCTACCTGAACACGCTGCCCACGGCGTACCAGAACGCCGGCTACACCCTGCCGGTGCCGGACGTGGTTCTCTACGGGCCGTTCGGCCAGTACATCTTCATCGAGTGGGCCGGCGCGGAGTGGATTTACGATCCCTTCACGCAGGCGTCGGCCGACCTGATCGTGCTGACCTGCCGCCTCTACGTGGACGGCGGCTGCCTGCAGCCCACCGCCTTCGTCACCTCCTCGAACGCCGGCAGCGTGACCTACGCCCCGTAAGCGTAGGCCGCCCGGACAACCGCTCATCCTCAGCTCCTCCTCCCATGCTCGACCTCAACGCAGAAATCCTCGCCCTGCAGCTCTTGCCGCAGCAGGCCATCACGGCGACCACGACCGGCACCGGCGTCTCGGTGAACAGCCTCGACACCGGCGACCTCGACTTCGCCGAGCTGATGATTACCGGCATCACCGGCGCCGGTTCGATCACGGTGCAGTTGCAGGGTTCCACGACCCTCAACGGCACCTACGCGAACCTCGCCACGAGCGCGGCCATGCCCGCCACGGCCTTCGCAGCCGTCACGGCCAACATGACCACGCCCGTCCGCCTGCCGGTCGATCCGCGCGCCCTGCCGCCCTACGTCCGGGCCGTCGCCACGGTCGTCGGGATCACGGGCGCGACCATCGAGTGCCAGCTCTTCGGGCGGTCGCTGCAGACGGGCTTCCCCAGCACTTCCGGTTGATCGTCGTCAACGTGGATTCCCTTGCGGCCGGGCCGTTCGTTCGGCCCGGCCGCAATTCTTTATGGCCAACTCGATCTACAGCCAGCTCGGCCGGGCGCTGACTCAGGCGGCCGGATACGGACAACGCTCGATCCTCTATCGAGGCAAGGTGATCCAATGCGCCGTGCTCCTGGGCAACACGTCCACGAAGCTCGAACCGGGCGGCCTGCAGGCGGACAACGTAGTGCATTGCAAGGTGCCCCGGAACCTCGTGCCGGCGACCGGCGACGGCGATCCGCACACGAACGAGCGCGTCGTCTTTCCAGCCGTGCCCAGCAACGGCCTCTTGCCCCAGGACTACAAGATCGAGGAGGTCGTGGCCGAAGAGCACGCCTTCAACTTCACGCTGGTCGATCCGTCGAAATGAACTTTCATGTTGAGCGTCTAGGCCGGTGCGCGGCCTCGCGTCGGAGGGGGAAACTGAAATCCCGTAACCAGTCGGGTGATAAGGCAACCCCCCACGATTGGATGCACAGCCTCATCTGTCTCGCGGGCCTCTCGGGCGGTTGACCCGCCACGCTCAACATGCCCGCCTTCCGAGCCAGCTTCACGGTCAACGCCGATCTGCTCACGGAGCGGATGAGCCAGTACGCGCGGCTGGCGCAGAGCGACAAATCGAAGAGCGAGATCATCCGCGACCAGCTCAAGCTGATGCTTCGTGCCGTGATCGACCTAACGCCGTTCGACTCCCTGGCTCAAGGCCGGGCCGTCGTCCACCGCGATCTCGATCGCGCGGTGAAGCCCTACGGCGGCGAGGACGGTTCGTTCTCGAAGATCAAAAGCGAGGGCTTGCGCGAGCGGCTGGTGGCCTACCTGCGCGGCCGCCAGTACGACAAGATCAAGGACGTGTTCAACCACCTCAACGCGAAGGGCGGCTACTACGCCGGCTGGAAGTTCGAGGATTTCAGCCCGAGCCTGCATCACCTCTGGCAGAATCGGCGCGGCCGCGTCGAGACCGAGAAGCGCGTGCTCACGCCGCAGGTCCAGGAGTGGAAGGCGTACCTCGAACAACTGCAGGGCGCGGTCGGCCGCGCGCGCGGCGGGTGGACGAAATCCGCGCAGTCCGTGGGCCTGAGCCTGCCGCAATGGGTCACGCGGCACTCCGAGGGCGGCGCCGTCGAGGCTCTGATCTCGCCGGGCGTCGTCCAATTCACGTTCATCAACCGCGCGGTGTTCATCCCGGACTACCGCGAGAAGGTCGAGCTGGCCTTGGCCGGCCGCGAGAAGGCGATGGCGAACGATCTGCGCCGGATGTACGCCGGCCTCTCGACCCACGCCGGCTTCGGCCGCTGACAGGAGGACACCAATATGGGCCAACGAGTCGGAGCTTGCATCACCCTGGAAAAAGCCTTCGCGGCCGCCTTCGAGCGGTACTTCGTGGGCGATCCTGATTTCGTGAAGCCGGAATTTCTGCAGCAGCAGACGGCCTCGATCTTCGTCGCGGCCCAGGCGGTCGCCCGCCTCTTCAAGCCGCAGGTCTGCTTCCTCTGCCTCGATGCGGACGAGCAGGTGGCCGGCAGCGCGGCCTACATCGGCGTCCTGCACGTCGTCATCGACTCCACCCTGGCCGAGCGGCCGGACGACTATGCCTCGCTCCTCACGCTGCACGGCCAGCGCGTCGCCAAGGTGATGAACCTGCTCTCGAATCTCGGCCTGCTCGCCGGCGTCATCAACGCGCCGGCTAGCGGCACCGATCAGCGCACCGTGACAGACTTTCAGCTCTACGGCATCGGGACCTTCAAGGAGATGAACAAGAACGAGGCGAACAACCTCTGCTCGATCATCATCGCCCAGGAGGTCGCGTTCACTCCGGTCTGACACTCTCCCAACCCTGAACCCGAGGTAAAACATCATGGCAGCCACCATTCTAGCCAAAGCCGCAACCACCGTCCTCTTCGGCGTGGATACCAACGTCGTCGCCCTCACCGGGTACATCTACAGCGACGCCGACTTCGACAACACCGCCGACAAGGCGACGTGCGAGGACGACCAGGGCTCCCTGGTCGCGGTGGCGTACTTCAACCAGATGCTCGACATCAAGTTCACCTCGCTCGTCCTGAGCGCGTGGACGGCGCCGGCCATCGGTTCGACGCTGCTCATCAACTCGGTGAAGTACATCGTCGAGAAGGTCGCCCGCAAGACCACGAACAAGCGATTCCAGGTCTTGACCATCGACCTCAAGCGGTACAGCGACAACTCGGTTCCGAACTGATCGGGAGGGCTTCATGCTCGACCCGGTATTTCACGAAGCCTGGGTCCACGCCCCCGGAGGTCACACCATCCTGGGGCGTCGGCTTCACCCCTTCTGCGCGCTCGACATCGTGGCGCTCGACTCGATCAAGTCGCCGTTCTTGCGGAAGGGCGAGACGGCGACGGTGCCGGACCTGCTGCTCGCGGTCTGGATTCTCTCGCACGATCACCCGCGCACGTGCTCGATCGAGCACCTGGAACTCGACGCGGCCGGCCGCCAGTGGGTGCGCGAGGTGACGCGCCGGCGCTGGTGGGAAGTCGTGCTCTTCCGGCGGCCGCGCCGGCTCCTCGATCTCGTCCGCGACGTGGCCAAGGTCGGCGCCTACATCGACGACTACTACGCCGTGCCGGAGATGTTCCGCGAGGACGCGCAGGAGGAATTCCTGCCCTACGGCACGCCCTGGATTCTCTCGAACGTCCTGGCCGTCGTGAAGAACCTGCATGTGCCCGTCTATGACGCCTGGACGATGGAGGTGGGCAAGCTGCTCTGGTACTGCTGCGCTCTCGAAGAGGCGACGAGCGACAAGAGCCGCATCATCGGCCAAGAGCTGCGCGAACAGCTCAACCTCGCGGAAAAAGGCGGCGCCTCGTTCAAGGTCGAGCCCGGCGAGTCCCTGGCCGATCTGGCGAAGCGCGTGGGCTGCACCGAAGCCGAGGCGGAATTCCTGCGCGAGCAGGCTCTATCCGCGCGATCTCAGAGGGTCCTCTGATGGCCGAGGAAGTCAGAATTGTCGCCAAGTTCGACGACACGGACATCCAGAACGGAGTCCGCCGCACCGAGCAGGCCGCGCGGGAAATGAAGCAGGTGTGGGAGCAATCCACGGCCGTAGGGTTCGTCCGCCCCTACGACATGGAGCAGCGCACGCAGGAACAGCTCGACGCGATGAAGGACTGGCCCGCGTTCGCCAAAGCGGGCGGCGATGCCGGCGACAATTTTATGAAGGGCTTCGTCGGGAAGCTCCTGCTGCGCGACGCGATCTATGGCCTCATCAGCGGCATGATGACCGCGTTCAACACCGCGATCGACCAGATGAGCCGGATGGCGGGCGACAAGTCTCCGCACGTCGGCTTCTGGAAGGGCGTCGGCTACGACCTCGCGTTCCTGGGCGGCCAGATCATGCCGTCGCTCGTGGCCTCGGACACGGCGCAGACCGGCGCCGAGATCGCGCGCGAGAATTCCCTGCGGCAGATGGACGAGCTGGTGCAGTCGATGCGCGAGGACCCGACCAACCTCAAGTCCACGAAATCCTACGAAGCCCAGCTCGAAGGCGTGGTCGAGCAGCGGAAGCAGAACCAGGAAAACTACAACCGTGAGCGCATGGTGCTCGCGGAGTCCGGGACGAACACGCCCGAGGCGCAGGCCGGGCTGCGCGCCAACTTCGAGCCCGACGAACGCTACTTCGCTCAGATGGAGGGGCACCTGCGCGAGCTGGTGTCGCTCGGCAAGAGCCGGGACCATAAGCTCGACGAGGAGGCCAAGACCGCCTCGGAGCAGCGCGACCGCGAGCGGAACAAGGCGATCGACGACGCGGACAAGGCCCGCGCCAACCAGCGCGAGGCAGCGATCAAGGAAGCCGAGGCGGCGAAGCGCGCGGCCGCCGAAGAGGAGCGCGTCCGCAAAAACCGGCGCTCGCACGCGATCACCGGCATCCTGTCGAGCGATGAAAAAACCGAGACGAAGGACGAGAAAGACCTTCGATTCACGGAGGAGGAGATCAAGAAAAAGCACGCCACCTCGGCCGTCGTCATCAACGGCGGCGTGTTCGGCCGCAGCGACAGCGTGGGTGCCCTGGTCAGCCACGCCCAGCAGACCGTGACGGAGCTTCGCGCGATCAAGGCCGAGATCACCGCCCTGCGAAAAGAGAAGAGCGACCTCACGCTGCTCTGAGACCAGACCATCGCTATGCAACTCTTCGTCGATACCACCGCCCAAGCCCTCGTCGTAGGCCCGAACGACACGCGGCGCACGCTTCCCCCGATCGTGACGATCGGTGACAAGGCGCCGGTCGTCCTCACCGGGTTGGTCCGAAATCCGCAGCCGCTCAACACGGGCAACCCGGTCTATAACTACGTGGACCTGTCGGCCGCCGCGATCGTGGTCTCGGTCGGGCCGATCACGAACGCCCCGAGCAACGGCAGCTTCACCCTTACCTTCGGCGCTAACACAACGCCGGCGCTGCCCTGGAACGTGGACCCGCTGACGCTGGCGGCCGCGCTCAACGCCCTAGCCTCGATCACGACCGCCGGCGGCGTCCTCGTGACCGGCCCGATCGGCGGCCCGTTCGTCGTCACCTTCAACGTGGCGGCCGTGACCGCCCTGATGACGGTCGGCACCAACGCCCTCTTCCCGGCCACGGGCATCACGATCGCGCGCAGCGCCACGGGCACGAGCACGATCGCCGAGGTGCAGACGATCACGATCGCGCAGCAGGCGGCGGCCAAGATCACGAGCTGGGCGGCGCAGCCGGCGGCCGCGATCACCGTCACCTCGATCAGCGGAACGGTGACACAGCGCATCTCGATCCCGGCCGGGACCTATGGCGGGACCTTCACGCTGACCCTCAACGGCAACACGACGACGCCGATCCCCTTCGCCGCGCAGATGGATGTCGTGGCGGCCGCCGTGAACGCCCTGCCCGGCGTGACCGGCGCGACGGTGTGGCCCGGTCAAAATTATTGGGACATCACGATCAGCGGAAACACGTTCGCCTTCACCGGCACGGCCGCCGGCCTGATCGTGCCGCTCAATCTCACTGGCACGCTCGACCTCTCGACGCAGACCGTGGCCGACCTCCTGGCCGGCGCGGATTCGGCGCAGGTCCCGCTCGTCATCCAGGCGACCGCCGGCGGCAGCACGATCACGTACTTCTCCGGCTCGATCCAACTGAACGCGCCCCTGCAGGTGTAACATGGCCGCCATTACACTACGTACTGGATCGCTCGGAACGCCGCTCGGCCTCGGCCAGTTGCAGGTCGGGCAGCGCGACGTGTTCAAGCGCACGGGCATCATCGAGCGCACGAGCTTCTGGAAGAGCTTCGGCTACCCGAGCGGCCTGCCGACGATCCACGTCACGCCCTACCCGGACCAGACGCAGGGCAACTTCGTCTGCGACGAGATCGAGGTCACGTCGCAGGCCGGCGGCTGGTACATCACCAAGATCACCTACGTCGCCATCATCAGCGCCGGCTACTCGTACACGAGCTACGAGTCGAAGTTCATCCAGGTGCCGATCGAGCAGAGCGACAACTTCATCGAGATCGCGGGCACGCCGACCGATCCGCAGAATTTCGCCATCTTCGACGCCAACGGCCAGTTCGTCGGCTTCGGCCCGGAGAGCGACTACTATGGGATCGTCAGCGCGTTCAAGGCGCAGAATCTCATGGTCGTGCGCGGCTCGGGCTCCTCGCCGGCGACGGCGCGGGACGACATCTTCTTGGAGTCGGCGACGCAAACGCTGCGCGGCGCGGTGTGGGAATTCGAGTTTGTTTACAACCTGGACATCGACGTGGAGACGGGCTTCTCCACCTGAGTCATGGCCTCCCCCGGCGACAAACTGCGGAACGTCTGGACGGCGGACTTCTACAATCGACTGCAGGCGCTCCTCTCCGCGAACGGCAACAACCTGACGGCCGCCGGCCGCGCCTACGCCTCGAACAGCAAGCGGGGATCGCAGATCGTGATCCCGGACGTGAAGGTGCCGCTCTCGACGATCCAGGGCATCCTGGCCGGCGGCACGGTGCCCTCGGTCACGGACGGCACGGAAATCCTCGATCCCTACGCCTGGGCCGGCTACTCGATCCAGGCGGCCTACTTCCGCTGCGTGACCGGCTCGACGAACGCCACGGTGCTCGTGGGCGGCACGCCGGTCTCGTGGCTGAACGCGATCCCGGTGACGGGCGTGGGCAACCCGATCGTGATCGCGTCGCCGGCGCCGGACCAGACGCACGTGATCCCGATGGGTCAATCGCTTTCGATCCAGCTCGCCGGCTCTTCCGCCGACTGCACCGGATTCACGTTCAGCCTCTACTGCCCCTTCTGACACCCCCCGATCCCTGAACCCTCAACAATCCACAGCCATGAAAAAGCTCATCTCCCTCATCGTCGGCCTCTCGGCCCTCTCGCTCTCGTCGATCGCCAACGCCCAGGCGTTGCCCTACGCGAACATCACGACCACGCAGCTCGATCAAAACGGCAACTACCAGCGCACCGTGACGCCCACCGGCGGCGGCGTGCTCGGTAACTACGTTTACATCGACGGCAACGGCCAGCCGCAGATCGACGCGCCCGGCCTGACCACGCCCGGCACGGCGACCGGCATCGTGGTCAATGCCCAGCAGAAGCTCCGGCGCTCGGTACTCAAGGTCACGGTTCCCTTCGGCGTGTTCTCGGCGGCCGCCAAGACCGCTGACGTGACGATCGCCACGATCCAGGCGAAATGCCGAATCGTCGGCTGCATCATGGACATCACGACCACCTTCACCGGCAGCGGCGAAACGGCGGCCACGATGAAACTCGGCACGGCCGCCGGCGGCGCGCAGGTGATGGCGTCCGAGGATGCCTTCACGACCGCGACCACGTGGGGCTTGGCCGACGCGGACATGGGCTCCGGCCTGACCCGAGCGGCCTCGATCCAAGGCGGACTGCTTCCGTCGTGGACGGCCTCCACCAATATCAGCGCCCGACTCACGACCACGACCAACAACACGTCGAGCCTCACGGCGGGCTCGGTGACGTTCTATCTCATCACCGAGCAACTGTAAGGGGAGCTGCCGGTCATGGCTGCGCCGCTGATCCTCTACATCGACACGACCCGGAAGGTACTGGTCGCCAATTTCACGGCGACCGTATCTCCGGGCACGTTCGCCTTGGAACAAGGCGACAACGTGCCGGTGCAGCTCCACTTCCTGCAGCAGAACACCGCCTCGCAGGTTCCGGGCGCGCTGCCGTATTCGTACATCGACCCGAGCACCGTCACTCCGGTCACGATGGCGATCGGCGCCATCGGCCAGCCGCCGACCTCGGGCACTTTCACGGTCACGTTCGGCGCGAACACGACGAGCGCCCTGGCCTATAACATTTCGGCGTCGGCCCTCTCGACCGCGCTCAACGCCCTGGCCAGCGTGATCTCGGCCGGCGGCGTCACCATCCAGGGCAACGCCGGCGGCCCGTTCACGATCATCTTCACGAGCACGGGCGCGCAGTCGAATCTCTTCGCCGTGGGATCGGGCGAGCTGGTGCCGCCCAGCCAAGGGCTCACCGCGCGGGCCGTGGTCGGCGCGACCGGCATCCAGGAGCAGCAGGTCATCACGCTGATCCAGAACCCGGCGGCCGTTCAAAACTCCTGGACCGCGACCTACGGCGCCATCGCCGTGAGCCGGCTCCAATCCGGCGGCGCCGGCGTCAACGAAATCCAGCGGGTCACGATCCCGATCGCCACCTATGGCGGAACGTTCTCCCTGACCTTCGGCGGCAAGAGCACGGCGAGCCTCGCCTACAACATCAGCGCGGCCGCGCTGCAGACCGCCCTGTCCGCCCTGACCTCCATCGGCGCGAACAACATCAACGTCGTCGCGTCCTCCTCGTGGAGCTACGACATCACGTTCGTCGGCGCCCTGGCCGGCACGTCGCAGACGCTCATCACCGCGAACGGCGCGGGCCTGCAGTCGCCGATGTACCTCGCGGCGCAGCTCAACCTGAACGTCCAGGGCATCTTCAATCTCCTCAGCGGCCTCACTAACACGACGGCCACGCTGCAGGTCCAGCAGGGCACCTCGGGCAACACCAACACGGTGCTGCAGATGACGATCACGCTGAACGCGGCGCTGATCCTGGGCACGCCGGCGGTGCCGAACCCGGCCGATCCGTGGCAGACGCTCTCGCAGGTCCAAGCCTTGATCGCCGCGCAGGCGCTCGTGGTCGCCACGACGACGACCTTGGGCAGCGTGATCGTGCCCACGGCCGGGCGCCTCCTGGTGGACGGCAGCGGAAACATCTCGGTGCCGATCGGCACCAACTCGACCTTCGGCGTGTTCAAGGTGGACAACGCCACGATCACCGCGCCGGCCGGCGTGCTCACCGTCGTCAGCTCCTACGCGCTGCCGCCGGCGACGACCACGACCCTCGGCGGCGTGATCGTGCCGGTCGCCGGCAACCTCGCGGTGGATGGCTCGGGCAACATCAGCGTGCCGGTCGCCACGAATTCAGTCCTGGGCGTCGTGAAGCCCGATGGCACCGTCATCACCAACACGGGCGGCGCGATCACCGTGCCCCAGGCCACGGCCGGCGCCTTCGGCGTGGTCAAGCCGGATGGCACGGTCATCACCGTGGCCGCCGGCGTCATCACCGTGCCCCAGGCCACGAACGCCTCGATGGGCGTCGTCCAGGTGGACGGCGTGACGATCGTGGCGGCCGCCGGCATTATCTCGGCCGCTAACGGCAGCTCGCCGGCGAGCCCGACCGGGCAGGTGGGC
>Ga0070734_10004722_pt1 | contig 12697 bp, 10 predicted proteins | sample Coa_R1_8_FD_66444 | JGI IMG/M metagenome (GOLD analysis project Ga0070734, IMG submission 66444) | Surface soil microbial communities from Centralia Pennsylvania, which are recovering from an underground coalmine fire - Coalmine... | ecosystem: Environmental > Terrestrial > Soil > Unclassified ...
ATTCTGATCATTTGTTCTCGAATTGCACTGAGCGCATCGCATGCGTCGGCTACTTATCTGGATCTCAAGGACGGCGCCTCCCCAATCGTTTTCAATACCGATGCCGGCGGGAATGTCTACGGTGTGTACAACGCAACGAGTCCTACAGGTGAGTTCCGTGTTCGTATCATCAAGAGCAACTCGCAAGGCGACACACTATTATCCACAGACCTCGACCCGAACATTCGCATCAACATTGTCGGCGTCGCAGCGGACGGGAATGGCAATGTCGTCGTGGCGGGAAACGTGTCGACTACGCAAAATCTCCCGTTAGTCTCTCCCCTCTTTCGGGCGACGGCCGGTCCAGCATTTGTTATGAAATTCGACCCCTCGCTGCAGAAGGCTCTGTTCTCAACGTTGGTGGGGGGACCCTCCGCCACTTCATACGCGCAGGGGTTGTATCTCGATACCTCGGGGAACATTTTTCTGACCGGTTCAACTGTCGACCCGCAATTTCCCGTTACCCCTGGCGCTTATCAGCAGCCCCCTCAGGACTTCCTAGACGACGCCTTCTTGATGGAAATATCCAGCGCTGGTACACAATTGATCTTCTCCACACATTTTGGCGGAGAATTCGGCGTCGACAGCACCATGGGATCTGCGGGAACCGTAATCAGGATAGATTCCGTTGGCGACGTAATTCTCGCCGGGATCACGCGAGAACCTGGGTTGCCCCTCACGGCTGGATCGTTCTCACCAACCTGCGGCAACTGCCACGCCCATCTTGGCGCGGGCTTTTTAGCTAAGTTTGATCCACACGGGAAGCTGCTGTGGGTTTCCTACATCCCAGTTTCTGCGACGGCGACCGTATCGACGATTGTTTCAGCACTCACTGTAGCGAGCGATAACAGCATTCTGGTGGGCGGCGGTACCTCTCACGGTTTTCCGGTGACCCCTGGAGCGCTGCAGACTACATTTCCTCAACCCTCCGGAACCGCCGGCTTCGTGATCCGCGTTAGCCCGGACGGAGCTCAACTTCAGTGGGCAACTTACTTCGGCGGCGGCGGATCGAGCAGCGTCAACGGGATTGTGATCGATTCGGCCAACGAGATCTGGATCAGCGGAACCTCGTTGCTCGCCGCTTCTCTTCCGGCGTCAAAATCAACGCCGGTATTCGGCACCCCGTATGTTGCCGGCCTATCGGCGGATGGTTCCACGTTGATCGATTTCTTCAGCACTCCGGAAGGCGGCGCCGGACTCGGCATCGGCATCACCACAGACGATCGCAAGCTATCGGTGGGTGCGGCAGGCGGGATTCTTTCCGTTGCGCCTGGAGCCGGACCGTCTTTACTCGGCATTGTCAACTCTGCCGCGACGCACGTATCGACAACCGTTGCGCCGGGCGAGCTGGTGTCGCTCTACGGAATCGGGATTGGTCCTGCGGTTCCTGTCAGCGCGAAGTTAACCGATGGAGCCGCGCCAAATGTTTTGAGCGGGGTTCAGGTTGTTTTCGACGGAGCAGCCGCTGGAATGCTCTACGCTGGTCCAAATCAGATCAACGCGGTGGTGAACAATCCCACGGGCGCCGAAGGTCAGGATACGGCGCCCGACCGCGCTTCCATCCAGGTCATAACACCGAACGGAGTGATCGATGGCATCCACATGTCGAACCGCTTCGGCGCGCCACAGGTCTTTCAATCCACGCTCGAACACAACTCAGGACTCGCTGCCGCGATGAACCAGGATGGGTCCGTCAACTCAAAATCGAATCCCGCCGCTCCCGGATCCATCGTCGCCGTCTGGGTATCCGGATGCGGATCGTACGGTTGTTCCATCGTGTTGAATTCTCCCAATTCCGCGGAAGTGGTGTACGACGGACAAGCACCCGGGCTGGTAAATGGCTTGTTTCAAGTCAACTTTCGCCTGCCCTTGATCTCCGATACGACAAGCTTCGGTTTTGTTGTCCTTGCAAGAGACGCAAGCGATGACACCGCTGCAAGTGATGTCCGCTTCGTTTACATGAAACCGAACTGATTTTGCGTTCAGACGTCCCGCGTTTAAGAATGAAACAGTATGGACGTCCACCTGATCGACGGGACCTACGAGTTGTTCCGCCACTTCTTCGCCGTGCCCTCGTCGAAAGACGCGAAGGGCAACGAAATCGGCGCCGTGCGCGGAGTGCTGATGTCCGTGCTCGGATTGATCGAAGGCGGCGCAACCCACGTCGGCGTGGCGACGGACCACGTTGTCGAATCGTTCCGCAATCATCTTTTCGCCGGATACAAAACCAGCGAAGGTGTCCCTGAGCCGCTGCTCGCGCAGTTTCCGGTGCTCGAAGAAGCTCTCGCTGCCATGGGCGTCAAAGTTTGGCCTATGGTGGAGTACGAAGCCGACGACGCGCTGGCATCCGCTGCGGTGAAGTCGGCGCTGGATGAGCGCGTTGGCCGGGTGTTCATCTGCACGCCGGATAAAGATCTTGCGCAATGCGTCTCCGGCACGCGCGTGGTGCAGTTGGATCGCATGCGCGGAATTCTGCGCGACGAAGCGGCCGTTGTAACCAAGTGGGGCGTCAAGCCGGAATCCATTCCGGATTATTTGGCGATGGTCGGGGACAGCGCGGACGGTTTTCCGGGATTAGCGGGCTGGGGTCCGAAGGCCGCTTCCGTAACGCTTGCGCAATATGGACATTTCGAGAATATTCCGAAGAACTGGCGTGAGTGGCCGCCATCGATCCGCGGCGCGCAACGTCTCGCCAGCGTGCTGTTCGAAGATTGGAACAACGCGCTGCTGTATCGAGTGCTCGCCACCCTGCGCACGGATGTTCCGGTTTTTGAATCCGTGGACGAACTGCAATGGAAGGGCCCGCGTCCCGAATTCGCAGAATGGAGCAAGCTGATTCAAACTCCGGGCTTGGACACGCGTGCGAAGGCAGCGGCTAAGAAGAGCTGAGGACTACCAAACCACTCTTACTCCACGGAAAACTTCTGCCGTGCTTCATAGGTCTGTCCGCCCAAATTGTCTCGCACCGTCAGCACGATCGTGTATTCGCCGGCCGCCTGATCCTTCGGGAAATTTAGATTGAGAACGCCCGGCTGATAGCGCTGCGGATAAAACGGAGCATCCTTCTGCGCCGCGGCGTGCGGTTCCGTGTATGCAACCGAACCATCGGCGCGCAAAACCGCGAGCCCATATTCGATGTCGAACTGATTCTTCTCGCCGATCTTGTAGCCGGTCATGATAAACCGCGCCCACAACGAATCTCCCGGACGATACGCCGCAACCTGCAACGGCTTCGTGTCGTCCTCACTGCGCAGAAACCGGAAATCGCGCGCGACCAAAGTATCGCTCACCGGCACGTCCCGGCCTTTCACCTCAAAAGTCGCGCGCGCTTCCACCGTGGCCCTGTTGCGTTCGTCCACCACATTCACCACCACCTGATATTGGCCGGAATCCGCCAGCGGCGGAATCACGATGGTCTCGCGCAGCTTCGGCTTCCAATCTTTATCTTCGGGCGCCAGCGTCGCTTCCACCTTGTTCTTTTCCTCCGGCTGCAGCAGAACGCCGCGTGCGTCCTTGGCTTGAATCTGGTAGGTGATGAAAATCTCGTCCTTCTCCGACTTGCTGTAGCCATTCACCAGGCAACTGAAGAAAACGGATTCCCCCGCTAGAAATTGATAGTTCGCGGCCAGCCCCGGACCATCCTCGCTCTGCGCAAAAACCATCCGCGTCACAGCCAGTTTTTTATCGGCCGGCGCGGCATTGCACACCAGCGCGGCGCTGAGCGCCACCATTGCAGGAAGCAATTTCATGGAACTACACCTTTATTCTAATCGTTGACTTCGGCGCGGGATTGACGCACATTAAAACGAGTGCCGTTGATCCTGATTTTCCTGCTGCTGGGCCAGCTGCTGTTCGCCCAAGCCACGCATCCGCTTACCGGACGGCAGATCGCGCCGGTGATGGGCGCGGGCGGCGCAGGATGGTTGGATCGCCCGGAGCGCGAATCCGAAGAGGCGCCCGATCAAGCGATCCATCTGTTGGGATTGCGCGCCGGCATGACCGTCGCCGACGTGGGCGCGGGCACTGGATACATGTCGCTTCGCATGGCCCGCCGCGTCGGACCCACCGGCAAGGTCTACGCCAACGATCTGCAGCCGGAAATGCTGGAAAAGTTGCGCGCCAATAGCCAGCGCGAAAAACTGGCCAACGTGGAAACCGTGCAAGGCACCGCGTCCGATCCAAAGCTCCCGAAGAACGCTATCGATCTCGTGCTGCTGGTCGATGTTTATCACGAGTTCTCCGAACCGCAAGCCATGCTCGACCACATTCGCGAAGCGCTGAAGCCGGATGGCCGCCTGGTGCTGCTCGAATATCGCAAGGAAGATCCGAAGGTCCCGATTCGCCCCGAGCACAAGATGAGCGTAGCGGAAGTAAGAACCGAAGTGGAAGCCGAAGGCTACAAGCTGGATCAGGTGATCGAAAAACTCCCGCGGCAGCACATTATCATTTTCAAAAAATCGGCAAAGGGCAGCTGATGGACAGCGGCATCCTCTCCGGCATTCGCGTCGTAGATTGCGGAACCTATATCGCGGGCCCCGCCGCGGCGGTGGTGATGTCGGATTTCGGCGCCGACGTCATCAAGATCGAGCGGCCGCCCTATGGCGATCCGTATCGTTATCTTTCGCTCGTTCCCGGCATGCCGCTTTCGCCGCTGTTCTACTGCTGGATTCTGGACGCCCGCAACAAGCGCAGCGTCGCGCTCAACCTTGGCGATGACGCCGCGCGCGAAGCCCTGCTCGCCATCGTCCGAACCGCCGATGTTTTCATCACCAACTACCAAGGCCCGCTGCTCGAAAAATTCCGGCTGCGTTACCAGGATCTCCGGCAAGAAAATCCGCGCCTGATCTTCGCGCACATCACCGGCTATGGAGAAACCGGCGCGGACGCCGACGAACCCGGTTATGATTTGACAGCGTATTGGGCGCGTTCCGGTCTGATGCAAACCATCCACAACGCCGACGCCGAGCCCGCGCAATCGCCCGCCGGCTTTGGCGATCATCCCACCGCGATGGCTTTGTTCGCCGGCATCATGCTGGGCCTTTATCGCCGCCAGATCACCGGCGAAGGCATGAACGTCACCACGTCGCTGATGGCGAACGGCGCTTGGTCGAATGCGTGTGGCATTCAAGCCGCGCTGGTGGGCGCCGACTTCGTGCCGAAATGGACCCGCTCCACCACGGTCAATCCCATCGTCAATCACTACGTCACCCGCGACAAAGCGCGCTTCCTAACGTGCTGTCTCGATCCCAAAAAAGATTGGCCGAGTCTCTGTCGCGCGCTGGATCGTCCGGAACTCGCCGATGATCCGCGGTTCCGCACGCCTGAACTTCGCCGAGCCAATGGGCCGGAGCTGGTCGCGATCATCGATGCCGCGGTGGGCGCAAAAACCATGTCCGAATGGAAAGAGATTCTGCGCGCCAACGGCGTCATTTGGGGCGCAGTTCCAACTACGGAACAAGCGGCGCGCGATCCGCAAATGGAAGCCAACGGCGTCTTCGCCGAAATCGAGCCGGGACTGCGGACCGTCGCGAATCCGCTGACCATCGAGGGCGTGGAAAAAGAGAAGCCGCGCATGGCGCCCAAAATCGGTGAGCACACCGTGGAAGTGCTCAAAAGCGCCGGCCTCTCGGACGAAGCCATTCGAAGTTTAATCGAAAGCGGCGCGGCGATGTCCGGAAGCTAAGGCTGCACGTACACGCTCGAAGGGCCCAGCAAGTTCACGTGCGGAACTTCCGTCTTGAGCTTCAAGCGCGTTTGACCAGGCTTCCCTTGGGTCACGAACGTGAGCAGGTACTGATTGCGCAGGTGCTGATTCAGTTCCTTGAAGTACCGCGCGAAGGAGACAGGTGTCGCGTCTCCCAACCAAAAAAATTCGCCGCCTGTTTCCTCTGTGAGCTGTGAGAGATAGTTCTGGCCCCAGTTGATTTGCCAGCGGCTGTGTCCAAAGTGTCCGGCGCTCGGAAAATAGATTGCATTCACCACTACGCCCGCCCGCTGGGAGGCCGCGATCGCGCGATCCAAATAGAGGTTCGAAGGACCCGGCCCATTATCCGGATCCACGCCGCTCGTAACCATCACCACTTCGCGTGCCGCATCGCCAGCCGGCCATTTCTTGATCAAATCGCTCAACGCTAGATATGGACTCGCGGAGACGCCGGGTTGCGCGATCGGCAAGCGAATCGCTTTCGCGGCCGCCGCATGATCCGCCGTTGGCTTCTGTAACGCGTCCACCGATCCGTTGCGCAAATATCCGATGCCAACTTTTGTCGCAGCCGGTTGCTCCAGCACGAAATGCCGCAGCTCTTCGAATTCCGTGCCCAGCGACGAATCGGCGCCGTCATCTATCAGCAGCCATAGCTCAATCCCCGCCGGATCGTTCTGAACCGGCGACCAGCCTGTGACGCGCATGCGCTGGTTGTCCAGATACACCATGACATCTTCTTTGTTCAGACTCGGCGGCGCAGCGTCTTTCACGCCTTCGACGGTAACCACAACGCGCGCCGGATGCTCCTGCGCCAGCAGAACGCCTGCCGACACCAATACGGCGCACAACGTCTTTTTCATGGGAGTGCCTCCGCATGTTGGACGCATGCCGCGGCTCTCCCGATTCAGCCGCCGGTCTAAATCCCTGTAAACGCGCCTAAAACCCGCAGCCCGATGCCCAATCCAGCGCGCAATTTCGCAAAGCGCGGCGCGGGCGGATTACAGAACATGGTTCCATCACCCGACGGTCCGGCCACAGTCACTGGCAGCTCCGGCGTCAGGCCTCGATCGCCCTCCAAAACCGGAAGCAATCGCTGCTCAAGCTGTGTCGCGCCATATGCGACCGCGGGCGCTCTCCAGCTCAGTTGTGGCGCGATGAAGAATCCGGATGTCCAACCCTCGCCCGGTGCGTATGGCCGCGTGAGCGCCAGCACCGGCAGCAAGCTGCGCCGGGGATCGCCCATCAACAAAGGCAAAACCGGATGAGCAAATGCGAACACGCTCACCGACGCGGTATATGTCGCGAGTTCAAAAACGCCGGATCCCCACGGCGGCAGCCGCGACCGCACCGATGCTTCCAGCGCGCCGGCGAAACTCGGCGGACCCACCGGTCCCGAAATCCGCCACGATCCGCGCTTCAGTTCCTTCAAACGCACGACCACATCCGCGACGCCTTTCCCAGCCGGACTGAGCAGTACTTGACTGGCATCCGTTGGCTCAAACAATTTCGTCCGATTCAAACGGTCAATGCTTTTGCGAAGCAGCCGCCCATCCAGCAGTTGTCCTTCCTCCAGCAGAAAATTGCGACGCAGCATAGCATCGCTGAAATGACGGTTGCCCAAGAACTCAATTCTTCCGACGCGATAAACAGCGCCGCGTTCAAACGAGGTTGCAAAATCGCCGTCCGGACGCGCAGTCAGCGTAGCCGAAAAATCGAGAATGCCCTGCCGTTCCGCGGCGCGGCGCTGGCGAAGTAGCGCAGCGCAAAAATCGCACGGACGGCTCGCCGCTGGGTGCCGAGGCCCCGCATCGACGTCAATCGCGATCCGTGCACTCTTGCCCCGAATCTCCGCGTTAGCCAGCCGAACTCGCGATTCCAGATAGCCGCGCGAAACATACAAAGAGCGTATGCGCGCGAGATCGGCATCCACGGCTTCCGCCGAATAGGCCGGCGGCAACCGCCAGCCCAGAATGTGCCGAATTCTCAGCGCTCCCAGCGCATGTTGCAGATCCGCAGGGCCCAGCGCGGCCTCGCCCACGAATTGAACTTCGCGCACGTGAATCCGCTCGCCCGGCGTGATGGCGAGATGAAGATCGGCTCGCCCTGCCGCCACCGGAATCAGTTCGGGCTGAACGCGTGCGTCCGCATAACCATCCGCTTCGAGCTGCTTGCGAGCCTCGCGCGCAATCGCTTCCGCCCGCGGCCGATCCAGCAGCGTACCTTCCGGAATCGCCAATCGCACGCCTAACGTCGATGGCTCCAGCAGCATTTTGCGCAACAAGTAGCGCCGGGCTTCGACCACGCGGAAGCGAACGTCCTCACCCACAACCTCCGCCCGGACGTCTTCGAATCGCCCCGTGTTCCACAACGTTCGAACGTCCCGCGAGACATCGGCGGCGTTGTACGGCCGGCCCACCTGTGTCGTCAAAGCGACTTGCATCCGGCTGCCGCTCACCGATACGGATCGCACTACCGCAGGCTGCGAAACACTGGATTCCAAGGGCGGTTTCGCGATCAACATCCGCGTTGCAAAATAGAAAAGCGCGCAGCAGGCCGTCATGTCGCAAGACCTCGTTGCAGTCTGTGTTCCAACACGGCCGGGCCCGCTCAGGCGCGGTTGAAGTTCGTGTAAACTAAGTCACCGGCTATGCGGCACGCCAAATCCCACACAGCGGCCCTCATTCTCACCTTTTTGGCGATCGCGCTTCCGTTTCTGGTGAACGAGTTCGTGGGCGAAGCCACCGTCATGGATTCGAAATTCTTGCGCCCTCTCAGCCGTGAATTTTGGTATCGGCATCTGGTGCCCGGCGAAATTCACAAGACACGCATTGACGAATTCACCATCGTCTCCATTGCTCGAGATGTGGAGCCGGGCTGGGCATTAGGGGAAAATCGCTGCACGCATCGTTTCTTTATGGCGAAACTCTTGCGGAAAGTGGCGGATGCGGATCCCCGCCTGATCGTCATCGACAAATGGTACGGCAAGATTCCGGAGAACGTCTGTGCTCCCGGAACGGACGGCACCTCTCTACTGCAGGAAACCGTACAAGCGATCTCCTCCAAAGTCCCCATCGTCTTGGCGCTCGGATCTTACACCCGCGATGAAGTGCTGCAATATTGCCCGCCCGGAAAGGCGCAGGAGTTGAAACCGGAGGAGATGGTACTGGGGGACTCAGCGTCGTTAGAGGAAGGTTCGGCTCCAGGCCGGGTGATTCTGGGGCTGGCAAGAGTCAATCTGGACATCCGGAAAATCCCGCTCGGTTGGATGGTCTATCAGGATTGTGCCGACGTGGGAGAGAAGCGCGCCAAGCCTTGGCCCACTCTGGCGGTCGCCGCCGCGCAGGTGCTCGATCCCAACATCATGCAGGGCAACAATCTAACCGAGCTGCAGAAAAAAGTTACCCATCCCTACACGAAGCTGGAAGAAGAAGGCACATTCAAAACCGTTTCCGCGATTCACATGCTGTGCAAGAACGCCGGTCCAAAAGTGAACTGGGAAAACTGCGAGGTTACCGACGGTCAGGATGCTCGCAGAGAGTTCAGCCATAAAGTCGTGATCGTCGGAGAGATTTGGCGGGATTTGCACAAATTGGGGGAAACGGTCTACACCGGACCCGAACTGCAAGCCAATTACATCGCCGCCCTTTTGGATCAGAGCATTCTTCAACCCGTCTCCAAGTGGGTGACCGTTCCACTGAGCTTCGTGTGGCTGGCTTTCATCTTCTGGATTTTCTACGGCTGGCGGCCGGAGTTGCCGGCGCTCGCTTTGGTTGTGAGCGCCGTACTGACCTTCGGCCTCGGGTGGCTCTTTAGCGCCGTGATTACCAAACAATTCGGTGTCTTTGCCGACGTCATACCGCCGACTTTTCTTGAGATAATAGGACTGTACCTGGCGAGAAAAATCGAGATGGCGCTGGACGATCATCCCAAGCCGGGAAGGGCGGTACACAACGCATGAAGGCGGTAATTTTATTAGCCTGCGCGGGCCTGGCGTGGAGTCAGAGCCAACCTCAGCAAAAAGATCCGGCGGGCGCGCAAGCCGGCAGTTCCGGCAAAACCAGAGAGCAAATGGGATCCGGCGGAAGCACGGAAACGCCGCTGCGCAAATGCGATTCTCCCGACACCACGAAGCCCGACGCTACAAAAACCACGAAGAAGAAAAAAGCGAAGAAGCCCGCTCCTGCTAAGACGTCCTAGTTTCCTCCAGCAAACCGGCGGAAGAAACTATCCTGCTTCCACTCCGGCCGCTCATTTGCATTCGCCACATGCTCGGCCAGCTTCAAGATAATCGCGTTGAACTCCGCCGCCGCCGTCTTGTCCACCGGCTGATTCAAATCGTCGGATGGCGCGTGATACCGGTTTTTTAACCACTCCTTGTGCAGCTTTTCCTCCGCCGATCCCGGCAAATATCCGAACTTGAACGCCAACGCGGGAACACCCTTCTTGATGAAGCTGTACTGGTCGCTGCGGATAAACAGATTGCGCTGCGGCTCCTTATCCGCCTGCACTTCCACGCCCGATTCCTTAGCGATCACGCGAATGTCGTCGCCCAACGTGGATTCCGCCAGTCCCTGCACCTCGATGTAGTGCAGCGCATGCAGCGGCAGGAACATGTCCAGATTGATATCGGCCACGATGTTCTTCTCGTTCACCGTCGGATGTCCCGCGAAGAAGCGCGATCCCTGCAGCCCCTTCTCTTCGCCGGTCACCGCAAGGAAAACCATCGACCGCCGTAGCTTCACCTTCGATTCGTGGATGAGCCGGGCGATCTCGAGAATAGAAGCGATGCCGGAAGCATCGTCCATCGCGCCGTTATAGATGGTGTCGCCGTTGATCGCCGGTCCCACGCCCACATGATCGAGATGAGCGGTGAGAAACACATACTGGTCTTTCAATTTCGGGTCGGACCCGGGCAGCATCCCCGCGACGTTCTGCGATTCCACCTGCGATTTCTTGAATGCGACGTGGCCGCGAATCGTCACTTTCAAGGGGAAATGAGGCAATGCCTGATCGGCGTCGGCGGCTTTCAAAATTTCCTCGATGCTGTGACCGGTTCCCTCAAAGAACTTATCGGCATGCTCCGGATTCACGGTGATTGCCAGTCGCAGCCCCGTCGTTTCATCGAACGCAGGATCGGACAAAGACATGGACGGCATGGAATGTGCAAGCGCCTGGCGCGACCAGGGAATGTCCATCGATTTCGGATTCGGAATATTTGCGATCCCCACCGCGCCCGCCGCTTTCAGGTATTTCCAACGCTCGGCGGCCGATTGATAATGCGATTTCAACGGCCCGGGAATCGACTTCGGCCCACCCGCGAGATACACCACGATCTTTCCTTTGACATCGAGTCCCGCCAGATCGTCGTAATGTTTCTCCGGAACCCCGAACCCATATCCGGCAAACACGGCCGGCGCTTCCGTTGACTCCTGGATATCGCCGCGCAGGCCCAGGTTCGCATCTTCTCCCAATTTGAGCCGCTCTTCGCGGCCATCGCGAATGAGCGTGAGGCTCGACCGATCGTCCACAATCTGCTTCACGTCAAATTTCACCGGCTGAAAATATCCGGATGTCCCAGCCGGTCTCAATCCCGACCGTTCGAATTCGCCAGCCACATAACGCGCTGCTTTCAGATGGCCTTCGCTCCCGGTATCCCGCCCCTTGAGATCGTCACTCGCCAGGTATTCGATATGCGACCACCATCGTTTCCCTTCCGCTTCGTAATCGGTAGCCGCGATCAGAAGGCAAACGGCGAACAGCCCCAGGAACAGCAACGACTTTTTCATTTCGCAGCAGCCTTTTGTGCTTTGAATTCGGCGCGCCGTGTCCGGATTTGCGCCGCATGATTTTCCGCGTGCTCCGCAATGAGCTGCAGCAGGAACTTCAGCGACATTGGCCCACGCTCGCTGTGCACGCCTTCGCGATCGAACGTCGCCGCCGGCAGATCCTTCAGCAATTCGTAATTCTCTCCGCGAATGCGCCGAAACGTTTCCAGGGCCGGCGATGTTTTTCTTCGCGTGTAATCCAGATTCGCGGCCCACGCCTTTTCGTCGTAAGCTTCGATCTTGGGATTGTCTTCCGCAATGATGCGCCGCAATCTCATTCCGGCCACCATTTCGGAATCGGCCAAATGCGCGACAATCTGCCGGATGCTCCACTTGCCGGGTTCGGGCGCGTAATCCAGTTCGGAGCCGGCGGCTCCAGTGATGGAGACAGCAACCATCTCGGCGCCGCGGCGGAGACGCTCCAGGAGTTCGGGAACTTCACTCATAAAATGATGTCGAGTTAACATTATAGTCTTTGGAGTCGAGACGGATGCCTGTAGAGAATAAGCCGCAGCAATTTCGTTGTCCCGGTTGCGCGGCGAACATGGAGTTCGATCCCGCAAGCGGAATGATGAAGTGCCGTTTTTGCGGACAGACGGCGCCCGTTCCGCCGCCTTCCACGGGCGTCGCGCCGCCTCATCCGCTCGACGAGTTCCTGGCGAAGCTGGACGATTCTCACTTGCAGCCCATCGCGCAACAAGCTTTGCAAGTGAGCTGCGCCGGATGCGGTAGTGCGATCACCTTCCAACCGCCCGAAGTCGCGGGCATTTGCCCATTCTGCGGAGCAGACATCGTCGTGCAACCCAAAGCGGCCGATCCGATGATCGCCCCCGATGGCTTGCTTCCCGCTAAGGTCCCCAAGAACGATGCGCAGACGCAGGTGCGCCAATGGCTTCAGACTCGCTGGTTCGCCCCCAACGCCCTCAAGCGAATGGCGCGCCAAGAAGCGATCTCGGGAGTCTATCTTCCTTTTTGGGATTACGCCGCCGACACGCACAGCGAATATCGCGGCGAGCGCGGCGACCATTATTGGGAAACCGAAGTCTACGAGGAAAGCGACGGCCAAGGCCGCACCGTCCAGCGCACGCGCCAAGTACAAAGAACGCGCTGGACTCCGGTCGCGGGCGAA
>Ga0070734_10004723_pt1 | contig 12693 bp, 10 predicted proteins | sample Coa_R1_8_FD_66444 | JGI IMG/M metagenome (GOLD analysis project Ga0070734, IMG submission 66444) | Surface soil microbial communities from Centralia Pennsylvania, which are recovering from an underground coalmine fire - Coalmine... | ecosystem: Environmental > Terrestrial > Soil > Unclassified ...
AGAATTCCTCGTCGACCTCCGGAAGAGATTGCTCCTCCACCGCCTTAATGGAGAGGTGCAGCTCCGCCGACTGACCGGCGAGCTTGCGATTGGGGTGGGCCTGCGGGAACACGACCTGGATGACGCGTTGTTCCCCGGCCGTCACGCCTTGCAAACCCTGCTCGAGCTCCGGCATCGCCTGGCCCGTCCCGAGCACCACGCTCAAATCGCTCTGTTCTCCGCCCTCGAAAGGCTTGCCGCCGATGCGTACCTGGTAGTCGAGCAGCACGCGGTCACGATCATCCGCCGCCCGCGCCACGGGAGTGAACACTGGCCGCTGCGCGCGCATGTTCTCGATCATTGCATCGACATCGGCCTCGGTAACCTCTGACACCGGTCGCTCGATACTGATGGCCTCGGGGGACTTAACGCGCACGTCCGGCAGCACTTCGAAATGCGCCGCGTACTTGAGGTCGGCCTCGGGGCCGAGCGCAATCGGCTCGATGCGTGGGCCGCCAGCGGGCTTGAGCTTCTGCTCGGTCACCGCCTGCGCGAACGAGCTGCGCATCAAGTCACTGACGACCTCCGCACGTACCTGGTCACCGAACTGCTTGGCGATGACCGCCAGCGGGGCCTTACCGGGCCGGAAGCCCTTGAGGCGCGCGGTGCGCGAGAGGCGCTTGAGCCGCTCCTGCACCTCCTTCGCGACCTCCGTCGCCGGAACCGCCACTTCGAGCCGTCGGGAGAGCCCACCCGTCTCGGACAACGACACTTCCATTCGATCCTCTCCGGCGTCGACTACCCGATGTCGTATCGCCTTATAACCCTTTGATTCACTTATAGATCTGGTGCGAAAGGAGAGACTCGAACTCTCACGGGTTTCCCCACTGGATCCTAAGTCCAGCGCGTCTGCCAGTTCCGCCACTTTCGCGTGCCGTGCGCGCGGGACCACGCTCATGCGCTATGCCACTGCGGCCCGCGCACGGGGGTAAAACAGTATAACCGAAGCGGTATGGGCGCCGGCTGAGGTGAGTCGCACACCACGGAGATCGCGGGCCGCACGCCCGTTCTTTATTACCCGTCGTGACGGTGCCTGAGAGTCGGCCGCCTCAGGCCTCGCCCACCATGCGACAGAAGGTGGCTGCGCCTGCGCCGCGTGAGTTTTCCGGCGGTGCCTTTGCCCGACCCGGATCAGATGTCGAGTCGAGGCGCCGCGCGGCTCACTGCGCTATTCGCCCGAGTCATCCTCCGGCCGGATACCGAGCTGGCGCTCGATGTCCCGGTACGGGCCGTTCACTGCCTTCAAGTTGCCGAAAGCCTCCTGAGTGTTCGCCAGCTTCAGCCTGATCCTTGAACCGCGTGTAGAAACCTGCCACGCGCTGAAAGCGTGCCAGATTAGGCTGACCAGACCTTCAGCGTGTACGGCGACGTTCGGACCGTGTCGGACGGACTGCAACGGAAACACGTGCAGCGGAGATGGTGGGCCGTGTAGGGATCGAACCTACGACCAAGAGATTAAGAGTCTCCTGCTCTACCAGCTGAGCTAACGGCCCTCACTCAAATGGGGTGGACGATGGGACTCGAACCCACGACAACCGGGATCACAACCCGGGGCTCTACCAACTGAGCTACGTCCACCGTCGTCCCTCGCCGCTGGCGTGCCCGGCAGGACTCGAACCTGCGACCCTCGGCTTAGAAGGCCGATGCTCTATCCGCCTGAGCTACGGGCACGACCCCGGAGGCGCCCCTAGCCGGCCCCGCCGCACGGGGCGGCGAATCATACGTAAGCCCCTGCGAGAGCGTCAATTTGAAGAGGCAGGGCCTCCCCGGGCGCTCTCGCACCTCAGGTCTTGCCCGACTGCTGCGCCTCTATGGCCCGGGCAGACTTAAGGTGTGCCTGGACGGTGGGCAGGATTGAGCGGGCGAAGGCCTTCGCATCGGCGTCCTGGCCGGAAGCGATCTCCTTATGCAGCAGCCTCACCGTGTCCACATGCGCTTTCACCTGCCCCTTGATGTAGGACTTGTCGAAAGCATCGCCCGTGAGCACCTCGAGCTTGCCCTTCGTCACCGTATTCGCTGCACCGGCCCCGGTTGGCAGCGATATGTCCTTCGAGGACGCAAGAGCGCGCAGCTTTTCGTTCGCGGCGGAGTGATCCTTGACCATCATCGCGGCGAAATCTTTCACCTTCGGATTGCTGCTTTTCTGCGCGGCGAGATTGCCGAGATCGACCTCGCCCACGCCCGCCTCGGCCGCGGTCTTGTAGAAGGATTCGTCAGGGGAGCCGCCCGCCGCAAATGCCGCGAGCGGTGCAGCGCTGAGCACGGCGATAACCAGCGATCTCATGTCGAGCCTCCATTACGTGCGCCCGAGAACACCTCGATGATGGCGCGGTTGAATGCCGGCAGGTCGTCGGGCTTGCGGCTCGTGATCAGCGTGCCGTCGACGACCACCTCCTCATCGACCCACTCCGCCCCGGCGTTGCGGAGGTCAGTCTTGAGCGAGGGCCAGGACGTCATGCGGTGGCCCTTGGCCGCGCCGCTCTCGATGACCGTCCAGGGCCCATGGCAGATGGCCGCCACCGGCTTACCGGATTCGAAAAAGGACTTCACGAACGCGACCGCGCGCGGATTGGTGCGGAGATTGTCGGGATTCATGACCCCGCCCGGAAGTACCAGCGCATCGTAGGATTTCGCATCCGCGCTGTGCAGGGCGCGATCGACGTCGACCTCGTGTCCCCACTCCTTGTGGTTCCAGCCACGAAGCTTCCCTTCCTTGGGAGCGACGACCTCAGTCGTGGCGCCCGCCTCATCGAGCGCCTTGCGCGGCTCGGTGAGCTCGGACTGCTCGAATCCGTCGGTGGCCAGAATCGCAACTTTCAATCCCTTGAGTTTCCCTTGGCTCATTTGCTCCTCACTCCTTTGCAAATCCTGTCGCAGTGCGATGCGCACTCGCACGATCGCCTGTCGATCACGCCAATGCAGCATGCACCGGGAGAACGGCGATTCACAGCGCGAGCGCCATCAGAGGCGTGCGCTGTTACACTTCAATGACCGCAGGCTTTACACTAGCTCCACCCATGAAGATCCCCGCAAGCGCCAGCGAGGCCGAGAGCGGCGTCGCTGACGCCTCCGGCACGACCGTCGCAGTTGCCGTGGTTTCGCCAGCTGAATTCGGCGGCGATGGCGTCGTCAGCGCGCTCGAGGTCGCGATGGCGGAGCTGCGCCGGCTGCTTGCGATGTGGCGTACTCACGAGCCGGGCGCGCGGCGCGGCGAGGATCCCGAGGAGCTGCACCAGCTGCGCGTCACGGCACGGCGCATTGATGCAACGCTCGCACTCTTCAAGCGCCACCTCCCACCATCACTGCTGCGCGCGCGCCGCACCACCAAGGCCGTACTGCGCGGCCTCGGGGCAGCCCGGGACCTCGACGTTCAGCTGAGCGAGCTCGCGCGCTACTGCACGACGCTGCCCGAGGAGGAGCGCGCGGCCGCAGAGCCGCTGCGAGCCAGGCTCGAGAGCGACCGCGGCCGTGCACGCGCGCGACTGGTGCGCGCGCTCGACTCAGAGCCCACGCGGCGCTGGCTCGAGACACTGACGATGGCGTGCGCTGCGAGCAACGTGAGCGGCGGCGGCGAGCCGGCAACGCGGGTCATGCCGCAGCGCGTGCGCCGGCGCTTTCGCAAGCTGCGCAAGTCAGTCGGTAAGCTGCGCGCCAAGTCGCCGATGGAGGCATATCACCGGGTCCGCCGCCGCGCGAAGCAGCTGCGCTATGCGACGGAGTGCGGCGCGGCCATGTTCGGCAAGCCGGCCGAGGAGTTACTCAAGGCGCTGCGTCGTCTGCAGGATCGTCTGGGCGCGAAACAGGACGCCTACATGGCACAACATCGCCTGGCGCTGCTCGCCGCCGATCCCGGCAATGGACTGCCCCCCGAGACGCTGTTTCTCATGGGCCGCCTCGCCGAGCATCACGCCAGCCGCACCGCAGAGGTGCATCGCACGCTGGCGCGCTCGTGGCGCAAGGTTCGCGGCAAGCGATGGCGAGCTCTGCGTGCGCGTCTCGCCGAGCTGGCCGACAGCACCGCACCGGCCGGCGTCGGCTCCCACGAGTTCGTCGACGATGCGCAGACTCCGGCGACGGGGGTGCTCGCAGAGACGATCGCGCCCGAGCTGCGGCCCATCAAGCACTGAAGCTCAGGCGCCGTGCAGCGATGGAGCTGCTGATCGTCCGGCATGCGATCGCCTGCGAGCGTGACGCCGAGCGCTGGCCCGACGATCGCGAGCGCCCTCTGTCGAGGCGCGGGGTGTTGCGAGCGCGACAGGCAGCGCGCGGTGTGCGAAAGCTGATGCGACGACCGCTCTGCGTGCTCAGCAGCCCGCTGCTGCGCGCGCAGCAGACCGCCGCGATTCTCAGTGAGTCCGCCGGCTGGCCGCGGGCCTCGCTCAGCCCCTTGCTCGCTCCCGAAGCCTCACCGGCCGCCGTGCTCGCGCTCCTTGCGCGCTCGCACGAGAGCTGTGTCGCACTCGTCGGACATGAGCCGGGACTCGGGCGGCTGCTGATGAGCTGTCTCCCGGCGGGACGCGGGGCGGCGGCCTTCCAGATGCGCAAAATGGGGATCGCCGTGGTCGGCTTCGACGGCGCAGCGCGCGCCGGCCACGGAACGTTACGTATGCTCGTGCCGCCGCGATTGCTGCGCGCCGTGCGCTGAACGTCAGTGTGCGCCGGCAGCCGAGGCAGGCGCCTGTGCGCCGTGCACCGGATGCGCCAGCCACACGAGGAATATCAGCCCGAGGAAGGCGATCGCGGAGACGTGGAAGATGTCGTTGGCCGATAGCATGTAGGCCTGCGAATCCACCAGACGATTGAGCAGCGCATAACTCTGATCCGTGCCGACACCGCTCGCGTGCAGCGTGCCGATGGCCTGGGAGGTCACGCTATCACCCGAAGTCAGCCGCTCGACCAGCTGGGCGTGATGGAGCGTTGCCCGCCGGTCCCACACGGTGGTGGTTATCGAAGTGCCGAAGGCGCCGGCGGTGATGCGCGCGAAGTTGAACAGTCCCGATGCGGCCGGGATGCGATCCGGTGAGAGTCCGGACAGTGAGATCGAGACCAGTGGAATGAAGAAAGCCGCCATGCCCGCGCCCTGTATCACGGTCGGCAGCATCAGCGTGCCGATGGTCGCGTCGGTGTTGAAATTCGCTCGCATGAACAACACCAGCGAGAAGACCGCGAACGAGAGGGTCACCATGATGCGCGGGTCCACCCGGTCATTGAACCGCCCGACGACGGGGCTGAGCACTATCGCCAGGAAGCCGACGGGAGCCAGCACCTCCCCGGCGAGCGTCGCCGTGTAGCCCATGTACTGCTGCAGCCACAGCGGCAGCAGCACCACGTTGCCGAAGAACAGCCCGTAGGCGAACAGCATCGCCACGGTGCTCACAGAGAAATTGCGCGAGCGAAACAGTGACAGGTCGACGATCGGATGCTCGTCGGTGAGCTCCCAGATCAGGAACACGGCAAACCCTACCGCCGCCACGCAGGCGAGCGTCACGATCGCCGTCGAGTTGAACCAGTCGAGATCCTTGCCCTTGTCGAGCATGACCTGCAGCGAGCCGACCCACACCACGAGCAGACTGAGACCGACCGCATCGACCGGCACCCTGGCGGTCGGGGTCTCGCGCCGGTGATAGATGGCCCAGGTCGCAAATGCCGCGACGATGCCGACCGGCACGTTGATGTAGAAGATCCACGGCCAGGAGATGTTGTCGGTGATCCAGCCGCCGAGCACCGGACCCACCACGGGTGCGACCAGCGTGGTGATCGACCACATGGCGAGCGCCGTGCCGGCGCGGTTTCGCGGATAGCTCGAAAGCAGCAGCGCCTGCGAGAGCGGAATCATGGGCCCGGCCACGGCGCCCTGCAGGATACGCGCCAGGATGAGGAGCGGCAGGCTCGTCGCGAGCGCGCACATGATCGAGGCGACCACGAACAGCATCACGGCGGCGGTGAAGAGCTTCACCTGACCGAAGCGGCGCGTCAGCCATCCGGTCAGGGGTACCGAGACTCCGTTTGCCACGGCAAACGAGGTGATCACCCAGGTTCCCTGGTCGGGTGAGACTCCGAGATCGCCGGCGATCGCCGGCAGCGAGACGTTGGCGATCGAGGTATCGAGCACGTTCATGAAGGTCGCAAGCGAGAGCGCGACTGTCCCGAGCGCAAGCTTCGCGCCGGTCAGAGGCGGTGCAGCAAAGCCGGGGCGCGGCGCAGCCGGCGCTCCCGGCGCTCCCGGCGGAGTGCCATCCGCTGGTCCCTCGGTTTTCCGATCCGGCATGCTCAGGAGCTCGCGTTCGGGTGGTAGCGTCGCGCGATTCAGTGCATCTTGCGAGCGCCCGGGATGGGGAGATGCGTGCTCGCCAGCAGATCGCCGTGCCCGGGCCGCGCAGACTGCTCGCGTCCGCCGGCGGCCTGCGCGGGCGTCGCGCGCTCATTCGCCGCGATGATCGCCTGTACGCGCGCATCGGCGAGTGAATCGTTCGAGGCGAACACCTCGGTCGACAACCCCGGAGCCTGGCTGATGAGCTGCGGCAGGCGCGAGCCGGTTGCGCCACCGCGCAGCTCGACATCCGCCTTCATTGAAAGCCCGATCTGCAACGGATGCACGGCGAGCTCGCGCGCGTCGAGGGCAATGCGCACCGGCACGCGCTGGACGATCTTGATCCAGTTGCCCGTGGCGTTCTGCGCCGGCAGGAGCGAGAACGCCGCACCCGTACCCGCGCCGAAGCCGGCGACGGTCCCGTGGTAGATGATGCGCGTACCGTAGAGGTCGGCCGTGAGGCGGACCGGCTGGCCGACGCGCATGCGCGCGAGCTGTGGCTCCTTGAAATTCGCATCCACCCACACCTGCTCGAGCGGCACCACCGCCATCAACGGCGTGCCCGGGCTCACGCGCTGGCCGAGCTGCACGTTGCGCCGCGCGACGAATCCCGATACCGGGGCAGGCAGCTCGGTGCGTGCGAGCGTCAGGTAGGCGTTGCGCACCGCTGCCGCGGCGTCGCGTACCTGCGGGTGATCCTGAAGAGTCGTGTTGTCGATGCGCGCGCGATTCGCGGCGAGCTGCTGCTGCGCGGCGATGAGTCCCGCCTGAGCGGCTTTTACCGCGTCGGTGGCGTGCTGCAGCTCCTCACCGGAGACAGCCCCGGAGGCGCCGAGACGCTGACGCCGTGCCAGGTCGCTCTGCGCAGCATTCAGCTCGGTCTGACGAGCTGCAACGGTGGCCTCGAGCTGTGAGGTGGTGGCGAAGAGAGTGCGCACGTCGCGAACGGTGCGCGCGAGCTGCGCCTCGGCCTGATCGAGCGCCACGTGAGCATCGGCCTGGTCGAGACGTACGAGCGGCTGCCCGGCTTCGACGAACTGCGTGTCGTCGGCGCCGATCGCGACCACCGTTCCGTAGATCTGCGGTGTAATTTGCACGACGTTGCCGCCGACGTAGGCGTCGTCGGTCGATTGGTGATAGCGCAGAACCTGCGCCCAGTAAACACCGTAGGCGACACTCGCAAGCAGTGCGACGCCGGCGACGATGCCCAGCAGACGCCAGCGGCGCGCACGAGTGCTGCTCTTGCTGTTCTCGGTACTCATGTGGATCCTTTCCTCATCGTTGCCCTGGCGACTAATGCCTAGGCAAACATTGCTCCAAAAAAAATCCTGCGGCCGTCGGTGAGGCTCAGGCGCTCGCGCGCGCGGAGGTGCCGTGGGCGTTCTCGAGCATGCGCAGGAGAAATCCCTCGAGAGCACGGGCCTCGCTCTTGCTGAAGCCGTGCAGAAAGCGATTGGCGACCGTCATGGAGAGCTCCCGCATCCGCGGGTATGCCGCTCGACCTTCTTCGGTGAGCTCGAGGTTCATGAGGCGCCGGTCCTGAGCACTGCGAGTGCGCCGGATCAGGCCCTTCGCTTCGAGACGGTCGAGCATGCGAGTCATCGCCCCAGCGTCGTAAGAGATGCCCTTGCAGAGGTCCGCCGCCGATCTCGGCCCCTCGGGTCCTGCGAGATTCGCGATGATCACCCACTGCGCCGCGCTCAGCTCGAGCGGCCCCAGGCGCTTGTCCGCTGCCAGCTCGCGGTCGATCGCTACCAGCATCTCGCCCTTCACGCGAGTGAGCAGCGCGCCGATACCCTTGAGGGGCTGGTACGTGCCGTGGTCGTAAATGTCGCCCATGCCGTGCTCCGTGACATCTCCCCTTCGGGGGGAGGACCCCGGGGCCTCCCGGGGTAGGGCGTAATAATAGTTGCCTAGGCTGTGTCTGTCAAGGCTTTGATTGCCCTAGCAACATGGTCGGGGCAGCCGGACTCGAACCGGCGACCCTCTGCTCCCAAAGCAGATGCGCTACCAAACTGCGCCATGCCCCGACCGGATGAAAATCATAGGTAACTGCTACGCCCGGCGCCAGCGCGTCTCGCCGCCCGCCTTGTCCTCGAGGATGACCCCGGCCGCGGCGAGCTCGTCGCGGATGCGGTCGGACTGCGCCCACTGCTTCGCGCGGCGCGCCGCGGAGCGGGCAGCGATCCGCTCCTCGACTTGGGCGTCGCTGAGCGCCCGATCCGCCCCCGGTCGCGTCAGGCGGAACCACTCTGCCGCCGGCAAGCCGAAGAGCCCGAGCACCATCCCGAGGGAGCGCAGCTCGGCACCGAGTTGCGCCGCGCGCGCCGCCTCGCCGCGATCGCGCGCGCTGTTCACCTCGTGGGCGAGGGACTGCAGAGCCGCGAGCGCCTCGGGTGTATTGAAGTCATCGTCCATGCTCTCGTGGAAGCGACCGGCGTGGCCGCTCGCCTCGCGGATACTCACTTCCGGCAGGTCGCGCAACGCCGTGTACAGCCGCCCGAGCGCGGTGTCCGCCTGCTCGAGCTGCCCGAGCGAGTAATTGATCGGCCCGCGGTAGTGGCTCGAGAGGACGAAGTAACGCAGCACTTCCGGGTGGCGCAGCGTCGGCAGCACCTCGCGAAGCGTGAAGAAGTTGCCGAGCGACTTCGACATCTTCTCTTCGTCGACGTTGACGAAGCCATTGTGCATCCAGACGTTGACGAAGCGCTCGCCGGTCGCCGCGCACGACTGTGCGATCTCGTTCTCGTGATGCGGGAACTTGAGATCGAGCCCGCCACCGTGCAGGTCGAAATGCGTGCCGAGCAGTGCGGTGGACATCGCCGAGCATTCGATGTGCCAGCCGGGCCGGCCCTCGCCCCACGGCGAATCCCAGGCCGGCTCTCCCGGCTTGGCGCGTTTCCACAGCACGAAATCGAGCGGGTCGCGTTTGGCGGCATCGACCTCGACCCGGGCGCCGGCGCGCAGCTCCGCCAGGCGCTTGCCCGAGAGGCGGCCGTAGCCGGCAAAGCGGGTCACCGCGTACATAACGTCTCCATCGCTTGCGACATAGGCGTAGCCCTTCTCGATCAGCTGCCCGATCATGACAACGATCTGCGGCACGTACTGCGTGGCGCGCGGCTCGTGATCCGGACGGACGATGCCGAGTCGCTCGCAATCCTCGTTCATCGCCGCGATGAAGCGCTCGGTGAGCGCCGCGACCGACACGCCGTTCTCCGCCGCGCGGCGGATGATCTTGTCGTCGATGTCGGTGATGTTGCGGACGTAGGTGAGACGGTAGCCGCGGTGGCGCAGGTAGCGGCTCACCACGTCGAACACCAGCAGCATGCGTGCGTGACCGATGTGCACGAAGTCGTAGACGGTCAGTCCACACACGTACATGCGCAGCGTGCCGGGGTTGATCGGCTTCAGCTCCTCCCGAATCCCGCCCAGCGAGTTGTGGATGCGGATCATGCGAAGCGCGCCAGCCGCTCACGCGCCCGGTCGGGCGGCATAGCCCGCAGCAACGGCGCGAGCTCGGGACCCTCGCTGCGTCCGGTGAGCGCCACGCGCAGCGGCATGTAGAGCTCCCTGCCCCTGGCGCCCGTGGCTGCGCGCACCGCCGCGGTGATCGCCGTCAGATCGTTGCCCTCCTTCGCAGCCGCCGCGGCGGCGGCGGCAAAGTAGCCGCGACCGGCCCGGCGCACCAGCTCCTCGCCCTCGGGCTCGAGGGGCGGCGGCGCGCCGAAGACGATCTCGACCCAGGCGCGCGCATCGCCCGGCAGCACCAGATTGGGCAGCACCGCGGCCACGAAAGCCTCGGTCGTGCGCTCATCGAGTCCCGGCGGCAGCACCGGCGCGAGCCAGTCCCGCGCGACCGCCGGCGCCAGGTGGTGCACGGCGTCCTTCTGCCAGACGGCGAGCTGCTGCTCATCGAAACGTGCCGGCGCGCGCTGCAGGTGAGCCACGTCGAAGGCCTCTGCCATCTGCGCAAGGCTGACAAGACCGTGCAGCGGCGTCGAATGGCCGAGGCGAAAGAGATGGTTGAGCAGCGCCGCCGGCTGGTAGCCGCGCTCGCGGTACTCGCGCACGCTCGTTGCGCCATGTCGCTTCGAGAGCGGCGCGCCGTCCGCGCCCACGATCAATGCCACGTGCCCGTAGGACGGGGGCGTCAGAGCGAGGGCGTTGAGCAGCAGCAGCTGCCGCGGGGTGTTCGTGAGATGGTCTTCGCCGCGCAGCGCGTGGGTCACGCCCATGCGGGCATCGTCCACGGCATTGGAGAAGAAAAAGGCGGCGGTGCCGTCGGCGCGGCGGATGACGAAGTCACCGATGTCGTCGGTGAGAAAGCTCTGTGGCCCGTGCACGAAATCGACGAACGTCACGCGCTCGCCTGGAGGCACGCGAAAGCGCAGCGTCGCGGCCAGCCCCTGACTCACGCGCTGAGCACGCTCGGCGGGGCTGAGCTCGCGGCACGTCCCGGCATAACGCGGCGGCTTGCCCGCCGCGAGCTGCGTGCGACGCGACACCGACAGCTCGAGCGGCGTGCAGAAACAGGGGTAGGCCACGCCCAGTTCCTCGAGCCGGGTGAAATCGCGTACGTACAGCGCGGCGCGTTGCGACTGCCGGTACGGCCCTCTCACGTCCTCGCGGTCGGGACCCGCGTTCCAGTCGATGCCGAGCCAGCGCAGGTCCGACATCAGGGCGCTGGTATGGGCCTCGCTGCTGCGCCCGGCATCGGTATCCTCGATCCGCAGCACGAAACGTCCGCCAGCATGGCGAGCCAGCAGCAGGTTGAAGAGTGCGGTGCGTGCGTTTCCGAGATGCAGCTCGCCGGTCGGACTCGGGGCGAAGCGAGTCACCCGCTGTCCGCTCTCGCCCGCGGTCTCACCCACTGTCTCACCCGCGCTCATGAGCGGCCATGTTACGGCAAACTCGCGGCCTCACAACAAAGCGCCGCGGTGTGCGGTGCTGCTATAGAATTCGCCGCTCACCGTTTCACCGCGCACTTGTGAGCGGAGGACAGATGCCCATTTCGACCCGCATCCGCATCGCGCTGCTCGTGACGTCGCTGGCCGCAGTGTTGCAGCCGCTGCCGGATGCCGCCGCGGATACGCCCGCGCCGACCACCCCCACCCCCACCGCGCCCGCGCCCGCGCCGGGCCCCGCGACGCAGGTCAAGGTGACCACCAGCCTCGGCGAGTTCGTCATCGAAGTGCGCAACGACCGTGCACCGATCACCGTCGCGAACTTTCTGCGTTACGTGCGCGAAGGGTTCTATTCCAACACGCTGTTTCACCGTGTGATCGCCAACTTCGTGATCCAGGGGGGTGGCTACGACGCCACGAGCAACGCTCTGAAGTCCACGCACGACAACGTCTTCAACGAGTCCGGCAACGGCCTGCAGAACAAGCGCGGCGCAGTGGGGCTCGCGCGCACCGACTCGCCCCACTCCGGCAACGCGCAGTTCTACGTCGACCTGGTGGACAACCCGGACCTCGATCCGGTACCGACGCGCTGGGGCTATACCGTCTTCGGCCGCGTAGTGCAGGGAATGGACGTGATCGACCGGATTGGTGAGACCGCGACCGGGGCGACCGGACCGTGGAAGGCGGATGCGCCGTTGAAGCCGGTGATCATCGAGAAGATGGAGATCGTCTCCGGCGGAGCGGCGATGCCGCCGGCCGTGGCCCCCGTGACACCTCCGCCGCAGAACAACATCCTCTCACCGAAGTGAGCCAATGCGGCGGCTGTTCGTCTCGGACGTACATCTCGACGCCGAGCGAGCGGACGCCACCGAGCAGTTCCTCGCCTTTCTCGATGCAGAAGCGAGCCGCGCCGCCGCGCTCTACATTCTCGGGGACCTTTTCGAGGCGTGGGTGGGCGACGATGACCGCGCGACCAACAACGAGCGTGTGTGCCGCGCGCTGCGCGCCCTGGCCGACTCGGGCGTCGCCTGCTTCGCGCTGCATGGCAACCGCGACTTCCTCCTCGGCGCAGGCTTCAGCGACCGCAGCGGCTGCCGCCTGCTGACCGACCCCGTCATCGCGCAGCTCCACGGCGAACGCGTGCTGCTCACGCACGGCGATGCTCTCTGCACCGACGACCATTCTTACCAGGAACTGCGCAGCATCGTGCGGCAGGATCGCTGGCAACGTCGTTTCCTCGCGCTACCGCGCGCGCACCGCGAGGTGCTCGCCGATGAGGCGCGCGCCGGCAGCCGGCGTCATACGACGCGGACCGTCCCATACATCATGGACGTGAATGCGGCGGCGGTAGTGGCGGCGTTTCGGGCAACGCATACGCGGCGCATGATCCACGGTCACACGCACCGTCCCGGAGTACACGCTCTCGAGGTAGACGGTGGG
>Ga0070734_10004724_pt1 | contig 12693 bp, 11 predicted proteins | sample Coa_R1_8_FD_66444 | JGI IMG/M metagenome (GOLD analysis project Ga0070734, IMG submission 66444) | Surface soil microbial communities from Centralia Pennsylvania, which are recovering from an underground coalmine fire - Coalmine... | ecosystem: Environmental > Terrestrial > Soil > Unclassified ...
TGGGCGCCAGTCTTGGCGAAAATTGACTTGAGATGGTCCTGGATCGTGTGCTCGGACAGCGACATCTCTCGCGCCATCCGCCGGGTGTCGCTGCCCGTGGCAAGCAGGCCGAGCAGTTCGTATTCGCGGGCACTCAGGCCGAAAGCCCGGCCGAAAAGCTCGACCCGCTCCGCGGCGGACGCTTCCTCGATAGTGACGACGATCGTTGCCGGTCCGCCGGCGGAGGGCTGGTCTGGCGAAAGCCTGGCGGCACGTAGAGCAAGCCAGAAGCCATCAGCCAGATGCGTGCGGGCCAGCGCCGGATGCGCGTCGACACCTTGCTCAACGGCCAGGAGCTGGGCGGCGACGTTGTAGGCGCTCGCCGGGATGGACCTTTCGTCCGCCTTGGGCGGAAGCAGCGCATCCAGCCATCCGCGCGAAGCTGCCGTGCGGCTCGTGATCCGCAGGTCGTCGTCGAGTGTCAGGACGACCGGTCCGTGGTCCGGCCGATGCTGAGTCGCCGGGTCTACGAACGTTCTTGCCTGGCAGTGACGCAGTGCGGTGGCCAGCGATGTGGTGGTCGCGGCGAGGAACCCGGCGTCGGCGGCGCTGAACGGGCCGCGGGTGCTGTTACGCCACAGGTCAAGGAATCCCCAGCAGCCGAACTGGTCTGCGAATACCAGGGAGGCCACGTCGCCGATTCCGTATCTGCGCAGCACATCGCGCCACATCAGGCTGCGATCCAGTTCTCCGCCGGCGGCATCGCTCAGAGTTCCGGCGGGTGACTTCTGCAGTTGCAGGGTCGTCCAGCGATTGACCGGGGTTGCGTACTTCGCCTTGATCAGCGCCGGAAGCTCAGGCAGGCAGGGGACATCAGCCAGCGGTGCGGCGCCGACCGTCGTAACAGGGTCGGTGAGCAGCCAGACGTATGCGTCGAAGTCGATAACCTCGCGGAGCACCGCCAGTACTTGCAGGCGCAGCCTCTTGGCGTCGACGAGTTCCGAGATCACCGCCCCGATGCGCTCGCGGGCGCGGGCCCGCGCCCAGCTGTCGGCCACCCGATGAGCGTATGCCCCGCAGCCCTAGCGCTTGCCACACAGAGGCTGCCCCGCCAGAGAGTCACCCCCCAGATAGCCGGGATACCGCACGACCGGCGGGACGGCCTACCGTGCCACTCAACAGCGGCTACTACAACCCCACGGAGAAACCCGATGACTACGCTACGGATCGAGCACCGGATCAGCGATTATCAGCTCTGGAAGAAAGCATTCGACGGATTCGCAGAAGCACGTGCACAGGCGGGAGTTCGCAGCTTCGCCATCCGCTTGCCGGTGGATGACCGGCAGTATTTGATGCTTGACTTGGAGTTCGACTCGGCCGAGCCGGCGCAGACATTCGCCGATTTCCTGAAGCGGCACGTCTGGTCATCACCAGCGTCTTCGCCCGGCCTAGCCGGCCCGCCGCAGACCCGTATCCTCGACCTCCTGTCCACCAGCTGTTAAGGATTCGCTGATCAACGGGCCATTCGGGGCGTGACGGGGTTGAACCGGCGCTGAGGGTCGTCTCGGCAGGCACCGTGCGCCCTCGGGTTCCCGTCCCGGTGCCCCTGTTTTGGGGCTTCGGCCGGCGTTTCGGGCAGGCTGGCGCTACGCCGTCGCCTGGGTCAGGGCGACGGCACGAGCCCGCATCAGCCAGTTCGCCGAGGCGAACAGTTGCCGTACTCGACATCAGTGAGGGAAGGCTGCTCACTGTCCATGACCCAATGATTTCGCGATCACCACCCGCGGCCAGCCGCCAGGCCGGTCGCCACGACGGTCAGTGGATCCTTAGGGTGACAGACCACACATGTCCGACACCGAAGGGCGGCAACTGCCGGTGTACCGAGTGACCGTGGTCTACGACGAGCCGGCCGACAAAGAGGCCTTCGACCGCCGCTACACCGACGAGCACGTCCCCCTCGTCAAGGCCGTGCCCGGGCTGGGCAGCTTCCAGCTCAGCCACCCGCAGGGCGGCACGCCGTACCTCGTCGCCGAGCTGTTCTGGCCCAGTGAGGACGCCTTCAAGGCCTCGGCCGCGACCCCTCAGATGGCCGAGACCCGCAAGCACGCCGAGGGCTGCGGCACGACGTTCACGGTCTACACCGGCGACGTCGCCGAGGTCTGACCGACCGCACTAGGGAAGCGCTGATCAATAGCGCCGTAGGGGATTGATCAGTGGTTCCTTAAGCGGTCGCGTGTGCGGCGCACCCGCACGGGCGCGGGGCGTGCCGTGCCAGCCCGCCGATAATGAACGACAGGATGCTCTCAAAGATCTCGTCATCATCGACGTCTGGCAGTTGCATGCGAACCTGCCAGATATGCGGGTAGTCCGCGCGATCCGCAGTCAGGTACGCACTGGTCCATGCCTCCATGTCCTTTTTTTGCGCACGCTCGTCCAGGGCGAGGAACGCGGCTTCAGAGCCGGCCCAATACAGGGCGAAGTCGCCGATGGCGCGGTAGACCTTAGCCGCCTCCACGGCCTCGAACCCGGCTTGGAGCACGGCGCCAATGATGATGTTGACGATGCGCATCTCGGCAGGGCCCTGCGTGGTCCGGCACGCCGACAGCGAGGCGGCCGCCGGATGTGCCAGGTAGGTGCCGCGAAGCCTGCGCGCGCTCTCGGTCAACGTGTCTACCCAGCAGTCGCTGGGCTCCAGGCCGGCTGACGACTCCTCGATGAGCCGGTCAGCTATCGCGAGCACGAGGTCGTCCTTGCTGGCGAAATGCCGGTAGACGGCGGTGGGGTCGGTGCCGAGCGCCCGGCCGAGCTTGGGCAGGCTGAAACCGGCGATCCCCCCGGAGTCGAGCAACCGCAGGCTCTCACTGACAATCATCTCGCGGGTCAAGGTGCCGCGGCGCAGGCGTGGGCGCGCTACCCGCTTGGCGGCCGTCGTTACCCTCATCCTGTGTCCCCCGCCTGGTCGTGAACCCGCTGTTTGCCCAGCAGGAGTCTAACCTTGTGCAGGACTTAGTCATAGGTATTGACAAAGGCTTTTACGCGGTCATACGGTTCCGCCAAGTCCCTTACCCGAAGAAGCCGGGAGAGGGAAGGCCGAGAGCGGGCCGGCATGGGCGACATCCTGTTCCACAACGGAGCCGTATTCGACGGCACTCGGTTCCTGCCTGCCGGCGCCTGCGTCCGGATTCGGGCCGACCGGATCGTCGAGGTCGGCCCGGACGCGCCCGCGGGCACCGCGGAGCCCGTGGATCTCGGCGGGGGCACGCTGCTGCCCGGTTTCATCGACGCGCACGCGCACCCCGTCTTCGCCGGCTACCAGCTCCGGCGCTGCGACCTCAGTGCCGCCGAGCATGCCGCCGACTACCTCGAGATCATCGCCGCCTACGCCAGGGACCACCCCGATGAGGAATGGATCACCGGCGGTGGCTGGGCGATGGCGGCGTTCCCCGGCGGCATTCCGACCAGGCACATGCTGGACGCGGTAATGGCGGACCGGCCGGTGTTCTTGCCAAACAGAGACGGGCACGGAGCGTGGGTGAACAGCAGGGCGCTCATGCTCGCCGGGATCGATGCCCGTACGCCGGACCCGCCGGACGGGCGGATCGAGCGAGACGCTGACGGAGAGCCGGTGGGCATGCTGCAGGAGGGCGCGGCCTCGCTGGTGTCGCGGCTGCTGCCTGCGGTGACCGAAGAGGAGTACTACCTGGGCCTACTGGCTGCTCAGGATTATCTGCTGTCACTGGGAGTAACCGGCTGGCAGGACGCGATTCTCGGCCGGGTCATGGACGAGGCCGACCCGACGACCGTCTACCTGCGGGCCGCGCAGGCCGGAACGCTTCGGGCGAAGGTCGTCGGTGCGCTGTGGTGGGACCGGCACCAGGGGCTTGACCAGCTGTCTGAGCTGCTGCACCGGCGAAGCACCGGGCAGGCTGGCGGCTTCCGCGCGAGCAGCGTCAAGATGATGCTCGACGGCGTGGCGGAGAACCATACGGCGGCGATGCTGGAGCCGTACCTGGATGGCGACGGATGCGCGACCGGCCAGGCCGGACTTGACTTTATCGATCCGGCCGAGCTGCCCCGCTTCGTGACCGCGCTGGACCGGGAGGGCTTCCAGGTGCACTTCCATGCCCTCGGCGACCGCGCGGTCCGCCATGCGCTGGATGCGCTTGAGGCCGCCCGGCGGCACAACGGCGAGCCAAGCGCGCGGCACCACCTGGCGCATCTCCAGGTGGTACACCCGGAGGACGTCCCGCGCTTCGCGGCGCTCGGGGCGACCGCCAACATCCAGCCGCTGTGGGCCACGCACGAGCCGCAGATGGACGATCTCACGATCCCGTTCCTGGGTGAGCGCCGGGCAGGCTGGCAGTACCCGTTCCGCTCGCTGCTCGAGTCGGGCGCGGCCCTGTGCGCGGGCAGCGACTGGCCAGTCAGCAGCCCGGACCCGCTTTGGGGGGTTCACGTAGCCGTCAACCGGAGCCTTCCGGTAAGCATGGGCGGCGCGGGCGGCAGCCCGTTCTTGCCCGGGCAGTGCCTCGGCCTGGAGCCTGCCCTGGCTGCCTACACCTCAGGCAGCGCCAGGGTGAATGGGCTTGAGTCCGCAGTCGGCGCGATCCGCGTCGGTCTTGACGCGGACCTTGCCGTCGTCGACGCCGACCTGTCGGTTCTCCCGCCCGGGGAGATCTGCCGGGCATCGGTCCGCCAGACCTGGATAGCAGGCCAGCTCGCCTACGAACGGCGCGGCATGGCCGCCCATCAGCAGAGATAGACAACGGCCGTCGCCCCGGCGGCCGGACACTCTTCGACGTCGGAGGAGGAAAGATGACTCCGAGACGACCCATGTGGCTGACGCTGGCCGCCACGGCGATGACGCGGCGGGGAATATCAGCCCGGAGGACGAAGCCATCAAGCGGACCGCATCGGGCACGCCTGATGTGGACGGCAGCGGCTGCGGCTTGCGTACTGGCGGCGGGATGCACGGGCAGCGTAACGAATGGAAACTCGTCGTCCGGACCGCCGGCCAAGGGTGGGACAGCTACCTTCGCCCTGGCTGTTGGCCAGGACTTCAGCTGGATCTTCCCGATCGAGAACCAGGCCAACAATGAGCCGTGGGATCTCAATGTCGAGGAAGCGCTGTACCGGCCGTTGTACTTCGCCGGCGATGGCACCAGCCCGACGATCGACTATCCGCTCAGCCTCGCCGGACCGCCGGCCTGGTCGGATAACAACAAGACGGTGACGATCCACCTGAAGCACTACCTGTGGTCGGACGGCCAGCCCGTCACGTCGCGGGACGTGGAATTCTTCCTGAACCTGGTGCGTGCGGGCAAGTCGCAGGACGCGTGGTACGTGCCGGGCGAACTGCCGGACGACATCAGCAGCGCGAGCTACCCGAGCCCGTCTGAGGTGGTTCTGCACCTGAACCGGTCCTATAGCCAGCAGTGGTTCGACGACAACCAGCTCACCTGGATCTTCCCGCTCCCCCAGCAGGCGTGGGACAGGACCAGCCTGACCGGCAAGGTCGGCAACTACGACCTCACCGCCGCCGGGGCCAAGCAGGTATGGGCCTTCCTGTATGGGCAGGCGCAGAAGGTGTCCACGTACGCGACCAACCCGATCTGGCAGACGGTGGACGGCCCGTGGCGGCTCACCGGGTACAACCAGGTCACCTTCGAGACCACGCTGCAGCCCAACACGAAGTACACCGGGCCGGTGACGGCGCGCCTGGCCAAGGTCGTGATCGAAAGCGAGCCGGATGAGACCGCCGAAGTGGACGCCCTGCGGTCGGGGATCCTGGACTACGGGTACCTGCCGCTCGACGACTACGGGCTGAAGGGCTACCTGGAAAGCCACGGGTTCACGGTCGCACCGTGGGCGCCGGAGTACTCCCAGTGGGCGGAGCTGGGCTATACCAGCTCGGCGTATGGCCCGCTCGTCCGCCAGTTGTACCTGCGCCAGGCGCTGCAGCACCTGGTGAATCAGCCGCTTTACCTCAAGACGCTGTTCCACGGGTATGGGCAGTACACCTACGGCCCGGTGCCGAACCTGCCCGGCTCGGCGTACGTCAGCGCGGCGGAGAAGACCGATCCGGATCCGTACTCGGTGACCGCGGCCCGCGGCCTGCTCGAGGCGCACGGCTGGGCACCTGGGGCGGGCGGCTACATGGCGTGCAAGCACGCAGGCACAGCCGCCGGTGACTGCGGCGCGGGCATCGCCGCGGGCCGGGTGCTGAACCTCAAGCTGATGTACTCGACCGGTGAGCCGAGCCTGCAGTCGGAGGTGGAGGCCTACCAGACCGCGGCCAAGGGCGCGGGCATACAGATCACCCTGGACCCGCAGACCGAAACCACCATGTTCTCCATCGGCGGGACCTGCCCGCCCGGCCCGTGCAACTACGGAATCCTGATCTACGCGGACTGGATGTGGAACTACGGCCAGGGCGACGTCTACCCGTCCGCCGACGGGATCTTCCAGACCGGCGCCAACTACTGGGCAGGCGGGTACTCCTCACCGCAGGCGGACAGGCTCATCGTCGCGACGACGCTCAATACGGGCCTGAGCAACCTGTACGCCGAAGAGAACTATCTGTCCAGGAACATCGCCGCGCTCTGGTTCCCGACGGTCGACAATCAGATCTCGGTGGTGAAGAACACCCTGCATGGCTGGCAGCCACAGCAGGTGTTCGCCAACGAGATGCCAGAGAACTGGTACTACACCAAGTGACCGGGCCGTTGCCGCCGCCTATCCGCCCGCGCCGCCGAGTGGGCATGCCGCAATGACCAGATTCCTGGTACACCGACTGCTGCAGGCCGCCCTGGTCATGCTGATCGTGTCGGTGATCGTGTTCGTCATCCTGCATGCGCTGCCCGGCGGGCTGGTCCGCGCACAACTGGGGCCGCGGGCCTCTACCTACTCGGTAGATCAGCTGGAGCGGGCCGAGGGCCTGCTCAAGCCGCTGCCGGTGCAGTACGGCATCTGGCTGCTGCACCTGCTTCAGGGCAACTTCGGCTTCTCCTACAAGCTGAACCAGCCCGTCGCCGGGCTGCTCGTGCACTACCTGCCGCGCACCCTGCTCCTCGTCGGGATCTCGTCGCTGCTCACCGTCGCGATCGGGGTGCCGATGGGACTGTGGCAGGGCTACCGCCGGAACAAGCCTGACGATCACGCGCTGAGCGCGTCCATGCTGATCCTGTACGCGATGCCGGACTTCCTGCTCGGCGTGATCCTCATCATCCTGCTGAGCCTCGACCTGCCCGTTTTCCCGTCCACCGCGAGCGCGTTCGGCACCAGCGTGCCAACCGACATCTCCGTGCTGGTGCTCCCGATTGCCGCGCTGACGCTCGGCAACGTGAGCTACTACAGCCGGTATATGCGGTCATCGGTGATCGACAGCTTGCTCGAGGACTATGTCAGGACCGCCCGCGCCAAAGGCAACTCCGACCGCCGGGTGCTGGTCAGGCACGTGCTGCGTAACTCGCTCAGCAGCACGATAACCAACATCGGCCTCACCCTTCCGTACGTGTTCTCGGGCGCGCTGATCATCGAGGAGCTGTTCAACTTCCCCGGCATTGGCCTGCTCTTCTGGGACGCGTCGCAGTCCCGCGACTACCCGGTGCTGCTCGGCGTGGTGCTGGTGGTGACCGCCTCGGTCGTGGTGGGCTCGCTGATAGCCGACCTCGGGTACGTGATGATCGATCCGCGGGTGCGCTATGCCTGAACTGCCGACCGGCACGCTGACGCCGAGCACCGGGGTCGGGCACGAGTTGTCGCTCGACCCCGGCATGGACCTGCCGCCCAGGCGGCTGGCCCGCCTGCTGACCATCGCCAGGGACAACAAGCTCGCGATGGCCGGCCTGATCATCACCATCGGCTTGACGATGTTCTGCTACGTCGGCCCGCTGCTGTACCACACCAACGAAACGAGCACCAACCTGCTGCTGGCCAACATGCCCCCATCGGCCGCGCACCCGCTCGGCACCACCCCGGAGGGCCGGGATGAGCTCGGTCAACTGATGGTCGGCGGGCAGAGCACGCTCGAGGTCGGCTTCGCCGTGGCCATACTCGGTACCGCCTTCGGCATGATCTGGGGCGCGGCCGCGGGCTACCTCGGCGGGCTCATCGATGCGGCGCTGATGCGCGTCGTCGACGCCCTGCTCGCGATCCCGTTCTTGTTCTTCATCGTCCTGCTGGCCTCGATCACCACGCCAACCCTGATCATCATCATCCTGGCCATCACCGCCGCGAGCTGGGAGTCCACGGCACGGCTCGTCCGGGGTGAGGTACTCAGCCTGCGCACCCGCGACTACGTGGAACTAAGCCAGCAACTTGGCGCCCGGCATCATCACGTGGTCTTCCGCCACCTCGTGCCGAACGTAACCGGCACTGTGGTCGTCACCGCCACACTCAGCATGGCGGACGCGATCCTCATCTACGCCGCGGTGGCGTTCCTCGGGCTGAGCGTGCCACCGCCGGCCACCAGCTGGGGCGATCTGCTCACCACCGGCATCAACAACCTGTTCGATGGCTACTGGTGGCAGCTCTGGCCCCCGGCCATCGCCATCGTGCTCATCGTGCTCGCCGTCAACCTGCTCGGTGACGGCATGCATGACATGGTGGAGCACCGGCTGGATCGTCGCTAGGCCCCGCCTGGCTCACGTCTCGCTGAGTATCTCGGCCATCAGGTCCATGCCGAACCGCAACAGCGGCCCGGACGTGAGGGCCTTGCCATAGGCACGCTGCACGGTGACGGTGAGCGGCAGTTGTGTGTCGTAAACCGGGACGCCCCATGACTTGAGCGTGACGGCCGCCGCCGCGCTGTCCTCGATGCCGCCGCGGACCTGGGTCAGCACCGCCCGGGCCGGGACCTCGTAGTCGTCTGCCATCTTCACGGTTGGGTGTACCCGGTCCAGGTCAGCCAGATTTGGCGGGACCGGCATCACCACACGCTCGGCGAGCCCGATAGCCTCCCGGGAACGGTCGAGCGCGCCAGGTCCTGGCGTGTCGATAACAACCAGATGAGCGTGCCCAGCGAGGGCATGAAGGCGCCCGGTCATGCCGGGCTCCGAATCACTGACGACCTCAGAGCGAAGCGGCCGCCCAGCATCAGCAGCCAGCTCGGACCACCGGGCCAGAGACCTCATCGGATCCATGTCCACGATGACGACAGGCATGGACAGCGCAGCCGCCTCACCCAGCGCCAGCGCCGTCGTTGTCTTGGACACGCCACCCTTGAGCAGCACCACGGATATGACGAACGCCATAACCAGAGCTTAGACAGCGACACACGGATGCACCGGCTTCGGAACCGGGCGGACCCGATGAGCGCCCTCGCCTGACGGAATGAGTATTCCGCTTTGTTAGACTCCCAGCGGAACAGCGATTCCGCTTTGAAGGGATCTTGATGGTCAAGAGTGGCAAGCGCGCGCATTATCAGGTGACCTTCGCGGTGCTGGTCCTGGGGATCGCGGCGTTCGCGCTGTTGCAGTCACTGGTTATCCCGGTGCTGACGACGGTCCAGCAGGAACTCCACACCACGCAGGACACGGTGACGTGGGTGCTTACCGCCTACCTGCTGTCGGCGTCAATCATGACGCCGATCCTGGGCCGGGTCGGCGACATGAAGGGTAAGGAGCGGGTCTTCGTGGCCTCGCTCGTGGCACTTGCGGTTGGTTCGCTGCTCGCGGCGCTCGCTCCCTCCATCCAAGTGATGATCGTGGCGCGGGTGATCCAGGGTGCCGGTGGCGGCATGGTGCCTGTCGCGTTCGGGATCATCCGGGATGAGTTCCCTGCCGAGAAGGTGACTGGCGCGGTCGGGGCTCTCGCCGCGCTGACCGCGATAGGGGCAGGCCTTGGCATCGTCCTGGCGGGCCCGATCGTTAACGCGCTGGACTATCACTGGCTGTTCTGGCTGCCTATGATCCTCACGATCGTCGCCGCCGTGGCCGCGGTGCTGTTCGTACCCGAGTCGCCCGTACGCGCCCCTGGACGGATCAGCTGGCTGCCAGCGGTACTGCTGTCCGGGTGGCTTGTCGCGTTGCTGGTCGCGCTGAGCGAGGGACCAACCTGGGGCTGGGGCTCCGCCCGGGTGCTCGGCCTGCTGGCAGCGGCGGTGGTGCTGGCCGCCGGCTGGATCATCGCCGAGTTGCGCGCCACCACGCCGCTGATCGACATGCAGATGATGCGGCGGACGGCCGTGTGGACGAACAACCTTGTCGCGCTGCTGATCGGTATGGGGATGTATGCGACGTTCGCATTCCTGCCCGAGTTCGTGCAGACGCCCACCGCCGCCGGTTACGGGTTCGGCGCGAGCATCACCCGCTCCGGGCTCATGCTGTTGCCCGCCACGATCACCATGTTCATCGTCGGTATGTCCGTCGGCCGACTCGCCCGCAGGCTCGGGGGCAAGGTCCTCGTCATCGCTGGCTGCCTGATCGGAAGCGTGGCGATGGCGGTCCTCGCCTTCGCGCACGGGCACGAGTGGGAGATCTACCTGTCGACCGCCCTGATGGGGATCGGGTTCGGGCTTGCGTTCTCGGCCATGGCCGCGCTGGTCGTCGCCGCGGTGCCGACCTCGCAGACCGGTGTGGCCAGCGGCATGAACGCGAACATCCGCACCATCGGGGGCAGCATCGGCGCGGCCATGATGGCCAGCATCGTCACCTCGCAGCTCGCGCCGTCCGGACTGCCGAAGGAATCCGGATACACGATCGGCTTCGCTGTCATGGCCGGCTGGCTCGTGCTGGCAGCGTTCGCTGGCATGCTCATTCCCTCGGTGCGGCGCCTGCGGCAGATGGCCGATGAGCCGGAGCACAGCGAGATGGCCATGGTCGCCGGCGGGACGATCGTCGGAGACAAGAGCGAGTGACCGGATGCGCCGTGCGGGCTAGCGCCGAATGATCTGCCACGCAGGGCAGCGTGCCCGACCCGGGAGGAGCAGATGGTGAGCGGTCAGCCGGCCCGGCCAGTTACGCTCCAGCGCCCCGCCAGGGCGGTACGGCGCGACGCCGTTCGGAATTACCACCGCATCCTCGACGCCGCACGTGAGGTGCTCGGCGAATCGGGCGCCGATGCTGGCATGGAGGAGATCGCCGCACGGGCGGGCGTGGGCATCGGCACGGTGTACCGCCGGTTTGCCAGCAAGGACGCCCTGATCAGTGAGCTTCTGCGGCTCGCAGTGGAGCAGCTGATGGAAGCCACGGAAAAGGCACTGGCACGCACCGACGGGTACGGACTCGAAGAACTGCTGCGCGCCTTCGGGCAGTCATTCGCCGACCATGCCCGGTACGCGAACCTGCTCCTTGACCGCCCCACCGACCCCGCCGCCGCGCACCGGATACGAGCAGCCATCGACGAACTCACCGCACGTGCCGTAGCGGCCGGGACGGTGAACCCAGGCGTTACCGCCGGTGACGTCATGGCCCTGGTATGGGCCATGCGCGGTCTGGTGCAGGCCGCGGAGGAGGTCGGTCCAGGGACCTGGCAGCGGTTCCTCGACATCCACCTCGCCGGCATGCGAACGCCGGGACCGCTCAGCAGCGTGCCGGCCATGTCCACCCGGCAGCTACCGGACCTCGTCCCGCAGCGCCAGCCCTGATCGTCGGCGGGCTGGGCAGCAGGGGCATTACTTGCTGTCCGCCTCGACGAGGCGCTCGATGAGCTCGTTGATGTTCCCCGTCTTGGGTAGCTTCCGCTGGGCAAGCAAGTCGCTCAGCTCGGCCTTGGTCAGGCCCTCGTAGCGCACGCGGGCCCTCTTGTGAGCCTGCTTGGCGTGCTCGCGCTCGGCCTGGCGGGCCTGGCGTGCCAGCTCGTTCTCGGCCCGCTCCGCCTTTGCAGCCTGCTCGTGGGCTGCCTGCTCGGCCTTCTCGGCCTGCTTTCGCTCGGCCTGGCGGCTCCGGCGTGCCAGCTCCTTCTCGGCTTGCTCGGCCCTTGCAGCCTGCTCGCGCGCTGCCTGCTCCGCTTGCTTGGCCTGCTTGCGCGCGGCATTGGCCGCCGTCTCCGTCTTATCCCGCACGACGTCACCAGCCGACCCGGCCTTCTCGCGGGCCACGCCGGACAGCGTGCCCGCCGCCTCGGCCCATCTGACGGCGAGCTGGCGGTTGATGTCGACCGTCCGCTGCACGAGGTTGAAGTAGCGCTCGACTGCCGGGACCAAGTCGACTCGCGGCAGCCCGGAAAGCCGGCCGGTCACCGTCTGCGTGCTCTGCGTCCACAAATCGGCGGTCTTGTCCACTGCATCGCGCGCGCGGCTTGCCGCGGCGCTGTACTGCCTGGTCATGCTTGTCATGTGCATTTCCCTTCATACTGCGCTGAGTAGGTTCTGCTAACTATAATATGCTAACGCATACTATAGTTGAACAGCAGCTTGTCGCGGCGCAGGCAGCGATGGCCAGAGGTTGGGGGGCACGCATCAGCTGCAAGCGTGTACGGCCCGGCTCGGGCCGCCACTGGACTCCTGTACCTCAGTCGTGGTCATCCGCGGTCGCGGCGTCGTGAGCCCGGACTTCGGCAACGTACCCGCGCTCACGGGAACAAACCTGTGAGGCGTCCCACTGCCCCCGGCCGCGCGCTCGGGTTCTTTCCCAGGCGCCTTCACGATCTTCGGGAGCCAATCGAAGTCGCTTCGCGACTACACCGCCCAGTGCCGGCCGACTCGCAGCCAGTGGCCGGCAAGGGACACCGGTAGCCTCAGTCAGTGCGGCACCATCGTGGCCATGTGCAGGG
>Ga0070734_10004725_pt1 | contig 12692 bp, 5 predicted proteins | sample Coa_R1_8_FD_66444 | JGI IMG/M metagenome (GOLD analysis project Ga0070734, IMG submission 66444) | Surface soil microbial communities from Centralia Pennsylvania, which are recovering from an underground coalmine fire - Coalmine... | ecosystem: Environmental > Terrestrial > Soil > Unclassified ...
CGATTGCCGAGGCGAGACAGGCTCAGGAACTGCTGGGAAGCGGTGGCGTACCAGGCAAGATCGTGCTTGTGAGCCGCGGCCAATAGCAAGGTCCGGTCAAGGGTTTCAGGAGATGGGTTCGAGCTATCTCAGCCGGGATTATGCCACAATGAAATTACACAAGGTCTGCATGTCCAACCCGAGAACTGTGGATCAGCACCGCCCTGCCGAAGCTGACCCCGACACCACCCCCGAAAACTCCGCCGAATCGTTCGGCGACATCCTTTCGCAATACGAAAGCTCGCATTCGCACCGCCCGGAAGGCGCCAAAGGCCTGGAAGGCACAGTCATCGCGGTGACCGCCGATTCGGTGATGGTCGATATCGGCTTCAAAACCGAAGGCATCATTCCGCTGGCCGATTTTCAAAAGGCCGGCGCGCGCGTCCAGCCCGGCGACAAGATTCCCGTCTCCATCAAAGGCCGCGATCCGGAAGGCTACTACGAGCTCTCGCGCCTCAAAGTCGAGCGGCCTAAAGACTGGTCCTCCCTCGAGCGCGCTTTCGAAGCCAAGATGCCCATCCTTGGCGTCGTGACCGCGGTCGTCAAGGGCGGCGTCAGCGTCGACGTCGGCGTGCGCGCCTTCATGCCCGCTTCGCGCAGCGGAGCCAAGGACGCCGCGGAGATGGAAAAACTCATCGGCCAGGAAATCCGCTGCCGCATCATTAAGCTCGATGTGGCCGATGAAGACGTCGTGGTCGACCGCCGCGCTGTGCTCGAGGAAGAAGAGCGCGCCACTCGCGAGCGCCGCTATTCGGAGATCAAGGAAGGCGAAACCGTGGCCGGGACCGTCCGCACCCTCACCGACTACGGCGCCTTTGTCGACATCGGGGGCGTGGACGCGCTCCTGCACGTCGCCGATATTTCCTGGGGGCGCCTCAACAAACCTTCCGACACCCTGACCGTAGGCCAGGAGATCGAAGCCCGAGTGCTCAAGGTGGATTCTGCCAAGCACCGCATTTCGCTCGGTCTCAAACAGCTTCAGCCGCACCCGTGGGAGCAGGCCGGTGAACGCTACCAGACCGGGGAGCGCGCTCGCGGCACCGTCACGCGCGTCACCGACTTTGGCGCTTTCGTCGAGCTCGAAAAGGGCATCGAAGGTCTCATTCACATCTCCGAGCTTTCCTGGTCGAAAAAAATCAAGAGGGCTTCAGACATCGTCAAGCCCGGCGATACCGTCGAGGTGGTGATCCTCGGGGTCAATCCCGCCGAGCGTCGCATCGCGCTTGGTTTGAAACAGGCACTCGGCGATCCCTGGGCGGATGTCCCCCAGAAGTTTCCCATCGGCGCGGTCGTGGAAGCGCCGGTGACGAGCCTCACCAAGTTTGGCGCTTTCGTCCAGGTGGCCGAGGGTGTCGAAGGCATGATCCACGTCGGCGATATCAGCGCCGAGAAGCGCATCAATCATCCCCAGGACGTGCTCAAGCTGGGCCAGCCGGTCAAAGCTCAAGTGCTCGAGATTGATACCGAGCGTCGCCGTCTTCGCCTCGGAATGAAACAGCTTGTTCCGACGAGCCTGGATGAATACATCGCCGAGCACAAGGAAGGCGATGTCGTGACCGGCCGCATGACGGAAGTTTCGGCGGGCCGCGCCCGCGTCGAATTGGGCGAAGGAATCCAGGCCGCGTGCCGCCTGAGCTCGGAATCCGCCGAGGAGCCCGCGGCCGCTCCCAAGTCCGATTTATCTTCGCTGAGCTCGATGTTACAAGCCAAATGGAAGGGCGGCGGAGCCGCCACCGGCGTCTCCCGCAAAGAGCCTGCGCGTGCCGGCCAGATCCGCAGCTTCCGCATCGCCCGGCTCGATCCCGCCGCCAAGAAGATCGAACTCGAATTGGCGTAGCTCTTGGTCCCGGCTCGTGATCATTGCGCGGCGGACGGACTTAGCTCAGCAATTGCCGCTAGACATTGGGGTAGCTCGCGGTCCACTTGCGCTCCGGTTTCCGCAGCCTCTCCGGTAAGTGGACCATTGCCCTTCAACGCCGCGATCATCTCGGCCGCGCGTCGGTAATGAGGCAAGGCTTGGCGCCACAGAGCGAGTCTGGCCTCGGGTTGCTTTGTGCCCCGCGCCAGCTCAGCATACGCCGCTGCGAGATAAGCGCAAGTACTCGCAAGGAAGACTTTGGCGCGCGAACTCGCAGAGTCCAGCGCCAGCAGTGACTCCCGAATCTGACGCGCCTTCTCAAAAGCGGCAGTCGCTTCCTGTGTTTGATGCAAGAGCCGAAGTGTCCGGCCGATATTGAAATAGGCACTTGCCAGGCCAGACTGAGCCCGTTCATCTTTTGGATCGGCCGCTACGATGGCTGAGCGAAGCCTCTCCACCTTTTCGTAATAACCGAGCGCGCCCCTCACGTCGCCCTGTTCACGCAAGATGTAGCCGATATCGCTGTACGCGAGCGTGATGTCCATGCGAGCTTCGGTATCCTGAGGATCGGCTGCGATTCTCATTTCGTCGATTGCCTGCGCAGCCTCATAGGACCTGAGCGCCTCCGCGTAATGATGCTGCGTGATCAATGATCCACCCAGATACTTCTGGGCCATCGAAAGGTTCCGCATGTTCACCGGAGAGTTGGGCTCTGCACGCAAGACCCTCTCATAGGCCTCAACAGATTTTCGGTAATTCTCGACCGCCGCCGGAAGGTCGCTTCGTAAATGATGGACGCCGATTATGAAATAACTGGATCCAAGCTCTTTACCGAGCTCCACCGGCGCCAAACGGGACGCGAGAGCCTGCCTGATTCGAAGGGCTTTCACGTCGAGCGACCGCGCCTCTGTTTCACCGCCGGTGTCCCACAAGGCGGTGCTCAGTTTTCCATAAGCATTCGCAAGCTCGCGCCGGTCCTGAACGGTCCCTGAGGCGGCATTCACAATCTCCTCGTAAAGTTTGACGGCCTTCCGAAAGCTAACGCCGGCTGCTTGTGCGGAGCCCAGGTTCGCCTTCCCCGGTTCGCCTTGGACTTCTCCGAGCCGGAGATACGCTTTCCCCAGCTCACGGCGGAGGCCGTCGTCACTTCCGGCGTCCTGAGTCAAAGCGTCGAGGGAGGTCACAGCCCGGTCTACAATCAGCTTGCGCATGCCGGTTGATCCAGGTAACTTTTGTACGCCGTCATGCAATTCCGACATCAGTGATTCGGCCAGCCGGCGCACATCGTTGGAGCGGCGTTCGGCGCGAGCACGCTCCATACGAGCAACCCGCACTTCCGCCAGGGTCGCCCCCATTCCGGCAAGCAAAGCGCAGACGGCCATCGCTGAGGCGGCGCTGGCAGTCTTGTGGCGCGCAAGAAATTTTAAAGCCCGGTATTGAAACGTGTCGATGCGCGCCGTGACCGGCTGACCCGCGAGGTACCGGCCGATATCTTCGGACAGCTGTTCGGCCGAAGCATAGCGATGGGAAGCATCTTTGTGCATCGCTTTCAGCACGATCTTGTCCAGGTCTTCCGGCAGCGCCCGCACTTCGCTTGGCTTTCTTGGCTCGATCTCGCATACAAGCCGCCGGATTTCTTCCACGCTCCGCGTGGTGAATCGGTAAGGCGGTTCCCCGGCCAGTAGGTAATACAGCAGGACGCCAAGAGCGTAGATGTCGGTTCCCGTGTTGATCGGTTCGCCTCGGAGTTGCTCCGGGCTGGCGCACTCCGGCGTCATAAGACCCAGGGAAGTCACGGTCGGGCCGCTGTCAGGGTCGAGCATCTTGGCGATCCCGAAGTCCAAAAGCTTTGGCAGGCCATCGGCCGTTACGAGGATGTTGCTCGGTTTTAGGTCCCGGTGCACCACCAGGTTTTGATGTGCGCTTTGCACGGCCGCGCAAACTATGCGAAACAGCCGGAGCCGCTCGGGAATTGTCAGTCCCTCCTCTTCGCAATAATCAGTGATCGCGCGGCCTTCGATGTACTCCATCACCAGGTAAGGCCGCCCATCCGCGGTTGCGCCTCCATCCAGCAACCGCGCCACGTGCGGGTGGTCGAGACCCGCCAGGATCTGCCGTTCTTGCCGGAAGCGCCGCAGCATGAAATTGGTATCCATGCCGCGCTTGATCACTTTGATCGCCACCTGCTTTTGAAAATCGCTCGCCCGGACCGCCCGGTAAACCGTGCCCATGCCTCCTTCCGCGACAGCTTCGCGAATCTGGTATGACCCGATCTGTTGGCCCGTTAGCAGTTCGTCCGGCTCCGGATCGGCAGCCGCTGTTTCCAGAAAATCACCCAAGTCCGCATGTGACGCCAGCAGGCTCTTCACCTCGTCGAGCAGCGATACATCGCTTCCGCACAACTCTCCGAGGCGGGCCTCCCGCTGGTTGGGCTCGACATCCAGGCACGCATTCGCGACCTGTTTGATCTGCAGCCACCGCTCCGGGTTCAAAGCGCGCTCCTGCTCAATTCCCGATGCAGCCACGCGCGGGCCAAGTCCCACTCCCGGCTTACCGTGGCGGTCGAAATCCCCAGAGCCTCTGCCGTGCCCTTGATGCTCAGGCCGGCAAAAAAACGCAGTTCAACAACGCGCGCCTGCTGGGGGTCGAGCTGAGCAAGGCTCTGCAGCGCCGTATCGATGGCGATTATGTCCCAGTCCTTTCGGCCGATTGGCGTGATCGATTCCTCAAAGGCGAGAAGTGTGGCGCCGCCCCCCCTCTTCAGCGACTGCCGTTTGCGCGCGTGGCTAACCAGAATCCGCCGCACCGTATGGGCCGCGGCAGCGAAGAACTGGTTCCGGTCCTGGAGATCCGCACGCCTTTGGTCGATCAGCTTTAGATAGACCTCGTGGACTAAGGCTGTGCTTTGCAACGTGTGCCCCGGTCGCTCCCGCCGCAGGTAGCGCGCAGCCAGTTGACGCAACTCCCCGTAGACCAAGGGAGTTAATTCGTCCAGAGCCTTCCGGTTTCCGTTGCGCCACTCCAGCAGCAGCGTCGTGACGTCCTTTGACCTTGCCAAAGGCATCGCTGAATCCTTCCTGCGATTGTACAGAACCGCGACCCAAATCCAAACCCCTCGATCCGGCATGACTGCCATGACTTCAGGTCTATCCGGTCCCGCCAGTACCAAGCCAATTGCCGTAATCCCCGGGCGAAAAGAAATCTTGCCGGCGTGATGTAGTTCTCGGCTCGTTCGGCGCGACAGACACCGAAGGCGGAGAATGCTTTCTCGTCCGCCCTATGCGATTCGGCCGCTTCATCGAATCCGATTCGCCGGTGAGACGTGTCGGGCCGGAACATCCCGTCCGGAGGAATGGCTGCCCGAGATGATTCCGAAATACCGGATGCAAGGGAAGGCGAAGGAATGCGGGCGCCGTGTCAGCGTCCCGCGGGCCGATGACAGTTTTCGGCGGCGGTTACCGGATTGGAGTTAGGAGACGTGTGATGCTCAGGAAATTCGCTATTGTTGGCGTCTTATGTAGCTTTTCGGCCGCGGCTTTGTGGGCCGACGCTATTCCCATCGGATATGTCTCCTGGGATGTGACTTTTCCCGGGAATGCCGGACAGTTCGATGTCGTCAATCAGACTGGCCCGAACGCGTCGACTTTTCCGGATACGACCTTTCCGGTTACGACCACTATCGGTCTTTCCAATCTGAGCCTGCTGGTGGACTTCTCCGATGGCTCAACGATGACCTTCGGCTCGTCGTATTTCACCCAGAACGCGGATGGTATTTCCTTCGACGGCGGCCCCATTCCGATCGGAGGAACCAATCCGCAACCCACCGAAGCGATTTTGACGGGCAGCTTCAGCGCGCTTACGATCGCTCTGAACGACGGCTCGACCGATACCATTCTGGATAGTTTCACGGCGTCGATCCTGCCATCCTCTCCCCCCACGTTGGCGGACGGCGATCTGGCCGTCATTTTCGCAAACACGGGAACAACCGGTGGCGGTTCAACGGTGCCGGAGCCGGGTTTCTTTGTGCCGCTTGCGGTGGGAATCCTGGGCTTGTTTTTTTTTCGGCAGGCGGCCCGGCGCACGCGGGCTCACTGGCTACGCCTGTTCGTCATTGCGTTGGCCGTAGCGGCCAGCCACTACGCCCTTGCGAGCGCCCAAATTCACCTGAACACCTGGACCGCACCGAGCAGCGGGATAGCCGGCGCCAATAACGTCAACGTAACGGCGACGAACTTTCCGGCTGGAACGATTAATCCTGCCAATATCAACGTTACGTTTTACTCGAATGCGTGCGGCGGCACGGTTGCCGCTCAAACGGCGGGCAACAGCATCACGACCGTTCTGGGAACCACCCGGCGGGTGAACGTCTCGCTTCCAGGAATTCTCCCCACAGGGACTTACTTCATTGGCATGCAGGATACAGGTGACGGGGCCGCCAGCTTCACCGGCGCGAATTGCTCGCAAGTACTGGTGACCTCCGGGGTTGGGCCGGCGGCGAAGCTCGTGTTCAGTACCGAGCCGGGAAACGGCATAGCGGGCATTGCGCTGCCGGGGGTGATGGTCCAGGTTCAGGACAGCAATGGGAATGTGGTGACGGGTTCGAGTGCCTCGATCGCCATCAATTCGACGGGAGCGGGGATAGGTGGAACGACGACAGTCGCGGCGGCGAACGGAGTGGCGACGTTCAGCAACCTGCTGTTCACTAAAGCGGGGACTTACACCTTAACGGCGGCATCAGCCGGTATCGCCAGTGCCACGAGCAGGCCCTTCACGATTGCCGCCGGAGCGGCGGCGAATCTGGTATTTAGTACCGAGCCGGCAAACGGAACAACATGGAGCCCCTTGGCTAGTGTGGTGGTGCAAGTCCAGGATACCAACGGGAACGTGGTAACGGGTTCGAGTTCCTCGATCACGATCAGCTCGACGGCAGCCGGGGTGGGCGGAACGACGACGGTCGCGGCGGCGAACGGCGCGGCAACGTTCAGCAACCTGTTCTTCGCAACGGCAGGGAGCTACACACTGACAGCCTTATCGGCAGGTCTGCCCGGCACCACGAGCACGCCCTTCACGATCGCCGCGGCTACTAACATCTCTTTGGTGTTTACAACGCAACCACCTCTACAAGTCCAGACGGGTCAGCTACTCCTTCCCGGACCGCAAGCGACTGTGGAAGACGCTAGCGGCGCGGTCCTGACCAGTTACAACGGCCCGGTGACCATTTCTATCGGCGACAATCCGAGTCGCGGCACTATCTCAGGTACGCTTACTCAGAACGCAGTAAGCGGCGTCGCGACCTTTCTGGACCTCAGTTTGAATACCGCTGGTAATGGGTTTACGCTGCTTGCGTCCGCTCCCGGCTTGAGTGCAACGAGTGCTCCATTCAGCGTCCGGGTTTCGTCGAAAATTGCTGCCTGCCTTCCCAGCAGTTCGCTAGGAGTACTGCTTCCGGCTAACGGTACGGGAAGCGTCACCGCTTACGTTGCAAATGGCTCTTGGAGCGATGGCCATGCCGGGATCCAGGTTGTGCCGATCGAGGGCGGCGGGTCACCCTCGGTGATTTCGACGCCAAATCCAGTGAATTCCTGCGCATCGAACTCAGTCACCGGCGAGACCGTTTGCGTCGCAAACAACACGGATGTGTATCTGATCTCCGGTTCGACGTTAAACAACACTCTTACAAGTAGCAGCAGCGGGCTCACATACCAAATGGCTCAGCTTACTGTAGGCAGCCAACCGAGACCAGCGAAGTCGCCCATTCTCTCGGGCGGGTGGTGCATGAACTGTGGGGTCGCGATCAACGGAGTTACCAATACCGCCGTAATCGAGATGGGGCTTACCACCGGACTGCCGCCCTTTTATTCCGCGCTCCAGTTTCTTGACCTCGGTGCCAACACGTTTTCCGCGCCGTTTCTGCTGGCCAATGACCTGTCAGAGGACGTTCAGTGGGACCCAATCCATAATCTCATCCTATCGCCGAGCGAATACCAACTCGGGGACGTCGGCCCTGATGGCCTCAGCTTCTCGGGTCTGGCCGGTGGAAATTACGATTTGATCGATACGTCGTCGAGCACTCCGGCCGAATTCGGCAGGTTGCTTCCGAGTGCCAATCTGGACGCAGCCGCCGAGGATTGCACCACAGGGATCGCCGTATCCGGGCTCGAAGGCGACGTGCCACCACCCTTTCAATTTCCAGCTATTCGCGGGCTCTTCATTTCGGACCTGACCCAACGCGCTTTTACAGCCGGTTCGCCCGGAAGCTGGACGGCCCCAGGGCAATTCGTCGCTTTTCCCGAGTTCTATGACCTCGGCTATATCGGTGGCGGCACTCCCGCCGTTGCAGTTCCCCCGGGCTCTCACCTGGCGGTGGTCACGGGCGACGAGGGTGGGGACCAATTGGGCGTAGTGCAACTTCCGCCGTCATCCGGCAGCGGCACACCGGGTTTTGGGGACTATGCTGCTGCCGAGTTGCCCCGCACTCCGGATGGGCAATCCTGGTCGCAAGGCTTTGATCCCCACCCCATTACCGCCTACGTCAGCCCCAACACCGGCAGGCCGATGGCCATTTTTGCTAACTCGTCGCCACCGAGTTGGCTGGCGGTCATCGACCTTCAGGGGCTTCTCGATGCGCCACGAGTGGCCGGCGTGTTTCCGGGTGCCTTCGGTGCTTGCCCGGGCTGCACCCACACGGTCGACCCAAGCTACGACCTCGTCGCCAACAATGTGGTGCGGTACGTAGGCACCGCTGCCGCGATTACGCAGGCATGTCCGACCACCGGCCAACCCGGGCAACAGCACCGGCTGGTGTCCTTACGCGGAAATCATACTCACTGGACACAAGGCATAACGACAGCCAGTTTCGGTCCGGGAATTACCGTGGAATCCTTCAGCGTTTCGGATGTCACCGATGCCACGGCAGTAATCAGTATCGATCCGGCGGCGGTTTTAGGACCGCGGACCGTGGTCACAACTACCGGCAGTGAAATCGCCGCGGTGGACAACCCGTATATGGTGGCGGCCCTGGCGTCGGTCGCCCCGAGTACAGGTCAACAAGGCCAACAGAATCTCGCCGTTACTCTCACCGGGGAATTCACGACTTGGGTAGGCGGAGTACCGCGAGGATCCATAACACAAGTCGATTTCGGGGCCGGGATCATCGTAAGCTCGGTGACGGTTAATTCGCCCACGAGCCTGACGGCGGTGCTGAACATCGATCCCTCCGCACCGACCGGCCCCAGGCCCATCACAATATCCAACCCGATCACGGGTTGCGACACGCAAGTCTTCAATAGCGGGTTCACCGTCACGGCCGGGGCGCTCATACTCGAAACGGTTAACCCCAACGCCGGCCAACCAGGTCAGCAGAATCTCTCGGTCGTGCTCACGGGCAGCGGCACGAATTGGGTGCAAGGAAAAACTACGGCCGATTTCGGGGCGGGCATTACGGTGGGCTCGCTCACGGTGACTTCGCCCACCAGCGCCATCGCGGTGCTCAACATCAGAGCCGATATGCCTGTCGGAGGACAAACCGTCACCATGACCACAGGCAGCGAAGTGGAGACGCGCGCCAACGGCTTCATCGTGACCTCAACCCTGAATCCGTTAATACAGATTTTACCGAACACGGGTCAACAGGGACAGCAGAACCTCGCTGTACTCATCTCGGACAACTTCGGCAGTTACTGGGTGCCAGGATTGACTATGGCCGACTTTGGACCGGGGATCACTGTCACTTCGCTGACGGTCAATGCCCAGGGCTCTGCCACCGCCGTGCTGAACATCAGTCCGGCTGCAGGCACAGGACCCAGAACCGTCAGAATCACTACGGGCAGCGAAATCGATACCATGACCAACGGCTTCACCGTGACGTCAGCGGCCGGCACTCCGGTATTGACCCTGGTCAGTCCCAATACGGGGCAGCAGGGGCAGCAGAATCTAGTGACGATTACTGGAAACCTCACCCATTTCAGCAACAGTTCGGTGGTGACCTTCGGTGGTACTGGCATAACCGCCGGAACTCCTACCGCAGCAGCCGCCACCAGCCTGACGGTGCCAGTGAGCATTGCCGCGAACGCACCGCTCGGGGCGCAGAGCCTGCAGGTTATCACGGGAAACGAAACGGCGTCCCTGAGCAGCGCCTTTACCGTCTTGCCGGGGGCTCCCGTGATCACGCAGGTGAACCCCTCTAGCGGAGCACAGGGTCAATCGAACATTCCGCTGACCATTATGGGCAACTTTACGCATTTCAGCGGCAGTTCGGTAGTGACGTTCGGCGGCACCGGCCTAACCGCGGGCGCGCCCGTCACAGCCACAGCGAGCAACTTGACTGTGCTTGTCAACATCGCGGCAAATGCCCCTCTCGGACAGCAGGGGATTCAGGTGGCAACCGGCAGCGAAGTCGCCTCGCTATCGAACGCCTTCACCGTGACTGTCGCGCCGGGGAGCATCAGCCTTACACTGGGGCAATCGGTGGTTACGGCCGGCGCATCGGACCCGTTCACGGCGACGGTGCTCGATGCCAGCGGCAATCCCGTGGCGCTCACACCAACCTGTCAGGTCGCGGGCGATCCGATCTCCGCCACCGGCACTGGACCTACAGTTACTTTCACGGCCGTGACGACGGCGCGCGATACCCGGGGGGTTTACACGTTGACGTGCAGCCTTTCCAACCCGCCAGAAAACGCCCGCGCCAGCTTCACCGTGCTCGCGCCTGCAGTGGCCAACACCACGACCCAGGAGGGGATATTCGCTTCTTTTTCCGCCGCCATCGCCAACTCGTCTTCGCTGCTCTCGCAGATCCAGACGGCGCTAAGCTCCGGGAACCAAAGTAGCGTCAACACGGCTCTGGCACAGCTGCAAACGACGGTGAACAGCGTGAATCTCGATGCGCTGCGGCGTGCCGCGGCATTCTCTCCCGAAGGCGGGTTTCCGGCATCCGTCGGTCAATTGCCGAATTTTGGCATAAACGCTATGCCTCAAGACGCCAATGTCGGTCCCTATCTGGCCAATCTCAGTAACGTGGTCTCCAGTCTCACAACCTTTCTGCAAACTCCTTTATCTGCTCTGACCAGCGCCCAGGCGGCCACCTACGCGCAACTGATTTCAAACCTCAGTGCACAGGTTTCCCTGCTACCAAACCTGAACCCCAGCGCGTTCGGCATTGTAGCCAACGAGGATCAAATCGACTTATTTCTGGGGCAGACCTTGCCGCAGCTCTACCAAGCAATCACACAAGCCACAATTCAGTACTTGACCAGCGCCGGCTTCACCGCATCCGTGGCGCCACGGATAAGAGATCGGATCCTGGCCGACTCTCGCCTGAAAGCTTGGGAGTCCAACTCGGGAAGAAGATTGCCGGTATTCTCACCGCTCGCGCGCCGAAAGTCTGGGCTCGCGTTTCAGTTTGTCGGATTTCTCACGATCGGGTTAGAAAGCCAGGTGATCGTAGATCTGATTAAGAAGGTCTACGGTCCATTTTTCACTTACCTCGCAAATGCTTCGGCAACTTTGCTGGCCCACTCCGCCTTCCAGGCTTACGTGAGCAATCTTCAACTCGATGGCGTCATCACCGGAGCGAGCCTCTCCGACAATATATTCTATGCGGCGCCCAGTTTCATCGAAGGCGAAGCCTTCGACGTGCTGGCGGCCAATAACGACGTGTATCTCGTCGGGCCGGACCAGATTTCCGCAGTCACGACCCTTCTTAGCGGTTTCCAGCCTCCCACAAACTTGAGTGCGTTGTTCTCTGATTTTCAAGCGTTAGTGGACTTCCTCCAGGGCGTGCCGTCTCTGTACCAGGAGGCCAATCAGCCCCCGGATGGAACGACTGCCAATTGCATTCTGGGGAATTCCCCACCTTGCCTTCAGTTGGTTTACAACAACGGCTTTAATAGTGTCTACACCAACGCGAATTTCGCGATCCCCGCCCCTGTGATTGTAATCGTCAGGAACATTCCTACTGGAGTGTACTCTTCCGGAGTCTTCGATTTCGTACCGGCGAACCCGCCGCATTAGCAAGGATCGATCGAGCTGTTTCTTCGGATTCCTACGAATGCCAGGTCAGGGAGGCACTATGCGAAACGTCGAGAAGACGCAGCGTTCACGGAAATACCGCCGAATCGCGGCGCTGATTGCGATATTCGTTTCTTGTGCAATCAGCGGTTTGCCCCAGGGGGGAACCCAGGGACTCTGGACGCCGATTCCGACCTTGCCGGCGGCCCAGGCCTTCCAGACGGCGACTGTCCTACCGGACAACTCGATTGTCGAGGCGGGAGGCTTGAAGGGCACGGATACATTTTGGCCCCATGATTCGACAGCGGCGGCGGCCTGGTATCTGCCCAACACGAACACTTGGTTACCGCTTCCTCCTATGTCCCAGTTTCTCCACGCCGCGGCGCCGACGCAGCAAATAAAATGCTCGTGGCGGGAGGTTACACAAACATGAGCGGCCCTTTCGCCTGCCTGTCTTGTTGCGGCCCCGGCCCGGTGCAATTCGCTGGGGGAACCACCTCGGCCGAGATCTTTGATGAAGATGTTAGTAGCTGGACGCCCGCGTAGCTGCACGCCAATTCGGCATACGCGGTTCCGGGAACACGCGCCGCCTTTCAGACCGTGAAGGTCGCGCGGACGTGGTTTTCCATCGATCGCAGGATACCTCCGGGCTCGGCTACGCTCATCGAGGCGATGCCATTGGCCCGTTCCTGCGTATCGGCAACGGCATAGATTCGCAGCTCATCTGCGTTGCCGGATGGACGAACGTGGGCGACCTCGCCGTTGGAAAAAATAATCCGAACGCCGT
>Ga0070734_10004727_pt1 | contig 12686 bp, 9 predicted proteins | sample Coa_R1_8_FD_66444 | JGI IMG/M metagenome (GOLD analysis project Ga0070734, IMG submission 66444) | Surface soil microbial communities from Centralia Pennsylvania, which are recovering from an underground coalmine fire - Coalmine... | ecosystem: Environmental > Terrestrial > Soil > Unclassified ...
CGCCTTCTTTACCAGTTATTTTTGCAACGCTTCCGCCTTCTGCGAGATTACCGTATAAAATTTGTAAGTGTCCTGTTTTCTTCAATGGTTTTTCCAATGGCATTACGATGTCTTGTTTTTCAAAATCCAAATCCTCCGCATCTTTCAAATTCTCTGCAACAGTTTTTCCTGTTACAGTTAAGCAATCGCCATGCAGCATGCCTTTGCTCAGCAAGTATTTCATCACTGCTGGAACGCCACCGTGTTTCGCGAGGTCCTGCATCAGATGTTTGCCACTTGGTTTAAAGTCAGCAAGCATCGGTGTTTTATTACTTATTTTTTGAAAATCATCAATCGTTAAATTAATATCAACACTTCTTGCCATCGCAATCAAATGCAGTACAGCATTTGTGCTTCCGCCTAAAACAAGAATAACTGTAATTGAATTTTCAAATGCTTTTTTCGTCATGATATCTTTTGGCTTGATATCTTTTTCTAACAATATTTTTATTGCATTACCAATTGTGTCACATTCTTTTTGCTTTGCTTCACTCAGCGCAGGATTGCTTGCAGAATAAGGAAGGCTCATACCCAAAGCTTCAATTGCGCTTGCCATTGTATTTGCTGTGTACATACCGCCGCATGCGCCTGCACCCGGACAAGCATTGCGAATGATTTCTTTAAAATCCTGTTCACCAAGATTACCCATTATCTTTTGCCCAAGCGCTTCAAATGTTGAAACGATATTCAGCTCCTCATTTTTATAATGACCTGCTGCAATTGTGCCGCCATATAACATAATGGAAGGCCTGTTCAATCTTCCCATTGCCATAATACAGCCCGGCATATTTTTATCGCAGCCCGGAATCGTAACAATCGCATCATAATATTGTGCGCCGGCGTTTGTTTCAATACTATCAGCAATCACATCGCGGCTCACCAAACTATATCGCATTCCATCAGTGCCCATACTGATGCCATCGCTCACGCCAATCGTATAAAAACGCAAGCCGAGCAAGCCATCAATTTTATTAATACTGTCTTTTACTTTTGTTGCAAAATCATTTAGGTGCATGTTGCAAGGGTTCCCATCCCAACCCATTGCTGCCACGCCGACTTGCGCTTTCTTAAAATCTTCTTCTTTAAAACCGATGGCATAATACATTGCTTGAGCTGCCGGCTGAGTGTCGTCCTGCGTTAAAGTTTTTGAGTATTTGTTTAATCCAGACATGATGTGATTTACGATTTTAGATTTATGATGTACGATTTCTTATTTCGGTTACTCGTTACTGTTATTATTGTTTTCTTTTTTTGTTGACCAACATTTGTTCTCTCTTCAGCATCGTTGCGTCGCACTCTTGTACTGTAGATATTCTATTCGCCTTTGGTTACCCAATCCGCAGCAACATCTGTTTTTATTTTCTCCGGCATGAATGCCGGAGCTAGTCGAATGTCAAACCAATTCCGGTTTAAATTCCTTCTCAGTCACTTTCGCTTTATATGCATCCTGAATTATTTTGCTCACTGTTTCATTCCAATCTTTTTTCATTCTCACTCCATCTAAACTTTCCCATCCGATTACTTCTGCTGCTGTGCCGCAGAAAAATGCTGCATCTGCATTTTCTTTCACTTCATCTGTTGTGAAAAATTTTTCTTCAACAGGAATATCAAGCTCATGACAAATTTCAATCATTGTTGCTCTTGTGATGCCCGGCAAAATATTTCCTAATGCCGGTGTGAATAATTTTCCATCTTTTTCATAAAACATATTTGCACCAGGGGCTTCTGCAACAAAACCATTTACATCATTTAATAATGCTTCATCAAAACCTTTTGCTTTTGCATCCTGGCTTGCCATGATAGAATTCACGTAATGCCCTGCTGCTTTCGCTTCCATCTTAAATGCTTTCGGGTTTGGTCTTTCAAATGGCGATGTCATTATCTTCAATAATTTATCTCCCAAAAACTTTCCCATTTCCCAAACTTCAATCGTAATAAACGATTCGGCATTTTGTGTAAAACTCATATTCGCCGGGGCAAAAACCAACGGTCTTATATATGCGTTTTGCAAATTGTTTTTCTTGAGCAATTCATACGTCACATCAATCAGCTCTTCTGTTGAATATGGATAATGAATATTCAAAGCGTCTGCAGAATTTTTCAATCTCACAAAATGTTGAAGCGCTTTAAAAATTCTTGTTTCACCGCTAACGGTCTTATATGACCGTATCCCTTCAAACACAGCATAACCATAATGCAACGATTGGCTATACAAATCAATCTTTGCTTCCGTTGCTTTCACATATTCTCCATTCAAATAAAGAATGGTGCTTTCGTTGTAATAACTTGCCATGGCTATTTAGGATTTTAGATGTACGATATATGATTTCTTAAATTCGGTTATTCATAACTGTTATAATCTTTCTTCCGTTTCAATCTCATTAATCCCAAAAATTCCGGTTCTGACTAAATAAAAAAACCCGCCTTTTTGGAGGCGGGTCGTATATTTTAGTTTGTGTTTTTAATTTAACAACCACCTCCGTTTGTTGCAGGAATAATAATGACTACCACAATAATAATTGCGGCGAGAAAACTGACGACATTATTTACGCTGCTTTTCAACATGAAGAAGTGTTGTTATGCGAATATACGAACCGCCTTTTTATAAACAAAGAACTTTGACCAGGATTTTAACCTGATTTTTCTGATGATCCTGAATTTGATTTCGTCAAGTTCAGTTATTGAACTCAGAATTTCAAGCCATTATTCTGATTGATGCTGATCAGTTGAATCAGAGAAATCAGGCTAAAATCCCGGTTCAGATTATTGTCGACTTCCTCAACTCGATATTCTCCTTATTCACATCCACCGGAATTTTGTTCGATACAAAATCACTAATCAATTCTCCAATGGTTGATGTGAAATAGAAATTCACCGGGTCGATATCTTTTGTAACAAATCCATTTTCGAGAGTCCAGTTTGCTGCTATTCTTATTATGTCTGCTTCTTTGTGCAAGCCAAAATGGTCGAGCATCATTGCCGCTGATAAAATGGAGCCGAGCGGATTAGCAATGTCTTTTCCTGCCGCCTGCGGATACGAGCCGTGAATAGGTTCAAAAAGAGCGGAGCCTTTTCCTACAGAAGCGGAAGGCAACAAGCCAAGAGAACCGCTGATCACACTTGCTTCATCGCTGATGATATCACCAAACATATTTTCAGTGAGAATAACATCAAATTGTTTTGGATTGAGGATGATTTGCATTGCTGCATTATCAACAAATAAAAAATCCAGCGCAACATCTGGATATTGTGATGAAATTTCTTTCACTACTTTTCTCCAGAGCCTTGATGTTTCGAGCACATTAGCTTTATCAACAAGCGTTAACTTTTTTCTTCTTTGCTGTGCTTGCTTGAACGCGAGATGTGCGATGCGCTCAATTTCTTCTTTTGTATAAGTACAATCATCTAATGCGCTTAAGCCATCGGCACTAGTTTCTTTTTTGCCGAAATAGATTCCGCCTGTCAATTCGCGATAGATGAGGAAATCAACGTCTTCGAGATTTTTTGTTTTCAAAGGCGATAAATGATGCAATGCAGGATAAGTTGTTATCGGACGAATGTTTGCAAAAAGCTGTAATGATTTTCTGATTTTCAGCAAGCCTTGCTCAGGTCTAACTTTTGCAGTTGGGTCATTATCATATTTCGGGTGACCGATTGCGCCAAATAAAATGGCGTCACTGTTCAACGCAGCTTCAATCGTTTCGTCTGGCAATGGGCTACCCGTTTTGTCAATGGCATCAGCGCCCATTAAGCAATAGCGATAATTAAATTCATGACCAAACTTATCGGCAATTGCATTCAATACTTTTACTGCCTGACGTGTTACTTCCGGTCCGATTCCGTCTCCTTCGATGACTACAATGTTCTTGTTCATTTTCGGGTTTGTGATTTATAAGGTTTTTTGATTAATTATTTTAAATGTGCTTTTAATCTTTTTTAGCTTGTGATGATTTTTGTGTAATCAGTTCAATCAGAATAATCGCATAAAATCAGTGGTTCAGGCAGTTTCAAATTTTTCAATTTCATTTTTAATGCTAAGCAGATAATCGATATCATCATATCCATTCAGCAAACACGTCTTCTTATAATTATTAATATCAAATTTCTCCTGTTCACTTGATGTTAATAATGTAATCGTTTGATTTTCGAGACTTACTTCAATTTCTGTTTCAGGATTCTTATCAATAGCATCGAAAATATTTTGTAAGAAAGATTCGCTAACAGTAACAGGCAGCAAAAAATTATTCAACGCATTATTCTTAAAAATATCCGCGAAGAAACTGCTTACCACAACATCAAATCCATAATCTTTGATTGCCCACGCTGCATGTTCGCGGCTTGAGCCACATCCAAAGTTTTTCGCGGCGACAAGAATTTTTCCGTGAAAAGTTGGGTTGTTCAGGATAAAATCTTTTTTCGGTTGCCCATCACTGTTATATCTCCAATCGCGAAAAAGATTTTCTCCAAAACCATCTCTGGTTGTTGCTTTTAAAAAGCGTGCAGGGATAATCTGATCTGTGTCCACATTTTCCATGTTCAATGGAACTGCTGATGATTTTATGATGTTGATGCTTTTGCTCATTGTCGTGAATGGTCAATAGTGAATGGTGAATAAAAGTTGCTGCAATTTTGAAGCGCTTAATAGTAATTCTATCGATGAACGGATTGCGACGCAACGATGTTCAATCGGAGTTACTGAAGCTGGTATCAAAAAATTTTTATTCATTTATAGTAATATGTATTTGCTCGTTGCTCACAGCTAAAAGCTCAGCGCTTGTAGTACATTACCAATGTTGCTTTCTCAATCGTGTTTGAGAAAAGATTAAAACCAACATAAGCAGGTGTTGCGCTTTTATCCAATCCAAGTTTATCTACTTTCAATGCATAAATGGTGATACGATATTCGTGAAAGCCATGACCTTGCGGAGGACAAGGTCCGCCATAACCAGCCTGACCGAAATCAGTGGTGCTTTGAATAGCGCCAGCAGGCATTAATCCCTTTGCAATATTTCCTGCACCTGTTTTTAATTCAGTTGTGTTTGCAGGAATATCAAAAGCCACCCAGTGCCAAAAGCCGCTACCGGTTGGAGCATCGGGATCATACATCGTTACTGCAAAACTTTTTGTGCCTGCAGGAACATTTTCCCAATACAATTCAGGTGAAAGATTTTCTCCCGTGCAACCAAAACCGTTATACACTTGTTTGTCGGTTGCCTGTCCGCCGATGTCTTTACTTTTTAGAGTAAAAGTTTGTGCATTTGCGATTGTGGTCGCTGCACAAAAAAGAAAAATAAATAACAGGTTTCTCATTTTAATTTATTTCTATTTTAAATTAATTCTCTCACGTCAGTCACTTCTCCCGTAATGGCAGCAGCTGCTGCTGTCAAAGGGCTTGCGAGCATGGTGCGCGCATTTGGCCCTTGCCTTCCTTCAAAATTTCTATTGGAAGTGGAGATGCAATATTTGCCTGCAGGAATTTTATCTTCATTCATTCCTAAGCATGCGCTGCAACCCGGTTGGCGAAGATTGAATCCTGCTTCTTCAAAAATTTTGTTAATGCCTTCTTCGATAGCTTGTTTTTCTACTTGTTTGCTTCCCGGAACAACCCACACTTCCACATTATCTGCTTTCTTTTTCCCTTTCACAAAAGAGGCAACCATTCGCAAATCTTCAATGCGGCTATTGGTGCAGCTCCCGATGAAAACATAATCGACCTTTTTGCCTTTGATATTTGTCCCGGGCTGCAAGCCCATATATTGCAAAGATTTTTCGAAAGAAGGCTTTTCTTTTTCATTAATCTCATTCAACGCCGGGACATGACCACTAACGCCAATGCCCATCCCAGGATTTGTTCCGTACGTAATCATCGGCTCAATATCTGCAGCATTAATATTTATTTCTTTATCGAATTTTGCGTCTGTATCGCTATATAACGTTGACCAATATCCGATTTTTTCATCCCACTCTTTTCCTTGTGGTGCAAATAATTTTCCTTTCATATAATTGAAAGTGATTTCATCCGGAGCAATCATTCCGCAGCGAGCGCCCATTTCAATGCTCATGTTGCAAATCGTCATCCTTGCCTCCATTGAAAGCGAACGAATGGCAGAACCAGCAAACTCAACAGCATAACCTGTTGCACCCGCTGCTGAAATTCTTGAAATGATATAAAGAATAATATCTTTTGAAACGACACCTTTATTCAAATTTCCTTCCACGTTAATGCGCATCAGCTTTGGTTTGCTTTGCAACAAACATTGCGTTGCCATCACCATTTCCACTTCGCTGGTGCCGATGCCGAATGCCATTGAACCAAATGCACCGTGAGTAGATGTGTGGCTATCACCGCAAACAATTGTCATTCCGGGTTGTGTGATGCCGAGTTCAGGTCCGATTACATGAACGATTCCCTGATAGGGGTGACCAAGACCGTATAACTCAATCCCGAATTCAGCGCAATTTTTTTTCAATGCTTCCACCTGTAATCTTGATAGTTCTTCTTTGATAGGAAGTTCCTGATGAATAGTCGGAACATTATGGTCGGCAGTTGCAACAATTTGTTTTGGGCGAAAAACTTCGATGCCTCTTTTCTTCAACCCCGAAAATGCCTGAGGGCTGGTTACTTCATGAATAAAATGTTTATCGATATACAAAACAGAAGGACCGCCGTCGATCGTTTTGACAACGTGCGTGTCCCAGATTTTTTCGAAGAGAGTTTTAGCCATTTGAACTTTATAATTTTAAAAAACATGCAACACTCAACATTCAATAATCAATGTTCAAGTGAAGAACGATTATTAGTTATTTTTTTTGTTCAATAGATGAATGTTTTTGTTGGCAGTTTCAATACTTTTTGCAATGATTGCAATCAGCTCTTCATTTTCGTTTTTTATATCATCCATTCTTGAAACAGGTTTTATCATTTCTTTTTTTCTGATGAGTTTTAAACAAACTCTTGTTTCTTTCAATTCTTTTAAAACAATTTTCATTTTGTGGATGAAATCATTTCTTGATTCTGCACTTTGCGCCTCACCATATAATAAAGCTGGAGCAAGACCGCATCTAATCAGTTGACCAGCTATATAATTTCCAGCCCTCGAATCGGGAAGCGCTTCAACAACATCAACTACTCTCGAAGAAAAATCAACTAACCTATCTTCCAAGTCAAACGCTTTGCTGCTCATATTGGTTTTCTTACTTGAAAATTGATTATTGAATGTTGAGTGTTGATTGTTTATACTGCTTCCTCAGCTTTTTTCAATGTCACCAAATATTGTTTTGCCAAATCCTGAAGGTCTTCTTCTACTACCTCTTTTTTTGTATCCGCCACCTTCAAAAACTTTTCATACAATACATCAATATCATTTCTTGTGAATTCATATCCGATTTTGCGAAACCTGTGAGCTAATGCGCTTCTTCCGCTTCTCGCTGTCAACACTATTTTTGATTCACCGGCACCGACTTCTTCCGGATTAATAATTTCATAAGTCAATGAATCTTTCAAAAACCCATCCTGATGAATACCTGAAGAATGTGAAAATGCATTCGAGCCAACAATTGCTTTGTTCGGTTGAACCGGCATGCGCATCGTGTCTGAAACCAATCTGCTCATCGGGTTCAGCATTTCACTTTTTATACCGGTATAAAACCCAAGATGTTTGTGCTGTTTAATAATCATCACACATTCTTCCATAGATGTATTTCCTGCGCGTTCGCCTAATCCATTAATCGTGCACTCAATTTGTCTCGCGCCTGCAATTACGCCGGCAATTGAATTCGCTGTTGCCAACCCCAAATCATTATGGCAATGGCAGGAAATAATTGCTTTGTCAATGTTTTTTACGTTATTAATCAAGTAAGCAATTTTCTCTCCATATTGATAAGGCAAACAATAACCTGTTGTGTCGGGAATATTTACAACTGTTGCTCCTGCTGCGATTACAGCTTCCACAACCTGAGCGAGATAATCATTATCGGTTCTGCCTGCATCTTCTGCGTAAAATTCAACATCATCCACAAAATTCTTTGCCCATTTCACAGCTTGAGTTGCACGCTTCAAAATTTCTTCACGAGTGGAATTGAATTTGCTTTTGATGTGATAATCGGACGTCCCGATTCCTGTGTGGATGCGTGGGCGTTTTGCTAATTTCAATGCATCTGCCGCCACTTCAATATCTTTTTGAACGGCGCGGGTTAATCCGCAAACAGTTGCGTTTTTAATAATCTTTGAAATTTCTTCTACCGAATGAAAATCACCAGGACTGGAAATCGGAAAACCGGCTTCGATAATATCAACACCAAGTTCTTCAAGCTTTACCGCAAGCTCGATTTTTTCAGACGTGTTTAATTTGCAGCCCGGCACCTGTTCGCCATCGCGAAGCGTCGTGTCGAAGATGTGGATTTTTTTGTCAGGCGTCATTTTCATTAAAGTGTTGGTAAAGAGATAAAAACAACCTTTTCGAAGTTATCTTTGTTTAATTTGGCAGGGAAATCAAAGTTAACACTGTTTTACAACATATAAGCAGTTAAAATTTGGTGAAAACCCTTGCTGCTAAAGCGTTTTAAAGATTTCTAATTACAATGCCCAACCGTTCGTCAGATACATTGTTCCAATTGATTAAGTCGCTTAAAAAGTCAGAAAAGCGCAATTTCAAGTTATATGTCACGCGAAATTCGTCTTCAGAAGATTTGAAAATCATTCAATTGTTTGATGCTTTGGACGGCATGGATTTGTATGATGAAATGCAATTGCTGAAGAAGAATAAGAAGATTGCGAAGCAACAATTATCAAATATCAAAGCACATCTGTATCGCGAGATTTTATCGAGTTTGCGATTGATTAAAAACGACGATAACATCGATATTCAATTGCACGAGCAATTGGATTTTGCACGAATTCTTTACAATAAGGGTCTGTATCTGCAAAGCCTGAAAACACTTGATAAAATAAAAGAAACGGCGCTCGAAAATAATCAGCTTACTTTTTTATTGCAGGTATTGTTTTTTGAGAAGAAAATTGAAGCGCTTCATATCACGCGAAGCATGCAGGACCGCGCAGAGCAATTGACCGCGGAAGTTGATACAACTAATAAACGCCTGCAATTAATTGGAAATTTATCAAATCTTTCTTTACAATTATACAGTTGGTATATTAAACATGGTCACGCAAGAAACAAAGCTGATGAAGATGCTGTGCAGAAATTTTTTGAAGACAGAGTTCCTGCTAATACTGAGCACTGCAGCGGGTTTTATGAAAGATTATATCTCTATCAAAGCTATTGCTGGTATGCTTTTATCAGGCAGGATTTTTTATTGTATTACAGATATGCTCAAAAATGGGTGGATGTTTTTCATAAGGAAAAATTCATGATTGAAATTGAAACGGCGCATTATATCAAAGGCATGCACAATCTACTTGGCGCTCATTTCGATTTGCAGAACTATAAAAAGTTTTTGGAGACATTAGATGAGTTTGAAAAATTTTCGCAATCAGAAATTGTTTTGCAGAATGATAATAATCTCATCCAGACATTTATTTACCTGAACATTTCGCGCATCAACAAACATTTTATTGAAGGAACTTTTACTGAAGGCAAACAAATTGTTCCGGAAATTTTGCAGAAGCTGGATGAGTATTATTTGTTCATTGACAGACACCGCGTGCTTGTGTTCTATTACAAATTTGCTTCTCTATATTTTGGTAGCGCTGATTATGAAACTGCGATTGATTACCTCAATCAAATCATCAACTGGAAAGTGAGCCTGAGAACGGATTTGCAATGTTATTCGCGGTTGCTTCATCTGATTGCGCATTATGAATTGGAAAATTATCAGTTGCTCGAATATCTTATCAAATCTGTTTATCGCTTCATGGCGAAAATGGAAAACCTTGGTGTAGTAGAAGAAGAAATTTTCAACTTTCTTCGCCGTTCATTTCATCTTTCACCCAAAGAATTGAAACCTGAATTCGAAAGATTGTTAGATAAATTAAAAGCGCTGGAAAAAAATCCATTTGCCACCCGTGCATTTTCTTATCTCGATATTATTTCCTGGCTCGAAAGCAAAATCAAAGGTGTTCCGGTACAGGATGTGATACGTGAGAAATTTCTGGAAAAACAGGGAAGCTTTTCTTGAAACCTTTTATGGTTGTTTGTTGTTTTATATTTACCTTTGCCGTCCTTAATTTAGGTAAGTTGGCAATTTTACGTGGGTTTTTTAGCGCTAAAACATTGAGGTTCAATTAATAATTTCAATTAAATAAAACAAGGTTTAATTGAGGTTTTTCTATTGTTTGAACGCTAAAATCCCAAAATCATAAAAAACTATAATTGAAATATGGCTATTAAAAAAGAAAATCGTCCCAGAGCCTCTTTCTCAAAAATTACAATCGGATTGGCTTCTCCTGATTCCATTCTCGAAAGGTCTTATGGTGAAGTTCTGAAGCCTGAAACCATCAACTACCGCACTTACAAACCTGAACGCGATGGTTTGTTCTGCGAGCGCATTTTCGGTCCGGTTAAGGATTACGAATGTGCCTGCGGAAAATATAAGCGCATTCGCTACAAAGGCATTGTATGCGACCGTTGCGGTGTTGAAGTCACTGAAAAGAAAGTACGCCGTGAGCGCATGGGTCACATCAAGCTTGTTGTGCCTGTTGTTCACATTTGGTATTTCAAAAGCTTGCCTAATAAAATCGGTTACCTGCTTGGCATGAGCTCTAAGAAATTAGAGACCATCGTGTATTATGAAAGATATGTGGTGATACAAACAGGTATCCGCGCTGATAAAGGACAAAATTTTGGTGACCTGCTCACTGAAGAAGAATATCTTGAAATTCTGGATACACTTCCGAAAGACAACCAGTATTTGCCGGACGATGACCCAAATAAATTCATCGCGAAAATGGGCGCTGAAGCTGTTCATGGTTTATTGGAAAGAATAGACCTTGATCAGTTATCATTCGACCTTCGCGCTGCTGCAGCAAACGAAACTTCTCAACAAAGAAAAGCAGATGCGCTTAAACGTTTGAGCGTTGTTGAAAGCTTCCGTGATGCAAACACAAGAATCACAAATCGGCCTGAATGGATGGTGATGCAATACATACCGGTTATTCCGCCGGAATTGCGCCCGCTTGTTCCGCTGGATGGCGGTCGTTTCGCTTCATCAGATTTGAATGATTTGTATCGCCGTGTTATCATCCGCAATAATCGTTTGAAAAGATTATTGGAAATCAAAGCGCCTGAAGTCATTCTTCGTAATGAAAAAAGAATGTTGCAGGAAGCAATTGACAGCTTGTTTGATAACTCAAGAAAATCAAATGCTGTTAAGGCAGAAGGTGGACGTGCATTGAAATCTTTGAGCGATGTGCTGAAAGGAAAACAAGGACGTTTCCGTCAGAACTTGCTCGGTAAACGTGTGGATTATTCTGGTCGTTCAGTTATCGTTGTAGGACCAGAATTAAAAATTCACGAGTGCGGTTTGCCGAAAGATATGGCTGCTGAATTGTTCAAGCCATTTATCATTCGCAAGCTTATTGAAAGAGGCATTGTAAAAACAGTAAAGAGCGCCAGAAAATTAGTTGATAAGAAAGAAGCTATCGTTTGGGATATCCTGGAAAATATTTTGAAAGGGCATCCTGTGATGCTTAACCGTGCTCCAACATTGCACCGTTTGTCAATCCAGGCTTTCCAGCCAAAATTGATTGAAGGAAAAGCGATTCAGTTGCACCCATTGGTTACCACAGCGTTCAACGCCGATTTCGATGGTGACCAGATGGCTGTTCACGTTCCGCTAAGCGCTGCTGCAGTTTTGGAAGCTCAATTATTGATGCTTTCTTCTCACAACATTTTGAACCCGCAGAATGGTACGCCCATCACGCTTCCTTCACAGGACATGGTGCTTGGTTTGTATTATATCACGAAAGGGAAAAAATCAACAGACAAAGAAAAAGTCCGTGGCGAAGGAAAAGTTTTCTATAGCCCGGAAGAAGTGATTATAGCATATAATGAAGGCATTGTTGATTTGCACGCTTTCGTGAAAGTGAAAGTGAATGTAAGAGCGCACAATGGTGATTTGGAAAAGAAGCTTTTGGAAACTACGGTAGGTCGTGTGTTGTTCAACCAACATGTTCCGACTGATGCAGGTTTCATCAATGCACTTCTTACTAAAAAATCTTTGCGTGAAATTATCGGCGACATCATCAAATGGACCAACGTTCCTAAAACAGCGAAGTTCCTTGATGATATCAAACAACTCGGTTTCAGGATGGCGTTCCGCGGAGGTTTGTCATTTAATATTAATGACCTGATTATCCCTGACACAAAAGAAGAATTGCTCGGCAATGCGAAAGGCGAGGTGGATGAAGTGTGGGATAACTATAATATGGGTTTGATAACAAACAACGAGCGTTACAACCAGATTGTAGATATATGGTCTCGTGTTGACACTCGTATCACTGAGACATTGATTCGTGAACTTGCTTCGGATAAACAAGGGTTCAACTCAGTTTATATGATGCTTGATTCAGGTGCCCGTGGTTCTAAGCAACAGATTAAACAGCTTGCCGGTATCAGAGGATTGATGGCGAAGCCAAGAAAATCCGGTTCAACAGGAAGTGAAATTATCGAGAACCCAATCTTGTCAAATTT
>Ga0070734_10004728_pt1 | contig 12684 bp, 8 predicted proteins | sample Coa_R1_8_FD_66444 | JGI IMG/M metagenome (GOLD analysis project Ga0070734, IMG submission 66444) | Surface soil microbial communities from Centralia Pennsylvania, which are recovering from an underground coalmine fire - Coalmine... | ecosystem: Environmental > Terrestrial > Soil > Unclassified ...
GAACCACCGCCCCCGACCGCAGGCTTGAGCACGACTGGAAAAGAATCGATCTCGTCCAGAGCGGACGGCGCATCGACTGCCCACGAGCGTGGTGCCGGGAACCCGTGCTCCCGCAGAAACCGCACCGTCTCTATCTTGTTCTGGCAGACTCGAAGCACGCCCGGGCTGTTGACCGGGACATAGATCCCCAGCCGTTCGAAAGACGCACGCTGTTCGCTGAACACGCCCATCTCAGGCTCGGTCCCGTGGAACAGAGCGCGTATGCCGTGACGGGCACAGAGCTCGAGGATCACAGGCAAGTACTCGGGGGAGCTCGCAAGCGGTACGCGGTGCCCGGCGTCCACTCTAGTCAAGCCGGTGGAGTTGGGGTCAGCGTCCGTGCCGACGACGCGGTAAGGCAGTTTTCCGAGACGAAGCGCCTTCAGGATCTGCTCGCCATGGCCGCCGCCGCCCACACCGGTGACCATCACGGGGAACGGTTCACCCACGCCGGGCCTCTGTCGCGTCGGAGCGGTCCGCTGAGCGCTGCAAGGTGTCCAGGACGGAACGAGCGATCGTCGAAACGGCCGAGCATTCGGAAATCACTCTCGCGACGTCGAAGTGAACGCGCAGCAGCTGAACTGCGCCGCTCGAGGGATCGTAGATCGCGCACGACGCCTGACCTCCGACGTCGCGCGGCAAGCCGCAGCTGCCTACCCCTACTACCGTCACGTTCCCGACTGCTCTGACGAAAGGGCGATGACCGTGTCCAGCGAAGATGACATCCGCCTCAACGCGTGAAAGGTCATCCAGGGGAGAATCGGGGTAGAGGTAGTCACCGAGCTCGTCACGCGGGCTTCCATGCACGAGCAGGAGCCGACGAGCCCCGATGTGCAGCAGCCGCCGGCGCGGCCATTGTCGCATATCGGAAAGGACCGAAGCATCGAGAAGGGTCTTTTGCCGCGCAAGGCCGTATACCTCGTCCTTGACAGGATCGAGCGGAAGCACACCGCACAGCATGGCGTCGTGGTTACCCAGCACACAAGGAATTCGGCGAGCGCTCAGGATCCGGAGGACCTCGACGCCAAGCGGCAAGTATCCGACCGCATCGCCCAGAAACCATACGCGGTTGACCCCATGATCTTCGAACGCGCGCAGGCAAGCTTGGAGGCCGATGGGATTGCCATGCGCATCCGACACGAAGCCAAGCTTGGTGGATTCCATGCCCTATTGTAAGGGCTCCGGCTTTTGCGGTTTCGCCGCCGCTCGGTCTGGATCCTCCATTTCCCCAGTGCCGTCGCGCCGTTCGAACCACTCCAGGCAATCCCGGAGGTTCCACGCCACGAACCCGGACCGGGCCAGTTCCAGAGCGGCGGCGTGCATGCCATACGTCTTTTGTATGTTGACGGGATGGAGATTCAGCACGAGAACGCCGGGAAGACCGCGGGAAGATATCGCGTCCGCAGCGTCGTAGACGCACTGCTCGGCGCGCGTGTCGGTCCAATTGTTGACGAAAACGACGCCATCGCCGATCGCTGTCAATATCGACCAGTGGGGCGTGAGGCTGCCATCGTAAGCCAGACGTCCGGGCAGCAGAGATCCGTTGAGCACCGTTCCGTCGAACCCGGGCAGATTGCTGGACAGGCGGACTCCGTGAGCGAGCCAGGTACGCAGATGACCCCAATAGCCGTCGTTGAGAAAGCCGTGGTTTCGGACCATCGAAGGTGGAACGCCGGTAAGGGACTCGAACCACTGTCGCTGCGCGCTGAATTTCTCGGGATAGAGGGCGGGCGCGTCAAGGGCATCCGGGTGAAGCCCGAGATGCACCGACCGGCGCTCGCAGATAGCATCGAGCGAAGCTCGGCTGTGGCGTGATTCGTCATGGATGAAATAGGTGACCGGCAGGTCGCTCAGGACGGAAAGTTGTCTACGGTAGTGCTCTGCCTCTGCGACGTCGTCGTCGCCCGTAACGACGATCGCGCCGCGCGCCGCGCCGGGGAGGACCTCCTCTGGCGTCAACCCCGTGACGGCGCACAGGTTGTCCGACAGAAACGATGTCCACTCGTCGGCATGCCGTGCATAGGAAGGCTCGCCGGAACGCTGCGCCTCGAACAGATAGACGGGACGCTCTCCGGGGTATCCCCACAGAGGCGCCTTTGGCCGGCCGTCAGCGGCGGCAGGGTCGCCTTGTCTGTACCGAACCAGATCTCCCGCCAGGTCGGTACCGACCAGCAGCAACCCGGCCGTGCCCACGGGCACCCACATCCAGGCCGCCTGGCTCTCTGCGTCCACCGCTACCGGCACTCCGTTCGGCGCCTGGAACGTCGAATACTCATGGAGCGTTCGGATGCGATGGCGCCGCAATGAAGGTTGCCGAGCGCGGTCCCATGCCGGTCTGTCGGCGCGGCACCATTCAAGCGCGCGAAGTTGCGCAGGAGGGCCTTTGCTGTCGGGTCTCATCGATATTCCGAACCGGACGCAGAGCTCGTCGCGCGGTCGGATGATGACGACACTCCGGCCGGCCCGCAGAGCGTCCTGTACCGCAGCGCTGTCATCACGCGCCGCTCCGTGCAGAAGCAACGCCGCACGATCGCCGCTGAGCTGTGAGGAGTTCCAGCCCCATATGCGAAGCTGATGAGAGACCATGTCACGGTCGGCGGCGAGAGTACGTGCGGCTGATTGGGGGGCGGACATGCCTTCGACTGCGGAAAACCTAGAGGGGCGGGAACACGCTCTGGAGGACAGCCTGCGCGTTGGCGCGATACTTCTCCGGATGCCGAAACAGGCTGCCTTGTATGATCGTGAACGATCGGCCGCCGAATTTTTTTTTGAATCGGGACACCTTCGAAATCGGCCAGTCGCGGCTGACGGTTGGGAACCAGGGTCCGAGCCGATAGAACCGCAGCCCTGCACTCCTGGCCCACAGCAGCGCCGACCAGTGAACAAAGTCATTGGCCCGCGTGTGCAGAAATTCAGGGTCGGAAGCCCCCGCGAGATAGCTGGCCCCCGCTTTGTCGACGAGAAGAAGCACAGCCGCCGCGACCTTTTCATCCTTCATCGCGAAAACGATCATGCATTGGCCTTCGGCAAAAAACCTCGCCAGGATATCCTTGTAATAGTCGTCCGGAGGCAGTACCTCTCCCGTGCGGGCGGCCGAGAGATGCGCCACGCGGAGGTACCTCGCGAGGTCGTCAGGCCCGCCGGCCAGCGCGCACCGCAACCCGGACGATTCCGCCTTCCGAACGGCGTTACGGTCCTCCAGTCGCGAGAATAGAGCATCGGGTGAGACGTCGAGCTCGACGATCTGATCGGCATTGCAGGTCGCCATCCCCGGCGCCGGCATCATGCCGGTAGGGGCGAAGGCGAGACCCAGCTCGAATCCGTAATCCTCCACCCAGAATGGAATTTCCGGCCGAAAAGGCCCCATGCTTTCCGGCGTCAGGTTATGGACATTCATCTGAATGCGATCCGCGTCTTCCCGCTCAGCGACTTCCATGATTCGCATCATCGCCGCGGCACGGGCCGCATTGACCGTCGCTTGCGGCAGGTCAGGCGCCAGCGCCACGCCAGTGTGGCGATGGATTCCGCAGTGAAGCAGCCTTTCCGTGCCGCTGACACCGTGCGAGTCGCTGAGATACAAGGGGCAGACCGCGATCAGCTGGCCGTGATCTTCGATGCCGAAGCTGTGGTTCGTCCTCACGAAATAGCGGGATTCCAGTTCCATCCACTCGTAGCGGTGAAAAAGCCAGGCATTCCGGGAGGCTTTGCAGAATGAATTCCACGCGGCTGCGGCGACGTTCGAAGAGGGGATCGCCTTCACATCACGGGCTTCAAGGCAGGCTTCGCGTAGACGACGTTGAATCGGTACCCGGCGTACGGGTTCAAGGGATGTATATCGTGAATCTCCACTTGAACGCCCAATTGCTGCCCGAGTTCGACGAAGTCCGTACGCTTGAAGTAATACCCGAGCACATGGCGAGCTGCCTCTGGCTCGTCCACGGGGCCGGGACGCGGTCCGAAACGCTGCTCCAGCTCCCTGGTGACCTGCCCAACCCGGGTAACGTATTCCTCGCTTCGATCCGCGTCCGGTATCGAACCCACCAGGGCACGGGCTCCGGGACGAATCACGCGGATCATCTCCGCGACGAGGCGGGCGCCGTCCTGGATATGCGGGAAATTCGTGAAAACGTCGTAGCAGACGGCAGCATCGAAGTGACAATCGGGAAAGGGCAGCGTGCCCGGGCCTGCAACACTGAATTCCGCATTGGGCAACGCAAGTCTCCGGGCCGCCGAGATAGCGGAGGGCGCTATGTCGACTCCGGTATAGCGCGCCACCCTGGGTGCCAGCGCCAGCGCGAGGAAGCCGGCAGCGCATCCGACTTCCAGCACATGCGAAGCTCTTGATGCGGCTGTCTGCTCCAGGATGCTGGCAATGAGATCTTCGATGAGTTCAGGTTGCGTCCACAATCTGGCGTCCCGGCCGGACACATAGCAAAGCTCCAGGAGCGATGGCGAACTGGATATTGATGCCGATCGCGCTTCGAAGAATGCGTGCAGCGTGTGCCGCCAGCCGGGCGCGCCGTTCTGCTCGAACGAGACCTGGATCTCAGGCTCGTAAACATAGGTGAAATGCCACGGCGTCTTTCTGACCACTGAAAAAGTGCACGCCTTCTCTACATAGTGGAGTATGGCTTCACGGCCTTTGGGCAGCATGTGCCTGCAAAGGCTTACGCTGAGATGATAAGTTCCTTCGCCGAGGTCCAGATTGCGGATCGTGTAGGTCACCGCGCCTTCCCCCGAGACCGGCTTTCCTTCATTGAGGAACGCCTTGTATTCATAGGCCTCGAAGCCCGTAACCGCCTGGATCCGCTCGCTGTCGATGCGAAAGCTGCTGTAGATGTTTTCCGATTCCGCCTCGCCCTCCCATTCGACGCGAACACGAAACGGATCGCCCGTCTTGAAAACGCTACACTGTGCCTCGTCGGCGCCTAGAAGGATGACCCGCTTCACCCGCAGGGTGTCGCCGCCAAGAACGTACTTCCCCGTTCGCGCCGTCTCTTCGAGCTGCTCCAGGCGGGCCTGGTTGTGGTGGTCATTGTCTTCCTCCTGGCGATCCCACACGCTCTGCATGTAAGCCTTTGAAACGGGCTCCGCAGCACCGACCATCAGCAGCCTTCCATGATCGAGCCATAGTGCGCGGTCGCACAACTCTGCGATGAGCCCCTCGGAGTGGGACACAAAGAAGACGGTTGCGCCGCTTTCGCAGATTTCCCTGATTTTCCGCATGCATTTATGAACGAAGTACGCGTCCCCGGCGGCAAGCGCCTCGTCGATGATGAAGACTTCCGGCTCTACGCTGATCGCCGTAGAGAAGGTCAGACGTGCCTGCATTCCGGAAGAGTAGGTTTTGAAAGGCTTATCGATTACATCGCCCAGTTCGCTGAATTCAATGATGGAAGGGGCTTTGGCCGTGATCTCCTCGCGTGACATCCCGAGACACATTCCGCCCATGAGGACGTTTTCGCGCCCGGTGTACTCCGGGTGGAAGCCTGTTCCGAGCTCCAGGATCGCCGATATCTTTCCGGCGATATTGATCGTCCCGGAAGTCTTGTTCAGAGTGCCGGCTAGAATCCTTAGCAGGGTGCTCTTCCCGGCGCCGTTCGGACCGATCACGCCAACGACTTCGCCGGGCGACACTTCGAAAGAGACGTCCTTCAGAGCCCAGAACTCGGTATGCCGTGGCCGGCGTGTGATCTGCTCGATGAGCATGTCGGCGGGACGCGCATAGACCGGGTAGGACTTGCTCAGATTACGCACCTCGATCGCGAGCTTGGCGTCAGCCGTCGCGACCATGGACCCCGGGTCACGCGTATTCAAGGCGCGTCATCCGCTCGCCCGCCTGGCCGGGCCGGGCGCTTACCCCCCGGGCAGCCATTGGGCAAGCGCTGCTCCGAGCCATTCTCCAACGACCTTGTTTCCCGCTTCATTCAGATGGAAATCGTACGAAAAATAGAGGTGAGGCGACTGGGCCGTCCTGGCGGCCTTTGCCGCGATCATACCGTCGGCGAACAGACACTGCAGGGAAGCCTCGCGGCAGAAGGCCTCGATCAAGCGGGACTCCTCGGTCGACGAAGCATGGTCGGGCACTTTGAACGCGGATCGCCCCAGCTTCCATTCCTCGTCGGAAATTTGAAACGGCATCGGCAAATGGACGACGAGGAGGGGAATCGCTCGTTGCTTCGCGAGCCCCGCCACCCCCGACAGATGAGCGAGAGTAGGTGTAAACAGCCTGTCGAGCGCCTCGGCGTGGACTCTGAACGCGGCCAGCACGTCGGTGACGGGATCGCCCGGCACGATATGGCCGCTGGCGGCGCGATTGACGAGCCGCTGAACGACGAGCCGAGCGGCTGCGCTGGCACGGGAGATCGCCTGTACCGGCGTCGACGTTTCCCAGGACGGGCGGAATTCCCGCTCGGGCGTGCCGCCGGACAAAATAGCCTCCGCGCTGAGGCCTGTCGCCAGACCGCGAGAGTCCGTCGCGGCCTCGCGAAGATAGTTGTAGTCCGCGCTCGTCATCGTCCCCACCAGAACCACCACGAGGGCCTGCGGTTTGACCGGCTCGAGCAGCTGCTGCATCAGGAGATAACTTTGCGCCATGCCGTACGCCGCGACGCCCGCATTGACGAGGCGATAGCACGTCTGGGCGGGTCCCGCCGGCGGATGGTCGCGCAGTGCGGCTTGTGCGACGTTGACGAAACGGGCGCTTTCCGACACCCCCCAGCCTTCAGCGAACGAGTTGCCCAGGACCAGGACACGGCGGCATGACGAACGGGGCTCGCGCAACGCTTCGTCGCGAAGCCCCAGCTCGTTCGTACGATAAGAGACATCGAACTCGCCGTACGGGGATCTTATCCGGGCCTCGCTATTCGGCTTGTACCGGGTCTCCAGGACAGGATCGAATTCGACCAGGGCTTGAATGCCCGATCCGGCGTCACCTCGAGGAGGCGGCGCGATATGAAACAGCCGCACGCCGCCTTCGAGGACGGCAAGGCAGACCGAAACCGCTACGGCTACCAGCACGACGTTCTGTAGCACCGCGCGTGGCAACTGTGTGGATTCCTTGTCTGCACCGCCGCTTTCTCTCGGCCGCCTTGCGAACTGCAGGCCTGGCAGATTATCCTTCGCGGTTATTTCACCGGTCAAGCTGACTCCTCGCACAGCTCTCTGACGGTTTCTCTCGCAGACAGGGAGCTGACCGGATAACGGCGGTCGCCAGGCCATGCACGGACCGCCCCATTGGATACTCGGATCCGGGTTGAAGAACGCCATCGTTTCTGCGCTGTTGTTCCTCGCCACGACGTTGCTGGCGATCGGGGCGGCAGAGGCTGTTCTGCGAATCAAGAATCATTCGATGACGAACTACGACATCGAAATGTGGCGCTACGCGAAAGAGCTGAAGAGACGGAGCGACGACCCGATTCTGGGGCATGAGCACATACCGAACGCCAGCGCGGTGCTGCAATCGGTATCCATGAGGACTAACGAGTGGGGCTTGCGGGGTGGCCCGGTTGGCCCCCGCGACCCGGCGGTGCGCCGCATACTGTTCCTGGGCGGATCGATCACCCTGGGCTGGGGGGTGCCCGAGGAGGAGACTGTGACGGCCAGGCTGTCCCGCATGCTGTCCTCGCAAGGCCATCCGGTCGAGGTGCTCAACGGCGGCGTCGGCAACTACAACGCTCCCAGGTACGTCGAGCGATTCTTTACCCGGCTGGAAGCGCTGCAGCCTTCGGACATCGTCGTTCAGTACTTTCTTCGCGATGCGGAAGAGCTCGACGCGGGCGGAGGTAACGTGCTTCTGAGGAACAGCGAGCTCGCCGTCACGTTATGGATTGCGAGCAGCCGCCTTCTTGGGGCGTCGGGAGAACGGTCGCTGGTCGAGCACTACAAGAACGTCTACAGGCACGATCAGCCAGGCTTTCAGGCGATGAAAAAATCTCTCGCTTCCCTCGCCGGCTATGCGCGCAGCCACGGCATACGCCTGTATCTGGCCATGACGCCCGATGTTCACGACCTTGCCAACTACCAGCTCGGATTTGTCCACGAAGAAATGCGCAGCATCGCCGAAGAGGACGGATACAAGTACGTCGATTTATTACCGGCATTCAAGGGGCTCACGCCCAAGGAGGTATGGGCAATGCCGGGAGACCCCCACCCGAACAGCCTCGGTCACGAGCTCATGGCGAAAACGATAGCCCCCCTGCTGTTGCAGGACCGGTAAGGGTTACGGCGGCAGTAGCGGAAAAATGGTCTTCTCCGATCCGGTCTTCTTCGCCTTCTTTGCCGTCTACTTTGCGTTGCACCTTCTGGTGCCGGCCGCATACCGGATCTATCTGATTATCGCCGGCAGTTCCGTCTTCTACGCCTGGTGGCGCGTCGACTACCTGTGGGTACCCTACCTGCTCACGATCGTCGCCCTGATCGGCGTACCTTGGATCTCCGGCACGGTAAGCCCGCCGATCCGACGGCGCAGGCTGGCGATAGTCATCGCTGCGCTGTTTGCGCCGCTGGTCCTCATCAAGTACAGCTACTTCATGGTGCATTCCCTGATCGCACCCCTCACAGGAGGCAGCGGCTTCGCTAATGACGCGGCATTGCGGCTGCCCCTTCCGCTGGGCCTGTCGTTCGTCACTTTTACGCTGACGGCGTATGTCGTGGATGTGTACCGCGGGCAATATCCGCCTGAACAGCGGGCGCCTTTCGTGTTCGGCTATGTATTGTTCTTCCCGCATCTCATAGCGGGGCCGATTCTACGGCCCCGCGAATTGATGCCTCAGCTTCGGCGGATGTCCCGCCCGCTCAAGGCAAGGTTCACCCTTGCGCTGGCGATTTTCACGCTGGGCCTGGTGAAGAAGCTTGTCTTCGCCGACCAGATCGCGGGCGTCGTGGACCAGGTATGGGCGCACGAGGATCGACGGACGGCGTGGGAAAGCCTGCTGGCCATCTACGGCTTCTCAATGCAGATCTACTGCGACTTCAGCGGCTACACCGACATGGCGATAGCGGTAGCGCTTGCCCTCCGCATCCGCCTCCCGGAAAACTTCGTACGGCCCTACGCGGCGCCTTCGGTGATCGAATTCTGGCGACGGTGGCATATCACGCTGTCCTACTGGTTGAGGGATTACTTGTACATTCCGCTGGGCGGGAAGGGCAACAGTCTGCAAATGCGGTCCAGAAATCTGATGATTACCATGGTTCTCGGCGGCCTCTGGCACGGGGCGAACTGGACGTTCGTCGTGTGGGGTGCTCTGCACGGTGCTGCGCTCAGTATCGTCCACTGGATCCGGCCGGTACTGGCCCGCCACACGATGCAACCGCCGCGCTGGCTGGGAATTTTCCTCACCTTCAACTTCGTCACGTGGGGATGGATCTACTTTCGCGCGCCCAGCGTTGCGTCCGCTCACAGGCTTATCCGCGACCTCTTTCCCGTGCCATGGCCGACCGGATCACAGCTGGGGCAGTTTGCCTTCCCGCTGCTGCTCCTGGGCTCCTTTGCGCTGCTTCACCGGTTCGACTCGCATGCCCACGTGCGCTTCGCCCTGCGCCGCGTCCGGCCCGCTCTTTATTGGCCCGCCATCGGACTGTGCTGGCTGCTTGCGATCACACTGAGTCAGGGCAGTTCCGCCAAGTTCATCTACTTCGACTTTTAGGCATGAAAGTAAGGATCATCCTGGCTGCCGCTTTGGCGGCGATCGTCGCCGCAGCGGCTGGCTACTATGTTCACAATCGCGTTTACAACGTAGTGCTTGCCCTTCGGCAGATCGAAAAAGAGCAGCAAGCCCTGACGGCGCGCGTGGATTCGCTCGTTGCGGAAATTGACAGTGTGGGCTCTTCCGCGCCGGTATACGCTGGCGTCCCGCTCTCCGGCGCCGGCGCGGGCTATAAGGGCTCGCCGTCAGGGGCACCGGTGATCTCAATGCTGGATCGGGTAGGCCTTTACCAGAAGAATGGAACGGTCGAGATCTATGGCGCGGATTACCGGCCCCGCATGGCCGGGCCGGTCAGAGTTCGTTCAACCGAGATTCGCATGGGGTCTCCTCGCGCGCAACTGATATGGGCGCCGGACCACGCAACCGCTGCGGGAGCGACCGAAATACGGCTCCGCTACCGGACGACCGTTCCAGGTAAAGCCGTCATACGAGTGGGGCTCGTTTATAAAGACGGCACCACGTCGATTTTCGTCGCGGGCCCGCGCGGCGAGGGTACTTCTGCCCCTGCTGTTTCCGGCTTCCCCCCTGGATACGCAAGCTTCCTCGCCAACGGCGGAACAGAAATCCCCCTCGTTGCCCGGGACCCCGCGACGCTCTCAGGCGTGCTGCCGAGAGAACTGCACGACAAGCTCGCTGCGTCCGCGCAGCACGCCATCCGTTATTTCTTCATCGACATCACGGACCGTGCCGGGACCATTCATGACATCGAAAGCCTTGGACTGTACGCGGGGGCTGCTGCCTCGCCAAGGGAGAAGGTTCTGTCCTTAGCCGGGCGCGTTATCAACGCCAACCTCGGTCTGGGGCGCGAGATCACCCTGATCACGGAGAATGGAACACAGTCCAGACAGAACGTGGGCACCGACGGGCGCTTTCGCTTCGAGGGCATACCGGCCGGCACTCCGGTATCTCTCCGGTTCCGCTACGACGGCATGGACTCGTACGCCATGCTGGGCCGCTGGTTCTGGCTGGAAGCGGATCGGGACGACATCGTCGTCGACGCACGGCCGCGATTCGTGAACGAAACGGGCAAGCCGCCTCCCGCGACAGGTGCGACATCGCAAGGAACAAGTTCACCCGAGGACCATCAGAATGTGCTGGCGCCCCATACCCGACTGGTGTGGCCGGGCCATCCGACCATGCCGCTCCAGGAGTACGACGCGTTAACATTTGCCAATAATCACGGCTACCTGGACAGAGACAGGTTCTACGACAATCCGGATGGGTGTTTTCGCGCCGTTCACCTGGGATCCAGTCTGTCCAATGCGCAGCAGGTTCCGGTATTTCAAAAGTACAACATCGTGATGGAATCCGAGCTCGGCGTGAAGCTCGGGCGCTGCGTAGAGGTGATCAGTGCCGGACGGGACAATGGGGACATCGCATCGAACTACCGGCGGCTGAAGTTTTACGCCGCAAAGTTCCAGCCGGACGTCGTGCTGCTCGAAAACGGCAACAGCCTGATGATGCAGATGCAGCCCGAGCTCTTGCGCCGTTACCTCGGTGTCGATCCTGAATTCAGCATGCTGGACGGCTTCGATTACGGTAAAGACGGCAAGCTGGTTTTCCGGGAGATGTCTCCAAACTGGCCGATGCATGCTGGAAAGCCGGATTTCAGTCCGATCGGGCCCGGGATCGCTCTCACTTCCGTGCTGATGGTGCCCTTCGCTCAGATGCCCGACGTTGGCAGGGCGGCCTATAAGAAGCTGGCGGACGTGATGTCGTTGATCAGATCGGAATTCCCGCGCATCCGCTTCATCCTGCATACGGGTCTCGATCAGGCGGTGTGCGCACAGAACAACGACTGCGACCGCCAGCAGGCGCTTCCCGACGGCCGAACCGTCCGCATGGGTGGGGCTGTTCTCATCGCAAACCTCTCGCAATTCTGCCGTGAGCAGAAGCTCGACTGCGTCAATCCGGTCATCCCGCAGGAAAACCGCACCGCAGGAGCTTCGGTCACGTTCAAGTACGATTCGCACTACTCTCCGGCCGGCCACCAATGGCTTGCGGCGAGCCTGACCGATGCAATCATCCAGGTCATGAAGCGGAGGCCCGCTGAGCCGAGATGACATACGGCTTCAAGAATGCAGGTAGGGGCAGCGCGACGAGCGCGGTCTGCGTTGCGCTGTTCGTAGCATTGCTTCTCCCTGCGACGTCGAGCGCCGACCCGGCCTCTCTCCGCAGATGGCCGTACCCTTTCTCGGGAGTCATGTCGTTCGCCAGCGATGTGGACATGCAGCCGCCATGGTACGGTGCCGCGTTTCATGGCGCGGTGAACGAGGAGCTCGGACTGCCGATATCCGACAGCCTGTGGGTATCGGGGGCAGGGTCAGGGCAGTCGAATCTCCTTTCATCTGTAGACGAGATCAACAGAACGCCGAGCGGTTGGAACGGGCACTCTACCTTCGGGCTGCTCGTCCGGCAGTGGCATCGAGGCAACATCGACATCTTCCACAGCTGGCAGAACGACGCCTGGGTTCGTCTGTACGAGGACTTTGTGCCCGCTGCGCAATTGCTCTCCTCCGCTGTCGAGCTGAAGCTGGCGCCGGCCCCACCGGAGTCGGCGGAGATGAAGTATCAGGTCCTCAGGCTGTTCTTCGATGGCAACCCCCCTGAAGACCTCGTGGTGGTTCTGAAGGATGCTGGCGGGAACAAGGCGGTGGCATCGGACCTGAAGCGGTTTCACCTTCTTCACCGAAATGGCGCGCCCTACGCCGTGGAAGCGCTCCTCGAAACAATCGGAGATGCAACTGTCTGGAAGAGCTCCCCGGGCTTTTCTCTGCAGGCGTTAAGGACGGTCGAGATTCAAGCCCAGTCGTGCAGCGCAGGCTGCAAGGCTGGGGTGACGCGCCTGGAGAGAGATGGCTTCAGCCGCTCGGTGGTGGCGAGACAGCTGCCTATAGTGGAAGGGCTGAATCTGAGGCCAGCCATTCTGACGTCCCAC
>Ga0070734_10004729_pt1 | contig 12681 bp, 11 predicted proteins | sample Coa_R1_8_FD_66444 | JGI IMG/M metagenome (GOLD analysis project Ga0070734, IMG submission 66444) | Surface soil microbial communities from Centralia Pennsylvania, which are recovering from an underground coalmine fire - Coalmine... | ecosystem: Environmental > Terrestrial > Soil > Unclassified ...
GGCCTCTACGTCAAGAGCCGCGACAACAAGATGGTCCCGCTGGGCGCCCTGGTGCGGATCGTGCCGACGAGCGGGCCCTCGCTCATCACACTCTATAACCTCTATCCCGCGGCGACCGTCGTGGGCAGTCCGGCCCCTGGCTACAGCACCGGCCAGGCCATATCCCTGATGGGTGAGGTCGCCGACAAGACCCTGCCGCCCGGCATGGCCACCGAATGGACCGCCATGTCCTATCAGGAGAAGATCGTCGGCCATCAGATCTACTACGTCTTCGGCCTCGCCATCCTTCTGGTCTACCTCTGCCTTGCCGGGCAGTACGAAAGCTGGATCGCGCCCCTTGGCGTCATCCTCGCCGTGCCGCTGGCCCTTCTGGGGCCCGATCTGGTGCTGAATGCCCTCGGGCTTGCCAACAACCTCTATACCCAGATCGGCCTCATGCTGCTGATCGCGCTGTCGGCCAAGAATGCCATCCTGATCGTCGAGGTCGCCCGCGAGCACCGGGTCCTGCACGGCGAGCCGATCCTGGAATCGGCGGTAGCGGCCGCGCGGATGCGCTTCCGGCCGATCCTGATGACGTCCTTCGCCTTCATCCTGGGGGTGATGCCCCTGGTGGGGGCCACCGGCGCCGGTGCGGCGGCCCGCGTTTCCCTCGGGCTCTGCGTGGCCAGCGGCATGCTGGCCTCGACCTGCCTTACCGTCCTCTTCGTGCCGTCGTTCTTCGTGCTGTTGCAGCGCCTGGAAGAATGGGTGAAGCCGGTCAAGCCGGCGGTGAGGCAACCGGCAGCGGGTTAGCCAGGGGATATCCCTGAAGAAGGTGGCGCAGAGCCGACCTTGCTCTTGCTCAGGCCTCTTGCTCGGCCTTGCCGGTCGCGAGGTCCTCGGCGACCCGCTTCAGGTGCTCGGCCCAGCCGTTGCGGTTTTCTGTCCCCTCGGCGTGCGCAGCCCAGGCCCGGTCATGCCAGCGCGTGGCGAGGGTCTGGAGCCTCTCGGCATTGGCCTCTCGCATCTTGGCTAGTCTGAAGGACATGGCTGGAACACACCCCCGCCCAATTGATACCCGCCATTATGTCTGATGAATAGGTTAATGTAACCCTAAAGCGCTCCCGCGATCGCCCGGCCCATCTCCTCGGTGGTCGCCTTGCCACCCATATCCGGGGTCCTGAGGTCGCTCTCGGCCAGGACCCTGGCGAAGGCCCCCTCCACCGCCGCGGCGGCGGCCTCATGGCCGAGATGGCGCAGCATCATGGCGCCCGACCAGATCTGGCCGATGGGATTGGCGATGCCCCGGCCGGCGATGTCGGGGGCCGAGCCGTGGACCGGCTCGAACATCGATGGAAACTCGCGCTCCGGATTGAGGTTGGCCGAGGGCGCGATCCCGATGGTGCCGGCGACCGCCGGGCCCAGGTCCGACAGGATATCGCCGAACAGGTTGCTGCCCACCACCACGTCGAAGCGCTGGGGTTGGCGCACGAAATGGGCGGTCAGGATGTCGATGTGGAACTGGTCCACCCTGACGTCGGGATAGGCCCTGGCCATGGCCGCGAAGCGCTCGTCCCAGAACGGCATGGTGTGGATGATGCCGTTGGACTTGGTGGCCGAGGTCAGGTGGCGCTTTTCCCGGCTTCGCGCCAGCTCGAAGGCGTATTTCAGGATCCGGTCGACGCCGCGCCGGGTGAACAGGCTTTCCTGGACCGCGAGTTCTTCCTCGGTGCCGGCATAGAGCCGGCCACCTATCTCCGAGTATTCGCCCTCGTTGTTCTCCCGCACGATCCAGAAATCGACATCGCCCGGCTTTACCCCGGCAAGGGGCGAGGCGACGCCCTGCAGCAGCCGGACCGGTCGCAAGTTCACGTACTGGCGAAACTGCCGGCGGATCGGGATCAGCAGACCCCAGAGGGAGATGTGATCGGGCACGCCCGGAAACCCGACCGCGCCCAGGAAGATGGCGTCATGCCTGGCGATCCTGTCCAGACCGTCGGCGGGCATCATGCGGCCCGTCCGCTTGTATGTCTCGCAACTCCAATCGAGCCGGTCCCACTCGAAGGAAATGTCGAAGCGCCGGCCAGCGGCCTCCAGCACCCGAATGCCCTCGGGCACCACTTCCTTGCCGATCCCGTCCCCCGGGATCACGGCGATGCGATGTCGGCTCAAGGGCGTGCGCTCCTCTCAGGGCTGCTCAGCTGCATGTCGATATCACGATCTCCACCCGTCGGTTCTTCTGACGGCCTTCAGGGTCGTCCTTGCCGTCGGCGGTGGTATTGGGCGCGATGGGGTGCGTCTTGCCGTAGCCCTTGATGGCGCTCGCCGCCGGGATGAAGCCGTGGGCCGCGAGCCAGTCGCGCACCGCCCTCGCCCGGTTTTCCGACAGGGTCATGTTGTAGTCCGCGCCGCCGATGGAATCCGTGTTGCCTTCGATGGTGACCGGGTGCTTGCCGGCCTTGACAATCTCGGCCCCGGCGGCGGCCAGGGTCTCCTCGGCATCGGGCCGCAGCGTCGCCTTGTCGAAATCGAACAGGGCGTCGCCCAGCACCCGAAGGCGCTTGTCGCAGGGCTCGTCGAAGGAGCGCACCGCCTGGATTCCCTTCGGCACCTGGATCGCGCCCGGCACCTGCCAGTTCCCCGTCGGCTGCTGGATGGCGCCCGGCACCTGCCAGCTTCCCGTCGGTTGCTGGATGACGCCGCCCTGGCTCGATTGGGCCACGGCCTGGCCGGAGCCGATGGCCAGCAGGAAGACCAGCGCCATCCCCGCGGTTGCGGGTCCAAAGCGCGATTCCCCCATGGCCCCCTCCTTCGATTCGCCGTCCCCGATGCTATGGTCCAAGCCGCACAGCGGGCAACAGGGTCGCCTGGGAGAGAGTCAGGACGAAGTCAGCCGCCCTGCCTATAATCGCGCCATGCAGCTGCGTGAGATCCCGCGCCCGGTGCCGGAGCCCCCGCCGCCCGCCGGTTGGCCGCGGGTCGAGGTCGCGGCCCAGATCCTGGCCATCCTCGGCCTGGTGGCGGTCCTGGAGCTGCGTCTGCTGTCCGCGCTCATCTTCGGCCTGCTCATCTACGAGCTGGTCGAACTGGTGGCGCCCGGGCTCGAGCGCATCGGCGTCACCCATAAGGCGGGCAAGGCCGTCGCCCTCACCCTGCTGGCCGTCGTCGTCATCACCGCCCTGTCGCTGTCCGTCACCGGCCTCGTCTCCCTCTTCACCGGCCAGTCCGATAGCGTCGTGCTGCTGCTGGAGAAGATGGCCGAGGAGGTCGATACGATCATCGCCCATCTGCCGCCTTGGGCGGCGGGCTATCTGCCCGCCAATGCCGGCGAGATCGAGGCGGCGGCGGCCGATTGGCTGCGCCAGCATGCCGGCCAGTTGCAGATGATCGGCCAGGACGTGGGCCGGATGCTGGCCCACAGCCTGTTCGGCATGATCATCGGCGGCATGATCGCGCTGACCAGCGAGTTCACGGCGCACGACCCGAAGCCGCTCGCCAAGGCACTGGCCGGGCGCGCCCAACATCTCGCCAGAGCCTTTCGCCGCGTCGTCTTCGCCCAGGTGCGCATCTCCGCCCTCAACACGACCCTGACCGCGATCTATCTCCTGGTCATCCTTCCTGCGCTTGGCGTCGAGATGCCGCTCGCCAAGACCATGATCGCGGTCACCTTCGTGGTCGGTCTTCTGCCGGTGCTGGGCAACCTGATTTCCAACACCATCATCGTCGTCATCAGCTTCAGCGTCTCCAACATCGCGGCCATTGGTTCGCTCATCTTCCTGGTCGCCATCCATAAGCTCGAGTATTTCGCCAACGCCCGGATCATCGGCAGCCGGATTCACGCCCGCGCCTGGGAGCTGCTGCTGGCCATGCTGGTGATGGACGCGGCCTTCGGCGTTCCGGGCGTCATCGCCGCGCCGATCTATTACGCCTATCTGAAGGACGAGCTCGCGGCCCGCGGGCTGATCTGAGGCCGCGCCTCAGGCTTTCGCCCGCCAGCCCGTCAGCCGCGAAACGACGAGCATCAGGCGCGGCGAGCGGTCGGTGCGCAGGATATTGCGCGCGAACCCGTAGACCATCAGCCGGACCAGCCCCACCGTCGAGATCATCATCCACAGGAAGGCCAGCAAGGTCGTCGCCAGCGGCGGATGCTGGGGCAGGCGGACCATCAGGAAGAACGGCGCGTGCAGCGGGCTGAAGCTCAGCAAGGTCGCCAGGAAACCGTTGGGTTCCTTCAGCACGGTAAGCAGGAACCCGAGCGGCCCGAACATCAGCAGCATCAGCGGGCCGAGGAAGGACTGGGCCTCCTGGAAGCTCCGGGCCATGGCGCCGACGCCGAGGAAGATCGTGGTGTGGATGGCAAGGCCGCAGAAGAAGCAGAGCGCCATGGCCGGCGCGTCGCCCAGCGCATGGGCCGCGGCCAAGGCCTCTATTGTCTGAATCGGCGTGGTGGACGAGACGATGGTGGCCGCCCCGCTCCCGCCCAGGGTCCAGCCCGCCATCATGATCACGGCCGCCCCTGCGGCGCCGATCAGCTTGCCCGCCATCAGCCGGCCGGGGCTGATGGAGGCGAGGAGCATTTCGATCACCCGGTTCGACTTCTCCTCGATCACCGCCATGAGCAGGGTGCTGGCGATGGACAGGATCGCCAGCAGCAGCAGCACCGCGATGGCGAAGGGAAACTGGATGCGCAGACGATCGAGCGACGTCACCTCGCCGCCCGCCGCGGCAATCGCGGGATCGAAATGGGCGACGGCGACGTTGGTGGCAAGGATCGTATCCAGGGTCTTGGCGTCGATGCCCGCCTTCCCAAGCGCCCGCGCCCTCAACTCGTCGGCAAGCGCATGGCGCAGGAAATCCTCCACCACCGGATCGGTCTGGTTGGCGCTCCAGTAGGCGATGTCGGGATGCTCCGCGGAGAAATCCTTGGGAATCACCGCAAGCGCGAACAGCGCCACCGGTCCGTCGCCCGAAAACACCGGCCTCTGGCCCGTGAGATAGGAGGCGAGGATCCGCTTGTCGCCGGCCTCGGCGGCGCTCGCGAGGTCGTCGGGCGCCTCGACCCGCCGGAGCGTGTAGCGCTTCTTCTCGGTATGGGCCTGCGACATCTCCGCCAGGAGCGACCGGTCGATCGCCGCGGTGAAGCCGCCCGCCCGGTCGATCACGGCGAAGGGCCGCGGCGGCTCGGTTTCCGGCGATCCACGATGGAGCAGCCCGGCCAGCAGGATCCAGGCCGGGATGAACAGGAGCGTCAGAACGAATCCCCGGGTGCGCACGTATTGCATCAGTTCGCGCCGCGCGATGATGAGGATGTCGGTCATGCCGCCTCGTCGCTCGGAAGATCCTGGCCCGCGGCCCCGGCCACGGCGACGAAGACTTCGTGCAGGGTCGGCTCCGAGGAATCGAATCGCGTCGGGATGACGCCGCGCTCGACGCAGGCCGCGAGCAGGGCCCCCGCCTCGGTGCCGCTCGCCAGCACGGCTTCCCAGCCGCGCCGGCCGTCGCCGGGCGCCTCCAGCGCGCTGACGCCCGGCAATGCGGCCAGGAAGGAAAGATCGGCCGGCGCCTCCAGCCTGACCCGGCGCGGCAGCAGCCCGCGCGCCTCCTCCACGGTGCCCTCGAAGGCCTTGGCCCCGTCCCTCAGGATCAGCACCCGCCGGCAGAGCCGCTCGGCCTGCTGCATGGTGTGGGTCGAGAACACGATCGCGCGCCCGGCCGCCGCCTCGCCCCGGAAGATGCCCTCGATCAGCTGCTGGTTCAGGGGATCGAGGCCGGAGAAGGGCTCGTCAAGGATCAGGAGATCGGGTCCGTGGGCGATGGCCGCGGCGAGCTGCACCTTCTGGGCCATGCCGCGGGAGAGGTTCTCCACCCGCCGGTCGACGACATCGCCGAGGCCCAGGCGCTCCAGGAGGTCGACGGCGCGACGGCGCGCCGTCCGCCCGTCTAGCCCCTTCAGCCGGGCGAAGAAGGCCACCGCCTCGGCCGCCCTCATCCGCCGATAAAGCCCGCGCTCTTCGGGCAGATAGCCGATGCGCCGCAACAAAGGCCGCGACCAGGGCTCGCCGAACAGCCGGACCACCCCGGCATCGGACGGCATCAAGCCAAGGATCATGCGCAAGGTCGTGGTCTTGCCGGCGCCGTTGGCGCCGAGGAAGCCGAACACCTCGCCCGGCGCAATGGCGAAGGAAAGGTCGTTGACCGCCCGGAAACCGCCATACGACTTGGCAAGATGGGAGACTTCGAGGACGGGTGGCGCCATGCAGCCGCCATCTTGCCCCGCGCTCGGCTCTCGGCGCCAGCGCAGATCGACCGAGTCTAACCCGGGATGACGCAAGGAATTGCCTTGTTCGCCAGATAGCGAGGGAGCCATGATCCGTACGGCCCCAGCTTCGCCGGCCCGCAGTCAATTGCACCCCCGACGGAAGACCATGAAGGCGCCAGCGAACCAGGATCCCGGCCCGCAGAGCACCGAAGAACCGGTCGAGCAAGACTGGTCCGCCCTCATGGCCCGAAGCCAGGAAGGCGACCAGGACGCCTATCGCCGCCTGCTCCAGTCGATCCTGCCCTATCTCCGGGCGCTCGCCCGCCGGGCGGGCATGCCGGGCGACGAGGTCGAAGACGCGGTGCAGGATGTGCTGATGACCCTGCACCAGATCCGCCACAGCTATGATCCCGCCAGGCCCTTTGCCCCCTGGCTCGCCGCGGTGGCGCGCCACCGCATCATCGACCGCCGGCGCCGGCTGGTCCGCAAGGCTCTGCGCGAGAGCCCCATGGATAACGAAACTGAAACCTTGCCGGCCCTGCCGACGTATCTGCCTGAGAGGGCAAGCGAGATCCGGCGCATGAAGGCCGCCATCGACGCCCTGCCCAAGGGCCAACGCCAGGCGATCGAAATGCTGAAGCTGCGGGAAATGTCGTTGAAGGAAGCCTCTGCCGCCAGCGGCCAGTCGATCTCGTCGCTGAAGGTGGCCGTGCATCGCGCGGTCAAGCGCCTGCGCAGCCTGCTGGCCGAGGACTGAGGGAAGATGGCCTCGACCGACGAGCTTATCGGGAAGCTTACCAGCGGGCTCACGCCCGTCACCCGCCTTGCGCGCCCGGGCGTCCGGGCGCTGGGACCGATCGCGCTGGCGAGCGCTCTCATCGCGCTGCTGGTTCTGCTGCGCGGCTTCCGCGCCGATCTCGATCTTCGCCTGGCCGAGCCCTCCTATCTCCTGCAGCTCTCCGGCGCCTGGCTGACCGGTGCCGCGGCGACGCTGGCGGCCTTCGAGACCAGTCTCGCGGACCGGTCTCGCGCCTGGCTGCTTCTGCCCTTGCCGCCCCTGGTCCTCTGGCTCTCGGGCTTCGGCTGGACCTGCCTCGTCCACTGGATCGAGATCCCCTCGGGCGCGCCCATCGCGTCCGACAGCCTGCGCTGCCTGGAGACGATCCTGCTGGCGAGCATTCCGCTCGCTTTCGTGCTCTGGCGCATGCTCGCGCGCTCCCGCCCGCTGGCGCCCGCCCCCGTCGCCTGGGCGGGCGCGCTTGCCGTTGCCGCCTTTGCCGACAGCGCCCACCTGCTCATCCATGTCGTCCAGGCTTCGGCCCTAGTGCTGGTGATCAATCTGATACCAGCGGCCGTCATCATCGCGCTCGGCGGCTTGTTCGGCCGGCGCGGGCTTGCTCCTGCCGCCGCCTAAGTTCGCAGAGCCTGGCGTCGTTCAGAGCAGCCGACTGGGTCCCCACAAATGCACCGCCAACAGGCAGCCCTCGGGCGCAGTGGAGTAGTGCTGGCTCCCCGGCTGGTAGCGGACAAAGTCTCCCGCCTTCAGCTCCCGCCCGTCGCTGTCGATGAGCCGCCCCTCCAGCACGATGAAAGCCTCGCCGAAGACATGCTCATGGGGCAGGGAGCTGGCGCCGGGCTCGAAGCGGACGAGATAGAGGCCGCCATCCTTCGCCTCGTCGAAGTCCAGCGGTAGCCAGGACAGGCCCGGGATCGCCTTGCCGTAGCGGTTATGAGGCCGGAAGGCGGCCTTGCTCATCTCCAGGATGCTGCGCTGGGAGTCGAGGCTTGGCGTGCTCATGGGCGATCTCCTTTGGACGATCGTCACGATTCCTAGCGGCTGGTGAGGTCGGCAGCAATCCTGCGCGCATCCGTGTTACATCCTGCCGGCCGACAGACAGGCGGGGACGGAGGCCCCATGCAGGACGATCAAGCGAAGCCCGAGGGAAGCATGCGCGAAGTCTTCCTTGCCTTCCTCAAGCTCGGCCTCACCTCTTTCGGCGGGCCGATCGCCCATCTGGGATATTTCCGCCGCGAGTTTGTCGGCCGCCGCCGCTGGCTCGACGAAGCGGCCTTCGCCGATCTGGTGGGGCTTTGCCAGTTCCTGCCCGGCCCCGCCAGCAGCCAGACCGGCTTCGCCCTCGGGCTCTTGCGGGCGGGCAATGGCGGCGGGCTCGCTGCCTGGCTCGGCTTCACCCTGCCTTCGGCGGTGCTGCTCACCGCCTTCGCCTTCCTGGGCGGGGCACTGTCGGGGCCGCTTGGCCAGGGCTTTCTCCATGGCCTGAAGCTGGTCGCCGTGGCCGTGGTGGCCCAGGCCGTCTGGGGCATGGCGCGCAGCCTCTGTCCCGATCGCCCCCGCGCCGCCTTCGCCGTGGCCGCGGCGCTGATCGCGCTCCTGGCACCGACGGCGCTCGCCCAGATCGCGGCCATCGCCGCCGGGGCGGTGGCCGGGCTGTTTCTCCAGCGGCCGGCGGGGGAATCGGCGCCGCCGCCGCTTGCGATCCCGGTCTCCAGGACGGTGGGCATCGCCGCTCTTGCCTTGTTCTTCGTTCTCCTCGCCGGCCTGCCGCTCGCCGGCCGGATTTGGCCGGCCGACCACGCCATCGCCGAACTCGCCGCGTTCTGGCGTTCCGGCGCACTGGTCTTCGGCGGCGGCCATGTGGTGCTGCCACTACTGCAAGCCGCTGTCGTCCGGCCGGGCTGGGTCGACGCGAACATATTTCTCGCCGGCTACGGCGCCGCCCAGGCGGTGCCCGGGCCGCTATTCACGTTCGCCGCTTATCTTGGCGCGGTGATGCAGCCGGGGCCAAACGGCCTGGCGGGCGCCTTGCTCTGCCTCATCGCCATCTTCCTGCCGGGGCTCCTCCTCGTGCTCGGCGTGTTGCCGTTCTGGCATGGGTTGCGCCGGCGCAAGGCGGCGCAGGCAGCGATGCGGGGCGCCAATGCCGCGGTGGTAGGGCTGCTCCTGGCGGCTCTCTACAACCCCGTTTGGGTGAGCGCCGTCGCCCGGCCCGGCGATTTCGCTCTCGCCCTGCTCGGCTTCGCGCTGCTGACGATCGCCGAGATCCCGCCGCTCGCCATCGTCGTGTTGCTGGCGGCGGGCGGCATGGTTCAGTCCGCCGTCTGACGGCGCTATGCCGGCTCAGGCCGCCGGCTGTTGCTGGGCTTGCGCCTTTGGACCCGCCGCGGGAATACGGCAGACCACCGTGGTGCCTTTGCCCGGCTCGGAAGCGAGCGAGACCGTGCCGGCGTGAAGATCGATCAGGCTGCGGACGAGCGCGAGGCCCAGGCCGACGCCGGTCTGGCGGCCGCTGCCGACGCGCACGAACTTCTCGAACATGCGCGCTTGGTCGGCCGCGGCGATCCCTACCCCGGTGTCGGCGACGGTGAACTCCACCATGTCGCCCACGCGCCCCGCGGAGACCGTGATCTGGCCCTCCGCCGGGGTGAACTTCATCGCGTTGCTGATCAGGTTGAAGAGGGCCTGCTTCAGGCGCCGCTCGTCCGCCGTCAGCTGGCCGATCCCCGACGGCTCCGCGAAGCTGAGTGCGATGCCGTAGCTGCGCGCCCGCTCGGCGGTGAGCGCGCGCAGGTCGCGGAAGAGCTGGGAGACGTCGATCGTCGCCAGGTTCAGCTGCAGATAGCCGGCCTCGATATTGGCCAGGTCCAGGATGTCGTCGATGACCGCCAGGAGGCTGCGCGAGGCGGTCACGATGCTGCCGGCATATTCCGCCTGGCGTTCGTTGAGGGCGCCGAAGAGGCCGCGATCCAGCATCTCCGAAAAGCCGATGATGCTGGTGAGCGGCGTGCGCAGCTCATAGGACACATTGGCCAGGAACTCGGTCTTGAGGCGGTCGGCCGTCTCCAGCGCCTCGTTGCGCTCGATGAGGGCGCGCTGGACCCGGACGCTGTCGGTCACGTCGGCGAAGCGGCACAGCACGCCGCCGTCGGGCAGCGGCAAGGCGACGAAGTCGATCACCCGCTCGTCGGCCAGCGAGAAGCGCATGCTCCGCGGCTGGCGCTCCTCGATGCCGGCGATCATCTGCTGGCGCAGCGCCTGCCAGTCCTCGGCCTGGAGCAGGTGCCGGAAGCGCTCCACCAGCTGGGCCAGATGCGGTCCGCCGGCGAGCAGGCCGGCGGTGAAGCCCCATTGGGCGGCGAAGGCGGGATTGGAGAGCTTGAGGCGCCCGTCGCCGCCGAACACGGCGATGCCTTCGCTGAGGTTGTCCAGGGTGTCGCGCTGCACTTCGATCAGGGTGTTGTAGGAGCGTTCCAGCTGCAGGCGGTCGGTCACGTCCTCGTGGATCAGCATCACGCCGCCGAAGGGATGAGCCGCGGCAACCCGGCGGATGGTGACGCCGCTCGGCTGATGCATCAATTCGTCGAGCGGCTCGACGACGCTCATCAGGCGCCGGATCTGGGCCCGCTTGAAGGCGGGGAAATCGGGCAGATCCTCGATCTGCCGGCGCTCCCGCGCGACATCGAACAGCTCGTCCATGCTGGGGCCGGTACGAAGATAGGCCTCGTCGTGGCTGAACAGGCGGGCGTAAGCGCGGTTGTAGAAACGCAGGCGCTGATCGGGCCCGAAGATGGCAATGGCCGCGCCCAGATGCTCCAGCAATTCGTCCTGGGCCGCCACGTGGCGCGCGAGCTCGGCCTGGGTTTCCTCGACCGCCGTCACGTCCCGGGCGAAGCCGATCATCCGGCCGTCGGCGAGCGGCGCCTCGCAGAAATCGAACAGCAGGCGCCGGCCGCCGCTTACCAGATGATGGCTCTCCTCCTGCATCCGGCCGAGGCCGCGGGCCCGGCGGGCCAGCGCCAGCCCGCCCTCCTCGATCGCGCCCCGGCCGATCTCCACCCCGTCGCGGATGGCGGCGGCGCGATTGCGGTCCACCAGCTCGGCGTAGGCCGTATTGCACCAGGCAAGCGAGAGGTTCTTGGCCCGGAGCCAGATCGGGAACGGCAGATTGTCGAGCACCGCGGCGAAGCCATCGGGTGCGGCCGTGGCATCGGCTTCGGCAACCCAGAGCAGATCGTCGCCGGCGGGATCCCGCCGGCCGGCGATCCGCAGGGGATTGCCGTCGGACAGCCGCGCCAGCATCAGGTCGAAGCCCACCCCCGAACCCCTCAGCGCCCCGAAGGCCGAGACGAAGCGCGGACGGTCGCTTTCCGCGATGCCTTCGGCGGCCAGGAGGGCGGGCGTTCCGAGCAGATCGGTGAAGGCGGGAGAATGCCAGAGCGGGCCGACCCGCCGGCCGCGGTAAACCGCCATGCCGCCGGGAAGCTCGCCCAGCAGGGCCTGGAACCGCCGGCGGTCGATCGCCCAGCGCTGGCCCATCAGGCCGACCAGGAGCACCGCCAGGAAAACCGCCACCCCCAGCACGCCCGCGTCCCACCAGGTTCGCAGGGCCGAGCCCGAGGGCGCCTTGGCCTCGGCATAGGCCAGCGCCGCGGCCAGCAGGACGATGGCGCTGCCCAGTGCCGGCGACAGGAATCGGCGAATCGTCACACGAATGAGTCTAGCGGGATTCCCCCGCCGAAACCATGCCGGCGCCGGTTTGGTAGTGGATCAGTTCGCCCCCCATGCTTCGACAAGCTCAGCATGAGGGTCAGGCAAACGGGGCCCATCCTGAGCATGTCGAAGGACGAGGCCACCGAATCGACTCCTTGCCGCCAGTTCGGCCTCAATACCGGTACTGGTCCGGCTTGAAGGGACCGGCCGCCGCCACGCCCAGGTAAGCGGCCTGGCTTGCCGAGAGCTTGGTCAGCTTGGCGCCGACCTTGGCCAGGTGCAGGGCCGCGACCTTCTCGTCCAGGTGCTTCGGCAGCACATAGACCTGGCGCTGGTATTTGTCGGGGTTCTGCCACAGCTCGATCTGGGCCAGGACCTGGTTGGTGAAGGAGGCGCTCATGACGAAGCTCGGATGCCCGGTGGCGCAGCCGAGATTGACCAGCCGGCCTTCGGCCAGAACGATCAGCCGCTTGCCGTCGGGGAAGACGATCTCGTCCACCTGCGGCTTGACGTTCTCCCATTTGTAGTTCCGCAAGGCGGCGATCTGGATCTCGCTGTCGAAGTGGCCGATGTTGCAGACGATGGCCCGGTCCTTCATCGCCCGCATATGCTCGATGGTGATGACGTCGATGTTGCCGGTGGCGGTGACGAACATGTCGGCCATCGGGGCCGCGTCCTCCATGGTCGTCACCTGATAGCCCTCCATGGCGGCCTGGAGGGCGCAGATCGGATCCACCTCGGTCACCATCACCCGCGCGCCGGCGTTGCGAAGCGAGGCGGCACTGCCCTTGCCCACGTCGCCGTAGCCGCAGACCACGGCGACCTTGCCGGCCATCATCACGTCGGTCGCGCGCCGGATGCCGTCGACCAGGCTTTCCCGGGTCCCGTAGAGATTGTCGAACTTCGACTTGGTCACCGAATCGTTGACGTTGAT
>Ga0070734_10004730_pt1 | contig 12681 bp, 16 predicted proteins | sample Coa_R1_8_FD_66444 | JGI IMG/M metagenome (GOLD analysis project Ga0070734, IMG submission 66444) | Surface soil microbial communities from Centralia Pennsylvania, which are recovering from an underground coalmine fire - Coalmine... | ecosystem: Environmental > Terrestrial > Soil > Unclassified ...
TCGACCGCCTCGGCGAGCGGACGATCACCCTTGATTGCGACGCGATCCGGGCCGACGGCGGGACGCGCTGCGCGGCGATCACCGCCGCGTATGTTGCCACGCACGATGCGATGCGCTGGATGATGAACAACCGCATGCTCAAGCAGATGGCGCTCAAAGAACCGGTAGCCGCAATTTCCGTCGGCGTCGTAGGCGGCCAGGAGGTGCTCGACCTCGACTACGACGAGGACAGCACGGCGAACACCGACATGAACGTCGTGATGACCGGAAGCGGCCGCTTCGTCGAGGTGCAGGGCACGGCGGAACACGAGCCGTTCTCCGCCGAAACACTCGGGAAGATGCTCAAGCTCGCCAAGAAGGGGTGCGAAGAGCTCATGGCCGCCCAGAAAGCGGTCCTCGAAGCCTGACGTGCCGCCCCAGCGCCTCGTCATCGCCACCCACAATCGGAAGAAGGCGGGCGAGATGACGACCATCCTCGGCGCCGCCCTCCCCGGAATCGAGCTCCTGACACTCTCCGATTTCGAGGGCGCGCCCGAGCCTGACGAAACCGGCGAAACCTACATCGCCAATGCGCGCATCAAGGCCGAGTCGGCCGCGGGCTTCACCGGCGAGTGGTCGCTTGCCGACGATGCCGGATTGGAGATCGATGCCCTCGACGGCGCGCCTGGGCTCTACTCCAAGCGCTTCGGCGGGGAAGAGCTGCCGTTCCCCGAGAAGATGGCGAAGATCCTGTCGATGCTGGAGGGCATGCCGGAGGGGGCTCGCGACGCGAGGTTTAGGTGCGCGGTTGCCCTTGCCCGCCCCGGCCAGCCGACCGAAGAGTTTGAGGCTACGTGCGAGGGCCGAATCGCCGAAACCCCCTCCGGCTCCGGCGGCTTCGGCTACGATCCGATCTTCTACCTGCCCGAGTTGGGACGCACGATGGCTGAGCTAACCCCGGCGGACAAGCACACCGTCAGCCATCGAGGGAAAGTTCTACGCAAGGTGATCGAGCGACTTCGAGCGCAGGCCTGCCCACCACTCTCCTGAAGACAATGTCAGTCCCGGGGCTCGATTGCGTTGGCTAAACTCATTTCAAGATGCAGACGCTCGGCCGGATTCTCCCATGCCTCGCTCTTCTCCTCACCCTCCCGACGGGGTGGGCGGGACCGGCGCATGTCGCTCGGCAGGCGGACGCAGCGTTGTCCACCGTGAGCTTTCGCGGTATCCAGGCGCCCGACGGCAGGCCCCTCGGCGACGAGACGCACGTGGAGTGCCGCGTCTACGACCCTAAAAAGCCTGAATCCACCAACGTTCTCGCCCATGGGGTGGGGAACGGGGGCGCGCCGACCTTCGAGCTCAGCCTCCTCAACAACACCTATACGCACGAGACGCTGAACGGCTGCCGGTGCAATCTGGCAATCTACGGCAAGGGCGAGGTCAAGTGGGACGTGACCGGCTACGTCGAGTTCACGTTCATCGACGGCACGAAGGCGAGCGCCAACTTCGGGAAGCTCAAACTTGGAAACGGGGACGGATATAAGACCAAATACGATCTGTTGATCGACGGCCTGTAGGCAACCCTATTTCCTCATTGCCGCCTTCAAGATGAACCACACGTTCGCGGGCCGCTCGGCGAGACGCCGCGTGAAGTAGGGATACCAACTATCCCCGAACGGCACGTAAATCCGAACGTTGAATCCCTCCGCTACGAGCGACTCCTGCAGGTCCCGACGGATTCCGTAGAGCATCTGATACTCGAACCGGGACTTGTCGATCCCCTTTGAGGCCACAAACCGGTTCAGCTCGGCGATAATCGCCGAGTCCTGAGTGGCAATCGCGGGGTAGAAGGCGGCCTCCAACAGTCGCTTGGCCTGGCGCACGTAGGCTTCGTCGACCTTCGCCTTCTCCTTGTACGCCACCTCCGGCGGCTCCAAATAAGCTCCCTTCACGATCCGGCAGCGTGCCTTCAATCGGATGATTCGTTCCACGTCCTCGTCGGTCCGGAACAGGTAGCTTTGAAGCACGGTGCCCGTGTTGGGAAAGTCGGGCAGTACCCGCTCCAGCATCCGGATGGTGGTCTCGGTATAAGCCGAGCTCTCCATGTCCAGCCGAACGAAGTTATCCTTCTCCATCGCGGCCGTAAGGACTTCGCGAAGGTTCCGCTCGCAAAAGGCCTCGCCCTGATTGAGGCCGCACTGGGTCAGCTTGATCGAGATGTTGAGCGGCTCGGCGGGTGGTAGATCCGATCCGACCGCGCCGGTTCCCGGGACCAAGACCGGAGCCGCCCCGGACGGCAGCGAAGCGGGGATCGCCTCGAGCATCCGGATGTACGTTTGAATGGCGCTGCAGGCCTCCGCCTCCGAGCGCGTGTTCTCGCCCAGATAATCGAGCGTCACCCGAAGATCCTTCTTCAGCAACTCCGTCGAGGCGGTCAAAGCCTCGTCCAGGGTGTCGCCGGCAATGAACCGGCGAACGAGCGGCCGAAACAAGAACCAGCGTCGGACCATCCGCTCCACCGGCTTGAGGCCTGAGGCTCGGAGGATCAGCGCGCGCGCAAGCATGCAACGCAGATTGAACCCAATTATTCAGAACGGCGTTAGTTTTCGCGCTGGCCAAGTACAGCCGGCGCCGAAGAGGGGTCCTCGAGCCATGCCCGAACCGGCGAATCCGTCGCAAGATTCAACAGCTCGTGCGGATACTCCTCGCCGTTCAAGAAGCGCAGGATTTGATGCGGCGTCGACGCGGCCTCCGCCGCGGTCGGCTCCGGCGGCCACTCTAGCCGACGGTAGTGGGGAAGCGGTATCCGGTGTGCCGACCCGAGCAGACTGAGCACCTCTACCCGGTCCGATATCGAGGGCGCCAGGACCTCGATCAGTTGATCGACGAGCCGGACCCCTTGCCCGGTGGCAACTCCGCCCTTTCGGACGGCGCGGAAGTAACGCACCGCGCAGTGCTGATCGAAGCAGAGAACCATGCGAGTTGCACCCTCCATGGCTTCCAAGGGGTCGAGGGTTGCCGCCAACGAGTGGCCGGCGCGGTTGAACGTGAAGAGAACGCGGCAAAACCGGTCGAACAGGTCGAGCCGCTCCTCGTCGCCATCGAAGAGGTGAACCTCCAGCGGTCGCTCGCCAAAGTAGGCGGCGAAGGCCCCGGCAACCGCCGGCATGCACCGCACGCTGCCTGCGCCAAGCACCGCGATACGCTCTGCATCCATACGTCTTCGGCGAACTTACCGGAAGCCGATCGCCATTTCCTTTCGGAGCATGGCTCGCGCTCGGAAAAGCCAGCTCTTGACGGTTCCCTCCGGCTTGTGGAGTTCGGCCGCGATCTGGTTCACGTCTTTGTGCTGGAAGTGGCGCATAAAGAGGATGCGACGGTACCGAACCGGCATTCGCTCGAGCGCCGCCACGATTTCGCCGCGCAAGACAGCGGCGCCCACGCTCTCCTCCACGCTCGCTCCCTCGTCGGCGATGTTCGCTTCGTTGCCCTCGAGGGCGGCCGGCTTCCGGCTTCGATTCCGCGCGAGGTCTACGCAGCAGTTCGTGCAGATCCGGCAGAGCCAGGGTCCGAGCGGTCTTTCGGTGTCGAACTCCGGCAGGGCTCGAAGTGCCTTGAGAAGGGTTTCCTGCACCGCGTCGGCCGCATCTTCACGATTTCTCAGCAAACGCTGCGCCAGCGCCATCAGGGAGTCTCGATACGCGCCCAAGATCTCCTCGCAAGCCGCTTCGTCGCCCGAAATCGCCTTCGCGACTAGGTTCGAATCGGTAGAGATTGCTGGCGGGTGCTTCATTGCCGAACCCGCACTCATTGTATGCCCTTTTTTGCGATCTGCCAAATCCTTTTGGGCCCGCACTCTTGTTGGCAGTAAGTTTCCCAGGCCGGCTTTCCGATACCACTTAATAACCTGCAACCGCACTGCAACACGGACCGGTTGTCAGGTTCAAGAGTGAATCATGGAAGCACGGAAGCTAGCCGGCCAGATGGCGGCAATTTGCCCCTTCGCACTCCTTATCGGCATGGGCTACTCGGCCCGCCAACAGGCGTTTGGCCAGCCGATCCTCCAGTACTCAGAAGCCCAGAACCGGCGCCTCGAGGCGTACCGTCCGATCGTATCGGAGGCCCTTCCTCCGACATCCGATGCGACTCAGATTCGGCACTATGCCGACGTCTGGATTCATACCGCCGACATGAACAAGCTGCAGGCGCTCACACCGGCCTACCAAGAAGACATGACGGAGGAGAATGCTCGCGCCGAGATCATCTCCGACTGGCGGTGGGCGGTGCAGTCGCTGAACCACTTTATGCGACGGGAGCTCCTCGAACACGAGGATTCGCTTGCGGTTGAGGACGCCACTCGCCTGATTCGAGTGTGCGAAATTATCAAGTACTCCGACTTCACGACGCTTCGCATCGCGAATTCAAATTCGAGTCACGCGATCCCGCTCATCGCGCCGCGCTTGAGCGGCGTCTCCAAGGCCGACAGCGAGGCGTTCAAGGCTGCTGCTGCCGCCACCGGCGCCAACCACAGCAAACTGCCCGCCATGTATAAGGTGATCAAGGCGAACTACGAGGACTATCAGGTTCGCCGGATTACGTTCGGCCGCGAGGCAGGGACGGACATGCCGTCCTCGCCGGACGACGACATCACGGGTTACTGGTTGAGCAACTCCAACCTCCAGCGCGTGTACGTGCTGGCGGTGCGAGACGAAGCGAAGCTTCGGGAGAACGAGCGGACCTTGCTCGGTTTCGGCGCTAGCCGCCTGAAATCGTAATCAGGTTGCCTTCGCGCAAGTCGACCGTGAATTGACCCTTGAGCGCCGCATCGGCTGCCCGTCGGGCGTCGGTTTCCTTGAAGTCCCAGTTGACCTGAACCAGCGGATCCTTGATCCCGTTCAGCCAAACCGGAACTCGATACTTACCGGCGAGCGCTTTGGCAAACTCCTCGAGCGTGCCGGTGCCGGTCGCAACATTCTCGGGGTGTGTGCCCGGAATGGCGATGATCGCCTGATCCGTCTTCGGTGCGTCCAGAACCTGGATGTTCAGGAGGTCGGTTTCCGGATTCTTGTTCTCGAGCGTGCGCTCCAACTTGAGATTCTTGTCAACCGTCGTCTCGGCAAAGGGCGTCATGCCCGGCTCGATCCGAAAAACCACCGTCTTCTTTGCCTGCGGCGAGAAATAGACTACCGGCTGATCCTGCTTCATCGAGATCGTGAGCTGATCGCCGTTGGATCCGGTGGTGGTTCCAAACGGGCCCGCGGGAATTGGCCCGTCCGTCGTACCCCGATGATTCTTGATCGAGATCACCGCGCCCACCAGGAGCACCGTCGCGAGCCCCGCGAATGTGACGAGCCGGAGTCGCATGAACCACGCCTTGGGGGCGACTTGCTTTTGTTCCCAAAGGTGCCGGTCCAACCGTGCGCCGATCCGCTCATTCAAATCGAAGGGGATCTCGATCGGGGTCTCTCGGAGCTTCGAGAGTTGGTCGAGCGTCGCCGCAAACCGATCATACTCCGCGCGCAGTTCGGCGTCGGCGTTCAGCTTCTGCTCGAAGCTGAGCCGTAGGCCGGTATCGAGGCTGCCCTCGTGATAGGCGCTAAAGAAGTCGCGGGCTTTTTCGGTCGTCATGCGTGCTCGTGCCTTTCGTCTTTGACTTAACGGCTCAGAAAAAGTTCCTCGTTCCGCATTAAAATGTCGCGCAGCGAAAGCCGCGCCCGGTTTAGCCGGCTCTTAACCGTGCCCAGCGGCAGGTCCAACGCCGCGGAGATTTCCTCGTAAGAGAGCATCTCGACGTGGTACATCACGATCATCGCGCGCTGATACTCCGGTAGCTCGACCAATGCCGATTCCACGGTCTCTTCCCGCGCCTCGCGAATCGATTCTTCGAACGGAGACTTGCCGGGATCTTCGACCTGACGTTCGACCTCGCCTTGATCTGTCTGCAGCGCGGCTTCCAAGCTCACCGTCTGCCGGTTCTTTTCCTTCTTGCGAATGTCGAGGTAGCAGTTGGTGAGAATCCGGTAGAGCCACGTCGTGAAAGCGCTCTGACCCTTGAAGTTCGGCAACGCGTTGAACACCCTCACGAACGCGTCGCCGACCACGTCCGCCGCCTCCTCCGCGCTGTGGGTGAGCCGAAACGCGTACTGGTAGGCGCGCGCGGAGTGCTTTGAAATGAGCGCGTCGAACGCCGAGCGGTCTCCAGCCTGCGAGCGCTGGATCAGCATCGAATCGTCGAGGTAGCGCTCGCTCATGTTCCTATTGAGTTACGACGGCCTTCGGCGCATCGCTACGTGCTTCTCGAATAGCCCTCTGTTCCTCTTGCGAGAGGGTTCGGTCCGAGCGCCCCGAGGCGAGCGGCTTGCAGTAAACGCGGCAGTCGTTTCGGCCGACCAGGCTCGTCACGATGCATCCGTCGCCGCGTTCGTCGCATATCGCCAGGGCGAAGCTCTGGTTGCCCCCGACTTCGGGAAACGCGTCGTACCGGACCAGGCCGACGAACTGCTTACTGGCCATACTCTTGCGTTGGAGTTCTTCGACATGGGAATCCAGGGAATCCAGCCGTTCCTGGGTGGTGATCTGACCGCGAAGGTGATCGTAGAGCAGCTTTTCCAAGTTCTCGCCGCGCGTGTCGTCGAGCAATCGTCGCCATTTGCCATGATCGGCGGCCATCTTTCTGCCGAGGATATAGATGGCCAGTAAAAGTCCTAGATATCCTAGGGCCAGGACGAGGAGCGCGGTCGCCGAGTGGTCGGCCAAGATCCGTAAAACACTATCCATATGCAGCACTCGGTCGTGAATAAAGAAACTGAAGTGAGCCTACCCGCGACCGGAGTCGTGTCCGCGCCAAGGAGAAAGTCGCATCGAAGCGTGTGGGCACTGGTCATTTTCCTAGCTTTTGCGCTGTTCGTGTACCTAAACGTTCACTTCGCGGTCGTCGACGGGCCGTCGATGCTTCCGACCTTCAAGAACGGCCAACGCCTCACCTACTGCAGCGCCTACTGGCTCGTCGGTCCGATCCACGATAACGACGTCGTCATCATCAAGGACGACTACAAGGACAGCAAGACCGGCTTCATCATCAAGCGCGTCTACAAGATGGCCGGCGAGAAGGTCGATCTCGGCAACACGCCCCGCGGGTGGAACATCGCCAATGGCCTTTACACCGTGCCCGAGGACTCCGTTTACGTGCTCGGCGACAACCGCCCCAAGTCGGAGGATAGCCGCTACCTTGGCGCGATTCCGATGGGCAAGGTCCTCGGCAAAGTCATCGTCAAGCCGTGAGGCGCTACCCGACCGGGACATACGGTCGGCAGCGCTTGGAATTCTTTCCCGCTCCCCGTAAGTCGCCCCTGCGTGCGTTCGCCGCGCTGGTCTTCCCTTGGTACGGAGAGCAACTCGTGCTCTGCGACATCGTCGATCGCGGTTGGTGCATTCCAAGCGGCCGCGTCGAGCCCGAGGAGTCGAGCCTCGACGCGGTTCGCCGCGAAGCGCGTGAGGAGGCCGGAGCCGAACTTGGCGCCGTCCACTACATCGGCTGCTACCGAATCACGGAGCGTCGGGAGGTCCGTTGGGCTGACTGCTTCACCGCGCGGGTTTCGTCGCTGGTCGAGATCGCGATGCCCGAGGAGAGCCGTGGCCGTCGGCTAACGACGATGGACGAGCTGCCACAGGTGTACCACGAGTGGAACGAGCTCATCAAGCTCGTCTTCGAGTTTGCGCACGAGAGCCTGCTACGAAGCGAGAGCCCACCCGCTAAGCAGTAGGCTGGGCCGACTCCTCCCGCGGGAATGCCAGCTCCAGGGTGTGATTCACTTCGGTCGCCTTCCAGCGCTGGGTCAGGTTTTGCCACACCGCGCAAATGGTTGCGAGTTGGGCTTCGTCGATCGGCGGCCGCTCGGAGCTGTCGCCGTTCGTTGAGGAACTCCAGGCCTCACAAAGCGCTTCGTAACTTGGCGGCACGCCCTGGGACGAGACGGTCTGGATGAGACCGACGAGGCGCTCCGTGTCGATCGCCTCGACAGAATACGCCCGGACGTCCGGAGTGCCCTCCTCGCTCCCGAAATCGTTCAAGTCGCGTCCTGCCGCAACGAGGCCGAAGAATGCCGTCGAGTACCCGAGGGTCGCCTCGACCGCGTAGTGCAGCAGGTCGTGGTACACGAAGAAGTCGGCGTTCGCCGGCGAAGCGGTGAACCAGGTGGCCGAGCCGTCGTCGCGCAAGCAGTTGAGCGTCGCCGGCCGGTTCGCGTGTTTGGCAAAGCGGATCAACATGGATGTGCCCGTCCCCGTGCTTCAACCTTGGAGTCGGGGGCGTACTCTACTAATGTGAACGCGCTGTTCTGCATTTTGGTTGCGGTTTGTGCCGCGCCGGGCCACGCGCAGCGGCAACCTGTCGGGCTGCCCATGAATGCGCCCACCCTCGAAGTCTCGTATGCCTACTCCGCGGAGACGACGCTCACCGATGTGCGGATTCAGGACCGGCGGATCACCTACACCTACAACGTTCGCAACTCGCTGGACAAGCCGGGAAGGCCGAACGTGGCCCAGCAGCCGCACTATACGAACCGGGACATGAAGGTCGAGTCCGCCCAACTCACCCAAACGGAGGAGCGGAACCTCTTCAAGACGATAAGGGCCTCCGGCTTCCTCAAGCTGAAGCAACCGGCAGCCAATCCGCGCCGTCGCGCGTATCCGGAGACGATATCCGTCCGAATGGGCATGCAGTCCGCCACCTATGCGCACACGGAGGGTAGGGCCCCCGCCGCGTTCCGCACGATGCGCGAGGCGATTAAGAAGCTCGTGAGCGCGCATTTCACGCACAAGATGGTCTGAGCCCCCCTGACTTTTCGGGATTCGCTTCCGACCAATCCATCGAACGTATCGTGGCGCGCGCGACGGATTAAGCGCCGATACGGCATTGAGGAGAGGTGAAATGAAGCTAGTTCGAATTCTATTCGGCGCCGGAATGGCCGCCTTTGCGACCGCCGCCATGGCGCAGACGAACGCGTCCGGGACGATCACGCTGCTGAGCCAGGTCGGCTCCACGTACAACTACGACATCAAGTTGAACAACCTGGGCGCCAACAACTCTGGCGGGGTCATCGAAACGTTCTGGTTTGCCTGGATTCCGGACGTTAATTTCATGCCGGACAATCCGGCGAACATCGTCAATCCAACCGGTTGGACGGACACGATAACCGCCGGAGGCGGGTATGGCATTCAGTGGGTGAACAGCGGCGGTGGACTCGCCGGCGGCAACTCGCTGGATGGCTTCAAATTCAGTTCGGCCGATTCGCCGTCCGTGCTGATGGGCAACTACAACTACTTCGGCACCCAATATCCGATCCTCACCTCGTACGTCTACTCGAGCATTCCCGAGCAAGGCACGTTCAAGCAGTTCGTCGTGAACTTCAACCCCGCGCCCGAGCCTTCGAGCTGGTTGGCTCTTGGCATGCTTGCCATCGGCGCCGTCGCGATCAGCCGGCGCCGCTTGGCTTCCGCCCGACGTTAATCTCGCCCCTCCGCGCGCAAAGGGTCCCGGCTTGCCGGGGCCCTATTTCGTTTCAGCGAGGATCTTCCGAACTTGCTCTATCGGGTCAACCTTCGGAATCCTCGGCAGGGAGGTCCGGTTGCACCACTGGAGCTCCCATTCCGCGCTCGCGCTTCGGAAGCCGTCCTCGTTGAAGAGGTCGTGCCCCAGGGCATCGAAAAACCGGTCCCAGCGCACCCGGTAGAAGTCGCCGACGAGGCCGCTCCACTCCTTGGCCGCGTAGTCGAACAGCTCCTTGCCGCCCCAAACCGTGACCTGAAGGCGGGCGCCGTTCTCCATGACCTCGCCATTTCCCGCCGCGTGCCGCGCGTCGGAAATCCAGTTCGAGAGCCGGTACTGCGGCGCCGTGTCCAGCAGCGCGTCCAAATCGAGCATCAGGTCGTCGAACCGCTTTTGGATTGCCGCTTCCTCTGGTTCGTGCTTCTTTGCGGCGGCGATCGACTCGAGGATTCGGTCGTCGATCACCTCGGCCGAGTAGCGCTTGGCCACATCGATCAGGTCCCGGCGGAAAAGCGGTTGCTTATGGACCTCTTCAGGGAGTGCGAGCATCTGCTCGACGAGAGCGCGGAACTCCGCTTTGCGTGTGCTGGGGCCCGGCACGACTTTGGCCCCCGGGCGGCTTTGATAGTGCGGGGTTCCATCACCGCCTTCGTTCTTGGTGTAGAAGCTGGTCCGAATTCCATCCGCGGTGGGTGCTGCCACGGCCTCCGTCGTCCCATATCGGGATGCAAGGTACGCACGCATCCAAGCTACGGGATCGACCGGCGTGTCCCGCCACATGGTGTCGCACATGAGCTCGTAGACGGCGGCGTTCTCGTTGATCCCTTCCATCGTCAGCCCCATGCCGGCGAAGCCGCCCCTTCGCGAGTCGGTGACCGCAGCGATCGGACGCTGCGCAACAAGCTCCAAGTCGCCGAAGAGGGGTGTCGCGCCCCCGAACCCGTGGAGAAGATTCCAGATGTACCGCTTTCGGCGGAAGGCCGCCGACTGTCGCCAGATCTCGGCCTGATCCCCGGCAAGGTCGAGGAGCACCATCCGGTCGTCGGGAACGCCCCCCAGGAACGCGGCGGTCTCCGGTTCTTTCCAAAAGCCAGGGTCGTTGTGGAATAGCCATCCCTGCATGACCCACACCGCCTGCGAGTCCGCGGCATGGAGGCTCGCATAGATGGCGTTGCTCGTCTCAGAAAGGTCTTGAAGCTTCCGGGTCGGGTTGACCGTCGGTTTCATCTCGTTGTAGAGGTCGCACAGATAGAGGTGGTCGGAACCGTATTGTTTCGTGTAGGCCTCGACGAAACGCTTCTGGATCGCGGCGAACATCGGGTCGCGGGCATCGAGCTGATACGTCGGCGGAAACCCAGCCCAGCCGCTCGCGGTGAGCACCTTCGCCCGCGGGTAGATCTCGCCAAACTCCTTCGGAACGAACCCCGAGAAGCCCGGTATCACCGGCGTCATCCCAAGCTCCCGCTCCCGGCCGAGGATCCGCTTCTGTAGGTCCGCGGACCGGTCGACGTAATCCTGCGGCATCGGCCCGCCGTGACCGTCGAGGTTGCCCATCCAGTGCCACGGCAGGAACGCGGGACCGGTGAAGAAGTCGAGGCAGTGGAGGTCGCTCACCCCGTACTTCATGAGCACGTTCTCCCAAACCCGCTCCTGCCCGGTCATCGCCAGCGGCATATTGATTCCGTGAAGAGCCATCCAGTCGATCTCGCGCTCCCATCGTCTCCAATCCCAGAATGGGGTCGAGTAGCCGAACGTGCACACGTTGAAGTAGTGCCGGAACACGTTCGGGCAGACCACGGTCGTAGCCGGGAAGTCCGGCAGCTTGGCAGGGAGAGCAAGCTGGTCGCCGTCCCAGGTGACCAGGCAATGGCACGCCTCTTTGAGATAGGTGTAGGCGCCCCGGGTGAGGGCCGCCCCGCTCGACCCCTCGACCTGAATCGTGCCGCCGCTCGCGCTGACCCGGAACTCGTCCAGTCCCTGCTGCTTCGCGATGAGCGAGAAATGAAAGGCGTCCGCCCGGCGGCCGAGGAGCCGGTGAAGCACGCCGGCTGCCGCCGAAGCTTGGTCTGCAGATGCCCCCGCCGCGCCCGCAAGCAACGCGAGCCCCACGAGGAATCTCATGTACCAAGTGTAGCCGCCGCATAGCTCGACTGGGGCTCGTAGCCGACGCCCTGCACGTCGCCGTCTCGAACTTATGAAAAGCTCGGTGCGTTGAATCGATCGTGCGCCGGCTGTTCTCCGATCGAACGTATTCGATCTTGGCAGCCCTGCCCTTCGTCGGTGCGTTCGTTTATGGGCTCGTCACGTGGGACTGGTCAGCGCTAGGGACCGTGCTGTTCCTGAGCCTCCTCGGCCTGCCCCTCCGAGTAAACGATTCGCTCCCGCAGCGAGGCGGGACGCGTCGAGTTTCAGTGACGCGATAGGGCGACCCTCGTGCCCAACCCGACGAACAACGCGTCGGCGGCGATGTCCAACCACTGCCGGAACTTTCGGCTTGAAAGCATCTTGGTCGCGCGATGCCCCGCCAACGTCACAGTGGTCAGCCAAATCAGGCACATCGCGTAATGGATCCCGACGAGCAGGAACGTCTTTTCAAACACCTGGTCGATCGGTCGAATGAACTGAGGCAGAAACGCCACGTAGAAGAGCGCCACCTTTGGGTTGAGGACGTTGGTGACGAAACCTTCTCGCAGCGCCGGCATCCGCCCCTCCGGGACAGGCCCGGTTGGCTTTAACCCCTCTCTCGCCGCAGATCCGGTACGGATGCTCTGGAATCCGAGATAGATCAGGTAAAGCGCGCCTAACCACCTTCACGCCCGTGCGTGAGCGTGTTCTTGACCACTAGGAGCGTGTGCGAACCCGGCGTCACCGTGACCACGGCCGCGATCGCGGCGAAGCTCAGAATGGACGGGTCGGCCACGACATTTCGAGTTTGGCAGCCGCTTCGGGCTAAGCTCTACGCATCGCGATGCCTGACAGACCGACCCGCCGAACTCTGCTCAAATCGAGCCTCACCGCCGCCGCTGCCGCTACACTTCCGGCAGCGATGGCCAAGGAGATCACCGTCAAGGACCTGAGCAAGGGGCTCGCCAAGCCCCTCACCCCCGCGAACGAGAAGCTCGCCGAGACCGCGCTCAAGAACGTGAACGACAACT
>Ga0070734_10004731_pt1 | contig 12681 bp, 9 predicted proteins | sample Coa_R1_8_FD_66444 | JGI IMG/M metagenome (GOLD analysis project Ga0070734, IMG submission 66444) | Surface soil microbial communities from Centralia Pennsylvania, which are recovering from an underground coalmine fire - Coalmine... | ecosystem: Environmental > Terrestrial > Soil > Unclassified ...
GAACGATGAAGACGGGCCGGCTGCCGCCATGCGTGAATTCCGCGAAGAGACCGGTTTCGCCGTGAGCGGTCCGCTGCTGCCCCTGGGAAGCGTGCGGCAACCCGGAGGCAAGACGGTGGCGGCCTGGGCGATCGAGGGTGACTGCGACCCCTCTGCCCTGCGCAGCAATACGTTCGAGATGGAGTGGCCGCCGCGGTCAGGGCGGCGGCAGACCTTCCCGGAAGTGGACCGAGGACAATGGTTTACCGTCGACGAGGCGCGCCGGCGGCTGCACCGCGGACAACAGCCGCTTCTGGACAATCTGCTTCGCGTGCTGGCGTCTTCCTGAGCCGCCGGCTCTCCCTGACCGTTCGCGTCTCCCGGCCCCTGGCGTCCCCTGACCGCCATCCCGGACGTCTTACGGCGCAGCGCTCAGGCTGGCCCACAAGTGGGCGGCGGCATAGGAGCGATAAGGGCGGTAGCGCTCCAGCAGCCGCAGCGCCGCCTCTTCCTTCAGCGGCGCCTCCGCATTCGAGACGCGCAGCAGGGCCGCGCGCACGGCGGCGTCCCCGTGCAGCGAGCGGTCAGCCATCCCGAAGCCGCGCAGCAGGACGTAATTGACCGTCCATGGACCGATGCCTTTGACGGCGAGCAGCGCCGCTTCGATCTCCTCGACGGGGGTCGCGTCCGCGGCCCACCGGCTGAGCGGCAAGCGATCTTCCGCCACCAGCCGGGCGACGCGGATCAGCGTGTCCGCCTTGGCGCGCGAGAACTTGCAGCCGAGCAGCATCTCGACGTCGAGGCCGGCGACCTGCTCCGCCGCGGGATAGCACCACAGGCCGCCGGCCAGTCGCCTCCCCGCTGCACGGATGACCTGCCTTCGCAGCTCGATGGCGAACGGCAGGTTGATCTGCTGACCGATGATCGCCCAGCTCAAGGCTTCGAACGGCGTCGCCGTCATCGGGATGCGCAGCCCGCGCTGGCGAGCGACGATCGGGCCCAGCAGCGGATCCTGGCGCGACGCTCTTTCGAACGGACCGGGATCGTCGTGCAATCCCAGCATGCCGGTGACGGCCTTGCGCACCGCCGCCGCCGCGACGGACGACAGACGCTGCCCCGTCTCCACGCGGCAGCGGGCAGCGCGTCCATCCAGCGCCACCTCGACGAGCGTGTCCATTCCCGCGATGCTCGCCGCCTTGCGCAGGCGATTGCCGTCGACCCGTTCCGCCAGCCCTTCGCGGTCGCGGCCGTGGAAGGCGAGCACCTCACGGCTGCGATAGATGCGCGGCAGCGGAACAGCGAACTCGTCGGCGGCGGTCATCCCATGCGGCGGGGCAGATACGTCGCGATGGCGGGAAAGGCGATCAGCAGCGCCAGCCGCACGATGTCGGTCGCGACGAAAGGCAGCACGCCTTTGAAGATGGTGGTGAAGCTGACATCCTTGACGACGCTCTTGATGACGAACACGTTCATGCCGACCGGCGGATGGATGAGCCCGAGCTCCACTGTCATCACGATGATCACGCCGAACCAGACGGGATCGAATCCGAGGGCGGTGATGACCGGAAAGATGATCGGCACGGTCAGGATGATCATGGCCATCGCGTCCATCAGGCAGCCGAGCGCCAGGTACATCAGCATGATCAGCGTCAGCACGCCGTAGCGGCCCAGGCCAAGTCCGGTGAGAAAGACCGTGATTTTCTGCGGCGTCTGGGTGATGGTCAGGAAGTATCCGAACAGCAGCGCGCCGATGAGCACGGTGAACACGGCGGCCGCCGTGCGGGTCGCCTGCAGGAGCGCTTCGCGGATATCCCGGCGCGACAGGCGGCGCCGCAGCACGCCGAGGACGAATGCGCCGCCGGCGCCCATGCCGCCGGCCTCGGTCGGCGTGAACAGGCCGCCATAGAGGCCGCCGATGACGAAGACGAACAGCGTCAACGGCGCCCACACGTCGCGCAAGCCGGCGAAGCGCTGGCGCCAGGAGCTCGGCACCCCGGCGGGCAGCAGGCTGCGCCGCACCGTCACGATCAGCGCCACCGTCATCACGTACATCGACATGGCCAGCAAGCCGGGCAGCACTCCGGCGACGAACAGCTTACCGATGTCCTGCTGGGTGATGACGCCGTAGACGGCCAGCACGGTCGAAGGCGGCAGCATGGCGCCGAGCGTGCCCCCGGCTGCGATCACCCCGGTGGAAAACGACTGCGGATAGCCGTAGCGGCGCATCTCGGGGTAGGCTACCGTGGAAAAGGTGGCCGCCGTGGCGACCGACGAACCGCAGATGGCGGCGAAGCCGCCGCAGGCCACGATGGTGGCGATGCCGAGGCCCCCTCTCAGGTGCCCGACAAACGCGTTGGCGGCGCGGAACAGCTCGCGGCTCACCCCGGAGATGGACACGAAAGCGCCCATCAGGATGAACATGGGAATGACACCGAAGGTGTAGTCGGTCACCGTGCGCATGGAAGTCTGGCCCACCAGCTTCAGGGCGGGCCCGGCGCCCACCAGGTAGCTGTAGCCGGAGATGCCGACCAGTCCCATCGCCATGCCGACGGGCACGCGCAGCAGCATCAAGGCGAACAGCACGAGAAAGCCGGTGACGGCGACGGCGTCGGTGCTCATCGGAGCGGCGCGGTGAGCGGCGGCACAGTGAGCGGCGGCGCGGTCACCGGCGGCGCGGGGAGCGGCGGCGCGGCGAGCGGGCTATTCAACGGCCTTCGCCTGGGGCTTGCTGGCGATCCAGTCGGGGTGAAAGATCAGCCGGTACGTCCGCACGGCGATCAGCACGACGGCGGAAACGTCGCCCGCCCAGGCGACGGCGAAGAACGGCCAGGTCGGCAGACCGAGGTCATAGGTGAGAATGTGGTCGGCGCGGGTGGTGATCACCTTGTCGAACAGCATGGAGGTCTGGACGCTGACGACGAACAGCAGCACCAGCGTGGCGAACACGTCGATGACCCGCCGTGTCCGCGGTCCCGCCATGCTCCACACGAGGTCCACGGTGATGTGGGTGCCGCGGTAGCTGGTGGCGGCGATGCCCCAGAAGATCAGGATGCCGAGGAGCAGCCGGCCGACGTCGTAGCCGTCCGGAATGGAGACGCTGAAAAAGTAGCGCAGCAGGACGGAGATGAAGATGTCGGCGGCGACGATGCCCACGAAGGCGGCCGCGACCAGCTCGATCGAGTCGATGAACCGATCCATGAACTGACGAGGCGGGCCGCGCATGGCCGGCGCTTTCGCGGATGCCTCGCCGGTCGGGGGCTACAGTCCTGCTTTGTACTTTTCCAGGCTGCGCTTGAGACCGTCCAGCACAGGTCCCGGATCCGCGCCGGCCTTGCGCACATCACCCGCCCATTGCGCCTCGGTGGGCGCCACACCCTTGCGCCAGGCGCTCACCTGCTCGGGGGTGAGCTTGTAGATCTCATGGCCCGCTTCGGCCGCCAGCTTGGCGTGCCCGCCGTACTCGAAGTCGGCCCACGGGCTGGCCACCTTCTCCGCCCATTCCGTCGTGCAATGACCGTCCACCACTTTCTTCTGGGCGGGCGACAAGGCGTTGTACTTCGCCGGGTTCATCACCCACACGAACGGCGTCGTGTACAGCGGCAGGTCCATGTGCGTCTTCACCACTTTGTCGATGCCGAACAGCACGACCGAGCCCCACGGGAAGGTGATGGCGTTGGCCACGCCGCGCTCCAGCATGTCGCGCGCCTCGGGCGCCGAACCCTGGACGTTGGTGCCGCCCAGAGAGGTCACCATCTGCGCGATCGTGCTGGTGGCGGGGCGCACCTTCAGCCCTTTGATGTCATCCGGCGAAAGGAACTTCTTCTGTCCGTGGAACGTGCCGGGGTCGTGAACGAAGGCGAAGCAGAAGTGCACGTCCTTCATCTCTTTGGCGGCGTAGCCGCGGTACCAGGCGTCGATGGCGGCCGACCCGCCTTTCGCATTGGCAAACAGGAACGGCAGGGAAGCGGCGGCCATGATGGGAAAGCGTCCGGGGTTGTAGCCCGGATTGACGTAGGCGAGATCGGCGATGCCGTCGCGCGCCATGTCGTAGTGGTCGAACGCTTTGCCCAGCTGCTCGGACGTGAACAGCGTCGCCGTGATCGTGCCGCCGGACTCCTTCTTGATGTCGTCGGCCCACGCCTGCAGGGCGGGATTCAACGGATGCTGGGGCGGGACCCAGCTCGACATCTTCAGCTCGACGGGCTTGTCCTGGGCTGCGGCTGCGCCGGCCACCAGCGCCAGCGCTGAAAGGCAAATCCTCAGACCTCGCATGTCTCCTCCGGTTCGCACGCGGCGCGCGAAGCCGGACCGGACAGTCCAGGCAGGCCCTCAGTGCGCGGGCCGCATTTGATCACGGCGTCGAAATGACGGTCAAGGTCGCCGCCGGGGCGGCTCGGGCCGTCAGGCGGTCCTGCCGCAGGCCGTTGCGCGGCTCAGTCCACCACGTGAACGCGCAGCTCGCCGTTCGCCACCTCAGCCCGCACGCCGTCGCCGTCGCGCAGCAGGCGGACGTCCGCCGTCGCCGGGCCGACGCGCAGACCGCGGATCCGCAGCCACTGCAGACCGGCCGGAAGCTGCGGCTTGTGGAAGTAGAGTTGACCGCCGGCCGGGTCGAAACGCGGGTTGAGACAGGCTTCCAGCAAGGCAAACGGGGCGGCCGCGGCCCAGGCCTGAGGGGCGCAGGCGACGGGGTAGAGCGTCGGGCCGCGGTCGGGCCGGCGGCGGAAACCGCAGAACAGCTCAGGCAGACGCCGCAGCTGCATCCGATGAGCGGCGCCCAGCACCGCATCGGTGACCTCGCGGACGGCGCTGCTCAGGCCGTAGCGGGCGAGGCCGAGGGCGATCAGGGCATTGTCGTGCGGCCAGACTGAGCCATTGTGGTAAGAGCAGGGGTTGTACCGCCGCTCGCCCTCGGCCACGGTGCGGATGCCCCAGCCGGTGAAGAAGCGGGTCGCCGTCAGTTCGCGCGCCACCCGTTCGGCGTGCTCACGCCTCGCGATGCCCGAGAAAAGCACCTGGCCGGCGTTGGAGCTGCGTACCTGGCACAGCCGCCGGCGGCCGTCCAGGGCGAGTCCGAACATGCCGATGGGATCGCACCAGAAGGTCTCCTCGAACGCCTCGGCCAGCGCAGCGGCACGCTGACGCAGCGCGACAGCCAGCGCGTCCTTGCCCAGAGCGTGCGCCACCACCGCCGCCTCGTTGCGGGCGAGGTACGCATAGCCCTGCACCTCGCACAGGGCGATCGGCGGAACGGCGAAGGAGCCGTCGGCGTGAAAGACCGAATCATGCGAGTCCTTCCATCCCTGGTTGGCCAGGCCCCGCCCGCCGCCACCGCCGTAGTCGACAAAGCCGTCGCCGTCGCGGTCGCCATAGCGCTCCAGCCAGTCGAGGCCTGCCTCGATGGCGGGCCACAGGGAGCGCAGCGTTTCCAGGTCGCCGGTGCGCTGCAGATACTTCCCGGCCAGCGCGATGAACAGCGGCGTCGAGTCGACCGACCCGTAGTAGCGGCCGAACGGAATTTCGCCGAGCTCGGCGAGCTCGCCGCGGCGCATCTCGTGCAGGATCTTGCCCGGCTCGGCGTCCCGGTCGGGGTCGACCACGGTCGCCTGGAAGGCGGCGAGGAACTGCAGGATGCCGCGGCTCAGCTCGGGATCCAGCCACAGCGTCTCGAGACCGGTGATCACTCCATCGCGCCCGAACGGCGTGGAGAACCACGGAATCCCGGCGTAGGGATAGCTGCCATGCGGCGTCTGGCTGCACAGCATGGCCAGATCGGCCCTGGAACGGCCCAGCACCGCGTTGACGCCGGCATCGGAGCTGTCGACGCGCGTCCAGCGGTGCCCCGACGGCGAGCGTCGTTCGCTGCGCAACGCGCCGCGCAGTGCGGCCGGGAGCTTTGCGTGCTGCGGCGTCGTCCACTGAGTGGTGCAGCGGCTGACCCACACCAGATTGCGCGCCTCGCCCGGGTCGAGATCGAGCTCGAACACGGCCGCCTTGCGCGACAGCGTCGACGGGGCGGGGGTGAATGAGATCTCGGTGGAGCGCGGTTGCCCGTCGAGCGATTCGTACACGAATCGCAGGCGATCGCCGGCCGCCTCCGCCGTGACGCCGCCGCGCCGGTCGCGATGGAATCCGCGCACCTCGAACAAGTCGGCAAAATCGGCGGCGAAGTCCAGATGCAGCATGAAGCGCACGGGGTCCGGACCGAAGTGCCTGGCGCACAACAGCTCGTAGCGGCAGTTATCCCACAGGAAGATGGTGCGCGACAGGTGGACCGCGTCCTTGTGCAGCACCAGCCGGTCGCCGTCGAACAGGTCCGGGTTGGTCATGTCGACATTGAGAACGACGTTGTCGTGCTCGACGTCTGAACTGAGCAGCAGCGGCCGCTTGCCGCCGATCCACAGGCGGCAGTGGCTCAGGTAGCGGGTGTCCCGGTGATACAGCCCTTCGTGGCTGCCGGAGACGAAATCGCCGTAGGGGTCGAGCAGCGCGAACGTGTCGCCATGCTTGAGCGTGTAGCGGCGGCGGTCCGCCAGCGATGATTCGGCGGAGATGTGATAGTCGGGCGCCGTCGGTCCCGCAGCAGGTGCGTCGCGGTCTTCCATGGAACAGCGCTACATGTCGATGCCTGCGGACTTCGGGATGGCCGGCTCCGGCGCCGCCAGCGAACGGTACACCGCGGCGTAGTCGCGCGCCATCCGCTGCGCCGAGAAGCGGCGCTCGAAGCTCGCCCGCACGACGGCGCGCGACAGTTCGTCCACCCGGCCTACGGCGTCCACCGCCTGCTCGATCGAATCGACGATGAACCCGTTCACGCCGGGGTCGACGATCTCCGGCACCGAGCCGCGGTCCCAGGCGATCACCGGCGTGCCGCAGGACATCGATTCGATGAGCACCAGCCCGAACGGCTCCGGCCAGTCGATGGGAAACAGCAGCGCTTTGGCGTTGCCGAGGATGCGGCCCTTTTCCACGTCGCCGTGCTCGCCGAGGAACTCGACGCAGGGGTCGCTCAGCAGAGGCTCCACCACTTCGCGGAAATAAGCGTCGTCGGCGCGGTCCACTTTGGCGATGATCTTCAGCTTCATTCCCGCCCGGCGCGCGATCTCGATGGCGCGGTCCGGCCCCTTCTCGGGGGAGATCCGTCCGACGAAGGCGAGATAGTCGCCGGCGGGCTGCGGATTGTACGGGCACTGGCGCGGAGGCAGCCCGTGATACACCGTCGCGCGCCAGTCTGCGTGCGGAAGGGCCGCACGCTGGGCGTTGGATATGGAGACCTGCGGCAGGTCGTTGAACTCGTCGAACACCGGCTCGATGTCAGGCAGATCGAGCTTGCCGTGCTGTGTCGTCACTGTCGGGACCGCGAGCTGGCGGCACAGCGGAAAGTGGACGAAATCCAGGTGGAAATGGATGACGTCGAACTCCTCGGCGCGGCGGCGCACCTGCTCGAGCTGAAGCACCGTGTACGGCAGCGGGTTTTCAACTTTCGGGTTCAGCCGCAGCGCGCGCGGGACGGCGGCCACCAGCCGCGCCGACGTCCGCGAGTCTCCGCTCGCAAACAGCGTGACATCGTGGCCGTCGCGGACGAGCTGCTCGGTCAGATTATGGACTACGCGTTCGGTGCCGCCATACAGCTGCGGCGGAACGCTCTCGGCAAGCGGGGCCACTTGTGCAATTCTCATACCTTGAATGCTGTGCAGACTTCGTGCCAGCTGCGATGCAGTGCGTGGTCGGGAAGGCGACGGGTCAATGTGCAGCCACTGCACCGTCCGCTTCGGCCGGTGCGCCGAGCGCGTGTCGCGTGTCGTCCGAGGCGGCGTCGCGAACTGCTATGGCGTTCGACTGCAGCTCTGCGATGCTGCTGACCACCTGCGTCGCCCCGTCGGCCACCAGCGCCTGCCGCACGGCGTCGGCATCCTCGGCCAGGCCCCAGCGGCCCACCACGACGCGCTGCTGCGGAAAGCGCTTGCGCAGACGACGGCACAGCACCGCCGTCGCCGTCACGCCGCCCGGTCCGACCGAAAGGATGAAGACCAGCGCCGGCTTCTCCTCTCCGATGGAGGCCAGCGCCTCCGCGGCCAGCACTTCCGGGCCGAATGTGCGGAGACAGTGGCGTGACGGCCGCAGGATCGCGCGCAGCATGTCCGTCGCCAGCTCGTCCGCCTCATCGCGCGCGGCGAAGGCCATCACACAGGCCGCGTCTTCTCTCGACGAGGCCGCGGTCTCCGCGGAGCGCCCGTCAGCGGCCTCTTCCCCGCCGTCCGCCGTGCCGCGGGCGATTTCTTCCGCAATCTGGCGACAGTCGCGCAGCAGCTGCCCGTGCTCCTGCTCGCTCAATGCATCGTCGCGCAGCGCCACGCCGGCGCTGACCAGCGCAGGCAGCAGCAGGCGGTCGCAGGTCTCAGCCAGCGAGTGCTCGTTCCGATACTCCTGGGCGACGTGCAGCGCCTCATGGACGTCGTGCGCGAGCAGACGCTGGAAGAACCGGCTCGACACGTCGAGCACCGGGCGGTCACCCAGCAGGACATCGAGGAACTTCAGGTACGGAACGAACTGACCGAGGACCACCAGGCACACCGTCAGCGGGTAGGCGAGGATGAGGCCGACCGGACCCCACAGCCAGGTCCAGAAGGCCACCATCACCAGCGCCGCGGTGGGCGAGATGCCGATGCGGCGACCGTAGATCCAGGGTTCGATGAGAAAGTTCGCCGACGTTTCGATGATGAGGAACCAGACGAAGGCGAGCAGCGGGGCTTGCCAGCCTTCCATGGTCAGCACGCTGAAGCAGATGGGAAACAGCGCGCCGAGAGCGGCGCCGACGTACGGCGCGTAGCGCAGGAGCGCGGCAATAATGCCCCACAGGACCGCGTAGGGGATACCGATGAGCGCCAGGCCGACGCCGAGCGCGGCGCCGAACGCCGCGTTGATGGTGAGCTGCGTGAGCAGATAGGACGCGATACGCTGCCCCGCCTCGTCCAGAGCCTTGGTGGTGAGCGTGATGCGGCCGTGGCCGACCAGCGCGATAAGGCGATCGCGCAGATCCTCCCGCCAGATCAGCATGAAGATGACCATCATGATCACCAGCGTCGCCCGCGCGAGCGGCGCAATGGCCAGTGTCAGAGAGCCGATGATGTCGCTGAAGGTGAGGTGGCGCTCCTCCTGCTGGACCACGACGATGGCCGGCTGACGCGTGCCGCCCCGGGCGGGCGCCGCACCGCCGCCGCTCTGCGCCGCGTTGCCTTGAGCCGCGCCGCTGCGGGCCGCCCCGTTCTCAGCAGCAGCTCCGCCGGCGGCCGCGCCCGGCGCCGTCCCTTCCGGCGCGGCAATCTGGTTGTTGATCGTGCGCGCAAACAGCCGCATGCGGTCGAGCAGACCGGCGCTGTTCTCGCGCAGCACGGACAGCTTATGCGCGAGATTGTCCTCGTACTGCGGCACGGCATCGGCCAGTGCCGTGGCCTGCCGGCCAACCACCCATGCCACGCCGGCAAACAGGGCGAGGGCCACCAGCCCCACCGCGGCGACCGCCAGCGCGCGGTTGATGCCGCGGCGCTCCAGCCGACGCACCAGCGGGCTCAGCAGGAATGTCAGCAGAACGGCGAGCGCGATGGGAACGAGAACGGGCGCCAGCCAGTACAGGAGGCCCAGCACCAGCGCAAATGTGGCCATGCCGATGAGCGGGCGGGGCCAGCTGACTTGACCGATGAACGTTGGCACGCGGGACCCGCTCGGAATAGGCAACAGGTGGAGAGCAACTTTTGTTCCCTGGCCGCTCCGCCGCCGCAGTCGGACGAGGCGGGTCTGCGACGCAGTGCGCCCGGGCCGCCCCGCGTCCACGGCGTCTGCGTCATGTCAATTCCAGCCCAGGTCGTGGATGAGGCCGGCGAGCAGCTCATAGCAGGCGTAATAGCTCATCTGCAGCGCGGCGGCGCTGGGCAGCTGGTCGAAACGCATTTCCCCGGGCGCCGGAGCAAGATAGGTCGGAGCGGGAACGACGTGGAGGCCGCTGCCGTCGAATTCCCTGCGCGCGCGCGGCACATCGAACGCGTGCACCACGAGAATGATGCGAGAGACCCCGGCGCGGCGGAGAATGTCCGCCGAAAGCACGGCGTTCTCGTGCGTGTTGCGCGACTTGTTCTCCACCCATCGAGGGACAACGCCGAACTCCTGCTCGAGCACACGGGCCATGACGTCGGCCTCGGGCGCCTCGCCGACGGCGCCGCCGCCGCCGCTCAACAGGACGGGCAGCCCGCTCCGACGCGCCAGCAGGGCGCCATAGCGAAGGCGGTCGAGGGACAGCTTGCCAAGGTCCGGCTCGGCCGGATACTCCGGCGCATAGCCGCGCAAGCCGCCGCCCAGAATGACGATCGCCTGCGCATCGCGCGCCCGTTCGAGGTCGAGAGGCCCTCCATCGTAAAGGCTGCGCACGAGCATCTCCGCAACAGGCGGCCAGCACAGCAGCACGAGGCCGACGACGGCGCACCAGGCGAGCGACATCGCCGCCCGGGGCCACCGCCGCCGGAGGAGAAGGCCGGCGATCAGCGCGAGCAGCAGCCCGAAGGGGGGCAGGATGAGCGCGGCCAGGATCTTACGGAGAACGAGCATGGCACCAGGGATATTCGCAATTCCTCCCTGCGGAAGGGCGAGACCGTCCCTCTGAACAGATCGTCAAAGACCGTCCTGTGAACACATGGTTAAATCATGTGAACTAACGGGAAAAGTGCCCGCGGCGGGCCGCTATGCCCGCTGTATTGCCCGCGGGATGGGGTACAAAGTCAGCCGCGCGGCGCCACTGCGTCCCCCCGGAAGGAACAGGGGACGTTCGCCGCAGGTGTTCGCTGCATCGAGAGCCGGTTTATTTGCTAAGTCACTGATAATATTTTACTCCGCGGGGGGCTGGATCCTTCAGGACTTCGGCCCGCTCTCCCTCACCGGGACAGATGGTCGCGCAGCGACCGTCGCGTCGTCTGATTCAGCGTTCTCGTCAACTATACCAAGGAGAATCAATGGCTAAGGCAGAAAGCATCTGGATTTGCCCGGCAAAGCATGTGACCGTGCTTGCCGCCTTGGCTTGCCTGCTCGCCCTCGCCGGCTGCGGAAGCTCGTACCCTCTCGCACCCGCGGTGGCCGAGAACCTGCAGCACGCGTATCTCATCGGGCCCGGCGACCAGCTGAACGTGGTGGTGTGGCGCAACGCCGATCTCTCCACCACGGTGCCGGTGCGGCCGGATGGGCGCATCACCGTGCCCCTGGTCGAGGACATTCCGGCGGCTGGAAAGGACCCGACGACTCTCGCCCGCGACATCGAGAAGGCGCTGTCGAAGTACATCCGGGATCCCGTGGTGAGCGTGGTCATCACCAGCTTCAACGGGCAGTACAACGAGCAGATCCGGGTGATCGGCCAGGCGGCGAAGCCGCAGGTGCTGCCCTACCGGCAGAGCATGACGGTGCTGGACGTGATGATCGCGGTGGGCGGCCTGACGGACACGGCGGACGGCAACGGCGCCACTATCCTGCGGACCGCCGAAAACAATAAAGTGTACCGGGTTCGGCTGCGGGATCTCGTCAAGCGCGGCGACGTGTCGGCGAATGTGCAGATGGTTCCGGGAGACGTTTTGATCATTCCGCAAAGCTTGTTCTAGCGCAAATCACGCCCGTCCGGCCGCCGCAAGCTGAGGCGGCCAGGCGCGGCGGTCGCGCATCGCAGAGGGAGGGAGCATTGGAAGAGCTGTTGACCCGGATTGTCGACATTGCGCGGGGTGTCTGGCATCGCCGCTGGGCGGCGCTGCTGACGGCGTGGGTAGTGGGTATCGTCGGTTTGCTGGTCGCCCTTCGCATGCCGCAGAACTACGAAGCATCGGTGCGGGTGTTCGTCGATACGCAAACGGTGCTCAAGCCGCTGCTGGCCGGCCTCGCTGTCCGGCAGGACGAAGCCCAGCAGGTGAACGCCTTGAGCCGCACGCTGATCACGCGGGCGACGGTCCAGAAGGTGATCGAGGCGACCCGCTACGTGGCCCCCGGCACGACGTCGACGGATCGCGTGGTGGATGACGTGGCGCGCCGGCTGAACGTCGCCAGCGCCGGCCGCGACAACCTTTACACATTGTCGTTTCGCGATGCGGAGCCGGACCAGGCCAAGCGCGTCGTCGCCGCGCTGCTGAACGAGTTCGTTCAATCGAGCGTCGGCGACAAGCGTGCCGACGCCGAGCAGGCCCGGCATTTCATCGAAGAGCAGATCAAGACCTACGAGGAGAAGCTGCAGGAAGCGGAAGACCGCGTCAAGCAGTTCAAGCTGCGGCACCTCGGGGTGCTCGGGACGGACGGCAAAGACTACTACAACAAGATGGCGACGCTGTCGCAGCAGCGCAGCGAAGCGCGGCAGGATCTTCGGTCCGCCGAGGAAGCGCGCGACGCGATCAAGCGGGAGCTGTCGGGTGAGGACCCGGTGTTCCTGCCCGAAAGCGGCGGGAGTGCGCAAGGCAGCGCGGCCGATGCAACGCAGGAGTCCGGCGTCATTCCGGAAATGGACGCACGCATCGACGCGCTGCGCAAGAATCTGGACGAGCTGCTGCGCCGCTTCACGGAACAGCACCCGGACGTCATCGGCACCCGCCGTGTGCTCGCGCAGCTCGAAGAGCAGCGTTCCCGTGAGATCGAACGGCGCAAGAAAGCGGCCGCGGCGGCGGCCGCCTCGGGCAAGAAGGTGGG
>Ga0070734_10004732_pt1 | contig 12678 bp, 10 predicted proteins | sample Coa_R1_8_FD_66444 | JGI IMG/M metagenome (GOLD analysis project Ga0070734, IMG submission 66444) | Surface soil microbial communities from Centralia Pennsylvania, which are recovering from an underground coalmine fire - Coalmine... | ecosystem: Environmental > Terrestrial > Soil > Unclassified ...
TACTTCTTGGCCACCGAAACCACCAGGCGGAGGTTGGCTTCCACCAGATCCTTCTTGGCCCGCTCGGCTTCAATCTCGCCGTGACGGATCACCGAAATGGTGTGTTTGATCTCGTTGAGCGCCGCGCCGGCCGTGTCTTCGCGCTTGCGAATCTCACGCTTGATCTCGCGCGCTTTCGCTTGCGCCGTCTGGCTGGAACGTCCTTCCAGCTTGCGCAGCTCCATTTCGAGATGCGAAAGCTCTTCCGCAACGCGCTCGATTTCCTTGGCGAACTGCTTCCACTGCGAGATGTAGAACGGAACTTTGCGGATCGCGAGCGAAACTTCCACGCGAGCCCGCGCCAGCTTGAGCGTCCAGCGGCGGCGGAGCTTTTTGTTGCTCAAGGGAACGGTGTCGAGCTTGTCGGCAACTTGTCCCAGCTTCTTGTGCAGCACCGCGATCTCAGCCAGGTTCTGCTTGACTTCGTTGCGGCGCTTTACGTAGGCGGCGCTTTCCTCTTCCAGGTCTCCGCCCAAATCGACGAACGCATCCAGCTCTTCCGTCTCGTGACGAATCTGTTCGGCTATCTCGACCGCCCGAAGTTGCACTAAAGCAGAGCGGCTGATGCCGCGCTGCATGCGCAGCTTCCCGCGCTCCATACGCCGGGCCAGATTGACTTCACCCTCGCGGGTAAGCAGCGGTACCGCGCCCATCTCGCGCAGGTACACGCGGACCGGGTCATCCGTGTAAATGGACTCTTCGATGGGATGGGACGGGGCGAACTCCTCGCCTTCGTGGGCTTCCTCCGGATGGAAAAAGTTTGCTTCTTCGTCTCCAAAAGGAATTGCGCCTAGAGGCTCGTGGCCCTCGCCTAAAAATTGATCCTCGAAATGATCCACCGCATTCACCTCCCCCGCCCGGCTACCTGATCACCACTAGGTGGAGGCCCGGTTGGGGTTTCCGCGCGCAATCCATAGCAACTCACTGTCAAAGACGATACAACCAGCCCATGAGTAACGCTGCGTTGGCAACAGTCTATTTTACATACGTTTAGGCATACTCCTGCACTGGACACTTCTATGCCGTCTACGCTTTTGCCAGAAATAGTATATCAGGGATCTAGCGCTAAGTTAAGTCTCTATTTCAAAAGATGTTCTAGAAGCGGAACGGTTTCAGTTGAATTCGTACTGGGCTATAACCGGACCCAATAGCACGGCCTAAGATTCAACCCCGCGACGCTGGAGCAAGTCTTTCAGTTCGTCCAGGAAAGCTTCCACATCCTGGAAGTCGCGGTAAACAGAGGCGAAACGGACGTAGGCGATTTTGTCGAGACTGCGCAGCCGGTCCATCAGGAGCTCGCCTATCTCGGTTGTGGATAATTCCCGCTCGGAGTTGTCGGCTAGCCTGGATTCAACCTCGTCCACCACCTCCGCGAGCTTCGCCATGGGGATAGGCCTTTTCTCACTTGCCTTTAGCAGCCCTTCCAGGATCTTCTGGCGGTCGAACTTTTCGCGGCGGCCGTCGCGCTTCACCACCATGTAGGGGATCTCATCGCTGCGTTCGTAAGTGGTGTAACGGCGGCTGCATTTGAGGCATTCCCGGCGGCGGCGGGTGACGTCGCCTTCCTTGCTTTCGCGGGAATCGATGACGCGATCTTCCTTGTGGCCGCAGAAGGGGCAGGTCATGCTTAAGAATCGGTTTCTATGTGTCTTAGGTTACGCCACTTAAGGCCTTCGTGGAAAGCCAAAAAGAGGCCAATGGGAACGATGGACACGAAGGTGATGACCCATAAGGTCAAAGCCACGCTACTGGCGGCTTCGAGGCCGATCCCGTAAAACTCCGTCAGGACCAGTACGCACACGATCTGCGTCCCTCCTCCGAGGCCGGGGATCTGCACCACGCTGCCGAAGGCCACGAAGCCGAGGGCCACCACTATGTCGATGATTCCCAGACCCGCAGTGACGGGAAAAGCATGGAAGATACAGAAGAAGGCTCCGGTGATCAGGGCCCATTCGAGCGCGGTATAGACGACCAGAAGTAGTGTGAAAGAGGCGCTGCGAGTGGATTGCATGCCTTCTCCGAAAGCCGTGAAGAAGGTGTCCATGCGGGCGACCAATGCTTTCGGCAGGAATGCCAGGCCGTCCAAGAGACGCTGCTGGACTTGGCCCCGAAACTGGCGGAGTCCGATGAGCAGGATGAGGCAGACGGCTCCGACGGCTCCGGCCGCGGCTCCTCCGGTTTGGAGGATGGTCTGGATCCGGGGGTTGGAATGGATGGAGGAATGCGAAACCTGGGTGAGGGCGAAGCCGAAGATGATGAGGACCATGAGCAGGTCGAGAATGCGCTCGACCACCCAGGCCGCTACCTGGCTTGAAAACGAAACACCTTCCTTACGAGCGATGAGGTAGGGGCGGACGAGTTCCCCGGGCCGGCCGAAGAGAACTACGGCGGTAAAGCCGATGCAGGTCGCCGAGGCGATGCGCTGGAGGCTGGCGTTTTTCGCCAAAGGTTTCAGCATCACCTCCCAGCGGAGCGCCCGGCCCACGTAGGTGGCCAGGACCAGCACCAGCGCCAGGATCAGCCAGGTCCAATCAACGTGATCGAGCGCGTTGAGGAAGTCGTGCCAGCGGAAGCGGCGGGTCGCGAAGAACGCGACACCCGCGATGCCGGCTACGGCAATTGCGGCCATCGCGATCTTGCGGGCGGTTTGGCCGGTCATGGGCGTGCGCGGCTTAGAAACGCGGCGGCGGCCAAAATTGGCCGCCCCACAGCGGCCGCACTCAAAGGGGCTCTTCCATGGGCATCGCTAGCGGTGGTTCGATGAAGAAGTTAAGCTCCTGCATCCTCGCGATGGCGGCTCGGACGGAGGCTTCCGCGGTCGGTTCCACTGTGATCACGAAGGGGAGATCTCGCCAGTTGGCGTTGGGTAACTGCAGGACCGCGTCGATAGAGATGTTTTCGGCCGCGAGCGCGGCTGCGAGCTGGGCGATGATTCCGGGGCGGTCTTGCACTCGAAAACGCAGATAATATGCCGAGCGGTGCAATGTGACCGAGATGGGTTGATATTCTCCGAGTCTTGCGTGGGCGAAGGGAGACACTCGCTCCGGGCTTCCGGAGCGAATCTCGCGGGCGACGCGCATCAGGTCGCTGACGACCGCGACTCCGGTCGGATGGGAACCCGCGCCACGGCCGTAATAAAACGTGTCTGCTCCGAATTTGCCGCGTACCCAGACGGCGTTATAGGCTCCGCGCACTCCTGCCAGGATGGTCGATTCCGGAATCAGGGACGGGCGCACCGAGAGAATCAAGCCTGCGGGCGTCTGCCGGGCGGCGCATACCAGCCGGATGGTGTGATGCAATTGGTGGGCGTATTCGAAGTCGACGGGGGTGATGCGCCGGATGCCTTCGGTGTAAATGTCCGCCGGAACGATTCGTTCGCCGAATGCAAGCGCGGATAGAATCGCGAGCTTGGAGCGGGCATCGAAGCCGTCCACGTCGGCGGAGGGATCCGCTTCCGCGTATCCGGCCTGTTGCGCTTCGGCCAGGATTTGATCGAAGGCCGCTCCGCGCTTTTCAATCTCGGTCAGGATATAGTTGCAGGTTCCGTTCAGGATTCCGTAGAGCGTGGCGATGCGGTCTCCGGAAATTCCTTCGCGCAGGACAGCGTGAATGGGAATACCTCCGGCGACGCTCGCTTCCATAGCGAGATTGACGTCCTTGGCAATGGCGTCATCCCACAGATCCGCGCCAGCGAGCGCCATCAACTCCTTGTTCGCCGTGACCACGGATTTTCCGCGCGCGATCGCGGTTTCGACGATCTCCCGCGCGACGCCCGTGCCGCCCACCAGTTCGGCCACGATTTGAACGTCCTTGTGCTCCACCACTTCCCGCCAGTGTGCGGTCTTGAGCGCCTTGTCGAACGCGGGCGGGAGCGTTTTCCCGGCGATTCCGCGGCTGCACACGGCTCGCACTTCGAGCGGGAAGCCCAGCTTGAGCGCGATACCTTCCGCGTTCTCCGCCAGGATGTCGAGCGTGCCCGAGCCGACGTTACCGAGACCGATGATGCCGATATTTACAGGCTGCATGGAAGGGAGGTGAATACTCTATTTGACCACTAACTTGAATTCGACCTCCAGCACCAGCGCCTCCGGGGTCACGCGGACTCCGGTCAGATTGAAGCCGGCCAGCTCCTGCTTGTAGGTGGCATTTTCGCGCGGCTGCTCCAGGAGCTTTTTGGCCTGATCGGCGACGTCCATCTTGAAGTCTTTGGCAAAGGCCTGCGTGAGAGCGCTACGGACGCGGCGGATGTAATAAGAATCCTTGACAGTGGTGACCGATACGTCATCCATCGCCACGGAGTTTTTGCGGGAAACGGGCGAGGCCAAAATGGTCAGATCGAAGGAATCGCCCATGCCAACGCAGCGTCCGAAAACATCGAGAGCAGAGCGGCCACTAAAGCGGGCCACGATGCGCAGGCGTCCGTTTTCAGCTCCGATATGCGGAGCTTCGAGATAGGCGAATTGGCATTTCGCCGCGGCCGTGCCACGGACGTAACGGCGTCCGTCCTGAGTGAACAGCTGCTCGGCGATGATACGCTCCATCGCTCCGTAACGCAGTTCGAGATCGGCCGCGGCCGCAGGAAAAACCAGGAAGAACGCCACCGACCAGCGCGCGGCAGACCAGAGCATGAGGGGCTTGTATCATTGTAGATTATGCGCCGTCTGTGGCTTGTTTTCACCGTTCTGGCGATACTTTCCGGACAAGGCATTCCTCCTACCTCACCGGACACAAATCCCAATTCTCCCAACAATACGAGATTGCCGAACGGGAAGCTGCAGCGCGATGAAATCATCAAGGCGGAACACAAAAAGAACGTGGAAGACGCGGCGACGCTGGCGCGCCTCGCGCAGGAAGTGAAGGACGAAATCGACAACAGCGACAGCTATATCGTTTCCGTCAAGACGCTCAAGAAAATCGACGATATCGACAGGCTCGCCAAAGGGATCCGAGGCCGGCTCGCGCGGAACTAAAACGCGAGTATGCTACGCTGAAGCCGTTTACCCACACATGTCCAAGGCTTTACTCAGTCCCGGCCTGCTGGGAATCGAAGACCTGACGCGCGAACAGATCCAAACCATTCTCGACCGGGCGCGGGATTTCCAGCCTCGGGAGGAAGCGGGGTTTCGCAAGCTCGATCTGCTGCGCGGCCGGATGGTGGTGAACCTGTTTTTCGAGGCTTCGACGCGCACTCGCACCAGCTTTGAAATCGCGGCAAAGCTGCTGGGCGCTGACGCGATTTCCATCACGGCGCAGGCTTCGAGCGTATCGAAGGGCGAGTCCTTGGTAGATACGCTAAACACGCTGGCCGCCATGCGTCCGAATGCCATCGTGATGCGGCATGCGGCCTCCGGCGCGCCCCATTTTCTGCAACGGCACCTGGAAACTCCGATCATCAACGCGGGCGACGGGACGCATGAACATCCGACGCAGGCATTGCTGGACGCGCGGACGATTCTGGATCGCGGCGCGAAGCTCGAGAAACTGCGCGTGGCGATCATCGGCGACATCGCGCATAGCCGTGTGGCGCGGTCGAACGTGTACCTGTTGTCAAAGTTTGGGGCGGATATTGTGTTGTGCGGGCCGGCTTCGTTACTGCCTCAGGAATTGACGCGGATCGCTTCCGGCGTTACGCTCACCACCGATATGAATGAGGCCATCCGGGACGCCGACGTCATCATGATGTTGCGCGTGCAACTGGAGCGGCAACCGCAGGCGGCGTTTCCCGTGAACGAGTACTTCGGGTTCTATGGTCTCCGGCTGGAGCATCTGAAGATGGCCAAGCCTGATGCGATCGTGATGCATCCAGGCCCGATCAATCGCGGGCGGGAGATCTCCTCGGAGGTCGCGGATTCGCAACGGTCGGTGATTCTAAATCAGGTGGAGAACGGAATAGCGATTCGCATGGCGGTGCTGGAACGCGTGCTGACAGGGACACAGAATGGCCACGCTGCTCATTAAGAACGGCCGGGTAATCGATCCGGCGTCCGGCCGCGATGGCGTGGCGGATGTGTGGATCGAGGGTGGAGTGGTGCGCGGCGTGGGCGAAGGCTTCTCCGCACCCTCCGGCGCTACTGTTTTCGATGCCAGCGGGCTGGTGGTTGCGCCGGGGTTCATCGATATGCACGTGCATCTTCGCGAGCCCGGGTTTGAACATGCCGAGACGATCGAGAGCGGGTCGCGGGCGGCTGCCGCGGGCGGGTTCACTTCGATTTGCCCGATGCCGAATACGGCACCGGTGAACGACAATGCGACGGTCACCAGCTACATCATCGAGAAGGCCCGGCGACATGCGGTGGTGAATGTTTTCCCGATTGGCGCGATCACCAAGGGCAGCGCCGGCGAAGAACTCGCCGCGATTGGTTCCATGCGCCAGGCGGGCGCGGTCGCGATTTCAGACGATGGACGCCCGGTGATGAATGCTCGCGTAATGCGCCGAGCGATGGAGTTTGCCCGCAGCCTGGGCATCCCCGTGATCGATCATTGCGAGGATCTGCATCTAAGCGCGGGCGGGGACATGCATGAGGGCTTTGAATCGGTGCGGCTGGGTTTGCGCGGAATTCCAGGATGTTCGGAAGATGTGATGGTGGCGCGCGATATTTTGCTGGCGGAGGTCACCGGCGCGCGCTATCATGTCGCGCATATTTCCTCGCGTCATTCGGTGGAGATGGTGGCGTTCGCCAAGGCTCGGGGGATGGCGGTGACGGCGGAGGCGACTCCGCACCACCTGGCGCTCACGGACGCCGAGATGCCTCCTTACGACAGCAATTACAAGATGAAGCCTCCGCTACGGTGCTCGCATGATGTGTCGGCGGTGGTCTCGGGCGTGGCCACGGGCGCGATCGACGCCATCGCGACCGATCACGCTCCGCATCCGGGCAGCGAGAAGATGCAGGAGTTTGAGGCTTGCCCCTTTGGCATTATCGGGCTCGAGACGGCGGTAGGGATTGTGCTCGAAAAGCTGGTGGAGCCCGGAAAGATCGGCCTGGCTCGGATGGTGGATCTGTTCACCACGGGTCCGGCTCGCATTTTGGGAATCGAGCGCGGTACGCTGGCGGTGGGCGCGGTGGCGGATGTGACCGTGTTCTCCGCGACACGCGAATGGACCTATGACGTGAACAAGTCGCTCTCGAAAAGCCGCAACTCGCCGTACGACGGGAAGGCTTTCCGGGGCGGTCCGGTAGCGACGATCGTCGGCGGAGAGATGGTCTGGAGTTGTAACACGTAGGCGCGAACGCCATGTGTTACGCTCAAGAAAGTTTCCCGCCATGCCCGTTACCCGTGAAAAAGCCCAATTAATGAGCGCTTCGGAGGTCGACCGGACCCTGGTCCGTTTGGCGCATGAGATTCTGGAGCGGACCAAAGAGATCGACAAGCTGGTATTCATCGGCATCCGGCGCCGGGGTGTGCCCTTGGCCCAGCGGCTGGCGAAGAAGATCGAAAGCCTGGAGCATCGCTCGATTCCGGTGGGGATCTTAGACATCAATCTCTATCGCGACGATCTTTCGACGGTGAGTCATCAGCCGGTGATCAACGGCACCGATATTCCCTTCCCTGTGGTGGGAAAGGACGTCATCCTCATGGACGACGTGTTGTACACCGGTCGCACCATCCGGGCCGCTCTCGATGCGTTGTTCGATCATGGGCGTCCAGCGCGGGTGCAACTGCTGACCTTGATCGACCGCGGGCACCGCGAGCTTCCCATTGAGGCTCAATATGTTGGACGAATGGTGCAGACCACTTCAAGCGAGATTATCGAAGTGAAGTTTCAGGAGATCGACGGAATGGAGAAGGTGTTGTTGGTGGAGGCTGTCGCGGCGGCATCCTGACGATCGCAAAAAAGTTAAATCATGCCGATAAGTTCGGCATGAGCACTACATCCATAAATAACCTCTCCAGCAGCTACCTGCAGTCGATCCTGAGCAGCCAACTGCAGAACACGGGATCGACGGGAATCACGAACACAACTCCTCTGGCCCCGCCGGCAGACCAGACGCAGATCTCACCGCTGGCGAATTTGCTCAGCGAGCTGCAGCAGCTTCAGCAGACCAGCCCGCAGCAGTACCAGCAAGTCACGCAGCAGATCGCTGCGAATCTACAGACGGCCGCTCAAACTGCTCAGTCGTCGGGGAACACCAACGCGGCGAATCAGCTCAATCAGCTTGCCACGGATTTCCAGAACGCTTCGACCAGCGGTCAGTTGCCGAGCATCAAGGATTTGGCGGAGGCCAGCGGCGGCGGAGGCCACCACCATCACCATCAGGAGAATGGCAGCGGCAATCAGAGCACAAGTCCGCTCACGATTATCTCGAACACGTTATCGGCCGCCGGCGTTGCCAGCTCAGCTCAGGCCTGATTATTTGCCGTTGCTGAGCTTGCGGTTGTACTCTTCCACCTGGGGCTGGAAGCCGTCCGGTACGCGATCGGTCACGCCCGTACGCGCTTGAGCGGTGCCTTTTTCTTCGTTGGCTCGCCGGACTTCGACTTCCAGTCCTTCCAGTTTGGGAAGAACCGTGCGGGCGATTCGTTCGGCTAGCTCAGGGCCAGCGATGTCTCCGATCTTGGTCGCATCGAGGGCCTGCTGCACGTCAGCGATCTCACGGGCAAGGGACGGATCGTCCTTGAAGGCGCGCCGCAGCTCGTCCAGTTGCCGCTGCATGTCGCGGCCGGCCTGCGCCGGAGTGGTCGCGAATTGCGGATCGGGCACATCGTAGACGCCTTGCGGATTCTGGCGGTTCGGTCCCAGCCTGGGATCGTAGGCCCCACCATTGAATCCGTTGATGAAGCCGCCTCCGTTGGGATTCAGGCGTCCACCGTAGTTTGAGCCGCCGTAGGGACCTCCGCCGCCATTGGCTGCGCCCTGCTGACCCTGCTGGCCTTGTCCCTGTTGGCCCTGACCCTGACCTTGACCCTGTCCCTGTTTACCCTGCTGGCCTTGTTGCCCTTGCTGGCCGGCTTGTTGACCCGGCTGTTGTCCGCCTTGGCGCTGGCCTTGCTGCATCAGGCGCTCCGCCTGAGCTCGCAAGCTTTCCACTTGGTTCAACAACCGCTCTCGATCGTCACGGGCCGAGGCTTGCTGATTCCCGTTCTCCATCGCCTGCTGCGCAGCGCGAACGTCGTCTTTCAGGCGATCGAGAGCCTGGGTGATGGGCGCCTCGCGGGGTGTCATCTGGTTCCCATAACCCTGCCGTGTGTAACGAGCAGATTCCTGGAGCTTCCGCACGACTTCGGACTGCTGCGTCTCGCTCGCGCCGTCTCTCAGGCGTTTCGAAACACCGGGTTGCGTGGTTTGAAGCTGCCGGGCCAATTGCTGGATTTCCTTCTCCAGGCTTTCGACTTCGGCGGCCTCCTTTTCTTTTTGCGCGCCCAGCTCATCCACGGTCTGCCGGTTGCGGGCTCCGGGAAGTTCCCGCTGCCGTGGATCGGTAGAAGTGGAATCGCCGAGCTGCTGCTTCATCTTCTCAACGCTGTCGTGCTGTTCCTGGGCCAGCTTATCCGCTTTATCCGCGGCAGCGCTCAGTTGTCCCGCCGCATCCTGACGGCGCATGTTGTTGGCGGCGTCGGTGGCTTCCTTCAGGTGCTCGGCAGCCTTGCGCTGCTCCGCCTGAGCTTGCGATTCGCCGGCTTGACCCTGTTGCGAAGCCTGCTGCGCGGCGTTCATTTCCTTGATGCTCTGCGCTAACTGATCGATGGTCCGCTGCAATTGCTGGCGGCTGGCGCTCTGACCGGATTGGCCGGATTGCGAACCTTGCTTGCCTTGCTGTCCTTGCTGTCCTTGCTGACCCTGTTGGCCTTGCTGCCCCTGTTGTCCTTGCTGGCCCTGCTGGCCCTGTTGCCCCTGCTGGGATTGCTGCTGGCCCTGTTGTTGCTGCTGGAGCTGTTCGAGCTGCTTCTTCAGCTCTTCGGCTTGGCGGCGCAGGCTGTCCTGCTCATAGCGCTGCTCCATCGTCTGGGGCTTGCCGGTCTGCTGCTTCTGCGCCAGTTCCTGCTCGCGCTTGGCGAGTTGATCCAGCTTCTGCATCGCATCGTCGATCTGCTTTTGCCGCTCTTCGGCGGAGGAGGCTCCGCCCTGCTGCTGTTGTTCGTACTGGTTCTTCTGCGTATCGAGCTCGAGATCGAAGAGGTTGGCCAGATCGCGGCCGGCATTTCCACCGCCTCCGCCCCCGCCGCCTCCGTTTTGTCCGAACGCTACTTGAATGTCGCGATACGTCGCTTCGGCGCGCTCCAGGTGGCGCAGGGCTTTCTCTTCCGGCTCGGTTGCATCCTTCCAGGATTGCGACTTCAGCTTGTCGGAGGCCGGACCCATCTCTTCCGCCGCGGCCTTCATTTCCTTGGCGAATTCCTGCACCGATGCATTGTCGGTCAGCTCGCGGGCGGCCGCGCGCATGACCAGGGATTCCACCTGGGTCTTCAGCGTTTGTTCGGTTTCGGAAAGATACTTGGCGTTCTCGGGCGTCGCCGTCTTGTCCTTGGGGCGCAGCGCGTTGTGCGTCGCGGTAATGATCTGCTTTTGACGGCGCGTAATTTCCGCCGGGTCTCCGCCCTGCTGGCCGCCGCCTCCGCCACCACCGCCCCCTCCCTGTTGGGATTGGGAAACGTTGCGTTCATAGGGCAGCGCTTCGATAAAAGAGATGTCTGTTTGCGACGTGGCGCGAGCGTCCTTGGCCGTGGCGTAGACACTGACGATGTCTCCGGGCTGGAGTTTGAAATCTTCGAGCGCGAGCATGGTGCGGCCCTCGGCCGTCTTCACGCCTTTATTGGGCAGCATGGAGACGACTTTCTCGGGCGTCCCATTGACCGAGTAGTGCAGGTCCAGGCCCTGCAAAGCGAAATCGTCTTCCGCTTGGACGGTGACCGTGACTTCCTCAATCGGAAGAACCTTCGCGTCGCCGGTGGGGTGCGTCAGCCGCACAGTGGGCGCTTGATCTTCCTGTGCTTCGATAAAGTAGTCCGAGGTCAGACGCACGCTTTCGTTCTGCTGGAGCGCGGCAAAGTGGTACAGGCCGTCCTTTTCGAGCGGAACTTTCGCCGTCAGCATCCCACCCGCGCCCGGCGTGAGCGGAATGCGCGTGCCGTCCTGAAGCTCGATCACACCATTCTGGAGAGGCTGGTCGGTCTGGATGGCGACTTCCGCCACTGTCCCAATCACGTTGCGCAGATCTCCGCTAGGATCTTCGATCTGGTCCGGCTGACCCAGCCAGGACGGGAGGTGATAGGTGGTCTTCACGTGAGTAATGGCCGGAAGATCCACAACGTCGAGCTTGTAGGTCTTCGACTTCACGCCGCCCGCTTCGACGTAATATTCAAGCGGCTCGGAAAGCGCAGCGAAGTTAAATTCGTAGGCGGAACTGCTGGCGCGAGGCAGCATGTTCACCGTTTCCCACTTGGTGGAACTCTTGAAGCGCGTGAACAGCCGCACTTCCGGCGCTTGGAATCCGCTCAGCGTGGCTGTGATCGGCACATCATCGCGGCGGCGCACCAGCTTGTTGCCGGGTGTGACTTGAATGTCGTAATAAGGCGTGTCGATTCCCGACTTCGGCGATCCGGCCCAGAGCAGGCTGGCGCCGTAACCGAGGAAACCAGGACCGGCCAGGATCAGCCACAGCAGGACGGCGCCGGCTGCGCCCGCACCGGTAGCCAGAGCGAAAATCGACTTGGGCGGAGCCATATTCTGCGGCACCGTTTGCTTCGCCACGGAATGCGTATCGGCGGCCAGCAGATCGAGCATCGGATCGGCGGACTCGCTTCGCTCCACATAAGTCAGCAGGCGTTCTTGAAACTGCGGAAAGACAACTTCAGCCCGGCCGGCGGTGCGGCGCTTATTTAAGCGCATCAGCGGAATCACCAGCGCGTAGGCGAGCGACCCGGCCAGCGCCAGGAACAACACGATTCGCGCGGCCGTCAGGCTGGCGGAGGAGAAGGCCAATTCATTGGTGATCAGGACCAGAGCCAGTGTAGCTCCCAGAGCCACACCGGCGGCGATAGCCACTCCACGAGAGACCACGAGCCAGCGCAGGCGGGTCTCCAGCGCACGCAAATAACTGTTCAACTGCTCGCGTGTATTCATGCCGCTTCCTTCGCCCTTTCCTGACCATCCGCCGGCGACCGCAGGTACCGGTCAGCCACGACGGACTCAGCCAATACTACTCCCAACAATAGCAATAAAAGGATCGGTGATAAGCTCACCGGGGTTTTGGACGCTTCCACCTGTCCCGTGGGGTTATTCTGGTCGCCGCCCGTACCGCCGGAGCCCGTGTTCTTCCATAGATCCAGCGTCTCCTGCGGGATAACGGCCAGATCCGATTCGCGCCGATCGCCATGCGCGGCGACCACGCTGTGACGCCCGTTCGCAGTTTTCACATCGTAAAATCCTTCCCGGGAAAGCGGGAATGACTTGAGGGTAGTGGCCTCTTCCAAGGTCAGAGCGCGCTTCCCGTCGGGATCGGTAACCTCCGACGCCGCGTTCTTGCCTTCGCTGGTCCTTAACTCCACAAACGCGTCTACGGGAAGGTTGGTTTGCTGATCCGTCCCGCCGCCACTTAGGTAGACGGCCGCGTGCTGCACGAACGGCACCCAGTAGGCGGGGTGTACCGGGAGATCGTTGGTGCTGTTATCGAGCGGCGCGGCCAGGACCAGAACTTT
>Ga0070734_10004734_pt1 | contig 12678 bp, 10 predicted proteins | sample Coa_R1_8_FD_66444 | JGI IMG/M metagenome (GOLD analysis project Ga0070734, IMG submission 66444) | Surface soil microbial communities from Centralia Pennsylvania, which are recovering from an underground coalmine fire - Coalmine... | ecosystem: Environmental > Terrestrial > Soil > Unclassified ...
TCCGAAGATGCGTTCCGGCCGCGCCACTGATGCCACCAGGGCAGATTTGATCAAGCCTTGGAAGTCCACACCGAGATCGAACCGCTCGGCGCGCAGCTCCCGCCAAGCGTTTCTGAGTCCTGCGAACGTCCGGCGATCGAACAGCAGCAGCGAATCGACGTACGGATTGGCTTCGAGCAGCGGGCTCCATTTTGATTCCACCGCCCAAACGATTTTTGAATGCGGAAGGCTGTGCTTCAGGCTGGCGACTGCGGGCAGGGCAGCGATAATATCGCCCATCGCTCCCAATCGGACCACCAAAATTCGCGGGCCGTTCATTCCCGTCCTTCCGGATGATGCCGGTGCAACACGTGCTGGATGAATCGTTCCGTGACACCCGCGTCGGCCGGCGGTTCCGTTACTTTTGGCTCGTCCCGCAGTACAACGAAATCTACCAGACCGAGCGCCGCCACCAGTTCCGCACGCGCTCGTGCGGCAAGCAACGGCCGGGGCGGGTTTACAATCTCCACCACCAGCTTCTGGCCGGGCGCGGTGTGAGCACGCAGCAACTTTACGTGTTCGGCGAGCAGTGGATCGAAGTATCCGGACAACCATCGCGCGGATTCGCCGGGCAAGCGCCGGCGGGCCTCGGCCTCTGAAACAATTTTTGTACGAGTGTCCAAGAGAACCAGTCTAACAGTGCGCGCAGCGACGCCGGCGCCACTATTTAAGCGCCGGCCATCCGATCCCGCTGGTACGTTCCGCTCGAACTGCTTTCCAGCAGAACGAGCGCTTCCTCCACTACGCGCCGAGCGCTTACGCGCGTCATGCAGCGATGGTCGATTGGGCATTCCCGCAGCAGGCAGGGACTGCACTCCACGTCTTGCCGAACCACGCGCGCGTGCGGACCCGTGGGTCCGGTGGCGATATGGTCGGTTGCGCCGAAGATGGCGACGGTCGGAACGCCCAAAGCGGAAGCGATGTGCATGGCGCCCGAATCGTTTGTCAGAAACAGCTCGCAGCGCGATGCCAGCTCGATAAACTGCGCAAGGCTGGTCCGGCCGGCGTAATTGGTGACAGCGTGGCCGGGCAACATCTCCGCGATTTGTTCGCACAAGTCGTGCTCGGCGCGCGAACCGAAGAGAGCCAAGGCAGCTCCTCGCGCGGAGGCCAGCTCGGCCGCTGCTTCGGCGAATCGTTCCGGGATCCAACGCTTGGCTGTTCCGTACGCGGCGCCAGGACTGATCCCGATCACGCGGCGCTTCGGATCGCGTCCGCGTCCGAGCGCGGTGATGTGGATATCGCCCGCCGGCATAGTATCGATGAGGCGAGCGCGGCGCAACAATTCTAAGTAGTAGAAACGCTGATGCGGCGGAATATCACCCTCTTTCGGAACTTTCACCGCGCGCGTCAGCAGCAGACCTCGGCCGTCGCGATTATAGCCGATGCGAGTGGGAATCCCGGCCATGCACGCCACCCAAGCCGCGCTGAAAGCGTTTTGCAAAAGAATCGCGCAATCGAAGCGATGCCGCCGTAGCTCAAGCGCGACACTCCACCATGGTTTCGAATCGCAGATCAGGATTTGATTGGTGAAGGATTCTTGCGCGTACAGATCGGCCACCCAGGATTTCGCCAGAATCGTAATATGCGCATCGGGAAACCGGTCGCGGATCGTGCGCAACGCGGGCAGGCACATCACGGCATCGCCCACCCAGTTGGTGGCGCGGACCAGAATGTTCGAATAGTTGTTGTTGCGCATCAGCTATTGAATTGCGATTGTAGCCGTGTTCGACGCGGCTCCGCCAATCATCAGGACCATCGGGACGGCGGATCCGGACGGAGCTCCTGAGGGGATTTGGATGTTCACTTGATATAGGCCCACGAATCCGGGTGCGAGGCCGGAAAACGACGGCGATACTTTTACTTCGCCTAATGTCACGAACGGTGTGCCGAGGGTATGGGATAAGGGATTCGATGAGGCGGGAGCGCCGGAGTCCGGTGCATGGGTCACGTTGCCCAGCCCGGTGCAGAAGATGGATACCGAATCACCGGGCTTGGCGGGACGCGATCCCGGAAATGCGCCGATCGGCGCCGCGAGCGACGCTCCAATTAATGCGGCGGCCTGTCCTGTTCCTTGCGAATTGGTGGTGAAGATCGCAGGCGCAAAGGGCACCAGGGTGATGCTCAACGTCTGGCTTAAGGAGCCTTGCGTCACGGTCAGCGTTGCCGGCGTCGTTCCGAAGACCGGAACAAATGGAACTTGAAAATCGATCTGCAGCGGAGAAACATAGAACAGGGCGACAGGAGACTGGCCCTGAAGGGTCAGCGCCGTTCCACCTAAGGTGAACGGAAGCGGAGGAGCGCTGATTGCCGCCGCGGTGGTGCCAGCCAGATTCGTTCCATAAAGGGCAGCGATGCTGCCGGGCGCAAGGCCCTTTTGCGTACCCGCTGCCGCATTCACCGCGGCCAGCGGATTCGGCGCGGGACCGATGGTGAATGCGAGCGCATTCGAAGCGCCGCCGCCACTGGACGGATTGAACACGTCCACGTCGGCGATACCCACGTTTGCAGTATCTGCCGCCGAGATTTGCGCGGTCAGATGTGTCGCATCCACCACCTTGCTGGTTCGGTTCACTCCGTTCCAGCGAAGGGTTGATCCGTTCCAGAAATTCGCGCCTGTTACCGAAAGCGAGAGTCCTTTACTACCGGCGTTCGCGGTGCTTGGCGTCAGCGCTGTCAGGGTCGGATTGTTCGAACCCGAAGTGGAGGGTAAGGGAATCAGAATGTCCCAAACACCGCGCCCGTGCGTCGCCGCACGTAAGGTTCGCGTCGGACGATGCAGCAGCACCGCTTCCACCACCACTTTCGGCATCCCGCTGCCGAGCGTTGACCAGGATGTTCCACCATTGGTGGTCACCATCACGCCGGCATCCGTGCCGATGTATAGCGTGTCCGGCAGATCCGGGTCTACCGCTAAGCTATTCACGGGAAGATCCGGGAGGTTGCCGCTGATATCCGTCCATTTCGCGCCGGAATCGATGGTCTTGAAAACGTGCTGCGTGGGTTTCGCCGTCGAATTTAGAAAACCGGAATAGGTCACATAGGCCGTCGCCGAATCGATTGGATCGACGGTAATGCTGGTCAAAGTCCGGAGCGTCAAGCCCGAGCTGCGGTCGATCCACGAAGCCTTCAATCCGGCGAGTGCGTTACTGGTTACCTGCACCTTGCCGTCGGATGTTCCCGCATATACGATGTTCGGATCACTCGGCGCTACCGCAATGGCTTTGATCGACGCGCTGTGCCCGTTTGTGAGATCGGGAGAAATCGGCAGCCATTGTCCTGCGCCGTCGCGCGTTTGCCAGACACGGTAGGTCCCAAAATAAAGCGTGCGCGAATTCGACGGATCGATGGTCATGGGCGCCACGAACTGCGCGCGATCCGAGGTATCGATCCCGTACTGGCTGGCGATCCATGTGCTGCCGCCGTCGGTGGTTCGATCGATAATGTCGCCCGACACGCAGGCCGTGTAGGCGATCGACGGAACAATCCGGTCGATGGCAGAGAAGCCCCCGTCGCCGCAGTTCACATAATCCCAGCTCGAATTTCCGCTGTAGCGCTGCAGCCCGTTGTCTTGCGTGCCCGCCAGGCTCGCCTTTAGGTTGGACGGGTGGATCGCGATTCCGGGATAAAACTGCGTGAGCGAAAGCGTGTCGTTCAACTCGGTCCAGTTGATCAGCTCGGTTGTGACATCGCTGGTCTTGTACATGCCGCCATCGTTAGCGATGTACAGTGTGCTGCCGTCGGGAGTGAACTGAAGATCGTGATAATCGGGATGGATGGCCTGCTCCTGATTCGGACCGATGAAATAAGGCGCCAGCCAGGTTGCGCCACCGTCGGTCGTCTGGATGATCGCCGTCTGGCCTCCCGCAAAAACGAGATTCGGATCGGTCGGACTCACCCGAACCGTCATGTCATACCAGCATTGTCCGGTTGCGAAACAGATGTCCGGCGCGTGCGTACGATTCCACAGAGTGCCGGAGTCGGTGGTTTTGTAGATATCCATCAAGCTGCCGCTGACATAGTCGTGGAAAGCGGCATAGAGTGTTGTCGGGGCCGATGGCGCAATCGTGAGCGAGATTCTGCCAACGTTCGTTGTGGGAAGAACGCTGGAACCCGTGCCCCGGACGCTCTCGAAGGTTTGACCTCCATCGGTGGAGCGATACACGCCGTTATTGAACGCGCCGAACGGACTGCCGAGCGCCGCGTAGGCGATATTTCCGTTGGTCGGATCGAACAGTACGGCCGTTCCGATGCCAGGGAGCACGCGGGACCAGGTTTCGGCGCCGTCGGTCGACCGGAAAACACCAATGTCGGAAGCGCACAACAAAACTTGACTATTAGCTGGGCTCACCGCGATCCCACCAATGTAGGCGTGCAGGAACGGGCCGACGATGTTTTTCCAGGAAGCGCCCGCATCGGTGGATTTTAAAATTCCCGCGCCGTAATAGCTGTCGATGGCAAAATTTTCCTCGCCCGTGCCGACGTAAATGGTCTCAGAATTGGATGGATCGATGGCGATTGCGCCGCTGGCGAGCGAAGCTTGCGAATCCGTCAATGATTTCCAGGTGGTCCCGCCGTTCGTGGTTTTCCAGACGCCGCCCTCCGCCGAGCCGATGTAGATGGTCTTGCTGTTTCGCGGATCGATGGCGATGGAGTTGACGCGTCCCGAAGTAACAAATATCGTCCCGGCGCTGGTGGGCTGCGGTCCGATGGATTTCCACGCGCCCGTAGCCAATGCCCTAGGTTGCTCACCGTTGCCAGAGAGCCGCAGCCGATCCATCCGCTCAAGTTCCGCCATGCCTTTCATCCGCGCGCCTACGGGAATGCGAGTGCGCGGATAGGCGCGCTGCGTGTAAAACCATTCTTCGCGTTGAGACTGTTTATCGTCCGCTTCGTTTTCTTTACGATCAAATTGAGCGAAACAGACGCCAGAAAATGCAAGCAGGCCGATAGCGGACCGGTAATCCATGGAGGAACCTTGAGTTTATCAAGCCCCGGCTCGATGGACTAACGAACTCTGCGCCGCGTCACCGTGAGACCGATGAATCCCGCACCCGTTAGCCAGATGAGCGCAGGTTCGGAAACGGCACTCGGTCCGTCAATGCGCGCTAGCAGTCCACTCGTTTCATCCGCGCCGCCAACGGTCAGACACAGCGACTCCGTCGAGCGGAACCGATCCCGGATCCGCCAGCGCTCCCATCAGAAGGCCAGTCACCCCGTGCCCTGTTTCGCGAACGTGACGGGGCTGGCATGTTGGATTCGCTAAGCGCTCGTGAGGTCGTTTGGACGAACCCGGAAAGGACGAGATCCGACGAGCGGACAAATTACTTAAATTGAAGCAGTTACCATCGTTGGGTTCGTTTTGCGGACCGGGCTGCTTCACGCTTAGAAGGAGTTGGGAAGCAATTTCCAGGGGAGTTGTAGTACTACTTGGGCGGGTAAGGTATTTACCGGACCATTTCGGCCCATCAGTACTGTTCTTCAATACCCCCATAAGAGTACCTAAAACCACTCACCAGTACTATAGAAAAGAATCCTGTAAGACCCAATAATACCTTTACCTAGTACAAGGGTTAGGAGAACTCATGGACTCGATGGCGATGGAGAATTGGCCGGAAAGCTGTTCCGCTCTCGGCTTGGATTGCGGTAGCTGTACACGCAAGGCGGCATCCAGTGTTGCCAGTATTTGCGCCGGACTCGGTTCTCAGGGTCTTCAACAGATTTTCTTCCAGCTTTATCCTTCCCCTGGTTGCCAACCGATGGCGACCGCGTTCGAATCCGCTTACATTGAAGCGAGCACGCCAGTTCAGTTGGTCGCGTTAGCCAGCGCCGCCGCGGCGTAACGTGCGGGCACGCCTCTGGCTTGCCTGGAACCAAGTCGCAGACTTGCGCCACGGCCAACCGCTAGAATAAGACACGTATGGTGGTAGAGATTGAAGGGGTAACTCTTCATTTAGCGCATCCGGACGAGCTAAACGTCACGTGGGTGGGCCAGGAAGAAGTGATGCGGCAGTTGCTGGCCTCCTGGCTGGTAGTGGATCCGCAAGACGTGCCCATGAATCCGCGCCTGCTCGGAAAGCCGGGCGTCGGCAAAACCACGTTAGCTTACGCCGCCGCCAAACGCCTGCAGCGGGAAGTCTACATCATGCAGGCCACAGTGGATACCCGTCCAGAAGATTTGTTGGTGACGCCGGTGATCGAGGGTCAATCCAAGCTTCGCTACGTGGCATCACCGCTTTTGACGGCCATGATCCGCGGCGGCGTCGCGATTCTGGACGAAGGCAACCGCATGAGCGAGAAAAGCTGGGCCAGCCTGGCGCCGCTGCTGGACAATCGGCGTTACGCGGAGTCGATCGTCGCCGGGATCAAAATCAAAGCCCATCCGCTGTTCCGCCTGGTGGCGACCATGAACGACGATGCGTCCACCTTCGATCTGCCCGAATACATCCACTCGCGGCTGCAACCGCAACTCATCATCGATTTCCCGGAGCGCCACGAAGAGTACGCGATTTTGAAGGAAAACGTCCCGTTCGGTGACGAGCATATCCTGAACTATGTCACCGACTTTTTGCAGCAAGCGCACTCGGCCGAAGAACGATATACGGTACGCGATGGAATCAACATCGCGCGCTTTGTGATGAAGCTCAAACACATGGAGACGAGTCTCGGAACCGGCAGTCCAAGCGAAGAGCGATTTCTGATGCGCACAGCGATTCTCGAAACGTTGGGAGACGAAGCGCTGCGGTATGTTCGCCGAGCCTAGTTTCTCCGAGGACTCCGCCAGCCTCAGGCGCGGCAACTTCACTTATTTTCCCGTCGTACCGGGCCGGCTCGAATTCAGTATCGAGCTGCGAAAGGCGATTCTCGAGCAACGTCCGCGCTATGTCGCCGTCGAGTTACCCGGATCGCTCGAAGACACCTACCTCCAAGCGCTCGCCCGATTGCCTGAAATGTCCGTGATTCTTTATCCCGATCCGCAGGATGAAGAGCGGGGCCTTTATGTTCCCGTGGAGCCCACCGATCCCTTCACCGAAGCAGTCCGCACGGGACTGGAAGTAGATGCGGAAGTGATCTTCATCGAGCCCGATTCCGGCGACCGTCCGCATCTACCCGATGTTTATCCCGATCCATATTCGATCCGGCATATCGGACTCCGCAAATATATTGAGGCGTATCGGGTCTATCCGCAGGAACGCAACGACGATATCGCGGCGCATGCGGCCGGCATGGCGTGGAAGCTGCAAGGAACCGATCCGCTGGCGCAAGTGTTCGTGGTGGTTTCGCTGAATTTGCTGGACCCGCTGCTCGATGCAATGGAGACGCCGCAAGATCCGCCGAGCCGGCGCAGGCCTCCCGAAATTCGCTTGCTCAATCCACATCCGGACTGTTTGGCCGAGATTACCTTGGAATATCCGTATTTGCAGGAGCGCTATGGCAGATTCCGCGCGGAGATGACTCCGGATGAGCTGATCGACCGGCCTAAAGTGCAGTTCGATCTTTTGCGCGACGCCGAAAAGGAATACGCCAAAAACACCGGCGACAAGATTGAATATTGGCAGCGCCGGATGCTGGCCCGATTCACGCGCAACCTGGCATCCATTAGCGGCGATCTGGTGGCCGGCGTTTTCGATCTCACCGTTGCCGCGCGGTCGGTAGTGGATGATAACTACGCCTACGAAGTCTGGCAGATGGCCAATCGTTATCCCGCGCAGAAACCGTCCAGTGAGCTGCTCGAAACGGTGAACCTTTCGGGCGAAGAAATTTGGTTCAACACGCGAAAAATTCGGCTGCGACGACGCCTGCCGCGTCCTAAACAGCGCTTGGTGCCGCGCAACTTAAAGGAGCGGCGCAAAGAAAAGTCCGAGGGCGAATGGGCGCGCCAGACCGACGGTAACGCCATCTGTTCCTACCCACCTGAGGACCTCATGATCGAGGATTACGGGCGTTTCTTGAAGCAGAAAGCCAAAAGCGTACTATCGAGCGAGCGCAGCCGCACGGAAGTTTTCAGCACGTCCATTTTAGATGGTATCGATCTGCGCGAGACCATCCGCAATTGGCATGAGAACAAAATCTATGTAAAGCAGTTGGATCGAATCGCGGGCGAAGTGGGCGCAACCATCGTGATTTTCGACGACGATCACGACGATCGTTATTCCTATCTGACCACCTGGCTAGGCGAGCATCAGAACGAATCCGACATGGCGTTTTATTCCACGCCGCCCTTTGAACACTTGGTTGGGCCGGGAATCGGGCGCGCCGAGTATGGTGGATTTCTGATGACTCTGCCGCCGCGCCGCATGGTGGACGTGTGGTCCGATCCGGATTACGATTTCGCGCAAAACAAGCCGGAGCGGCTCTTGTTAGCAGGCCTGGATTATTCTACGCAGCGCTACGTAGTGTATGTGGCGGCCAAACCGCCGCGATCGGTATTCCGGTCGATTGCGGGACACCTGAACCGCCGCATTGTTTATATCCCGATTGGAGCTTTGAATCCAGCCAAGATGAAGAAGATCCGGGTGGTGCACGTATTGGATAGTTATGAGAGAAGGGATGGCGCGAAGGAGTTTATCTGGTAAATCCGATGCGGGCCCTCCCCAGGACCCGCACTCCCCCACGTATCTATTTGAAGCCGTTACGAAGTAACGTATATTTAAAGCCGTTACGAAGTTGCGGCCGAGGACGTCATCGAACTGGCCACTTTGCTGAAGATTTTGCTGATGCTTGTCGCTACGCCAGGCATGATCGCGCCGGCGGACACTGCCACGAAACCCGCCATCAAGGCGTACTCGATAAGATCTTGGCCATGATTGTCTGCCCAGATTCTTAGCTTCCAAACGAAGTTAACTACCGTCTTCATCCACGCCTCCAGTAATAATCCTTACAATCAAATTATCTCCCGTATATCCGGTAGGTCCAATCGGGCTAAGAACCTAGAGGATGAGTGTTTTGTCCTTAGCAGGCTAATGCCTATGGTTTGGGTAGGTCTACCTCTTTGGTACCGGTCAGGTGTGACCGCTAACCTAATCCATAGGGTCGATTCGAGCAATAGCCGCTAGAGTAAAAGGATGAATGCCGCCGTCCTCCATCAACTCGGAGAATCGCCTCGATTTCAACAATTCCGGGAACCCGAAGCTGGTCCGGACGAAGCTGTTCTCCGCGTGCTAGCGGCGTCCCTCAAGCCGGTGGACAAACAAAGGGCCAGTGGCTCGCATTACGCCAGTTTCCGCCAACTCCCGGCTATCTGTGGAATCGACGGCGTCGGATTAATGGAAGACGGCTCGCGCGTCTTTTTTGCTGGACCGCGGCCGCCCTTTGGCGCGATGGCGGAGCGAACCGTGGTTCCCCGATTTCTCTGCTGGCCGGTACCGCCGGAACTGGATGATCTGACCGCAGCGGCGCTACCCAATCCAGGAGTATCGGCCTGGTTGTCCCTGGAGTGGCGAGCAAATCTACAGCCGGGCGAGACCGTTCTGGTTTTGGGCGCTACCGGAATCACCGGAACGTTAGCGGTTCAAATCGCGAAGCTCCTCGGTGCCGGCAAAGTGGTGGCTGCGGGACGAAACTTGGAAGCTCTCCGTACTATGCCAAGCTTCGGGGCCGATGCCACCATTGCACTCGGTCAGCCTGCCGGCGCATTGAAGGACGCCTTTCTTCACGAAGCCAAGGGAACGGGGTACAACATCGTGCTCGATTATTTGTGGGGCGCTCCGACTGAAGTTTTGCTTTCCGCGATCACAGCTACCGACTTTGCTCCTCAGGGCGCCAGGACACGGCTCATCCAACTGGGTGAAAGCGCTGGTTCGGCGATCACGCTTCCCGCCGCGGCGCTGCGTAGTTCCGGTCTCGAGATCATGGGCGCTGGATCCGGCGCGATGCCGCCGTTTGATGTTTTGAAGGACGTGTTCCAACGTCTACTCGCCGGTGCGGTTCAGAAACAGTTGCGCATTGATGTGGAGAGTGTGCCGCTGGCCGATGTTTCCGATGCCTGGAATCGCCCATCGCGGCGGAGATTAGTTCTTGTGCCTTGAGCAGCCGGCAAGAATGCCGGCAGCAGGCACGATTGCCTGCCCCACTGCTAAGCTTTGGCCGAGCGCGCCCGCATCCGCGAGGTCCAGTCAATCAGCAGTTTCACAACGAACAGCCCCCCGGAGGCCGCAAGGCTGACTTCGAGCGGCGGCTTGTTTTCCGCCACCAAAGAATAGGCGGTCAGAGCCAGCGACGCGCAGAATGCAATGTTGCTGATAATCGAACTTCCCCGGGACTTCCGTCCCGCGGGAACCGAACTGACCCACTTGGGAACTTTGTCTCCACAGCTATAGCAGATCTTATCTGTTCGGGTCAGAATCCCATTGCAGTTTAAGCATCGCGACGCCATGACCAATTAAAACTCCAAAACGATTTTCTGTCGATGGAGCACGTGTACCGTTACGATCGATCCAAGTACCGAGCTTGCGCGGATACCGTGACTTCAGAGCTATGATGGTCTCGGGAATTCGATGGCGAAGCACTTCCACATCACACGGCGCGATGCTTTCCGGCAGGGGACAGTAGCGGCTCTCGGGATTTTCTCCGGGTACGGGCGCGCCGCCGGTACCAGTGATCCGGAAGTTTTGTCGGAATTCGGGTATGGCGATGTCCAGCTGGCGCCCGGCCCTTTGCAGCAGCAGTTCGACCAAAATCGCGAAATCCTACTCAATCTGAGCGAGGACAGCTTGCTGCGTCCGTATCGGCTACGGGAAGGTTTGGCAGCTCCCGGCCAGGATATGGGCGGCTGGTACGACACAGACGCCTTTGCCCCCGGTTTCACTTACGGCCAGTGGATGTCGGCTTTGGCGCGCTACTACGCTGCGAGCGGCGATCCAGCGTGCCGAGAAAAAGTGAGCCGGATGGTCCGAGGCTTTGCGGGCACCATTCATCCCGAAGGACGCTTCTATCTCGAGAATCGTTTTCCTTCTTATATCTACGACAAACTCGTTTGCGGCTTGATCGACGCATACAAATATGCGAACGATCCACTTGCGCTCCCCACGCTCAGCCGAGCGACGGACGCCGCCTGGAAACATCTTCCACCGAAAGCGATTCCGCATTGGGAAGCGCCCGTGGATCACGGCGAAGATTTTACGCTGCACGCCTGGGACGAAAGCTATACGCTTTCCGAGAATCAATTCCTCGCTTACCAGCGAGGCGGCGATCCGCGCCATCTGGAATTGGCCAAGCGTCTGCTCTTCAATGACGAATTTTTCAATCCGCTGGCCAAGGGCGAAAACGTCCTGCCCGGCAAACACGCCTACAGTCATGTCAATTCGCTGAGCTCGGCCGCGCAGGCGTATCTAGTGCTGGGCGATCCGAAATATCTCGCAACCATCAAGAACGGATTCGATTTTGTCCGCCAGCAAAGTTACGCGACCGGCGGCTGGGGACCCGATGAACATTTCGTGGTTCCGGGCAGCGGGAAACTGGGCGAGAGCCTGGAGAACACGCACTCGACGTTCGAAACTCCATGCGGAGCGTATGCGCATTTCAAAATCGCGCGTTACTTGACGCGAATCACCAAGAATCCGATGTATGGCGACACCATGGAGCGCGTTCTCTATAACACCGTGCTGGGAGCCACGCCGATCCAGCCGGATGGATCGACGTTCTACTATTCCGATTATAATTTCGAAGGCAAGAAAACATTCTTTGGCGACAAATGGCCCTGCTGCTCGGGTACGCTGCCGCAGATCGCGGCGGATTATCGGATCAGCGCGTATTTCCGGGGAGCCCGCGGCGTATATGTAAACCTCTATACTCCTTCCACCGTAACCTGGACGGCGCCTGGCGCAAAATTCTCGATGCGCCAGATCACCGAATATCCCTATGATCGATTCATCCGCGCGGATGTGAGCGCCTCGCGGCCGGAGACGTTCTCCGTGTTCTTACGAATCCCGGAATGGGCCGAAGGCGCGAACCTCAGCCTGAACGGAATGCGCGATTCGCGCAAGCTCGCCGCTGGAACATTTGCCGAAGTCCGCCGCGAGTGGAAGAACGGCGACCGCGTTGAACTGGAATTACCTTTGAAGATGCGCCTGGAGGCGATTGACGCCCAGCATCCAAATACAGTGGCTCTCGTTTCCGGACCTGTTGCATGGATGGCGCTCCGTGGGGCAAGCCTGCGGCTTGGCGATATCACTCGCAAAGAATTATTAACCGCCCAACCTGAATGGCCCGGCTCGCGCACGTGGATCGCGGGCGATCTGAAACTCCGCGCCTTCCCGGATATCCAAGACGAGCCCTACACTACCTACCTGCGCGTCGGCTGATTATCGGGCGTAGTAACCGGTCTTAGCCCGAATGGTGAGCCCCGTTCTCTTGGATCGAATGACAATCCGCCGGAAATATCCGTCGCGCTCGGTGTTGGTCGAGTTGTACGCCAGCTCGTAAGAAGAACGGAGCTCATCGCCGATCTCGCGGAACGACTCCTTGAGATCCTTCTGTTGCGCGTCGAAGTCTTCGCCTCCGGATTCCTTGGCGATGCGAGACATGACGCTGGTCCCATATTTATTGCGCGCGGTGACCTTGCCGTGCTTCCCATGCTCGGTGTAGCGAACGCAAAACAGCGGAATGTTTTCGATCTGCGCTTCTTCGATGGCGTCCATC
>Ga0070734_10004735_pt1 | contig 12678 bp, 6 predicted proteins | sample Coa_R1_8_FD_66444 | JGI IMG/M metagenome (GOLD analysis project Ga0070734, IMG submission 66444) | Surface soil microbial communities from Centralia Pennsylvania, which are recovering from an underground coalmine fire - Coalmine... | ecosystem: Environmental > Terrestrial > Soil > Unclassified ...
AAGTGCGCCGAGTTCGACGTTCACGGAACAATCAGCCAGATCAATCCCGGACCGGTGGTTACCACCTACGAGTTCAAACCGGAGGCCGGAGTCAAATACAGCCGGGTTACAAGCCTTTGCGACGATCTCTGCCTGGCGATGCGCGCCGAAAGCATCCTGATTGAACGCATGGCGGGAAAATCCACGGTCGGCATTCAGGTGCCGAACCACAAGCGCGAGACAATTTGGCTGCGGGAGATCGTGGAGGCGCAGGAATTCACCGACACCAAATCCAAGCTAACGATGGCCTTGGGCAAAGACATCAACGGGCGGATCATTACGGCCGACCTGGCAGCGATGCCCCACTTGCTGATTGCCGGTTCCACCGGATCGGGCAAGAGCGTGGCAATCAACGCTATGATCATGTCCATCCTTTATAAGGCCACACCGGACCATGTGCGGCTGATCCTGGTAGACCCCAAGCGGCTGGAACTCGGAGTGTATGAGGGCATTCCGCACTTGTATGTGCCAATCATCACCGAGCCCAAGCTAGCGGCAAACGCTTTGCGGAACGCCGTGCGCGAAATGGAGCGCCGACTGAAGGTGCTGGCGCAGAAAGGTGTGCGCAATCTAGATCAATATAACCGGGTGGTGGAAGAAAACACTACGCCGAGCCTGTTTGAAGAATCGGGCGAAGAAGAACATAAGCCGCTTCCGAACATCGTGATCATCATCGATGAGTTAGCCGATCTGATGATGCTCGACCAGTCGAATGTGGAGGAGTCCATTACACGGCTGGCCCAGATGGCACGCGCGGTCGGCATTCACCTGATTCTCGCGACACAGCGGCCCTCGGTGGATGTAATCACCGGACTCATCAAGGCGAACTTTCCGTCGCGCATTTCCTTCCGCGTGGCCACCAAGATCGATTCGCGAACCATTCTTGACTGCAATGGAGCGGAATCGCTTCTCGGTAAAGGCGACATGCTTTATCTACCCTCCGGCTCAGCGCGGGTGCAGCGCGTTCACGCACCCTATGTCACGGAGAAAGAGATTCACGCGGCCGTGGAATTCTGGCATGCGCAAGGCCAGGCGCAGTACGAGCAGAAGTTCCTGGAAGCACCCAAAGACGAAAAGAATAACGAAGCTGGAGCCGGAGAGGGTGCATCTGGGGACGAAGATAACGATGAGCTTTACCAGGATGCCGTCCGGCTGGTGCTGGAATTCGGCAAGGCCTCTACTTCCCTGCTGCAGCGAAGGCTGCGCATCGGCTACGGACGGGCTGCCCATCTTATCGACATGATGGAGCGCGACGGAATTGTCGGCGCTGCCGATGGCCCGAAGCCTCGCGAGGTGCTCAAGCGTCCGGACTGGTTGAATGAGGTGGAAGAGGCCCTTCGGTAGGTAGGTTTCCTAGCAAGCGGACGGCGGCCAGATCAACACTTCCAAGAACCGTGAAAAGTGCAGGAGAGGCTTGCTTGCGGGGAGCGTAATTCCCGCAGCTTCCGCCATGGTGTTCAGATCAATTTCAGCGGCAGCGTCCTGAAGAGGCCAGGGCAGATGATGGATTGAAGCCCTGCGCAATTGCCGTCCACGGAATGCGTAAAGGCAGTAGCGCTCGGTGAGGAAGTGCTCCAAAGAACCTGGCAGCCTACGGACTGGATCAGACACCGGCCAATAGCGTCCGCGAAACTCGGCGCGATAAGGACCATCGAGCCTTTTGCTCCTATAGACAATGCCATTCTCCGCCTGTTGGGAACTCATTTCGGCATAGAAATACGGGAGGTTGTACGCCGTCCGCGCGCCCCAAACGGCGGGCCGGTTGGCAGCGTCTAAGCTAAAAAAATAGACGCCGGAAATGCCCTTGTAATGCACGTAGGTGCGGACGTTCAATTCGGGAAAACGGCTGGTTCCCGGCACGGGCGGGAGGAAGCGCGCCCGAATCCCGCTCATATGAAACGGCGCTACCGCAACGTAGGCCCTTCCCTCGAAGAAATCCAATTCAAGCGGCATTGGAACCAAGGGACGCAACTGTTGGGGCGAGACCTCCCAATGGGCGAAGAGCAGGTCATGCCAGTTCTGTTTCATGATCCATGGACCGGAGGGCATGGGAATAGGACGATGGCCGGTTTGTAAGAGGAGCCTGTGCATCGGGTTGACCTACCATTGCACCATAGCAGCCGCACAGCAAAGACCAAAAATATTTTGTGCAAGGAAAGCTGGATGGCACGTTCTTCCGACGTATACCCATACGGAATGACTGCAAGGGAGGAGACTGTGCCGATGCCGACACAGAGAGGGATAGACCGTTCCGGCAGCACTGGCAGTCCAGCTTTTACACCTGCTCAAAACCATCCCGAAGGGGGCATTCTTGGAGGCCGCGAAAGCGGCGACCGAGTCTATTCCAAAAGCTATTTGCTCTCTCTTGCCGCACATCTATCCGGGGTGCTTCTTTTGCTACTGGCGGCCCGAATGGAAACATACGGTCCCAAGATCGTGAAAGCGCCGGTACTTCCTCCAACTCCTCTCTCAAATGAGCGGTTCTATTTCGGCAACCGGGGAGGCGGAGGAAGCACCGGCCACCTCTTGCCCTCGAAAGGATCGCCGCCAAAGGCAAGCCGCCTACAGATCGTTCCACCAACCGTGCTTCCGCCACAGAAAAGCCGTATCACTGTGGCACAAACCGTTGTCGATGCAGTCACAGCGCCGGAAATCGCCCAGGTGGGAGATCCCTTGTCGAATCTCCGGACGCTCTCAAACGGTACAGGCGGCCCTGGCGGTATTGGCACCCACGGATGTTGCGGTGTGGGCGATCAAGATGGACCTGGCCCAGGCGGTAGTCGGCAACGTGCTGCTGTGACTCCACCTAAATTGCTCTATGCTCCCGATCCCGAGTTTTCCGACGAAGCCCGAAGGAGCAAATATCAGGGAAGCGTACTGCTCGATGTGGTGATTGGAACGGATGGCCGGATCCACAACGCAAAGATCGCGCGGTCGCTGGGCATGGGCTTGGATGAAAAGGCGCTGGAGAAGGTGAAGTTGTGGAAGTTTGCTCCGGCAAAGGCCAGTGATGGAACCCTGGTGACCGTGGCCGCCAATATCGAGGTCCAGTTCAACTTGTATTGAATCTTGTGGTATCACGGGCGTTGCCATATCCAGTTGCATGTTCTTCGCGCCGTATTTCGCATTTCAGCTTCTTTTTGACGAAAATTTGCGCGACGATTGGATTCCTAAAACGGCAGGTCGCCAACAAGAAGAGCCTCAATTCGTAGCGAATCACCTTAGCGCGTACAGTGGTCGCGCTGAGGTTTTCCTGCCTGCTATTCGTGCCGGAGCGCCGTCATCGGGTCCACGCGTGAAGCCTTTCTGGCCGGCCCCCAGCTCGCGGCCAGGGCGGTCCCCAACAACAGCAGTGCCGTAAGAATCAACGTCGGCGGGTCTGTTGGCTTAAGCCCATAGAGCATCGTGCGAAGATAGCGCGTCAAGAGCATGGCGGCGGCCAGCCCGGTGAAAATCCCGATAGATACCAACAGAAAGCCTTCACGAAGGACCATCGCGAGCACCTGGGCGGACTGTGCGCCAAGCGCTGTCCGGACCCCAAATTCATTCGTACGGTGAGCAACCGTGTAGGCCATGATGCCGTAGATGCCGATGCAAGCCAGCACTAGCGCGAGCAAGCCAAATCCACCGGTAAGTGCCGCGAAAATGCGTTCCTGCGCCATGGTGGCTTCGATCTGCTCGACCTGGGTTCGCATGTCGATAAGAGGCAGATCCTTGTCAACCGACTGGACTGCGTGCCGCAGAGCCGAAACGAGACTTGCCGGGTTGGCTGTGGTGCGAATCTCGTAGGTCATGCTTCCCTCGGTGTCTTTCTGTTGCCGATAGAGCATATAGAAGGTTGCGGGCGGATCATGGCGGAGATCGGTGTATCTTGCATCTTCGCAGATTCCAATAATCTGAAAGTGCTCATCGCCGGTGTTAAACGATCTACCAATTGGATTGGCACCGGAGTAGAACTCTTTTGCCAGTTGCCGGTTGATGATGGCTACCTTTGGCGCCGTTGCCGTATCGTGCGGCCCGAAGCCGCGCCCGTAGAGAAGGGGTATCCCCATGGTTGTAAGGAAATGCTCGCCAACCACGTTGGTATAGGCTGACTGCTTTTTCTCGGGATGCTTTGGTTGGTCGTCGGGAATAAACGAGTCGTTGCTCATGCTGTGGGCTAGTAGCGGCTCGCTGGAAAGAGCGACCGATTCGACACCTGGAACCGAGGCAAGTTGTTCTTCCAGTTGCGCGTGCAAGGCAATATCCTTGGGAGCTGGATATCTGGACTTGGTTGGCTCAATGGCAAACAGTAGGATCCCTTGTGGACTGAAGCCTGGGCTGGTCGAACCGAGATTGATGAGAGTGCGGATAAACAAGCCCGCTCCAGCTACAAGAAGGACAGAGAGGGAGACCTGAAAAACGACGATCGCCTTGCCGGTGAACCCTCTTCTACGCACGGTTGACGTCTGTGACGTTTCCTTAAGGCCCGAGTTCACGTTCGTGCGGATCGCCTGCCAGGCCGGAGCGAGCCCAAAGAGCAAGCCGGAAAACAGGGACACCGCCGCGGTAAACGCAAAGACTCGCCAATCGAAGGGGCTGTTGAACGGAGTGGGTTGCCAGGAAGTCGACAGGAGACGAGGTATGGCCGTGCGCCCGAGATATCCGAGAAGGAAGCCGGCAATACCGCTCAGTATCGCCAGCAGCAGGCTTTCCGTGAGCACCTGGCGGAGAATTCGCGCGCTGCCCGCGCCGAGAGCAAGACGTATGCTCATCTCGCGCTGGCGCACCGTGGCGCGGGCCAACAACAGGTTGGCGAGGTTCGCGCAAGCGAGCAAAAGGACGAAACCGACCACGGCAGTGAGTACGTAGATTGGCTGGGCAAATTCTTGGGCTGCATGGTTGAGACCGCGGCTACCTTGTTCCAGGCCCAGGTGTGGCATGCCCGCATCCTTCCCAACGACCATGGTTGTTCGTACCGCATGGTCGAGGGCCAGATCCAGCGCAACCCGAGCGGATTCCTGAGAAGAGCCGGGCTTGAGCCGGCCCATGATCTGGACCCACCAATAGTTCGAGTCGGTGAGAAGCGAACCTTGCCGTTTGGGCAGAAGAATCGGTTGCATGCTGAACGGCAAAAATACGTCGGGCGTTTCTTGGACGCTTGTTGCTCCCGTAAAGCCCGGTGGATTGATTCCAACGATGGTGATTGAGGCCAAATTAAGCTGGATCATCTTTCCGATCGCCTCGGGAGAGCGTCCGAAACTGCGAGTCCAGAAGGCGTCACTGATGACGGCCACGGGCCCCATGCCCGCACCGCTGTCGTCAGTGGGGACAATGGGCCGACCCTGAACGCCCGTGACCTCGAGTTCCTGATAGTAGTTGCCGGAGACAAGCTCCCCAGTGACCACTTCCGCGCGGCCATCAATGGTTGCCGTCAACCGGCTGAGATGCTTGAACGCGAATAGATCTCCCATCGCCTTGTTCTGGCGCTGCAGTTCCTGATAGGCCGGATACGAGAAAGAAGTGCTGCCGACTTGCCCACCTGGCGCGGGGTAGAAATCTCCCCACAGTGAATGGACAACCGCATTTTTGCCCGCAACCCACGAGAAGAGACGCAGCTGCTCGGCATGAGGCACTGCCAGCTTGTCGAGGATGACCTGTTTCGTAACGGTAAAGATCATGGTATTGGCGCCGATTCCGAGCGCCATAGAAGCAATGGCCACCGCCGCAAAGGCCGGGCTCTTTCGCAGCATCCGCCAGCCGAAACGCAGGTCCGACCAAAACTCGTCCCACAACCGCAGCCCCAGAGATTCTCGTATCTCGTCTTTGTGGGTCTCTATGCCGCCAAACTCCAGCCGGGCCTGCCGCATGGCTTCCTGCAAAGGCATCCCGTTACGCACCAAGTCTTCGACATAGACTTCCATGTGAAAACGGAACTCCGCGTCCATGCCGTTTTCCAGGTGTGGACGCCACAGGGTCGCTCGTGTCCAGGAACGAAGCCGGGCCACAATGCTCATATCTCCTCCGGTGTGGTGCGCAGAATGTTTGCGATCACGTCGGCCATGCGGTTCCATTTATCCGCTTCCACCTGCAAGCGCCGCTTCCCGGCGGCCGAGAGCCGGTAAAACTTGGCTTTGCGCTTGCTCTCCGATTCGCCCCACTCGCTGGCGATCCAGCCCTAATGTTCGAGACGATACAGCGCTGCACCTCAAGCTGTTTTCCCGAAATTTGCTCGATACGCAACAGGACTCCATAGCCATGTAGTGGACCGAGAGAGATGGCTTTAAGGATCAACATATCCAAGGTGCCCTGCAGAAGGTCGAGCGGGTTGCTCATCGTTTCTCCTAGATTATCTAGGAGAGCATAGACCGACACTCCTAGATTGTCAAGGAGAGAACGGCATCATAATACTGACGTTGCGCCTACTTGTTACGCTTCGGCAAAATCTTTAGGCTGGAAAGTACTGCGCCGTTGAAGGCGGCCGCTTCCGGGCATGAAGAGATGGTTCAGAGCTGGGAACAGGATGGGAGACCTGGCTGCGGAGTCGTTGAAGTAAGGAGTTCGAACTCTTCCACGCTACAAGTAGCTGCCAATATCGAGGTTCAGTCAACCTTTCTTTGAATCTTTTTTTTAATCTTGGAGTGCTTTAGCGGCGCATCACCTTGAATTCAAATTCCAACGTGCGGTATGGTTTGCCAACCGATTTCGCATGGACAACATAATATTCTCCGGGCCGCAATATAGATACCGGCACGGTCAGCTGAATCACATTGCCGGTGTCTGTACTCGTAACAGGGAGATTCCTTGCTCGAAGTATTTCCTGGCCTTCAAGCAAAGGTTTGAGATCGACGCTAAAGGCATCTTTGGCCTTTCCGGCTTGAAGTTCCAGGGTAATGACCGAGGAGTGCTCCGAAATCGGGACTGTGGGTTCCGAGGGGCCTCCAGCCCCACGAACCTTGCCGGCGCCCCAATCATTGGGAGTCAGCCGATAGACATCGACTTCTGGCGCTGGCCGCGAAGCATCAAGGCGCTTTTGTAAGGCAGCAACCGAAGTCCTTTCACTCGCCAGACTTTCCTTCGCTCGCTCGACCTCAAGGCGATAATGAACGCGGGCCAGCACCCAACCCAAGGCAAGCAGTCCCATCGCAAGTGCAACTTTTGGCAATACGCTGCGCCATAGCGTAAGAGCAGGCAAGGCAAGTCTCTCTCTGAGACGTGCAAACAGGGAGCTTCGCCTACAGTCCAGCAAAAGAGTCGCCAAGCCTGGAGCATCTCCCTCGCTTGCGAAGGGCAAAATCTTCAGCCGTAGCTCAAGATCCTTGCCAACACATAAAGAAATCGCATCTTCGGCTAGCTTGTCTTCGTGCGTATACGCAACAAAGTGAGAAGTAAGAAAAACATCCCGATCCTCAGCCTGAGTGTAAATCTCGATCAAGTGGACGCCCTCGTAAATCCGGCACTCTACTTTTGCCGGCGCGGAGAGGCTCAGCTCGCACTGCGCACAAAGCTTGCGGTCTGCAAAAATCTTTATCAATCTGGGCGACGTGCGACGCCTTTCAGCTTCGCTGCCGGCAATACCGCTAAGAAGGCCTTTTCGTTCAACGTCGGTGAGTTCATGAGCTTCCCGGGAGGAACCGGGATTGCCTCCATTCCCGCTGCTATTTAAAAAGAAAGCGGGAAGAGCCAGGCGCGTGCCGGGATCCTCCAATCCAAGCGTCCGAACAAGATCGGAAAAACAAGTTGGATCGATGAATACATGGCAGCGACGTATTTCTACCCGGTCTGGGTCTGCCGATCTGCCTCCATCGGAGGATAGAGCCGCAGCAAGATTGTCTGTTTGGGAGCAGGGCCGGAGGGTGCTCCAGGGGATCAGGAGCTGAAGGCTCCGATCTACCAACCCAGCCCATTGACTCTGCCCATCGGATATTTCGAACTTTCGTTCGCCGTTGGGCTTGGTGAAGGTCCTGAGAAAGACATGAAAGCGTGTTTCAAGCTCATCCATGATGGCCGCCTTCACACGCCGGTATTTCTCGTCCCCTGGATAGGAATTGGTTAGCCATTCATAAGCCTTTTGTGTCTCCGGCGTACTATAGCCGTAAAGCAGGCGCTGGACTCCCACAGCCACATACATGGAGGAGCGGACGGTGGTGCTTTGCACGAGAGTTTTGATATAGCGAACCACCAAATCTTCGACAGATGGCCCACTCGTCTCTTCGTGGCGCTTTTCGTGTTCTTCCGCCTCAAAGCAAATTAACCATTGCAGGGTGTCGAGCCGATCGCGGGCAATACGGCGAATGCTTCTCTTCAACTTCTTGTCGCGCCAATAATTTCGCTTCTGCTCACGATTCCACTGTTCGTGATGTTTCATCATGGCGCTGGCGAGAATCTCGAGCGCTGCTTGGCGATTGGGTACGAGGAAAAAGGCAAGCTGAAAGCCCCTTTGAATCGCGTCCGGGCTAACTCCATCCTCGCAACCACCGGAAGTGTACTCCAGAGGATTAATTTGAGCTGACAATTGCGCCGGTTGGACCGGCTGCGCGCGACCGGCTCCGGTACGCAGCTTATACCCAGTCGTTGCTCGAAGAACGGGCCCGTTGAACCATTGCGCGCCCGAAATGGCGAGCCGAGGATACGGTTCCTGGAAAAACTTCCAAAACAAGGCAATGCCCGCCAGTAGCGCAAGAAGCGAAGCCTGAGCGATAGAAACCGTGAAGCCACCAGGAATCAAGCAGTCGAAAAGATAGCGAGTGAGCATGAGTTACCTGAACGAGGTCAGTAGCCGAGCCGCCGGATCGATCCAAACGCAAGCCGAATCCGGCACGGGCTGAGAGAGCCCACGCCAATCGGCCATAAATGCACTGAAATCGAGTACCTTCAGCCTACCAATTTCGGGGGAGTCAAGGGGACTTTTTTTCGGAAAATTTGGTAGGGCAAGGAAGCGCTAAGTAGGATTAACGCCACTCACCTTGAAGCTGGAAACCCGCCCAGTAGAAGGAAGACCGCCAGCGCGGCTGCCGCTGCATTTCCTCCTGGGCGCGGCGCAGAGCCGCCGGAGGACGCAGGCCGTCTTGTTCCATGGCTTTGTAGAACCGCGACATCAGTTCGGCTGTAGCCTTGTCCGAGACGCTCCACAAGCTTGCCATCACGCGGGTCGCCCCGGCATACATGAATCCGCGTGTCAGCCCAATCAGGCCCTCTCCGCTGAGTTCCTCACCCAGTCCGGTATCGCAAGCACTCAGCACGACTAGGTCGACTGGCAATTTCATGTTGTAGATGTCCTGCAGATCCAGGAATCCATCTTTTGGCCGGCCATGCCGATCTACAAGCGAGAGCACTAACCCTGAAAGCTCCGGATGCTTGTTGTCGACCAGTCCGTGCGTGGCGAAATGGACGATGCGATATTGGGACAGCTCAGGACTCATTGCCAGAGTCCGGCTCGCCTGAAAGTCGAGCGCCTGTTTGCCCTTTCCGGCAGGGGTCACGGCCATAATGCTCTTTGCTTCCAGGCGCGTATAGATCAAGCGCTTCAGATAGAAATCGGCATCGCGTCGCGAGCGGCCAAGGTCCGCGGCGGAACGGCTAAGACGGTCCATCGATTCCAATTGCGATTCTGGCAGTGCCTCCGATGTGCGCGGAAGTGCGCTGGAATGCGAGAGTGGAAATTGCCGGTTGGAAGCGGAGGGGCGGGTTGAGGTGTTGTGAACGATGTCTGCCGCATGCGTTAGTCGAGAATCGGAGGAATCAAAGACGGGATCGGCAAGAACAGCAATCTCATTCGGAGGCCGGGCGCGGTTTTCTTCCTGCCGGCGAAGCTCGGCGACTACCGACGCCGAAGGAAGACTTACAATTTCGTGACTGGCCAGCAGGAGTTGCTTTGGATGATTGGGATCGGGCAGGGCGGCAAAGGGGATATACTGCAACGCGCCATCGCTCACGATCAGGAGCTTCTTACCGGATAGGAGCGAAGCCAGGGGATTCAAGACCATCCGGCTAAGGTCAGAGGCAGCCCTTGCCAGGAAAATCTCAGTGCCCGCAAAGCGCGCTTCCCGCTGTTGTTCCGTCTCATTCTTCCTCCGCGCACGTGCCGTCACCAGATCGTAGACACGGCGAGCAACAAGTTCAATCTCACTTCGCTTTGGTAGCGTAAAAACTGCAATCGAGTCGCCGGTCACCGCAAAGACATGGCTCTTCTCCTCACCTAAAGAATATTCAATCAGCACGGTTTCAGGATCGAGCAACTGCTGAATTTCACCCGCTGACAGCGGCTGAGCCTGAGCACGAGCGGGGCCATTGGCTTCCATCTCCGCTTCTAGCTCGTCATATTGCTCACGCAGCCTTGAGATTTCTTGATCCAAGACGGCTAATTGCTCATCTGTATGCTTGCCGCTCAAAAGCCGGACCCGATATTGCCATTTGGCGTTCAAAGCCTCCTGCAAGCGACGGTCACGTTCGAGGAGTTCCGATGAAAGCCCCTGCCCAGTATTGATATGCGATTGCGCCAGCATCTCAATGAATGTGCGAGCGCGCGATCTTTCGACAATCGATAGAGCTGATTGAAGCTCACCTCGTTCCAGCATTAGAGCCGAATAGAGTTGATAGAACCGTTCATATTGGGCTCGGTGAAGTGAACGACCTTCATTGCTGATTCCCAAATGATCCGGGGTTTCAACTTTGCCAATTACGTCTAGAAGAGTCGCTAAAGCTTCGTCCCGACGTCCCTGTTGAAGTAAAACACCAACAAGACCAGTCAGCGCATCGATATTAAAAAAGCTCTCAGGCATCAATTTCTCCATCATGCCCAAGGCCTGCCGATAATACCCCTCAGCGCTCTTGAGGTCGCCACGTTTACCGACAGCACTTCCCAAGTGGACCATAATCCTTGCCATATCAGGCGCAGGTGGCGGAACTAGCTTCTCAGCGACCGCCAATGCTTGGCGATCATATGCCTCAGCTAGACCAAAGTTCCTCCTATGTTCAGCAATGTTCCCCAGACCGACATAGATTTCGGCTAAATCAAAGCTGAGGTAATTGATTTTTTTTCGGATTGCAAGGGCCCGTTTTTGATATTGTTCCGCAGCTGCCAGATCGCCCTGCTTAAGACGACAATCTCCGATGCTGCTGAGAATCGCACTAGTTACGATGCTCCCAGAATTCAACGCCTGGGCGATTTGCAGCGCCTTGTAATGATATCTTTCGGCCTTTGCCCAGTCGCCACGATTATAGGCAACCACACCTAAATTCATCAGCGCTATCGACTGCCCCGTAGTTCGCGATAGCGACTTTCTCTCGAGCACCAGTTGTTCCAGGTAATATTGTTCAGCCTGGATGAGATTCCCTCGAATGTGGGCTATGTATCCTAGGTTGCCCAGCGCACTACGCGTTTGAGCACTCTCAGGCGCAATTGCCTTGGTAATCGATAAACCCTGTTCAAGATTCTGCTCCGCCTTATCAAAATCACCGCGTGCCAAGGCAGCTTCCCCCATCGAGAGGAGCGTGTTCGCAACCATCATGCCGTTCGGATCGACTTTTTGCCACTCTTCTCTGGCTTGCGCGTAATACACTTGGCGTGCAAGCTGATCTCGAGAGTAACGGCCCTGTTCTAACAGTAATTCTGCCCGGATCACACCGTCTGAGAGATCAATCGCTGTCCTGTATTCCGCATCGGCCTCATCTCGCCTGCCGGCTCTTGCAAGCGAGGCTGCGATTTTACTCAGCAACCAACACTCAAGCCAGTGAATACCCTCGACCCTTGCGATTGCTGCCGCTGCTCGCCACCGATCCAATGCTTGAGCGGCTGCACCTTGTTTAGCGAATCTCTGTCCTTCTTGGTAGATCGATAACCATGTTCCAGCAAGATTCGGACGCGTCTCAATACCCCAGTCATCTGATCCAACCAACCAGCTCTTTGGCTTCCTTCCTCTGAGGCCTTCGACCCTAACCTTACCCTTCGGCGTCTGTTCGTAAGTGACACGAAACCATTCAAACGGAGACTGGATATCTCCATGGTCCTCAGAGCGCGACCACCTAAGCAGGATGTCTCCAGCTCGAATACCTGTCTCTCGAGCTTGGGGACGCGTCACAGATTCTACGACCACGCCTTTGGGCGGGACATTCTCTGGATCGGTGGAATGCTTCGATGCCTGAGCAAAAGCGCAGAGTGTCGTACCCAGTAGAAGTGCAAGGAACGTATTAGGTCGGAAATACTTCATAACCAATTGTTGTCAACGCTTTCGATGACAACCTTTCAATTTTGGAAACGGTTTTGGCGGTCCTCATCCAAGAGCTAATCCTATGGGGACAAGCGTTGAGATTGCGAGTAACGCCAAAAGCCATCGAACGCGGTGAATAAATGCCTATTTGACAAGGCATAAAATAGAGGACCGACATTGATGTTTGGAGCGAGAGCATCAGTTTACCATTCCGGAAAGGTGAGCCTTAGCGCCACTCACCCTGAAGCTGGAAGCCCGCCCAGTAGAAGGGAGACCTCCAGCGTGGCTGCCGCTGCATCTCCGCTTGCGCACGGCGCAGAGCCGCTGGGGGGCGCAAACCATCTTGTTCCATGGCTTTGTAGAACCGCGACATCAGTTCCGCTGTGGCTTTGTCAGAGACGCTCCACAAGCTTGCCATCACGCGGCTCGCTCCGGCATACATGAATCCGCG
>Ga0070734_10004736_pt1 | contig 12675 bp, 5 predicted proteins | sample Coa_R1_8_FD_66444 | JGI IMG/M metagenome (GOLD analysis project Ga0070734, IMG submission 66444) | Surface soil microbial communities from Centralia Pennsylvania, which are recovering from an underground coalmine fire - Coalmine... | ecosystem: Environmental > Terrestrial > Soil > Unclassified ...
GACTTCTTCACGGCAACGCGCCAAATCTACCATCAGAATGGCGGCGGGCTTACGCTGGGCGGGCCCGTGTACATTCCGAAGCTTTACAACGGCCATAACCGCACGTTCTTCTTCTACGGGCAGGATCTTTTCTACAGCACCGGTGCGCAGACGGGAGCGCTCCAGACGATTCCGACCACCGCGATGCGTCAAGGCGACTTCAGCAACTATCTGAACTCCGCCGGGCAGGTCATCCCGATCTTCGATCCCAATTCGGCCAGCGCGACGGGAGTGCGCACTCAGTTCCCGAACAACGTGATCCCAACGAGCCGGATCAGTAAAGTTTCCCAGAACATTCTGGCAAACATGCCGCAGCCGGATCTTCCTACGGAAGCGAACAACTGGCATAACCGCACGGGCACGAATCCGTCATTCAACAACTTTACGGAAACCGCCAGGGTGGACCACAACCTCTCGGAGACGGAAAAGATCTACCTTTCCTACACCGACGAATATCGGCCGCGCCTGATTGCCGGCATCGGCTGGGGCGCCAATAGTCCTCTCGAGGGCCTGCAGACACAACCTCTGGATTCCAAGACGGCACGGCTTAGCTTTGACTCCATCCTGCGTCCCTCGCTGATCAATCACATCACTCTGGGGTACGACCGCTACTGGAATCCTGCCATTACCAATACGTACGGGCAGGGCTGGGACAGCAAACTGGGAATCCAGGGCGTGTTGTTTGACATCGGCACTTTTCCGAGCGTCTCATTTACGGGCGGTACCAATTCCCCGATCAGCCTGAGCGGTTCCCAGTACGCACTTCTTGGTTCCGGACGCTGGACCTTATCTGACAACCTGACCTGGATCAAGGGTCACCACTTTTTGAAGTTCGGGGGCAGCTGGTGGTACGAATACCTGAATGACAACGTAAAGGCCGGCGGGAACGGAACGTTCAATTTCTCGAACCAGATTACCAGTCAGCCGACTTCGCCGAGTGCGGGGTCTTGGGGCAGTTCCATTGCCAGCTTTTTGCTGGGCGATGTGAACACCGCTACCGATAGAGGGCCCACCTCAATCTCCTCCCGGTTTCCATACGAGGCCGTTTTTGTTCAGGATGAATGGCACGTGTCGCAGAAGCTTTCCGTGTCCCTGGGATTGCGTTGGGAGAACAATTCGCCGCCCTACGACAAGTACAACCGCGTAGCCAACTTCAGCCCGACCGTTCCGAATCCAGCCGCGGGGAACATCCTCGGCGCTTTGCAATTTGCAGGGAACGGATCGGGCACGTGCAATTGTAGATCCGTCGGTATCCAGCCGTGGCATCTGGGTTTCAGCCCACGCGTCGGTTTCGCTTACCAAATTAGTCCCAAATTGGTCATGCGCTCGTCGTTTGGCATCTTCTACAATGCGCCGGCAATCGACCAGCTCTCCATGCAAGGGATCGGGGTCTCTACCACCGCCCAATCTCCTGACGGCTACACGCCCGCCTATCAGTGGGACAGCCCATTTCCGAGTTTCAGCACCCAGTATGTTGCGAATCCGTCCATCCTGAATGCTCAAACCGTGTCCTGGTACCAGTCGAATTATGTTCGCGACGCCGAGGTACTCTCCTGGACGGGGGGATTCCAGTATCAGCTCACTTCAAATATGTTGTTGGATCTGACTTACGTCGGCCATCACGGCATCCACTTGGAAGGTGGCGGTCCTTACGGCGGTGGCACTTTGGATTTGCCGGATACTCTCAATCCGAGCTATCTCTCGCTGGGGAACCTGCTCCTTCAGCCGGCCAATTCTCCGGCTGCAATCGCCGCCGGCATTCAGCTGCCTTGGTCCACTTTCGGAAGCTTCGCTCTGCCCACCGTGGGCCAGGCGTTGCGGCCGTATCCCCAATACAGCAGCATCAGTGTACTTGGTGCAAAGGTAGCTCAGGACAAGTACAATTCCCTGCAGCTGAAAGTGACGAAGCGTTATTCCGGCGGCCTGACCGCGATGGCGAGTCTTTACTGGTCGAAGAACATGACCAATGTCGGCGCCGCTCAGAATCCGTACAACTGGGCTGGAGAGATGTCCCCCAGCGCGACGACGTTACCGCTGGATTTCAGATCGAGCCTCGCTTATGACTTGCCTTTTGGGAAAGGCAAGCGCCTCATGAATACGCATAATCCGGTGGCCAACGCGCTCGCGGGAGGATGGCAGCTGGTGTTCTTCATCGAACGGGGATCCGGCACTCCTCTTACAATCTCGGCGTCGAACACTCTGAGTGGATACGGTTTCGGGAAGAGGGCGAACCTGGTTACTGGAGTCCCGCTGACGCAGGTTACCAGCTCGTCCAGTTTCAATCCCGCGGTGAATTTCTATATCAACCCGGCGGCGTTCGCCAACCCCTCGACGTATGTTCTCGGCAACACGGCGCGGACTTTGAGCTGGTTGTCGGGACCGGGCGCATCTTCGGAATCCGGCTCCATCAACAAGAAGTTCTTCATCTTTAAAGAGCGGGCCAGCATGAAGGTCGGGGCAGATTTTACCAACCCCTTCAACTTTGTACGGTGGGGGAATCCAGTGACCTCCCTGACCGCGTCAAATTTCGGGATGATCACGTCCTCCCAGCCCGGCCGGCGTGTGCAGTTGAACGTGCAAATTCAGTTCTAAGCGCTTCCGCATTGATGCACCTTTCGCATAGGGAGATGGCCGGAAACGATTTCTCCGGCCCAGCTCCCTTGCAGAAGGGGTGCACGCGGCTTGGAAAGCCTCTTCTGCATTCCCGAGGACTTCAGCCCCACCAGGTTTCACCATCCATCAGATACTTCGAGGCAAAATCTTTATTGAGCTCCACGCCCAACCCCGGCTTGTCGGAAAGCTGAATGTAGCCGTCCTTAATGATCTCGCGGTCGTAGACAATCAGGTCTCCTTCCCCCGCCCGCGTACCGTTTTTGAAGTCGAAAGATTCGTGGCCCAGAAAATCCTGCATGGCCGCCGCGCAGTTGGCTGAAGCGATGGTCGCGACCGGTCCCATGACGTTATGGGTGGCAACCGGTATGTTGTAGGTTCGGGCGAGATCGGCAATCCGTTTGGCTTCCAGCAGGCCGCCCGACTGTGAGATATCGATCTCGATAATGTGAACTCCCTGGTTCACGATAAAGGGCAGGAAGTCGTTTCGCGTATAGAGATTCTCGCCGGTCAGGATCGGTACCGGTGAAGCCGCGGTGAGCTTCACCCAGGTCTCGTTGTAGTTGGGCGGCATCGGATCCTCTATCCACCAGGGCCGCAGCTTCTCCATTCCTCGCGCCAGACGGAGAGCGTCGACAAAGTCGTACTCCCAGTGGCAGTGCACCGCGATCTCGAAGTTAGGCCCTACCGCGTCGCGTATATTCATGAAGCCCTGAACGTTCTTGTCGAGCTCTTCATTCGTCATGCGGCGGTTCAGCTCCGATCCGCCCGGACGGGACGACAGCCTGAAGCACTTGGCCGCGGTCCATTTCTGAACAGAGCCTTTGATGTAGTCCGCCCATTCGCGGCAGGATGCCGGATCGAGCATGTTACGGGGCTGGCTGGTCCAGTAGGCCCGAACTTTATCGGTGAACGCGCCGCCGGCGAGAATCTTGCGAACGGGCATCCCCAGCAGTTTGCCGGTGAGGTCCCAGAGCGCGGTCTCGCAGCCCGTTACGCCATGCACCGGGACTCCATGATTGCCCCCGAAGTAGGAAACTCTCCACATCATCAGAGTGGTGAGCCTGTCGATATCGAAGGGGTCTTGCCCCATCAGTATGGGGCGGAATGCGTTCAGAACCGCGTCTTTTGCTCCGAGGCCTGTCACGTCGTGATGGCACTCGCCGATACCATGGACGCCGGCATCCGTCTCAATTTTCACGAGAGGCATTTCATGGCCCTTCATGCGAAGGCGCATCACCTTCACATCCGTGATCTTCACCTTGCCGCGTTCCTGAGCGGCCAGCCTGGTGAAATTGGGAACCACGGCGCAGGCGGGAACCGCGAGCGCAGCTTTCAAAAAATCACGACGATACATCTGACACCTCCTCGGGCCGCTCTGGCGGAGCGGTCAGCGCGGCAATGCGAGGGCCACATAACCTCTCGTGCCCGCCGGCGGATTTACGCCGCCAGGGGCCAGGCGCGCGCCCGCCGGGAATCCCGGCCCGCCGACAAGCGCAAAGAGAACGTATTCGCGGCCGTTCAACTCATACACGGCCGGAACGCCCACAGCACTGTTGGGCATATCGCGCGAATACACGACCTTACCCGTCATCTCGTCGAGCGCATAAAACTTCGACTGGTTATCCACGAACAGCACGAGACCGCCGGCCGTTACGACGAACCCGCTCCTGGGTGTCACGTTACCCCGCAATTTGTCGCTGGGGCCGGCCTGCGGCGTATCGCCGTAGGGAGTCTGCCACATGATCTTGCCCGTGTTCAGGTCGTATGCCGTGATCGTACTCCACGGCGGAGTAATGATGTAGCCCTCCTGGCCGTAACCTGTCTTGTAGCGGGATGGCGGCGGCGTTACGCCCTCAGGATAGTCCGGCTCCAGCCGCTCCATGAGCGAGTTGCCCGGCACGCCGGTCCCGGGGGGCGCCTGCTCTGACTTATCCAGGAACTCGATCACATCCGCAATCGCTTCGGCGTTCATCGTCGGGAACCCGGGCATGCCGCCTTTGCCGCTCTTTATAATGCTGCGCACCGCGTCCGCACCGAGTTGCTTCACGGCATCGTCGACTGCGGGCCCGCGATCGCCCTTCAGATCCGGACCATGGCACGCCTGGCAGGAACCTTCATAGATCGTGCGTCCGTACCGCAGCGCCATCGGCGGACCACCTGCCGCGCCGAATCCGCCACGACCGCGTCCGCCTGGCTGAATGCGGCTCGGAATCGTACCGCCGGAGTTATCTGCCGTCGATTCCCCCGCTTTCACCATCTTCAGAATCGATGGAAAGTCTTTCGACTCCACAAACACAGTTCCCCGGGCGGCATCCGAGCCAGCGTCCCAAAAGAACGGGCCCCCATTTACACCCGGGATCGAGATCGTGTCGGTCAGTCCCGGAGGCGTGAAGAGACCTTTGTTCTGGGCTTTGGCAAAACGCTCTGTCCAGTGCACCTTTTCCTCGGGAGTCATGAAACCGAAGTAGAGATCCTTTTCGGTGAAGCGCTGCCGGGCAAATGGCGGCGGCAATGTAGGAAAAGGCTGCGTGGGAGAAGTCCATTCGCCTGGCACCTCCGATTTCGGGACCGGCCGCTCTTCGATCGGCCAGAGCGGTTTGCCCGTCACCCGGTCAAACACATACAGAAAACCATTCTTCGAGGCCATCGCCACCACATCAACGGTCTTGCCGTCGTGCTTCACGGTCACCAATTGAGGCGCAGCCGTCGGGTCGTAGTCCCAGATATCGTGATGGACGGTCTGAAAGTGCCACAGATACTTGCCGGTGCGCGCATCGAGCGCCAGCAGCGAGTCGGCGAAGAGGTTGTTGCCCGGCCGGTCGCCGCCATACAGCTCATACTTGGCGGACGAAACCGGAAAATACGCGATCCCGCGCTTCTCGTCCACGCTGATCTCGCCCCAGACATCGACGCCGCCCATGTACTTGTAGGCATCTTTTGGCCAAGTGTCGTAACCTAATTCTCCCGGGTGAGGAACCGTGTGGAAGACCCAGGCCAGTTTGCCCGTCCGCACATCGAACGCGCGCAGATCTCCCGGCGGCGCCAGATAACCTTCACCGGGGAAGCTTCCGAGGATGATCAGATTCTCGAAAATCCGTCCCGGAGTTCGGGAGGCCAACGGAATGGGCGCGCGATCGATCCCGATCTTGAGATCCAACTTCCCGTGATCGGCGAACGTATCGACTGTGTTTCCCGTCAGCGCGTCAATCGCATACAAATATCCCGCTGTCGTAACGAAGACACGGCGGTCTTTTCGGTCTTTGCTCTCCCAGTAGTTCGCGCCGCGCTGTCCTGAGATTCCGCCCCTGCCGCCGCCACCTGTGCCAAAGGCATGCACCCACAACTCTTTGCCCGTTGTGGCATCCAGGGCGGTCAGCGCTCCGGACTTCGCCGCAATATACGCGATGTTATCCACCACCAGCGGGCAGAAAACGGAACTCCCTTCTCCCGGATCGTAGGTCCACGCGATCTCAAGCTTGCTCACGTTCGCTGGGGTGATTTGCTTCAAGGGGGAGTAGTGGGAACCGTCGGGGCCTCCCAAATAGTCCTTCCAGCCCACGCTGGACTGCTGCCCGGCCAAAATGCCGGCCGTTAACGCGAAAAGAGCAAGAGAGGCGAAATATTGGCGCGTATCAGACTGCATTACAAACCCCTTCTATATCGGCGGACCCGCTTCGATTTGCTGCACAATATGCAATCAGCATTGCACCGATTCGCATGAAAGACTATCACAGGCATGGGGCGTAAGTATAGAGCCAGAGGGCCCGTGACTCCAACCACGCTCGGTGCTTGCGACCGCGAGGCCGCGATCACGAAATATAGCCGGGGTGGTATCCCAGGCTGTAGCACTTTGATGCCTCTTGTTCGGCCCGCTCGGCTACCTTGCCGTGTCGACCAGGCTCACGGTGAACCCCTTCAGTGGTTTGTCGTCCGCATCCAGGAATCGCGCGCAGAAGTCGGTTGCTCCGCCCGCGTTCACGATCGCGGCGCGCAGGACGTTCGGTCCCTTGTTCAGTGTCAGGCGTTTGGAGACTCCGTCATCGATGACAGTCTGCCGGTCGCCGTAGATGCCGACCACTTCCTTGCCGTTCAGCCACCAGACGGAGGCCGCGTTCGACCCGATAGCAAGACGAACATCGCGCATCTCGCGAGGACTGTTGACAATCGTAACGGCCCAAAACAAAACGTCGGAAGTAGGTTTGTCCAGCGCTCTTGCGAAGTGAAAGAGATTGACGTTATAGTTCTTCGTGTCGACGGCATGCCAGGTAAGCTCAGCGCCGGCAACCGTCACCTTATCGCCGTCGCGTGGAATGACGGTGAACTGGTTCGGAAAATATTCTTTCTTTACGGCCGCCTGCACGGCAGTGAGTGTCAGCCCGGTAGTGGGGATCGGCTCAAGGAGCAGCCACCGCGGAATGAAACCGTCGGGGCCCGGCAGTTTCTCAGGCGTGGTGGGGCTCGTCAGGGTCGGCCAGGTAACCGGAGAGGCAGCAGGGGAAACGAAAGCCGCGATCAGGAGCAGCGACGCAGCGAGAATCACCAGCGTCGGCAGGTGGTGCTCACGAATTACATTCATGCCAGATCCTTTCACGGCGTCTTGAGCAACCAGCGCTGTTTATTGCTGGCAGGATCGAACTTTGACAATGTCGCAAAACTGCTGCCGACAGCAGATAGAGCCCACGATTCTTTGGACTTGTAGAGAGACTTCGGGATGAGGCGCCAGGTGCCATCGGGAAGCTGCTCAATCCGCCATAGTTGCTGAGGCGCGCCGGTGAAGGCGGGCAGGACGATCAGTTCAGCGTCGTCGGTGGCGGCCAGGGTCCGGTCCGTGCCGGCGACAGTGATCCTGAAATACGGCGACCCAGGGTAGCCCCCCGCGTTGGGCGCCGGTGTGATGGCCCATTTCTGTTGCGCCTGAAGCAGGTAATTGCCCATGTGCACGTCGATGTTTCCCGAAGGCCAGTTGGCCGAAACCTGAGCGACGTCCTGAGCAGGAATCACTCCCCCTGTACCGGCAAATATCCCCCGTCCACCGCCATCAGCTGGGGGTGCGCCTGGTCCTCGGCCATCGGCAGGAGGTGTAACGGGGCCTCGGCCAGCCGCCGCACCGCCGCCTCTGCCGCCTCGACCGCGCGGGCCGCCCACCGGCATCCCTTCTACAGCGAGTTCGAGCGCGGTGCCAGTGCGCACCGATTCGATCTCGAACGTGCCCCCTTTGAGGTTCTCGCCGGCCGCCGGCCAGCCATCTTTCCACAACAGGGGCCGGATATCGAGCACACTGGCGCCGCCCAGATCGAGGTCCGCCTCCCAATGCATTGAGAATCTCTGTACGCCGTCGCCAAGATCGAGCAGGCCGAAATGTCCGGCGCCAATCACACGCCCGCCGGAGCCGATGAGCATCTTGCCGCCGCCGAGGATCATATCGATACCGTTGTCGTCGAGAAATGGCCCGGTCACCTTCTTCGATCGGCCCATGCGGATGTTGTAGCCCGAGTCGGCTCCGCGGCAGCAACTACCATGCGTGGCTAACAAGTAATACCATCCATCGTGGTAAATCATGTCGGATGCTTCGCAGTTGATGGCCAGATTGCGCGGCTGGTCGCCCGGGTGCAGGCGCTGGCCGGTTTTCGGGTCGAGCTCAACCAGCCGGATATAGCCAAAATAGGAACCGTAAACCAGCCACAGCCTGTGATCGTTGGGATCAAGAAAGACACCCGGATCGATGGCGTTGGAATCTTCTACGCCGTCCGACGAGGCGACCACTCCTCCCTCTGTCCACTTGTAATCGGGCGAGTCCGGATCGAGCGTCTTGCTCCAGATCATGTTGACTGCGGCCTTGGGCTGCGCGCCGATGTTCGCGGCAACGTATGTATAGTAGCGGTCGCCGATGTGGATGACGTCAGGCGCCAGACCCCGGCGCGGAAGCGTAGTCCCGCGTTTCCATGTCCAGCCGTCCTCTGAGACCAGTGAGGAGCCGCCAGTGCCATAGGTATAAAATTTGCCGTCGCACAGGACGATGGTGGAAGGATCGTGAATCCCGAACTGGCCGTCGAGAGCGAGCGCGATCGACGTCAGCACAACAATGAGGATGAGGAGAACGTATTTCATAGGGCAAAGAGTCGAACGAACATTTAATTCAGAGTGCAGCATATCACGCTGAATCCCCGGCGGCATTTGTGACGGAGGGCGTCGCGAGTCCTCGCGCTGTTTGGAGCAAAGGCGGAGACCACTGCCGGCGACAGGATCCGCGGATCAAACGGGCTCAAGATGCCGTTATCTTGCGCCTAGGCAACGAATCTGCGTTTTCAAACTCGCTACATTTGGATATGTATATAAGAGACAGCTATAGAGCACCATCTTTAACATGCCATCAATCATGTTCTGTTATTACAGGAATTATTCTGTTATAAATGCAAGATCATGGGCCCTTGACCCACAAAGGCCTTAAGGTATTAGGATTACTCGTATTGACAGGTGACGGACAGGCTGCGTAAAATAACCCAAGAACATGCGGACCGTAGGTGCGCAGCGTCCCTCCGGATGACCGCGGCCCCTGAGCGTTTGGGCCGTTGTGATTCGCTGCCATCTACTCTGGTTTGTTTCGCAAAATAGGAGCCCGCACTTATGCGCAGGTACGCCGTTTGTCCTTCCCTTGTTGTGTTTGCCTTTACGTTGGCAATGCCTTTCTGCTCCATGGCATGGCAACAAGGAGAAAAAGCATCCGGTCAGAATGCCTTAGTCAACCAATACTGTGCCGGCTGCCACAACGCCAAGCTCATGACTGGAGGCTTGAATCTGCAGGCCCACAGTCCCGACAAGATCGCTTCGGACGGGGAGGTATGGGAAAAAGTCCTTCGTAAGCTCAATGCGAACGAGATGCCCCCTGCCGGCCTGCCGCGACCTCCGGCAGCGGACCTGAAAAAATTCACGAGCTACCTCGAAAGTCAACTCGACGCCGCAGCTTTATTGAATCCTAACCCTGGCCGTCCCACGGTCCACCGTTTAAACCGGGCGGAATACAGTAACGCGGTTCGCGATCTGTTGAACATTAACTTTCGGGCTGGCGATACGCTCCCCGTTGACGACACGGGATACGGTTTTGACAACATTGCCGACGTGCTATCGCTTTCACCTGTCCTGGTCGAGCGTTATCTTTCCGCAGCTCGAAAAGTTACTCATCTGGCCCTCGGAACGGATAAGGATCTCCCACCGGTTGTGGATTCGTTCGATTGCCTTTCTATCATCCGGGCCGCGCAGCGATCCACGAACCGCGGCCAACTCTTCCATAACGGACGAGTCAGTGAGGATCTCCCTTACGATTCTGCTGGTGGCGTCTCCGTTCAGTACACTTTTCCGGTCGACGCCGAGTACGTCTTCCGAATCAAATTGTCGGCGAGTAACGGGCCGTTCGGGGAAACCGATCCGCCCGTGGGGCAGGTCCTGGAGTTGCGCACTCGCGTGCGAACGGGCGTGCATCACGTCGGGCTTGCGCTCATGCGCTCCGATTCGCTTCCGGAACCGACTGGAGGGGGCCGGGGTCGGGGTGGGCCTCGGGGCGCTGCTGAGCCACAACCGATTCGCGTAGATCTCCGGCTGGACGGTGCGCGGCTGAAACTATACGATGTTCTCAGTCCTGCGGCGGTCGGCAAAGAACTCAATGCGCTCGAAATTGGGGGGCCCTACAACATCACTCCTCCGAGCGATTCTCCGAGCCGCCAGAGAATTCTTGTTTGCAAGCCGACAACAGCGGAGAGCGAGGAGCCTTGTGCGCGCACCATTCTGTCGACCGTTGCCCACCGCGCCTATCGCCGGCCTGTTGCCCCGTCAGACATCGATCCGCTGATGGCTTTTTACCGGGATGGCCGGAAGGGCGGCAACTTTGAGGACGGTGTAGAGAAGGCGCTTCGTGCCATCTTGGTATCGCCTGATTTTCTCTTCCGCTATGAACGCGATGGTGTCACGCCGTCGCAAAATGGCATCCACCGGGTCAGTGATGTGGATTTGGCGTCCCGATTGTCGTTCTTTCTTTGGTCCAGCATCCCTGACGACGAACTTCTAGCTCTGGCTGAGCAAGGCAAGCTGAAGGATCCGTCTATTCTCCGGCAGCAAGTTTCCCGGATGCTCGATGATCCGAAATCAAAGGCACTAGTCGACAACTTTTCGGGCCAGTGGCTCCTGACTCGTAATCTTGTTCAGGTGAAACCGGACCCGCTTTCCTACCCGCAGTACGATGTCAGTTTGCGCAATGCGTTTCAGGAAGAAACCCGGTTGTTCTTCGACGCGATTGTGAGAGAGAATCGGCCGGTCACCGAATTGCTTGATGCGAAGTTCACTTTCTTGAACGAGCGCCTGGCGAAGTTCTACGGAGTTCCAGGAGTCTACGGCACCCGGTTCCGCCGGGTGGAACTGACCGATCCGAACCGCGGAGGAATTCTGGGAGAAGGTAGCGTCCTGACCGTGACCTCGTACGCAACACGAACCTCGGTGGTGCAGCGCGGCAAATGGGTCCTTGAGAATTTATTGGGGTCGCCACCTCCTCCGCCGCCACCGGACGTGCCACCCTTGGAACTCACCAGTCAACACGGGCAGTTAACAGTTCGCCAGGCCATGGAAGTGCATCGCGCAAACCCCGTTTGCGCATCCTGTCATGCCAGAATGGATCCCATCGGGTTCTCCATGGAGAACTATGACGGCATCGGCGCGTGGCGAGACCGCGATGGCGACAGCAAAATAGATTCGTCAGGGAATCTCCCGGACGGTACCGAATTTATGGGAGTGGACGGGCTGCGGCAGTTGCTGTTGACCCGTTACCATGACCAGTTTGTTTCCACCCTCGCTGGAAAACTCCTTACCTATGCTTTAGGCCGCGGCCTCGAGTGGTACGATCAGCCCGGTTTGCGAGCGATCGTCCGGGATGCATCGCGTCAAAACCTCACAATTCCCGCGTTGATTCAAGCGATTGCTGCAAGTCCGCAATTTCAAACGAGGAGAAGCTCCGACTTATGATGATCCCGCGAAAAGCTCTTAATCGTCGAGCCATGCTCCGCGGCGTCGGCGCTGCAGTTGCGCTTCCTTTGTTGGATTCCATGGTTCCAACGAAGGTGTTCGGAGCGCCCGCGCGGCCACCGATTCGCCTGTCGTTTCTCTATGTACCGAACGGCATCATCCACAAGGACTGGCTTCCGAAGACCGAGGGAGAGGGCTATGAGATGGCGCGCACGCTCAAGCAAATGGAGCCATTCCGGGATGACTTCGTGCTTCTCAGCAACCTCAGCCACGTGCAAGCCAGATCGCTCGGCGATGGCGGTGGCGATCACGCGCGGGCGGGGGCTACATTTCTAACCGGGATCCATTGCAAGAAGACCGATGGGGCGGATATCCGCGCCGGCATTTCCATGGATCAGATTGCCGCGCAGGAAATGGGAAAGTATACCCAGTTTGGCTCACTCGAATTGGGAATTGACGAACCCTACTTCGCGGGCGGCTGCGACTCGGGCTACAGTTGCGCTTACACGAATACGCTTTCCTGGCGCACCCCAACCACGCCGAATCCCATGGAGATAAGCCCTCGAGCCGTATTTGAGCGTCTTTTCGGTGATGGGGCAACCAACGACCCCGCCGTCCGCAGCCGACAGATGCAAGAGGACCGGAGCATCCTAGACTTTGTCCTGGACTCCGTCAACCGGCTGGAAAAGAACATGGGCGCCCGCGACAAGCGTAAGCTCGACGAATACCTGGAGGCCATCCGCGATATCGAGCGCCGCATACAAAAGGCCGAGGCGCAGCACATGGACAGCATGCCGGTAATGGGGCGCCCTGCTGGAATTCCCGATGGTTTTGAAGACCACACCCACTTGATGAGCGATCTGATGGTCATCGCCTTTCAGACCGACCTCACCCGGATGGTCACCTTCATGATGCAGCGCGAAGGCTCCAACCGGGCGTTCCCGGAAATAGGTGTTCCGGAAGGATGCCATATCCCCACACACCACCAGGGCGACCCCGAGAAGATCGCAAAGGCTC
>Ga0070734_10004738_pt1 | contig 12666 bp, 9 predicted proteins | sample Coa_R1_8_FD_66444 | JGI IMG/M metagenome (GOLD analysis project Ga0070734, IMG submission 66444) | Surface soil microbial communities from Centralia Pennsylvania, which are recovering from an underground coalmine fire - Coalmine... | ecosystem: Environmental > Terrestrial > Soil > Unclassified ...
GTCCAGCCGAAGCGGGTCACGAAATACCCTACCATGATCGGCGAAAGTGCGCCTCCGATGTTGCCGAGCGTGTTCATGACCGAAGAGACGGAGCCGGAAAACTCGCCGCCCATGTCGATACACATGGCCCAGGAAACGGCCACGGTCAGCTCGAGCCCGCCGAGCGCCATGGTGAGATACACGAGCGCGACGGTGGCGCTCGAGGCCACAACGCCCATTCCCAATCCGACCGCGGCGATCAGGAATCCGCCGATCGAGACAGCCAGCCGGCCACGCCGCAGATTGTTCCACCGGACCGCCAGTTTGTCGGAGGCGATACCACCCATCACATTCGTCAGAGTGGCGGCGAACAACGGCACACTCGCGAGGCCCGATCTCAAAACGCTGAAGTGCCGCGCTTCGCGTAAATAGGTGGGGAACCAGGCGAGGAACAGCCACAGCACCCAGCCGTAGCAGAAGTAAACGATGCTGAGCTGCCAAAGATTCTTGCAGCGCAGGATGGAACCCCAGGGCACGCTGTTTTTCTTTTTCGACGGCGCGTCGGGCAGGATGGCCAGCTCGGCCGGATTGACGGAAGCATGCTCGTGCGGCGTATCGCGGTAATACCAATACCAGGCGATGGCCCACAGCACGCCGACCATGCCGAGGATCGCGAACACCCAGCGCCAGCCGAGCGAGCCGAGCGCGGCCACCATAATCATGGGCGCCAGCGCCGCGCCCAAACGGGAACCGGCGTGCTGGAAGCCTTGCCCGAAGGCGCGCTGGCTTACGGGCAGCCAGCGGACCATGGCGCGCGATCCGGCCGGAAACGCCGCCGCCTCGCCGGCGCCAAAAAGGAAGCGCGTTGCGGCGAGCGAAAGCGCGCTGAAGGTCAGGCCCATGCCGGCCGTGAAGACCGACCACCAGGTCATGGCCAGCGCCAGAATCAGGCGCGGACCGTAGCGATCGGCCAGCCAGCCCGCCGGAACCTGGAACGCAGCGTACGACCAGTTGAAGGCGGACAGGCTCCAGCCCATGGTCACCCTGTCGATATGGAAATCCTTCATGATGGACGGGGCAGCGGCGCCGATGGCTCCGCGCTCCATGTACATCATGAAGGCCATCAAAAAGCTGAGGCCGAGGACGCGATACCGAACAGTAGTCGCGCCCGCCGATTGTGACGAGCTCAACCGCTTCTTTTCGCTGATTTGAGGCGTTGCACTCAAGACGGGCTCTACACCGGCCAGCCGCGATCTTAGCACAGCCGCGCTTTAATCCGGCAAAGCGAAGCTATAGAGAGCGCCTGCCGCCGTGATGCCTACGTATTGCTTGCCGTCGATGGCGTAGCTCATCGGCGACGAGGAGATGCTGCCTCCTGCCATGAAGTGCCAGAGCAGCTTGCCGGTCTTGGCGTCGAGACAGAGGAAGTTCCCTTCTCCGGTGGCGGCAAACACCAGCCCGCCGCCGGTGGAAAGCACGCCCGGGGCGAGGCCGCCTTGCGTCACCTCATATTTCCACTGCGTCTTGCCCGTCTCCGGATCGAAGGCCTGAATGCCGTCCGAAGCCGGCGCTTGTCCTGCGGGAAGCTGCAGGGCGCCACGCACCGGACCGCGAGCGTTGAACTGCTTCCCCGCTTCATAAGGCTCGTCGCCGCTGGCATACACGGCCGGACCGTCGTGGTAGGTCAAGTACATCCAGCCGGTGAGCGTGCTGTAGGACGGCGCACCGAAATTGGTGCCGCCGCCCACGGCCGGAAATACCAGCGCTCCTTCGGAGCTGGACTGCCAATTCTCGGTGGTGATCGGACGCCCGTTTTCATCCCACCCTTTTACCCAGCTGGCGCGGACGAACGGATTGCCGGCCAGGAATTTCCCGTTGGTCCGGTCGAGCACGTAGAAGACTCCGTTGCGGTCGGCGTGCAGGATCAGTTTGCGCATGGTGCCGTGCCACATGCGGTCGACCACCACCATGTCTTCGGTAGAATCCCAATCGTGGGTGTCGTTAGGCGTGAACTGGTAATACCATTTGAGCTTGCCGGTGTCTGGATTTAGCGCCAGCAGGCAACTGGAGTAGAGGTTGTCGCCCTTGCGGACGTCGCCGTTAAAATCGGGACCGGCGTTGCCGACCGGCCAGAAGAGCGTATCGGACTGGGCGTCGTAGGTTCCGGTCAACCACGTTCCCGCGCCGCCGTGCTTCCAGCTGTCTCCCTCCCAGGTCTCATGGCCCGGCTCGCCGGGCTGCGGGATGGTATTGAAGTGCCAAAGCTTCTTGCCGGTGGCCTGATCGTAAGCTTCGATAAAACCCTGGATGCCGAACTCGCCGCCCGAGATGCCGGTGATGAGCATGTTGCGGATGGGTATCGGGGGCGAAGTAATGGTGTAGCCCAGCATCGTGTCGGCGACGTGCGTCTCCCACAGCTGGGTGCCCGTACGGGCATCGAGCGCGATCAAATAGGAATCCATCGTTCCGAGAAAGACGCGATTCCCCATCACCGCAACACCGCGGTTGGAGCGATTGATCTCGTTCGGGTTGGTGTCCTTTTGCTTGCGTTGATAGCGCCACAGTACGCGCCCCGTGCGGGCGTCGGCCGCGATGACTTCGAACTGCCCGGCTACGGGCCCGATGATATACGCCACACCGTCCACTACCAGCGGAACCCCCTCGGTATTGCCGTTTCCGGGCAGAGGGAGCACCCACTTGGCCTGGAGAGTCCTGGCGTTCGAGGTGTTGATCTGGCTCAGCGACGAGTAATGCTTGCCGCCCAGGTCGCCCCAATAGGTCATAAAGTTTTGGGGCTCTTTCTCGGAGTTGCGAAGACGCTCCCAGGTGAGAACGCCGGCGCCGGTGGCGAGTTTGGACGGGTCGGAGCCATCCAACGTCTTCAGGTATGCCACTACGTTCTGGATTTCGGCGCCGGTGAGACGCTGGGAAAAATCGGCCGGCATCAGGGACGCATTCTCGATGCGGAAATCCGCAAGCGTCGCCTTGTCGAACGTCCGATAAACACCGTTCGTATCGACCATCGAAACGAAGATGGAGTCGACATTCTTGCGCGTCCCGCGGTATTCCTTGCCGTCCTTGGTTTTCACCGTGATGGTGGCGGGGGGTAGCGGTCCGCCGCGTCCGCGTCCTCGGCCCCCGCCGCCGGGAAGTTGATTGGGATTCATGATCTTCGCGGTGAGCTGCTGCGCCGGAGTCCTTCCGGCAGCGCTCAAGTCGGGGCCGGCGCTCTTGCCGACGCCGTTCACCTGGTGGCAGTTCAAGCAGCCGCCTTTGCCCTCAAAAATCGCCTTGCCAGCGGCGGGATCTCCGGCCACTTTTTCGCCGGCCGCAGGCCGAGTGGGGGCAGTCACGCCCGCGAGGCTGCGCACAAAGGCAATGATCTGCCAGATTTGATCGGTCGAAAGCTGGGCGAAGGGAGGCATCTCGGTGCCGCGGACGCCGTTTCGGATAGAGAGCAGGATTTCGCCGTCGGCGTTGCCATGCTGCAGCCGGCCGCTCACCAGCGAGGGTCCGCGATCGCCCTGGGCAGATGCTCCGTGGCAGACCGCGCAGTCCTGGTTATACAGTCTCTGACCGGCGGCGATCGCCTGCTGGTTGCCGAGCATCGGATCGACTTGTTCTTCCGGCCGTTCGCTTTGCGCCAGGGCGAGCCAACACGCACCGGCGACGAAGATCGAAACGAGGATTTTCTGAGCGCGAAAACGATTGGGAGGCATGTGTTATCTAGGATAGACTATCCGATTCCCGGCGTAAGTTACCGCGAAAGCCGCAAAATCCTGAGTGCGCGGCCGGCGTTTATGGACGCTTAGAGGCGCATCGTAAACTCGTGCAAAGCCTGCGGTTCAACGGCGCCGCATGATAAAGTTTTTAAGGAGAAACAACGATGCTCCTTCTGAATCTGGTTCGATTTGCCGCCAGCGCGAGCCTTGTGGCCTGCGCCTTTCCTCTCGCCGCCCAGGCGCCCCCTCCGGCCCCCCTGGCGGTCCATCAACTGAAGCCGAATGTCTACTGGGTGGAAGGGGGCGGCGGGAATAGCGGGGTCATCGTCGGCGACAAGGGCGTCATCGTGGTGGATGCCAAGACCACGCCGGCCTCAGGCAAGGAACTACTGGACGACATCGCCAAAATCACCAAGAAGCCGGTCAACGCTGTGATCCTCACGCACAGCGACGGCGACCACGTGAATGGCCTGGCGTCCTTCCCGGCGGGAATTCGGATCATCGCGCATGAGGGCAACAAGAAAGAGCAGCAGGCGGCGCTCGCTGCCGGGGGACGCGGCGCTCCTCCGGCCGATCACCTGCCAACCGAGGCGCTTGCCAAGAACAAGACCAGTCTCAAGATCGATGGCGTGAGGCTGGAACTGTATCACTGGGCGCCGGCCCACACTAACGGGGATCTGGTGGTTTATCTGCCGAGTGAAAAGATCGTTTTCACGGGCGACATCATCGCCATGAATACATCCGATCCTTTGATTCATCTGGAAAAAAACGGGTCCTCGGAGGGCTGGATTACTACCGCGAAGGGTATCGTCGCCTTGAAGGCCGATCAATTTGTGGTCGGGCACGGCGACATTCAGACCAAGGCCGCGGTGGAGAAACGGCTTGCGGACACCGAAGCTAAACGCGCCAAAATTAAGGACCTGGTGGCGCAGGGCAAGTCTTTGGACGAGATCAAGGCCGCGGTAGATCCTCCCCCGGCGACAGGGCGCGGCGGTGGGCGTGGCCCGGGTTTCCCGAGCTTTACCGAAGTGGTTTACCGGGAACTGACCAAGAAGCCATCGTAACCGGACGGCCTGGAATTGCGCCAACTATTAGGAAAGCGACCATGAAACGAACTTGTCTGCCCCTTCTCCTCGGCATGCTGAGCATGCTTCCCGCTGTCCAGGCTCAAGAGCTTCCGCCCGGTGAGGGCAAGGAAGCCCTGCAGAAGGTCTGTACGGGCTGCCATGGCCTGGAAAGCGTTATCGACAGCCGCCGCACCCATGACGACTGGGAGAATGTCGTCAACAACATGGCTTCGAACGGCGCCAGCGGCACCGACGCCGAGTTCGAGCAGATCATCGGCTACTTGACTAAGAACTACGGCCCCACCAAGGTCAATATCAACAAGGCTGCGGCCGGCGACCTGGTCACCAAGCTGCGGTTGACCAAGGCTGAGGCCGATGCGCTGGTCCAATACCGGTCGAAGAACGGCGACTTCAAGGCTTTCGACGATGTGAAAAAAGTCGCGGGCGTCGATGCCAAGAAGCTCGACGCTGCCAAAGAGCGCCTGGAATATTAACCCGGAATATTAACGACGTTCGGCGCACGGGTGCGGCGGTGGGTTGAACACGTCGCCCGTGCACTTTTTCGCGAGCCGCGAAACCCCGTCCAGGGCTGAGTTTGAAGATCCGGGACGCTTCGCCTATCCAACAGGTTGAGATATAATGCGAGGCGGTCCAATCCGAATCTCTATGAAACTCAGACTCTTTGCAGCACTCGCCGCGTCCCTGGCTGTGGCGCAATCGCCACGCGGATCCGAGAAAGTTACCTTCGAAGGCCAACCTGCGCTGCTCGTGTCCAATGACAAGCTGCAGCTCACCGTTTTCCCGCACGGCACCGGTCTGGGGAATCTGGTTCTCAGCGACGACCCGCAGAAGCTGAACCCGCTGTGGAACCCGATCCGGCTGGCGCGCGAGGCCGGTCGCGACGCGCCATTCAACGGGACCTTCGGTCATTTCCCTTGCGTGGACGGATTCGGGCAGCCGTCGCCCGAGGATCGCGCCGCCGGTATTCCCCAGCATGGCGAGGCCCACGTCACGGACTTCAACGTCGTCGAAGATTCGCCCGGCACGGTGACGCTGAGCGCGCGGCTGCCCATTGTCCAGGAAGTATTCACGCGCACGTTCCACATCGTGCCCGGCGAAAATGTGATCTACGTCGATAGCCAGCTTGAAAATCTTCTCGGTTTCGATCGGCCGGTGAACTGGGGCGAGCACGCCACCGTGGATGCGCCGTTTCTTGAGCCTGGCAAGGTAAGGATCACTTTGTCCGGGACGCGCTCGCAGAATCGCGATTACACGCAAGGCCAGGGCGGACGCGGCGGCAACGCAGCGCCCGGGGGTCGCGCTGGCAATGCGGGCCCCGCGGGCGGGCGAGGCAATGCTCCGGCTACGCAGCGGCGCCTGGTACCGGGCGCCGATTTCACCTGGCCGATGGCTCCCGGACTCGACGGCAAGCCCGTCGACATGAGTATCCTGCCCGAGGATCCGCACTACATCGATCATGCCGCCACGCTCTTCGATCCCTCCAAGCGGCTGGCGTGGCTCGCCGTCTTCAACACCGAGAAGCATCTCGTCTATGGCTACGTCATTCGGCGTGAGGATTACCCCTGGGTGCAGCATTGGGGGAACTATCCGTCGGTCGCCGGGCTGGTGCGTGGCTTGGAGTTCGCGACGCAGCCTTACGATGTACCCAAACGCGAAACGGTGACGATGGGCTCTATGTTCGGCACGCCCACGTATCGCTGGCTGCCGGCGAAGTCGAAGATCGACTCGCACTTCCTGTTGTTCTATTCGCGCACTCCCGCGGGATTGAATTCGGTGGATGACGTACGGCTGGACGGCGGCAAGCTGACCATTGAGGATCAGACCACCAAAAAGCAGCTGGTATTGGCGGCGTCGCGCGGCCTTTAGGCGCCAGGGCGCGTCGTCTGGCTGCGGGCGCTGCTCGCGGTTGCGCGAGAGCGTTCAACCGTGTTCGACTTGGTAATTGAGCAACGGCATCATTGTCTGGCTAACCGGTCTGAGCGCGTCGGGTAAGAGCACCATCGCGACGGCGGTTGCCGCGGAACTCCGATCGAGGCAGATCCCGACCGTCGTCCTGGACGGTGACGTATTGCGCAAAACGGTCTCGCCCGAACTCGGCTTTTCCCACGCCGACCGCGACGAGAATGTGCGCCGGGTAGGCGGCATCGCGCAGGTTCTGGCGGAACAGGGCCTGGTAGTGCTGGTGGCCTTAATCTCCCCTTATCGCGGCGCGCGCGACCGTGTCCGGGCTCAGGCGGCGCACTTCATCGAGGTTTTTATCAATGCGCCGTTAAACGTGTGCGAGGCGCGAGATCCCAAGGGCTACTACCATCTTGCTCGCAGCGGCCAAGTGCGCTCCTTCACCGGAGTCTCCGATGACTATGAAGCGCCTCTTTCGGCCGAAGTGGAGTGCCACACGGATCTTGAAGACATCGAGACGAGCGTGCGTCGGGTGCTTCAGGCCATCGAGCGCAAACTCGAGGCGGCGGGGGCGCAATTCGGTTGACGGCCGCCCTGCCCGGCCCGCATCCTAAGTGAGCGATGCCATGTCGATCACGAAGCGATAGCGCACGTCGCTTTTGAGCACGCGCTCGTAGGCTTCATTCACCTGTTGGATGGCGATGGTTTCGACATCGCAGGTGACGCCCTTTTGTCCGCAAAAATCGAGCATGTCCTGGGTCTCGCGGAGGCCACCGATCGCCGAGCCGGCCAGGCAGCGCCGCCCCATGATCAAAGGAAACGGCTGCACTGGAACGGGATTCTCGGGGACGCCGACCAGAACCATGGCGCCGTCGACTTTGAGCAGGCCCAGGTAGGCGTTCCAATCGATTTCGGCCGATACCGTGTTGATGATCAGGTCGAACTGGCGATCGAGCTTGTCAAAAGTGCCGGGCTCCGACATGGCAAAGAAATGATCCGCGCCCAGGCGCAGCGCATCTTCCTTCTTTTTCGGCGAGTGGCTCAGCACCGTTACGTCGGCGTCGAGCGCGTGGGCAAACTTCACTCCCATGTGGCCCAGACCGCCCAGCCCGACAATCGCGACTCGTTTGCCGAGTCCGGCGTTCCAGTGTACGAGCGGCGAGTACAGCGTGATGCCGGCACAGAGCAACGGCGCCGCGGCAGCCGGCGACAGATTCGCAGGCATGCGCAGGACGTAATTCTCATCCACCACGATCTGGTTTGAATATCCTCCGTAAGTCGGGTTGCCGTCGTGATCTTTGTCGTTATAAGTCAATACCAGGCCCCGGCCGCAATATTGTTCCAGCCCATCGGCACATTGGTCGCAGTCGCGGCAGGAATCGACGAAGCAGCCGACGCCGACGCGGTCGCCGGCCTTGAATTTCGTAACGCTCTTCCCCGCGGCTTTCACCGTTCCGTAGATCTCATGCCCAGGCACCATAGGGAAGGTCGAGCCGCCCCACTCGTCGCGAACCTGGTGAATATCGGAATGGCAAACGCCGCAGAACTGGATATCGATCAGGACGTCGAATTCCCGCAGATCGCGGCGTTCGAAGGAAAAAGGAGCAAGCGCGGCCTTCACGCTCGCTGCAGCATAGGCTTTAGCTCTCATCGAAAACCATGATCGCAAACAAACCGTGCGGCAGAAAACTCGCGGATGAATTTTCTTCTGCTACGCTAGATCGAAGAGTGCGGTTTTTCTTCTTTGCGTTCCTCGTGGCGAGCGCCGGCGCGTTCGCGCAAGACCTGAGCAATCTGCAGATCGATACCATCGCCGACAAGTTCTCTTTCGCGGACGGGCCGGTCTGGTCGCGTGACGGGTATCTGGTGATCAACGACACCCCCACAAACCGGATCCTGCAATTCAAGCCCCCGCATGCCCCGGCCCTGATACGCGGTGACGCCAACGGCCCGATGGGCAACACCTACGACGCCGAGGGCCGTCTCTACACGTGCGAATCGCACACCCGGCGCGTGGTGAGAACCGACAAGCGGGGCAAGGTCGAAGTCCTGGCGGAGAAATATCAGGGCAAGCGGCTGAACGCACCCAACGACATCGTGGTTCGCAAGGACGGCCAGATCTATTTCACCGATCCGGCCTTCGGCAACCAGCAGGACACGCGCGAGCTCGATTTTTATGGCGTTTACCACATCGGCCGCAAAGGAGAGCTGGAGGTGGTCGCCCAGCCCAAGGGACGGCCCAACGGCATCGCCCTCTCGCCGAACGGCCGAATCCTTTACGTCTCCAATTCCGACGAGCACAACATCCGGGCCTACGACCTGGATCACAACGGCGCGGCCACCAACGAACGCGTGCTCGTTTCCCGAATCGAAGGCGTGCCCGACGGCCTGCGCGTCGACGAGAAAGGGAATCTCTACCTCGCCGCGGCCAAAGTGGAGATCTATACGCCGGAAGGCAAGCCGTTCGGCTCGATTGTCATCGGCCACGCGGCATCCAACCTGGCCTTTGGTGATGAGGATTTCGAGTCGCTCTACGTTACGGCCCGAAACTTCGTCTACCGCATACGCCTGGATATCAAGGGCAGTGTCCAATACTGACGGCGACCGGACGGCATCGGCTGCGGACGACCGGCGCTATCCGGCGCGCCCCTACCTCGGGATCGGCGCGCTCATTTTCGAAGGGAAGAATATCCTCTTGGTAGAACGCGGCAAGGACCCCTTGCGCGGCTACTGGTCGCTGCCCGGCGGCATCCTGGAGACGGGTGAAAAGCTGGAGGAAGGAATCCGCCGCGAGGTTCTCGAAGAAACGGGGCTCGAGATCGAGCCGGTCTCGTTCTTCGAGATCTTTGAGCGCATTATTCCGGACGCCGAAGGCAGGCCCGAATATCACTACGTCCTTATCGACTATCTGTGCCGAGTGACGGGCGGCGCGCTGGCCCCGGCGAGCGATGCGCGGCGAGCAGCCTGGGTGCCGCAGCAGAACCTGCGGGATTACCTGCTCACGGAAGGGACGCTGGCCGTGATCGAGAGAGCCTTTGCAAAACTTCAGCGCTGATCTGCTGGAATACGATGCCTTGCGCGAGCTGCTGGGCCGGTTCGTGCAATGCGGCCTGGGCCGCCAGGAGCTGGCCCGCGTCGAGCCCCTCAGCGACCGTGCGGCACTCGACGAAGCGCTCGCGGATGTAGCGGAGGCGATCGAGTATCGCAAAGCGGCGCGACAGCCGCAGTCGGCCGGGCGCGGCGCGGCCATGACCATCCGGTTCCACTCCATACCGGACGTCGCCGCTGCGTTGCCGCTGCTTCGTATCGAAGGCGCGTCGCTTGAGGCCCTGCATATGCTCGATCTCTCGCGCCTGCTCGAGCAGGCCGGCGAGATTCGCGGGATCCTGAACGTGGCCGCATCGCGCTTCCCGCGGCTCGGCACGCGCGCGCAGAAAATCGTGGACGTGCGCGAGCTGCTCGGCGAGTTGCGCGGCAAGATTCTCCCGGACGCTTCGGTGGCCGATTCGGCCAGCGTAGCGCTGCAGCGCCTGCGACGCGACATCGAGCGGCAGCAGCGACAGATTCAAGTTTCGCTGGAACGGTTTCTGCGCGCGCATCACGACGACGGCACGCTCCAGGAAGACTTCATTACGCTGCGCAACGACCGTTTTGTCGTGCCGGTGGTTGCCGGCCAGCAGCGCAAAGTCTACGGCGTGATCCACGGCGCGTCGTCGAGCGGCCACACGCTCTTCGTCGAACCGCTCGAGACCATCGATCTCAACAATGAGCTGGTCCGCCTGCGCGAAGAGGAACAGCGCGAAGTACAACGCATCCTGCGCGAGCTAACAGAGCTGCTGCGCGCGCACGCACCCGCGATCCAGGCGACCGTCGAAGCCCTGGGGCATCTCGATCTTCTGTTCGCGAAAGCCGGCTTCGCCGAGGATTTCGATTGCACCGTTCCGCGTTTCAGCCCGGATTCTGCGCGCCGCCTGATCCTGCGCGAGGCCCGCCATCCGCTCCTGGCCGACGTGCTGAGACAGCAACGCAAGCCTATTGTTCCGATTTCGCTGGCGCTCGACGAGGATCGGCGGACGCTGCTGATCAGCGGCCCGAACACCGGCGGCAAGACCGTATCGATGAAGACCGTGGGGCTGCTCGCGCTGATGGCGCAATCCGGCCTGCCGGTTCCGGCGGTGGAAGCAGAATTCCCGCTCTTCGAGCAGGTCCTGGCCGACATTGGGGATCAGCAGTCGATTGCCGAGAGCCTGAGCAGCTTTTCCTCGCATATCGCTCATGTGCGCGACATGCTCGACGCGGTGACAACCGATTCACTCGTGTTGCTGGACGAGCTCGGCCGCGCCACGGATCCGGAAGAAGGCGGCCCGCTGGGCGTCGCGATCCTGGAGGCTTTTCGGGCGCGCCGCGCGTTCACACTGGCATCTACGCACCTGCTGGCGCTCAAGATCTACGGATCGGCCACCGGCGGCGTCGTGAACGCATCCATGGGCTTCGATGAAGAGACGCTCGAGCCCACCTATCTGCTGCGTTTGGGGGCTCCGGGCAAATCGGCGGGCCTGGAGATCGCCGGACGCCTGGGTTTGGCGCCCGACCTGATCGAGAACGCACGCCAGCGGATGTCCGGCCAGGAGCGCGAAATCGCCCGTTTCCTCGCCGAACTGCACGACCGGCTGGATCGTGCCGCGGAAGCTGAGCGCGAGCTCGGCCGGCAGAAGGCTGCGCTGGCCGAGCAGGAGCGGTCGCTGTCGAAAGAGTTCGAACGCCGCGAAGCCTCCAAGATGCGCGAACTGGAGGCGCGGCTCGAAGCCGCCCTGAAAGCCTTCGAGCGCGAAGGCCGCCAGACGATCGACAAGATTCGCGAGTCAGGCGAGCGCCGCAAAGCCGTCGAGCAGGCGGAACGGCGTATTTCGAAGACGAAGCGGGAATTTGAGGAGCTAGCGCGGGCTGACGTGTTCGATCAAACGCCGGCGGCCACGCCGCAGCTCGCTATCGAAGAAGGATCGCGAGTGCGGCTGAAGAACGTGCGAGAGCCGGCCCGGGTCCGCCGCATTCTCGGAAACGGCCTTTTTGAAGTGGAGGCCGGCGCGCTGAAGATGCGAATCGCCCGCGAGGACATTACCGAGGTGCTGCCGCCCTCGGGGGTCCAGCGCGCCCAGCCGAGCGTTTCCTATGAGGGACCACGATGGGACGTTTCGTATCGAGAGATCAATGTCATCGGGCAGCGCGCCGAGGAGGCCCGCCAGCGGGTGGACAAGTTTCTGGACACCGCCAGCCTGGCTTCCGTCGATCGCGTTCGAATCGTCCATGGCCACGGTATGGGCATCCTGAAGAAGGTTATCGCTGAGCTGTTGTCCGCGCACCCGCACGTCGAAAAATTCTATCCGGCCGCTCCGGCCGAGGGCGGCACGGGCGCGACCGTCGTTGAGTTGAAGTGATGGCCGCAGTCCGCCGATACAATAGAATCAGTGGATCGATTTTGCCAGAATTGCGGTGTTGCGTTGGCGCCGGGCGCTCTGGGCTGCCCATCCTGCGGACGGCTGGCGCACGCCTCGGAGTTTGAAGCCCTCGCCAACCACGCGCGGCTCGCCGGACAAGCGGGCGATTGGAATGGCGCGCGGAATGCCTGGGCGAAGGCGCTCGACCTGCTGCCGCCGGATTCGGCCGAGTACCGGACTACCAAACAGCGCATCGACAACATCGACGCGCAGCTCAAAGACAAGAGCGCCTGGGGCAAGCAAGCCGCCAAGCTTGGGCCGGTTGGCGTGCTGTTGTGGAAATTCAAGACGGCCGCGCTGCTGGTGCTGACCAAAGGCAAGCTGGTGCTGCTCGGCCTCACCAAAGCGAGCACGTTTCTCAGCATGGTGGCATTCTTCGGCGTCTATTGGGCGATGTGGGGCTGGAAATTCGCGCTCGGGTTCGTGATTTCGATCTACATCCATGAGATGGGACACGTGGTAGCTCTCCGCAAATACGGCATT
>Ga0070734_10004739_pt1 | contig 12664 bp, 9 predicted proteins | sample Coa_R1_8_FD_66444 | JGI IMG/M metagenome (GOLD analysis project Ga0070734, IMG submission 66444) | Surface soil microbial communities from Centralia Pennsylvania, which are recovering from an underground coalmine fire - Coalmine... | ecosystem: Environmental > Terrestrial > Soil > Unclassified ...
AGCCCGTCTGGCGCCGCACCCGATCTCGTACGCCGCGTTTTCCAAGTACGTGCGCCAGCCGTTGAATCAGATGCCGCCCTACACGGCGAAAGTTTTGCCGGATCGCGAACTGGCGGATATCTACGCCTTTCTCGCGTCGATTCCCCAGTCCCGAGCAGCCAAGGACATCCCGCTGCTGAACCGTTAAGAGGATCATGACCGAAAAAGTCTTGGCCGCCACCACCACCGGCCGCAGAACGACGGAACTGCGCGAATATCCCGCGCCCGAGATCCCGCCCGACGCCGGCCTCCTCAGAATCGAGGCCGCCGGGGTGTGCGGCACCGACTGGCAGACCTACAATCAGGACAAGCCCGCGCGCATCATGGGGCATGAAAATGTCGGGCGCATCTACAAAATCGGGCCGATCGCGGCGGCGCGCTGGGGGTTGAAGGAGGGCGATCGCGTCGCGCTCGAAGAATATCTGCCCTGCGGCCATTGTGGTTTCTGCCGCTCCGGCGAGTTCCGGCTGTGCGAAGCCACCGAGGCACGGCGTCCGGGCGCGATGCGCTATGGAACTACGCCCATCACGCAGCCTCCCGCGCTGTGGGGCGGCTTCAGCCAGTATCAATATCTGCATCCGAACTCTGTGTTCCATCGTGTGCCGGACAACGTGCCGGCCGAGCTACTCGCGATGTGCCTCCCGGTGGGCAACGGGATCCAGTGGATGTGCTTCGACGGCGGCGCAGGGCCGGGGAAATCGGTGCTCATTCAAGGTCCCGGCCAGCAGGGGCTAGCCTGCGCGGCGGCGGCCAAAACCGCGGGCGCCGACCTGGTGATCGTAAGCGGCCTGGATCGCGATCAACACCGTCTCGAAATCGCGAGGAAAATGGGCGCGGATCACGTCATTTTTGCAGAGCGAGAGGATGTAGTCGGGCGAACCTTGGAGTTAACGGCTGGCCGCGGCGTCGATATTTCGCTCGATGCCGCCGGCGGCCCGAATACGCTGGTGCTTGCCATTCGCGCCGCGAAGAAAAACGGAAAGGTTTTGTTCGCTGCCGCGCCCGCAACGATGGCGCCCGAATTCAATGTGAACGACTTGCTTGCCAAGCGCCTTACGCTGCGGCCGTGTCGTGGCCACAGCTTCGAATCCGTCGAACTCGCGATTCAGAACATCGTTTCCCGGAAATTTCCATACCAACTCATGGCTACACACCGGTTTGGTCTCGCGGATGTCGACCTCGCCATCCGATCGCTCGGCGGCGAGGGAGCTCCGGGCGCGATTCATGTTACCGTGATCCCGTGGGAAGCGGCGTAAATCCGTCCGACATTGTCGCGGTCGAGGATTTTTCGAAAAGCACGCTGAGCGAGCTGGTCGCTCACTTAGAAAAATCCACCCAGTTCGAGCACCTGGTGTATCGCGAGGCGGAGCTCGACGCCGTCTGGTCCATCACCGGGTTTTATCTGGGATCCGAGCGGAATGCTGCTGGGCGGGAGCGTTTAGAGAGGGTACATGAGGCCGCGCATGAAGCTCACGATTTGGTGGGCGCGCGCAAGCCTCAGGATGCAGCGTCGGTTCTCCGCCGGCTTCTTCAAACTCTATAGATCTAGCGAACTGGGCAAGAAAATCTCATCGAGCCCTAATTTCCGGGGCGTCAAGCCCTGCTCGTTGGAGTATCCCGCCAGCGCGCTTAATACCGCATGATTCGACAGTACGCCGTAGGAGTAGGGATCGGTCGCGATGGCGCTGCGTGCAGAAACGGGCAGCACGCCGGTTTCGATATGCGTCTCGATCAGGTCGTTCCCACGCGACCGCCACAGATTCTTCGCCTCGACGAACGCGTGATAGAGATTGATCGCGACCCAGGGGTGGCGGTCGAGCAGCGCTTGCTGGATGGCGACGCAGTGATTCACCGGGTACAGTCCCGTTTTAGAGAAATACCGGGCACCTTCGCGCGCTGTATCGGGAAACAACGGCCGCACCTGGGGGTGTTTCGTGAGATCGATCGTGCTGCGGTCCACCAGGTTCGGCTCGCGAAAATAGAGCAGGGTTGCGTCCAGTTCCCCCGACGCCATCAGCGTTCCGATATTCTCGTGCGCGGGGATGCGATTCACGCGCACGCCCTCGGGTGGAGTAAAGCCGGTCGCGCTTCCATGGCTCATAGCATCGGTCCGCTCCATGAACCATTCGATTTCGCGCGGCTCCACGCCGAATTCATCGAGCAGCGCGCCGCGCGACCATACCGCCGCGGTCTGCTGATATTCGGGCACGCCCACTCGCTTCCCGCGCAGATCGCCGGGCCGCTCGATGCCGCGGTCGGCGCGCACCAAAATCCAGGTATGGAAGAACCGGCGCGTGGAAAACACGGGCAGGCCGGCGAAGCGATGATCGCCGCGTGAGCGCGCGATCATCAGTGACGACAAGGACATCTCGCCGGCGTCGAATTCAGCGTGATGAAGCTGGCGCCAGAAAATCTCAGAGGGATGTGCCACCGTGACTGACAGGTCAATCCCCTGAGCACGCACCTCCCCGTTGATGATGGGCTCGGTTCGGGGATTGCGGGAAAGGATGAGGCTGACTCGTAGATTGGATGCCGGCAACCGGATCTCCTAAACTTCCGCGGCGGTCAAATCCCGCGCGCCCTCATCGAAAGGAACGTCGCGTGGCGCGACCATCGATGCCGAGCGGACCCAGTAGATGTCGCCGTGCGTCGCCGCGAACGGCTCCGTGCCTTCCTGGAGCGCTCCGATTTCTTGAAGCAATAGACGGCGCGTAGCGATGATCGCAGTGTCGCTGGTTCCCAACCGTTCGCGCGTGCGATCGACGTTCGTCCCCATGCTCTCCTGGAGCGCCATGTCCTGCGCGGCGAAGCCATGGATGCCGGTCATCGAAGTGGTCCGCTGCGCCTCGCGGTCCAGCAGATAGTTATTGCTCTTGTTGCGGAGCGGGCGGAACGTCTCCGGGTCCACCTTGGCGTGGACGAAGGTTTCGTCGCGGATCGCGATCCGATCCTCTTCCGGCAGGGGCGCGTCCGGATTCCAGGAAATCGTCCAGACCCAGCAGCTTTCGTCGTCGCGCGGAACCCAGCAATGCCCGTGGATCGCGCTTCCCTTTTGGTACGGAATCATGGTGTGACTCGGGAGCAAGAACTGCGTGAGCCGCCAATAGTAGGCCCCTTCCTCGGCGTTGCGCCGCGCAGCGATCACCAGGCCATAGTCCGTCTTCTTCACGGTGAATTTGGGCGATTTGTCGAGGATGTGATACTTCGCGCGCAGATTGGAGCTGTTCTTCACTTTCGCGACGTAGGAATCCGTCCCGCGGAACGCGTCCACGCTGGCGTGCAGAAAATTCGAATGACTGGAATCGATACCGCCTTCGATGGCCTGCAGGTAATTGGTCTCCTGCCAGCGGCGCGACACATACCGATGGCTCTCCGGGACGCGAGCCCATTCGAGCTTCGGCAGTTCCGGCATTAACTCCGGCGGCCCCATATATGCCCACACCGCGCCGCCGTATTCCTTTGTTGGATACGCGGTAATTCGGACCTTGTTCTGGAACCCATATTCCGGCGGCTCGTTCGGCATATCGACGCAGTCCCCGCTTACGTCGAACTTCCAGCCGTGATAGACGCACCGCAAGCCGCACTCTTCGTTGCGGCCAAAATACAGGCTTGCGAGGCGATGCGGGCAGGTCTCGCTCACCAATCCAACGCGGCCCTGCGTGTCTCGAAATGCCAGCAGGTCCTCGCCCAGGACTTTGACGCGCAGCGGCGAGCCATCCGGCTCGCGGACGTCGCTGGATGAAACAACCGGTAGCCAGTAACGTCGGAAGTACTCGCCGCACGACGTTCCGCGACCCGTCCTGGTGAGCAGCAGGTTTTCCCCGCGAGAAAGCATGCGACCTCCGTATTTGATGATAATCCGCGGAGCAATGCTGACGCCGGTGGCTTGACTCCTCAGGCCGCCTCCGATTTAATCGTCTGGTGACCAAAAATGTCCTGACGGCCTTGATCGCCACCAGCCTAAGCGTCTTTGCGCAGAGCAATCCTGCTTACATTTCCTTCTCGCCAGGGGCTACCAAGGGGGCACTCTACGTTCCCGACTCAGGCCCGGCGCCGCACGTCGCGGTCCTGCTCATCCATCGCACGGCAAATTTTATGAATCACATCGCGACAACGGAGCTAGCCGCGCGCGGATTCATGGTGCTGGGGATGAATCCGCGATCGGACAATAACGAGTCGGCCGTGCACTTCGAGGAAAATGCGCTCGACATAAAATCGGGGATCGACTTTCTGCGGAAGAAGCCGGGCATTACGAAGGTACTCCTGCTCGGTCACAGCGGCGGCGGCCCGGCCACGAGCTTTTATCAGGCAGTGGCGGAGAAGGGTGTCGCGTACTGCCAAGGGCCGAACAAACTGGTTCAATGCCGCAACAATCTGGCGAATCTTCCGCGCGCCGATGGGATTATCTTTGTCGACGCCCACCCGGGCATCTCGGTGAACGGCCTGCGGAGCTTGAACCCTGCGTTGATGGATGAATCGGATCCCAAAAAGATCGATCCGGATCTGGATCCGTTCAATCCAAAGAACGGCTACAACCCCAAGGGTCCGTCAAATTACTCGGCCGAGTTCAAAGCCCGTTACTTCAAGGCGCAGGCGGACCGCATGAACCGGCTGATCGACACGGCGCAGAAACGCCAAAAGGAAGTAGGGGACGACGATGACATTTTCTTGATCCGGCGTTTCGAGGGGGCCCGGCTCATGCAGCTGGATCCGAGCATCCATCACACCACCGCGAAGCCGGAGAAGCTGCTCAAGAATGACGGCACCATCGTGACCCAGATCGTCGAGAGCGTGCGCCCGGCCGACCATCTCAACAACAGAGAAAATGAGTCCTTCGAGCGGGGCTCGCGCATCTTCACGCTGAAGTCGTTCCTCAGTGCGAACGCTGTGCGCGCGACGAATTCAATCGACGGCATCGACTGGTGTTCCAGTAATAATTCCACGCCCTGCGCAGTGCAGAACATCACCGTGCCGGTCTTGTTCTCCGCGATGGGAGGCCACTATTTTGTCCGCGACAACGAGATCCATTACGAGCTCTCAGCCAGCAAGGACAAGGACTTCATCGTGATCGACGGCGCAACGCACGGCATCCGGCCCTGTACCGCGTGCGAGAAGACGCCCGGCGAGTATTCGAACACGGTGAAGAACTTCTTTGATTACGTGGCGAAGTGGATCAACACGCGGTACTGAGCCGGCGGCGCGGAGGGTTCAGAAAACTTCGGGAAAGTGGAACGTCAACACGGCATTCAGCCGCTTGTCAGAAACCATCATGTTCTGGTTCTTGACGTCGAGAGCGATGCCGCGCGGCATTTTCAGGACGCCGTGAGGCCCGCCGATGGTCCACTTGGGCGGCACGTCGCCGTTGTCGTGAATGCTCCAGACGCCGAGGAATGCTTCGTCGGATGAGAGCTCGGCGTAAGGACCCGGCCCGCGCACGGTGACGAAAATCTCGCCCTTTTGCGGATAGACGGCGAACGGTCCGCCGAACGCGTACAGATGGCTGGCCGGGCCGCCGATCACGGCCTTCGGTTTGGTGTCGCCCGAGTCCGTACGATTGAAAATGAGGAGCCTGGTCTGCCCGCGCCCTGCGGACCCGCCGACGATCAGCAGATTATTGACCGGATCCACCACCAGCGGTGCGTCCCCGTCGAGCATCGTGTTCGGGCCCTTGAGTACCCGAATGGGCGCGACGTCGCCCTGGCCGCCCCGCGGAAAGACCAGCACCGCGCCGTCGCGCGTGGGAACGAAAATTTCGTTGTGAACCGGATCGACGTCCAGGTGTTCCGGCGCGTCGAGCATGCTGTGCGGCCCTTGGATGATACGGACCGGATGCACTTCGCCGTTCGCATCGCCACGATAGGTTAAGATGGCTTGACCGAATTGCTGCGGAACGGTGAACTCATCGTGGATGGGATCATACGTGATCCCGTGCATGGTCCTGCCAAGCATGCTGCCCTGGCCTTCAATTTTTCGAACCGGCTTTGCTCCATTTTCCGCCAGCCTGGCGAAAATCGCGATTTGCGGGTGGGCCACTCAATTCGGCACCAGGATCTGTTCGCGCTTGGTGTCGTAGGCGATGGGATGAGGATTGCCGAGTCCGGGAACCGGCTGATCGGGCGGAGCGCTGCGCAAGAAACGAATCGGTGCCACGTCGCCGTTGGCTAGAGGATCGTAGACAGCCGAGGTGTGATTCCCAAAATTGGCGACCCACAGTTCGTGATTCGGCTTGTCGAGATACACACCGGTGGGATTGCTGACCATGCTGTGCGGCCCTTTGATGACACGCAGCGGAGCTACGTCGCCCGACGCCGACTCGTCGAAAACCAGGATCGAATTACCGCCGTCGTTCGCTACGAATAATTCATTGCGATCCGGATCCACGGTCATTCCGGTCGGCCAATTCATTAGCGTCTTCGCTCCCTGGATCACCTGAAGCGGCTTGGCGTTGCCTCTCGCATCCTTGGCATAAACGGTGATCGAGGGAGGAAGAATCTTCCCGGAGCCCGGCACGGCATCGTCGCGATCCAGATATCCGGGAATGCTCCCCTTTTTGCGACGGCCGCCTTCTTTCGGACGCACCTGATGCGTGGATCCATGATTGGCGACGTACAGCAGACCCTTCTTAGGATCAATGGCCATGCCGTGCGGATCGGCGAGCGCGGTGTCGTCGCCCTGAACCACGCGCACGGGTGTGTCAGAGCCCTTGGCGTTCTTCTTGTAAACGACGATTGCGTTGTCGTGCTGGACGGTCAGGAACATCTCTTGCGCTGCTTCGTCGACTGCTATGCCGAAGGTGCCGTGCGGCGTGGACAATTCCCGGTCCGGCTTCACGTCCCCGATCGCCTGGCGTGAAAAGATCACCAGCGTGTCGATGGTGTCATTGTTGACCGCGTAAATATCGCCATTCGCGGGGTCGATATAAAGGCCACATTGAAATTCGATCTTGGTGTTCAGGCCGCCGATGATCCGCTTCGGCTCGGTGGACGAGTTCGGAGATGTCTTGGCGTTGCGATCGTAGACCCAGATGTTAAAGAGATTTTCGTCAGTGAGTACGACCTCGTTATGCGCGTTGTCCACCGCAACCGCGCTGTAGGCAGCATAAGGGTCGCGAATCTGGCGGATGGGTTTGCGCTGGCTAAGGTCGTTCTCCGCGCTCGCGGCGACGCGCGCTTGTAGCAGCATGGCGCGTAGAGGCAACTCGCCCGCCACCGCCGACATTACGTCCGGATCGCCCACCGGCACGGGCGGATCGGAACATTGCTCTGGCATATCCGGGGGGAGCGGGTCGAGCGAGACCAGCTTGCCGGCGGGCCGCCGAACATCGCTGACCAGGGCGCCAAACAGCACTACCGATATCGCGGCGACTTTGGAGAGAGATCGGCGAAGCATGTTGGGGCAGAGCGCGTCGAATCATTATTGTTCCCGGAAGAACCTCGGTGTCAAGACGAATTCCAACTGGGGCGAGGGATGGCGCGATCGTAACCGCACACCGCCGGGAGTGGTCTGCGACCCTAGTGCTTAGCGTGGGGTTGTGGGCGCCTTCGTTTTTGCATCGTTTTCAGTGCTCACCGGCAATCGGACCGTAAACGTGCTCCCACGTCCGAGTTGGCTGGTCAGATGCACCGAGCCCCTATGTGATTCGGCAGCCAGCTTGACGATCGACAGGCCGAGTCCACTGCCGCCGTGCGCACGCGCCCGGGATTCATCGACACGATAGAAACGATCGAATACCCGGTCGATACACTCGGCGGGAATTCCGATTCCGGTGTCGCAGACGCTGAACAATACCCAGGGCGGTGCGCTGGACAGCTTCACGGATACCGATCCCCCTTCCGGCGTGTAGTGAACCGCGTTGTCGAGAAGATTCACCGCCATTCTCTTCAAAAGTTCCTCATTGCCACGATAGGAGATGTCCGGACCGCTGTCGTAAGTAAGTTTTATGCCTTTCGGCGCGGCGAGCGCCTGCGCTGCGCGGCAGCAATCCTCCACCAGATCGTTGAGGTAGAAATCTTCCACTAAGAGGTGCTGATGGCCGGCATCGGCGCGAGCCAGCACCAGCATGTCACTCACAATCCGCGCCATCCGCTTGGCCTGCTTGTTGACGACGGTGAGCGCCCCCTCATATTCGGCCGCAGTCCCCTGGTGGGCCAGCGACACATCTGATTCCCCCTGAATCACGGCGAGCGGAGTGCGCAATTCGTGCGAGGCATCCGCCATAAATTCGCGCATGATGCGGAAGGAGGCCTCGAGTCTCGAAAGCAGGTCGTTGAATACTCCGGCAAGACGACCAAGCTCGTCCTTGGGATTGGCGATCTTCAGCCGTTCATCCAGGTTTTGAGCGCCGATCTTGGCGGCCTGCTCGGAGATCGTTATCACCGGCCGCAGGCTCTTGCGAACGAGCAGGTAGCCTCCCGCCGCTGCCAGCAGGAGCGCGGCTGGGAGCCCGACTAAGATGGCCTGGCGCACTCGGGCCAGTTGCCCGTACAAGCGATCGAGCGGTTCGGTGACAACCACTTCGTAGTGCACGCCTTCGGACGTTCCTTCCACGGCCACGATCCGATTGCCCTTTTGGGGATCGGTGGCAAAGGACGGCGCGTGGGTGGTTCGCAAGGTCGCCAGGACGCCAGTTGCGGATATGGAGGCGAGGGTATCGGGGTTGCTTGCCGCCAGAGGTTCCTGGTCGGAGTAAATGGCCGTGCCTAGCCGCTCGAACTGCAGCTCCAGAACTGTCTCCTTCGCGCCACCGCTCAAGTTCTTTCGCTCCACGAATTCGGCGAAGTAGTTTGAGACAGACTGCGCCGTCCGGAGCAGGGAAACATCGAACTCTTCTGTGAGATCACGAGACAAAGAGGTGTAAATGTAAGCGCTGAAGCCGATGAGAAGTGCGCCGAAACCGAGCCAATGCCAGAGAGTCAGCCGTGCGCGGATACTATCAAGCATAGGAATCAGGCTTCGCCGAAGACAGAATGTAGCCTTCCGATCGCCGAGTATGTATCAACGGCTGGGAGAATCCGTGGTCGATTTTCTTACGCAAACGGTTGATGTAGACATCGATCAGGTTGGAAAACGGATCGAAGTTTTCATCCCAGACATGTTCGGCGATGGTGGCGCGGCCGAGTAGCTGTCCCGGACGCAGCATGAACAGTTCCAGCAGCGCGTACTCCTTGGCGGTCAGCGGAATCACGCGCCCGCCGCGGGAAGCACTATGGTTCAAGGTGTCAAGCGCGAGATCGGCGACCTGCATCACGCTCGGCCGCACGGAGTCGGCCCTTCGGAGCAGCGCCCGCATGCGCGCGAGCAGCACTCGGAAATCGAACGGCTTCGGAAGGTAATCGTCCGCGCCGCAGTTGAGCCCACTGATCACGTCGTCGGCGCCGTCCAACGCGGTGAGCATCAGAATCGGGAACCTGCGTTCGCGCTCGCGAAGCTCCCTGCAAACGGTGAGGCCATCCTTGCCGGGCAGGCGGACATCCAGGATCACCAAATCATATTCATTGATTTCGGTTTCGTAAAGCGCCGTGACCCCATCCGCTGCGACGTCCACGGCGTAGCTTTGATCGCGCAGCCCTTTGGCGATAAAGCCTGCAATATCCGGCTCGTCTTCCACCAGCAAAACGCGCATGCCGCTTACCTACCCAATTATGGCTCTACTGAGCCGTTTCGAACAGCTTGTCCTTGATGGGGATCTGCTTCCGGATCTCATCCCGGATCCTGATGGCGACCTTCTCGAGCTGGGTCTTGTCGTCGCCGTTCTTATAGTTGTAGACGGTGCCGAGCGCGCCGATAATCTTTCCGGAGGCGTCGAGCAGCGGAAGTTCGACTTCGAAATGGTCGCCCTTTTCGTTCACCTCGAGATTGTTCTTGCCGGTCTTGATCACTCGCATGTCGTCCTCGTCGGCTTTCTTGCCGAAACGTCCGATATTCGACGCAATGATCACGTTTTCGGAGCTGTTGGGCGGAGTCACGTGCATCACGAGAATGATCAGCTCGTGGTGTTTTGCCAAGGTCTCGGTCACCAACTTTTGCGCATAGGTTTTCGGTGCGGCATCGTCGGCCAGCAAGGGCAGCGCGAGCAGTGCGGCAAGCAGCATGGGTGCGGGTCTCTTCATGGAATTCCTCCGCCCGAAATGCTACAACATCCAAGCTAAACGTAACTTAAACGGGGTTAGACTCGCAGGTCAGGCTCATTAATGGTGCGTTTAACTTTTGCATGATACGCTCCATTCGCTTTCGTCGCGAAGTATCGCGTCGCCTGGAACGGGGCCGATAATCGAGACTAAGGAACGTAGCGATAGGGGGCATGGATCGAGCCCGGGTTGGCTTGATTCCCGCAGTTGCCCAAAGGAGGGCGACATGAAAAGAAGATTGCTGAACGCGGCGTTGGTGACCGTGATTTGCTGGCTTCCGTCGGTTCGTCCGGCCGCCGCGCAAGTGGAGGGAGGAACCATTTCCGGCACCGTGGCCGATACCTCCGATGCGGCAATCTCCGGCGCGAAGGTCTCGGTTGTGAATACACAAACCAAGGTGACGCGCGAGGTAGTCGTAAATCCTCAGGGCTTTTATAGCGCACCGAACCTGTTACCGGGCCAGTATGAGCTTTCGGCGACGGCGCAGGGCTTCAAGACACTCGTGAGGACCGGTGTCACTCTCACGGTGGGCGGCCAGGTCAGTATCGATTTCGAACTACCCGTAGGCGAAGTGAATGAGAGCGTCAAAGTGGAGGGTGAGGTCCCCGATGTCGAGACTAGTTCGTCCAGCTTGAGCTACGCACTCAATTCGACCACGGTGCGCGAACTACCTCTCAATGGCCGCGACTGGACGTCCCTGGCTCTCCTGCAGCCTGGGGTCGGAACAGTCGACCAAAGCGCGCTGGCCGTAAGCAATCAGCGCGCGAATCGAGGACTGGGCATGCAGATGAGCATCGGCGGCAATCGCCCGCAGCAGAACAATTACCGCCTGGATGGCATTACCATCAACGATTATTCCAACGGCGGGCCAGGCAGTATTCTTGGCGTGGTGCTGGGAGTCGATGCCGTGCAGGAATTCTCGGTGGTCACCAACAATGCGCCGGCGAACTTCGGCCGTACCGGCGGCGGAGTGATTAATTCGATCACGAGATCCGGAACGAATCAATTGCACGGCTCCGCGTTCGAATTTCTACGCAACAGCGACCTCGACGCCCGCGGCTTTTTCGATCCGGCGACCATTCCGCCTTTTCGCCGCAACCAGTTCGGCGGCGATGCCGGTGCGCCTGTCGTCAAGGACAAAACGTTTATTTTTGGAGCTTATGAGGGTGTCCGCCAGGCACTCGGCACCACACAGGTGGACACGGTTCCTTCAATCACGGCGCGAAGCGGAAACCTGGTTGGCGGCAAGGTGACAGTGGACCCCAAAGTTGTCCCGTACCTTGCGCTCTATCCGCTGCCCAACGGCCCCGTAACGGGAGACTTCGGCGTGTTTTCTCTTCCTACCACCGCGACGACCCGCGAGGATTATTTCACCACTCGAGTGGACCACCGAATCTCCGACGCCGACAGCCTATTCGGCACCTATATGTTCGATGACGGGCAGACGAAATCGCCCGATGCCTTTAATGACAAACTCATCGCTACGCTCTCGCGCAGACAGGCCGCGGTTCTTGGCGAAACGCACATTTTCAGCCCGTCTGTACTGAACTCGGCCACCCTCGGATTCAGCCGTGTGTCGTCAGAGGCGCCGAAAACTCTAAATGCGATCAATCCTGTCGCGGGGGACACCAGCCTCGGTTTCATTCCTGGAAATCCTGTGGGCCTGATCAACGTGACAGGCCTGACCAATTTCCCCGGTGGTTTGGGCGCCGTCGGCGAGTATGACTTCCATCTCAATTCGTATCAGGTTTACGACGATCTCTATGTTACGCGCGGCAAGCATCAGCTCAAGTTCGGCGTCGCGGTCGAGCGCCTGCAAGACAACCAGCTCGGGAAGTCGAACCCGACTGGCCAATACGTTTTCGGATCGCTGGCGTCTTTTCTGACGAACCAGCCATCCGGGTTTAATGCTCCGGTCGGTGGCGTGATTTCCCCGCGCGACATGCGGCAGACCATCGTCGGCGCCTACGTGATGGACGACTGGCGCGCGGCCACGAACCTCACATTCAACATTGGCCTGCGCTATGAGCCGGCGTCCGTGCCGGCCGAGGCGACCGGTAAGCTCACCAATTTGCCGGCTTTGACGGCTACGGCGCCACACCTGGGATCGCCGTACTTCTCCAACCCGACCAAGCGCAATTTCGAGCCGCGCGTAGGCTTCGCCTGGGATCCCTCGCGAAATTCCAAGACGTCGGTGCGGGGTGGGTTCGGCATTTACGATAATCTCCCGCTGCCGTTCCTCTTTGAGCTGACGTCGCTGCTATCCGCTCCGTATTTTGAATCCGGCAGCGTCGCGAATCCCCCGCAGGGATCCTTCCCGACGGCGGCGTTCCCCCTGTTGACCACCACCACGCTGCGGTACGCGTACCTGCAGCCCAATCCGCCGCGGAGCTACGTGCTGCAGTGGAACTTCAATGTCGAACGTGAAATTGCCGAGGACACCACGTTGATGCTCGGCTATGCTGGTTCTCACGGCGTGCATCTCCCGTATTTTGTCA
>Ga0070734_10004740_pt1 | contig 12664 bp, 12 predicted proteins | sample Coa_R1_8_FD_66444 | JGI IMG/M metagenome (GOLD analysis project Ga0070734, IMG submission 66444) | Surface soil microbial communities from Centralia Pennsylvania, which are recovering from an underground coalmine fire - Coalmine... | ecosystem: Environmental > Terrestrial > Soil > Unclassified ...
AACAAGCGCTTCTCTTCGCCCGTTCTGGATACCAACGACAAGTTCTCCTTCACCTTCAGCAATCCGGGCGACTACAACTATTTCTGCTCGCTGCACCCCAAAATGACAGCGCGCATCGTGGTGAAATAGAGGAACCACATGGTAAGAGGGAGTATGGTTAACCGCCTACTCCCTCACCCCATTTTATCCGCACAGAGGTTCTTGCACTAATGCATTGCAACGCTACTTCTTCTCATAGTCATAGCTTCGGAAGGAATCGAAATATAGAGAGATCTACTCTTAATGCGGTCTTCCGGACGAAAGCTGAAGCAACATCTGATCGATCTGTCGGTCGAGGTTTTCATGGCTCCCCTCCTTTTTGAAAGTCAGACCTTGCTGTGTTTCCGCCAGGGTTTTTGCGACCGCATCGCATACGCGGACTGGAAGACGTGGTTCGTTCTGCCCCGGTGTTACTTCGTAATCCCAATCCAATGTCCGTTTGTCCCTGAGAAAGGGCGTGAGAAGGTCCACAGCCCACTCCCGCCTGACCTTACGCAACACATCCGCCATGGTATCTATTCGTTGCGCGCTCTTGATTTTGAGGTAGTTTTCAAACAACGGCCTGGCTGCCTCGCCGCCATAATGCCCCAGGGCAAGCAACAGATCTGAAGCAGGGTGGCCCGTACTATGGACATCATCCGTGGGCAGTCCAGTCAGAAATTGCCCTATCCGTCTACGCACCAGCGGTTCATCCCCTGCTCCCATTCCTCTGACGGAGGCAACGAGAATATCCTGATCTCCTGTACGTCGGAAGATACCGGCGAGCGCGGACTGGATCTCCGGTTCCTGACACCAGGCCACCGCTCGTATGAAGTCGGCAGTTCTAACGCCGTTTGCCTGATCGCGGTTCATATAGGCATCAAGTTGCTTTTCCGTACCCCCTATCCATTCGCTTGGGCCTACCCAATGTACCTGAAAGCCCTCCAGACGCTTCCCGATCTTCGGTGCAATCTGTTTCGGGTAATAGTAAAGCAGCCGCATCGCAGCGGAAATCTGGAGATGGTCTGCCGAATCCCATTTTCGACTAAACTCTTCGGAGTTGAATGGTCGGGGTTTCGTGTTATAATCAGACAGCAAACTCTCCAGCAATCGTTTGTCCGAATCCGGAGCAGACCACGCTGCACGAATCGCCTTTGCAATGGCCGGGTAGCGCGTCGGGCTATTGATGACGATACAGCCCGTAGGTTGATTCCGCACCGCTTGATATCGTCTCCCTACGATCTGGCCGATGATTACAAAACAGATATCCCCGACTTTCACCGTGTAAGAGTGGACCGCATTTGCATCCAACCCGCTTGAATACGGAGCATTCTTGAAGAGTTCCTTAAGTGCGGTTGCCTCCGGCTGATTTGCCGGATTCCCCCACATCTCACAACCGAAGCTCATATCCCCGAAGTCCCCTTCGTGTTTTACGGTGATTCGCGTAGGGGTGGAATCATCCAGCGAATCCAGCAGAAAAGGAAGAGCGCGGGGACCCAATTTCACGAGTTCCACCAGAGCATCGGATCGCTTCCGTTCATAGCCTCCCATGATGTCCGCTTCCTCTCTGCCGGGAAGGGGCCGACATGCCGAAGCAAAATCATTTTCCGAGAACCCATAATCCGGCTGATCAATCTCGGCAAGGCTTTTGATCAGCCCCTTGATCTTATCTGCCTCCGAAGTGGATTTCTGAGGCGGATTTACCCGGATCGAAATACTTGTGTCAGGTTGGTGAGAAGAGGTGGAACGTGGGCGTACATAAAGGACATACGACCATCCGAGCAAACAGACAATCAACATGATCCAAAGGGATCTCATTCCTAATGTCCGATTCATGACACATCTGCTTTCTTGTACTTCGACGCCAATAATCCGGTTGCCAGCACACTACGGCATTATAACATGGAGCCTACCACCCGTCAATTGACATCCTATTCCGGCTTCCGCAGGCCAACACCCCCGGAGGTGAGCAGTACATCCAGATTGTCCCAGAGATTGTTTGCCGCTTGCAAATCCTGAATGATCCTCTCTCTCGGCATTCCATAGGGCACGTCTGTCAAGACACCCAGCCGAACGCTGGTCAAAGCCGATGGCTGTTATCTGCGGATAGACGCCTATAGGAGGGCGAAAGGGCATAGTTCCAATCTCAAATCTTAACCAGGCGAGCATCTTATTGGCTCTAGCTCTCGTTATGGCGTATTTTCCACATGATTGGGATACATTCCTGATTTCGAACTCGATCTCCATTGGCAATGGGTGGGATAGCATCACCTATGGGCAGGTGCGAGTGTTATCGTGTGTACCAGGCTCTCCAGCAGATCGCCGGAGAGTTTCGCCGCATCGTATGAAAGCAACTCCTGGCGCAACTGTTGTGCCCGGCTCCTGTACGACGGGGTTGAGAGAACTTTCCCGACCGCCGTTCGGATCTGTGCTTCCGATGGACGTTTGGTTTTGAAGCCCAACCCGATGCCGGACCAGGAGACACGGCTGGCCACTTCGGGCTTCTCCTCGCTCCCTCCGAATACGACGAGAGGGACCCCGTGCGCCAGCGCGATCTGAACGGAGCCATACCCGCCATTGGTCAGTAACAGGGAGGCCCTGGGCATCAGATGTGCATAGGGAACGAATTGCTCTACGATGACGTTGTCCGGCAGTGAGGTGAGCCCCAGCACGGAGGGAGGTCGGCTGCCCGTGGTGACCACCACCTGCCACTCTGTGTTCGCGAGCGCCCGGATCGCCGGCAAGATCAACTCCTGATACTCGGTCGCGATAGTGCCCTGTGTGACGACCACGACCGGGCGGCTGCCATCCAGTCGGCCCCACCAGTCCGGAGGGGTCCAATCGGGATTCGCAGAGGGAAGGAACGCGCCGATGAACCGGACATTCTCCGGCATATCGCTACGCGGATACTCGAAGGAGGGACTGCATCCCTGGAGAAAAAGATCGGCCCCGTTGGCGAAGTCCAGCATCGGGTACTCCGGCTTGTCGTTGCCGATCCTCTCGACCATGGCATCATAGTAGTCGAAGGGATCCTTGAAGATCACTCGGTTGACCAACCCATAGAGCGCGGCATTGCGGAGGCGACCCAGCGGAGTGGCGTTGGGAAGGAGCCCGAGTCCGAAGGGCGCGGTATCGCGACTGGACTGGAGGAGGACGCTGATCCCGTAGATCGCCAGGGGGATCTGAAATCTCCTCGCGACGAGCGCACACACGGATGTCGCAGTGTCTCCCACCAGAACATCCGACGGATACCGCGTCAGATCCTCGCTCAAGTCTTCGTACAGCCCCGGCATTTGATCGATGAACGCATGTTTCATGTCATACTTCATCTGGGCGATGCCCTTGAGTTTCACGCGCTCCGGAAACTGCTCATCGATCCTGCCCTCTTCCAGGGCGAACGCTCTGGTGTAGGGTACATACTGCGCACCGACGCTGCAGACCTTCTCTTCAAACCTGGGAGTGGTATACCATCGCACCTCATGGCCGCGACGCACCAGTTCGGCGGCGATGGGCAGGCCGGGATTGACATGGCCGGTCGCGGCGACCGGAGCAAAGAGAAATCGAGCCATCAGGCAACCTCCGTTTCCTTCGCATCCGGTTCTGCCGGATACGCCGAGGTATTTCGGTGCTTTCCTACGGAACGACCTTACGATGAGATTGACATTAACCGTTATGACGGAAACCTTTGCCGTTTGCCGATTGGAGGCGGACGCCCCGGTTCCGGCCTGGGCGATGCGATCTTCCTTCTGCTCGCTGACACGCACTCCGGAGGAGCTCTCCATCGTCGTGGCTCAGGAGCATGTCCCCGAACAGATCCGGTGTGAACGCGAATGGAGAGCGCTGAAAGTGGTAGGGCCGCTGGACTTTGCACTCACCGGCATTCTCGCCTCACTCTGCGCTCCGTTGGCGGCAGCGGGCATCAGTGTGTTCGCGCTCTCCACCTATGATACCGACTATCTCCTGATACGGGAGGCGCAATGGGATGCGGCTCTCAAGACGCTTCGGCAGCACCATGCGATCCTCTCATGAGGATACATTCCGTAACATCCATCTCATGTCTTCGTCACACTCAGTACGCAATGCCCTCCTAACAAACAGGTATCGAATGGGGAAAGTACTTCAGCCATGCGTCTAGCGGACGAGAGAAAGCTCAGGCATTTCGTGTGAAGCCTCTGCGTTTTTAACGACCAAATCGCAGAGCCACTTCAGATCCTGGTCCATCTTCGTTAATACGTTCCTCAACGTCACGGGCTGGTATATCACCCTATATTCGTGATGTAGCATGCGAACAGACCATGTGGCGCTCATTGCGGAAAATAGAATTGCCCTTTCCGTGGGATTATCGCAACTGCATACACCGGTGCTCAGTTCATCCAGGCGTTTATTGTGAAAATCTATGATTTGTAAGAACGCTCTGGTCGTTGCGTCTTCACCATGAACAGTTGTCTGAGGCAGGTTGTGCTTTACAACTTCCACACTGGTTGCCACGGACTCACCTAAATCTTTGTCGTATCCGAAAAGATCATTGCTGACGCCACCCAAAATACTGTACCTTTGAATGAGCGGAATATATTTTTCCGGTTGATCCTCCATAACCTCATAATCGATATTCCACAGATGGCAATACCAATAAGCCCCGGAAAGGATCTCTAATGTCAGGCCACAATTGACAGAGCGATATTGGAGATACTGATCCCAGGAATCGAAAGCATCATGAATGTGTATGGTGCTTATCAGCAAATCCCGGTGCAGGCGGGAGTATAGGGACTCAGGGGCTAATGAAATGTTTACTGCAAGCGCCAAATCCCGTTGCCATTGTGCGAATAAAAATAGTGCCCATACAAACTCCTCGGAGATATTGTTCTTCAGGCTGACGGATCGCAAGGCGATCATCTTTTCGGCGAGATCGTCATCAGATGCCAGTACGGCCAAGTAGAAACTGATGCTATCCGCGGCAAAACCAACTTCGAGCTCTGCATTGGTATCGAATATTTCGTCCAACAACCATTGCGCCGTCATCTGGACAGACATCAATAGATGAAACCTGGACTTTTGTTCGAGCTGATCTTTGGTTAAGAATCCATCTGCACCTAGTATTTCGGTAGCCACCAGAGCCGCTCTCTCAAAGAAAGGCTGAGAGCGCATCAGCTTATAGTGAGAAAGAACTCTATCGCCTTGACAAAAGTCGTGAATGGCCTTGAGGCTTCGTTGTTCGCACACAGAAGCGGACCGAACAAGCAAAGTATCCAAGCATCCGGGTTGGATCCTACACTTTTCGGCCATCATTCCGATCAGAAAAGAGGCCAGATTATCCTTGCTATTGATTTGCCGCCTGGTCTGGATGCGATGCGACGCGGTTTTGGCACTCGTTTCCGCGCATCTGTCGCTCTGACGGGAATTCAGATGGATTGCGTGGCGATGAGGTGCGGTGATAGTGTTCGATTCTGGAAGGGCTGTCATCGTGTCTCTCCTGTCGCTCGTCGAATGCCCTATTCTAATCGAGAACCGGCGACCATGCTGTGTCCTGGGTGACACTTATCTGTGTTCTAGAGCATAGCAGGAAGTATCAGCAGTGGCGCCGAACTTCTAAGGCCGATGTTTCGTAGGATGCTGCACTGCACTCGCGCGTTTTTTCTCAGTTGAAGAAAGGTGTGAAACGATGAAACGAGTTTTTCCTATACTGGTTGTTGGAGCACTACTGATTGGCGTCATCGGCACGCTCCCAGCCCGCGCCGATAAGGCCTGTGACGTCGCCCTGGCCACCATCGCAAAGGCAAACACGACCCTGTCCCAATTGCAGGAGTTGGGAGCCGCCATTCGGAAGCGACAACAGGATTTGATCGCAGCCGCGCCATCAACGCCAGGAACACCCGCCAAAGCGGGTGCATTTGTCACACTCGACTTACAGCCCAAGGCCAATCAGGCGCTCAGCGATGATCTGCACGATGAGCAGGGAAATAACTTCAAGAACCTGCCGCAGGGGGAGCAGACTCTCGCAGGCGTCGCCTTCAAGATCGGCCCGAAGATGGTCCATATGCGGGGTGCGCATGCCCCGAATTCGCCCGATAAGGTCGAGGGCCTGCCGGTACAGGGTTCGGTCAGCCGCCTGCACCTGCTGCACGGAACAGGCTATAATCTCGATGCCGCTACGGAGATCGGAGCCTATATCGTCCACTATGCGGACGGCACGACGGAGCGCATTCCCATCGTCTATGGCGAGGATGTGCGTGACTGGTGGAACGAACCGACTCCGGACCTCAAACGGGCCCGGCTCGGCTGGACGGGAACCAATCCGGCTGCCGCCGGCAACCAGAGTTCCATTCATCTCTATATTCTGGATTGGACCAACCCCCACCCCGATAAGCCGATAAGCAGCCTGGATTTCACCTCCAGCAACACGGAGTGTGACCCCTTCCTGGTGGCGCTTTCGTTAGAGCGACCGTAGCCATTTCGACGAAGGCTCTTCTCCTGATCTGGAAATCCGTTCGCTAAAGCGCAACGAACGCGCCCGAACAGGCGTCAACAGTGTGTGGCAACCCGATTGCCACACACTGATTATTGGAAAAGGAGAGACACTCATGCCGCATCCGATACACGTTTTAGGCTTCTCGGGCAGCCTGCGTAAAGGTTCGTATAATGCCGCGCTGCTGCGCGCTGCGGGAGATCTGCTGCCCGAAGGAGTCACCCTGGAGACCTTCGATATTGCGCCCATTCCGCTCTATAACCAGGATGTGGAGCAAGCCGGGCATCCGCAAGCCGTCACCCGCTTCAAGGAGCGCATCGATGCAGCCGACGCCCTCCTCATTGTCACCCCGGAATACAACTATTCGATTCCCGGAGTGCTCAAAAACGCCATCGATTGGGCGTCCCGCAATCCCAACTCGTTCAATGGCAAGCCCATCGCCTTTATGGGCGCTTCCATGGGAATGCTCGGCTCGGCCCGCGCGCAGTACCATCTCCGCCAGGTATGCGTCTACCTGAACATGTATCCGATCAACAAGCCGGAAGTGCTCGTCGCTTCCGCGCATGAGAAGTTCGATGCCGAAGGTATCTTGACCGATGAGATGAGCCGTAGCCTGGTGAGCAGCCTGCTGCAATCGCTCGCCGATTGGACGCGCCGCCTGCGTGGAGAATAGCCAGGCCCTGAAGGACCTGTCTGGGGGGCGCTCCGCGCCAACCGGCCTGCGGCCGGGAATGCATTGTCCGCCCGCAGGGCGGTTGGCTGTCGCAAGGCAGAGGCGCGAACCATTGCAGCGCCGACCCTTGCAGTGGCCCGCCAGACGGTTAAAGGTCGCGCTTCGCGCAGTCCAAATTCGCTATTCCCTCGCGAATTTCGTTTACGGCCCGGTAAGCCAGTGGGGCAGGATTGCCGGAATCAAGAAACGCACCCAAAAGCAGGAAAAACCGGCGCCGCCGCCGAAACAAAGGCCAGCTATCACAAGGTTTCGCGAGGAGGAGAGACAATGCGGGCACTGGTCAATTACGAGCGCGCGCCGTTCAAGGTGGAGATGCGCGAGAAGCCGACGCCGGAGATCGGCGATGAGGATGTATTGTTGGCGGTCCGGGGTGTGGGGGTCTGCGGCAGCGACCTGCATCAGTGGCACGCCTCTCACTCCTGGCCCGTCAACTACCCGGTGACACTGGGGCATGAGTTCGCCGGGGTCGTTGTGCAGGCTGGCGCGAAGGTGCGCGGTTTCAAAGAGGGGGATCGCGTCGTCAGCGAGACCGCCGCCTCGATCTGCGGGCAGTGCGTCTACTGCCGCAGCGGCAACTACAACCTCTGCCCCAACCGGCTGGGGTTCGGCTACGGCCTCGACGGCGCGATGGCCGACTATGTGCGCGTCCCCTCCCGCTGCCTGCACCACCTGCCCGACCATGTGCCCTTCGAGGACGCCGCCATGACCGAGCCGGGGTGCGTCGCCTGCAATGCCGTCATGGAGCTCTCCCGCATCACGCCGGGGGATACCGTTGTGGTGTTGGGACCGGGGACCATCGGGCTGATGGTCGTGCAGATGTGCAAACTCTGCGGCCCCGGCAAACTCGTGCTGATCGGAACTTCGCGGGACGAGGCACGGCTGGCGGTCGGCAGGCAGCTCGGCGCGGACATTACCCTCAAGGCCGATGAGGAGGATGCAGTCGCCGCCGTCAAAGCGCTGGGCGACGGCTTCGGAGCCTCCCTCGTCGTGGACTGCGTAGGCACTTCGGCTGCGCTAAAGCCTTGCCTGGACATGGTGCGCCCGGCGGGCCAGATCACCAAGGTCGGCTGGGGCAAGGAGCCGGTTGGCTTCTCACTCGATCCGCTCGTCCAGAAAGCTGTCACGCTGCAGGGATCGTTCTCCCATACGTATAAGACCTGGGAGCGCGTCATCGGGCTCATGGGTAACGGGCAGCTCAACCTCAACCCTATGCGCCGTGTCTTTCCCCTGGCCGACTGGGAAAACGCATTCCGGACGATGGATTCGCTGGCAATCGCCAAAAGCGTTTTGACACCGTAAACGTTTCTGTTCCGTCCAAGGATTTCGAGGAGGAGATTTGGCGGTAGCGGATCAATAATACAGCGATCTACATAGGATCTGCGCCGCCTATGGGGGCTTTGCCCCAATCGCACTCCGTTTGCTCTCTTACGCCCTCTGGGCAGCTAAAGGAGGAACAGACATGGGCTGGATCGGTTTACTGATGGGAATTTTCGGCCTCGTCAGTTGGATCGTCGTGCTGGTCGCGATGTTTCAGGATGAGGTCTGGAAAGGCATCGTCGGGCTCCTATGCGGGCTGTATGCGCTCTACTATGCGGTATTTGAACTGGAGCACGATTTAAAATGGCTTCTCGTCATCGGAATGCTCTGTTTCGGCGGCATCCGATTTTTCGGGCTGCCCCATTGACGCTGCCGGCGAGACAGCAACGCTCTCTTATGTAATATGGCACGATCACGTATAACCGACTGGTTGCTGGCTCGCTGGGGCGTTCTCGTCCCGGCGGGCATTCTGGGCCTGACCTGTGTGCTGGCGCACACACATACGGAGGGTCCGCCCTGCCTGCTACGCACGATATTCCATATCCCCTGCCCCGGATGCGGCATGACGCGCAGCCTGGAAGCGCTCTGGCGCGGCGACCTGATCACGTCCATTCGATACCACCCTCTCGGCCCTCCCCTCTTTCTGCTCTGTTGCCTGGTGCTTCTGAGCGCCCTGCTGCGCCGGATCGCGCCCTCCTTAAAGCCGCGCCTGGACGCTCTTGCCGTCCGACTGAAAGCGGTGCGGTTCGCCTATGGCGTCGGCGCACTCCTGATAACGGTCTGGCTCATACGGGTCGGCCTGATGCTGGCGGGCAACAACTTCTTCCAATGGAACGATATTCCCCTGCATTGACCTTTTCCCGCAAAACCCGCATCGCTGTGCCTTGACAAACCGGTCCAATTGCCCCCACAATAGATGTTTGGAAAAAGCGTCTGGCCTCTGCGTCGATTGTTCATCGCAACGATGGCTGCGGGCCATGCCCATAAGGAGTTTCATACATGAGCATCTACCCCTCCCCGGATAAACTCGATGCCCTGGAGAGCAAGTACGCTCTGGTCATTCTGGCCGCCAAGCGCGCCCGCCAGATCAAAGACAACGCCCGCCGCCTGGTGGATACGACTTCTAAGAACCCGCTTACGGTCGCCCTCGAAGAGATCGCGGAGGGCGCTATCGTGCAGCGCGTGGTCGAAGATGCGACGGTCGCCGCGCATCAGGCCGCGCTCAAACCCAACGTGCCCAGCCTGGAAGACATCATCGGTGCGGGACCGGTCCTGGCGCTGGATATGGAGCAGGACAGCACCGCAGCGCAACTGGCGGCCTTCCGGAATGCGGAGCCGGACAGCGATGAAGATGATCTGCTGGGAGACGATGGCGAAGATACCCTTCGCCCGGTGGACGCCTTTGTCCTCGATGCGCCTGGCCTGGTCAATGACCTGGATGAAGAGGAGGAGGATCTGATCCCCTCGATGGATGACGAAGAGGAGTAGTCCGAAGCGGATAGGGGCCGGCGCGCTATGCCCAAAATCGTGGGGATTGACCTGGGAACCACCAACTCTTTGATCGCAGTCGTGGAAGGGCAAGAGGCGACGGTAATCACCCTCGCCGAGGGCAGCCGCCTCTGCCCCTCCGTCGTCGGCTTTGCCAAAAACGGAGAGCAGTTGGTGGGGATGCTGGCCAAGCGCCAGGCGATCACCAACCCCGACCGGACGTTCAGCAGCATCAAGCGCCAGATGGGCGCTTCTTACCGCGTCACGGTGGATGAGCGCGAGTACACCCCCCAGGAGATCTCGGCCCAGATCCTGCGTAAGCTCAAAACGGATGCGGAAGCCTATCTGGGCGAGGCGGTGGAAAAAGCGGTCATTACGGTGCCCGCCTACTTCACCGATGCACAGCGCCAGGCGACCAAAGAAGCGGGCGCCCTGGCCGGCCTGGAGGTCGTCCGGATCATTAACGAGCCTACCGCTGCCGCACTGGCCTATGGCCTTCGGCGCAGGGGCATCCAGACCGCCCTGGTCTGGGATCTGGGCGGCGGCACGTTCGATGTCTCCATCCTGGAGATCGGCGACGGCCTCTTTGAGGTGTTGGCGACCTGTGGCGACACCCACCTGGGCGGTGACGATTGGGATGCCTGCCTCGTCGAGTGGATGGCGCAACGATTCCAACAGCAGTATGTGATCAACCTGCGCCGAGACCGTATGGCGATGCAGCGGCTCAAGGAGGCGGCGGAAAAAGCCAGAATCGAATTGAGCAGCCTCCTGAAGACCAATATCAACCTGCCCTTTCTCTCCGTGGGAGCCGAGGGTCCCCTACATCTGGACCTCGACCTGACGCGGGCGCAGATGGAGCAGCTCTGCAGCGATCTGTTGGAACGCCTTATCGCCCCCACACGGCAGGCCCTTCAGGATGCAAAATGTGCGGAGAGCGCACTCGATTGTGTGCTGCTCGTCGGCGGCGCGACGCGCATGCCCGCAGTGCAGGAACTTGTGCGTAAATTGTTCGGTAAAGAGCCTTATCGGGGCCTCCACCCGGATGAGGCTGTCGCACTGGGCGCGGCCCTACAGGGCGGGGTTTTGAATAGAGAGGTGCCGGGGATCCTGCTGCTGGATGTCATGCCGCTCTCGCTGGGGATCGAAACCCATGGGGGCGTGATGACCCGGCTGATCGAGCGGAACACAACCATTCCGACGCAGAGCCAGCAGCACTTCACGACCTCGCAAGACTATCAGACGATCCTCCATATCCGCGTCTTGCAAGGAGAAGCGGAGCGCGCAGCCCAGAACCGCCTGCTGGCCGATTTTCAACTTACGGATATTCCCCGCGCGCCGCGCGGGGTTCCGCAGGTGGAAGTGACCTTCGATGTGGATGTAAACGGGATCATCCAGGTCTCTGCCAGGGAATTGACCACGGGACGACAGCAACAGATTCGAATCGACAATGTAACGGACCGTACCAATGCCGAACGACCAGGCTAAGCTAAGGAGTAGGGAGCAATATGGCCTCACACCGCGATTATTATGAGGTACTGGGTGTTTCTCAAACCGCGAGCGCAGACGAACTCAAACGCGCATACCGCAATCTGGCGAAGAAACTCCATCCCGATGTGAACAAGGATCCGGATGCGGGCGAGAAGTTTCGGGAAGTTCAGAATGCGTATGATGTCTTGAGCGACGACCGCAAGCGCAGCCTGTACGACCAGTATGGCGCGGAAGGTCTGAATGGGCCGGAGGGCTTTCCGGGCGGGTTCGACATGGGGAGCAACCTCTTCAATGACCTCTTCGGCGCGCTCTACGAACAGCAGACAGGCGGAGGACGGCGCAGTCGGGCTTCCGCCGGAGTGCGGGGCGATGACCTGCGGGAAGACATCGAACTGACCCTGGAAGAGGTCGCGCTGGGCGTCGAGAAGACCATCCGCTACCGGTGTATGGAGACCTGTGAAGTCTGCCAGGGCAGCGGCGCACAAGCGGGAACCTCCGCCGAAGTCTGCCCACAGTGCCGGGGTGAGGGCCAGGTCGCCTTTTCGGAGCGCATGGGTCCCTTCCAGTTCACTCGCACCCAGCCCTGCCCGCGCTGCCGGGGGAACGGCAAGGTAATCGCCAGCCCCTGCGCCACCTGCACCGGCAACGGGCGCGTCCGCAAGACGCGCGAAATCAAACGCAAAATCCCCACAGGCGTCGAGACCGGCCAGCGCATGCAGGTACCGGGAGCGGGCGATGCCGGCATGCGAGGCGGCCCTCCCGGCGACCTCTATCTGGTCTTCTATGTCAAGGACCATCCGAACTTCGAGCGCCAGGGCAACAACCTCTACAGCAAAGTCGGGGTCAGTTTCGCTACTGCCGCCCTCGGCGGCTCGGTCCAGGCTCCCCTGATCAACGGCGAAACGGAACAGCTCACCATTCCGGAAGGCACCCAGAGCGGCAAGGTGTTCAAAGTGCCTGGAGCAGGTATTCCGGACCTGAACGGGCGCGGCAAGGGAGACCTCTATATCGAACTCCAGGTCGAAGTCCCGACCAAGCTGACCCCCGAACAGCGGGAACTGCTCAAGCAGTTCGCCCTCTCTCTGGGTGAAAAGCCCTCCGAGAAGAAGGGCGTCCTGGAGCGCCTCTTCGGCAATTAAGGGAACCCTTTTATGAGA
>Ga0070734_10004741_pt1 | contig 12659 bp, 9 predicted proteins | sample Coa_R1_8_FD_66444 | JGI IMG/M metagenome (GOLD analysis project Ga0070734, IMG submission 66444) | Surface soil microbial communities from Centralia Pennsylvania, which are recovering from an underground coalmine fire - Coalmine... | ecosystem: Environmental > Terrestrial > Soil > Unclassified ...
CAGGTTGTTGAAAAGGAAGCTCGACTCACGCGAGAGCATGGAGTCGAGTTGGTTGTCACTGCGCAGGTAATCGCGATTTTTGAAAAACGCGATCAGGCACACGATCAGGATCACCAGCAGGAAACTCCAGAACCAGTGCCCGATGTTTGATTCGGCGAAGGCGTGCACGGAATTGACCGCGCCGCTGCGCGTCAGCGAGGTGCCGAGGATGCATAACATGAACGTCAAAAAGACCAGCCAGACGTTCCACACCCGCATCATGCCGCGCTTCTCCTGCATCATCACCGAATGCAGAAACGCCGTGCCGGTAAGCCATGGCAGCAGGGAGGCGTTTTCCACCGGATCCCAACCCCAGTAGCCGCCCCAGCCCAGTACCGCATAGGCCCAGTGCGCGCCCAGCAAAATTCCCGCCGACTGAAAGGCCCAGGCAATCATGGTCCAGCGGCGCGTCAGGTGAATCCACTTCTCGCCCGGATAACGGCCCAGCAGCGCGGCCAGTGCGAATGCGAACGGGATCGTGAACCCCGTGTAGCCCGAATACAACGTCGGAGGATGGATGGCCATTTCCGGATACTGCAGCAGCGGGTTGAGGCCGCTGCCATCGGCACGCGTCACGAGATGCAGGATGCCGCCCGCGCCCGGAGTTGCGAACACGCGGAAGGGGCTGGCCACGAAATTGTTCATGGTCAGGAAAAAGATCTGCACGCCGGCCATGACCACGCCCACGTACGGCATCAACTCGGGATGCTTTCCGCGGTAGGTGAAGAGAACGGAAAAGACGTAAATCGAAAGCAGGAAGCTCCACCACAGCAGCGAGCCTTCCTGGCCCGACCACAGCGCGGTGAACTTGTAATAGGGCGAAAGCGTGCGATTGCTGTGCGCGGCCACATAGGCCATCGCGTAATTGTTAGTGAAGAAGAGGTAGATGAGGCTGGCGGTCCCCATCCAGATCAGCGCGCACACGGCGAAGCCCGCGTTGCGAGCCGATTTGATCAGCAGGGGACGGCGTGTGATGATGGCGATGATGCCGCCGACGATCGCATAGACCGCGAAGGCGAAGGCCAGCAGCAGCGCATACGAGCCAAAAATGTCCAATTCAGGCCCCCAATTCCTTGCCGCTCATACGCACCCGGAGCGGCAATGGACGGCTGCCCGGGCCGGAACAACATGGACAGCCGGTGAGATGTCCTGCGATGAAAGCGAAGAAACTAGCTCTTGCCATTCTGATACGAATCGCCCGAAGAAGCGCCCTGCTGCGGCTGGCCGTTGGGCGCCGCTTCGTACTTGGACGCGCACTTGGCCTGCACCGTCTCGGCCACAAAGCGGCCGTCGGGCTGCACTTTGCCCTCGACGAGGCACTGGGCGCCGTCCTTGAATGTGTCCGGCAGCGGATCGGTGCCTACGTAGCTCACCGGGAGGGACTTGCCCTGCTCGACCAAATCGAAATCGACGCGGCCGGAGTAGTGCTGGATCGAGCCGGCCTTGACGTCACCGCCCACGCGCAGGCGCTGATGGAGCGCCGAACCGCTCAACGTGGGGATTTCCGAGATCGTGTGGTAGTAGGTCTTGCTCTGCTGGGCGCCAACGTACGCCAGGCAAGACATGGTGACAACGATGATTCCAACGCCGACGGCGAATTTGGCTTTCTTTTTCACGCACCGCCCCCTGCACCTGGATTGCCCACTTCTGAAGAAGCAATTCTATCATACCCGGGCTGGGGATTTTGGGAAGGTGCCGCACTCGCCACCGCACTCTGGAACAGTGACTGCCAATCCTTCGCGCCTGTCCCCGGGAGCGGCAGGGGCAGGCCCCGGTGCAGGATCAGGGAAGGGCCAAGACCTGCGCTGCGAAGGACTTCGACTAGGGGAGCAAGTTCTGTGCCCAGGAGCGCTATGTATTTGGGCTTGTAGTTGAAGCGGATACGGCGAATCAAGTTCGGAGCGAGGCGCGTAATTGACTCGGCCGCAGATTGCGCCTCGGTCAGCATGGGGCATTCGGAAAGATGGGCGAGGAAATGGCCTCTCCGCTGGAATTCCGAGAGCCGATCGGAATCCTGCGACTGAGGCTCCGCATTGGGTGCAGCCTTGGCTGGGGCGGCCGAAATGCCAAGCCCTTCCAACAAAAGATCGAAGAACCGTGACGACCTCGGGGGCGTGTAGAAATCATCCTCCGCGGCAGTAGGAGGCGCAAAAGCGACGAAGAGAATCCCAATGTGAATCGGGCGAAACTGCGTAGCGAGTTCCAGCCGGCGGATGCGCGCGGCGATATGTTGCGGGGTCGCGGTAAAGCCGCAACCATCGCACGGGAGAGTCTGAGCGGGTATATTCATACGCACTAAGTATCCTACTGCAAAGAGACGCGGATGGGCATGAAGAGAATCAACATGAAGAGAATCAAATGAAAAAGGGCGCGCCGTAATCGGGGACGGCGCGCCCTTGGCGCTCCAGCCGCGGCCTGGGGTCCAGGGGTGGATTCAGCCCGCGAGAAGAGCCAACTCGAACTGCGAGTCCAGTCACGCAAACACGGCTGCGCGGGGAAAGTTGCCAGGATATTCGGCGTTGCCGCGCCACCCTGTGACGCACGATCAAGGAGATTGATTCCCTTCGGAGGAGAGAGCCTCGTAGAGGCGGCAGTTCGTAGCCCAGCGCGAAGTGCTGGGGATTGCGCCAAATTGCGTAGAGCCCGGAGGGCGGCACATTGGCCGATTGTTAATTCGCTGTGTCGGCCTCCGGGCTTTGGATACTCTCAGGTGCCTCTACCCAGGGCTTTGCCCTGGGCTACGATCTGCCGCGCCGACCGCGCTGAACCTCGAGCAAGGTGAATCCTCGATCGTGAGTCACAAATCGAATGCCTGCACGATAACGTTCAGTTCCGACTGGCTGGACCGAATCGCTTCGAGAAACAGTCCGAAGGAAGCGTGCTGGAAGCTGAGCTATTTTCCGAGCTTCTTTTGCAGGCAGTATTTCAGTTCGGGGCTGATCTCGGTGATTTCCATGCCGGCTCTGACGAGAAATTTGCAGCTGAGGAGATCGTGCGGGCGCTCTTCGTCGGGAAGTTTTCCGACCACGCGGCAGTATTGGCAATCCTGATTCCAGCAGAAGCGTCCGTAGGGGATGGTTTCAGGGCTGATGTATTGAAAGCAACGAAGGATTGTATTCTTTTCGGGGACCTGGAAAGCCTTTCCCAAAATCTTAATTTCCACCAGCCGCTCGTACGGACGGAAAACCTGGCTTCCTTCGTTCGACGCGACCGATTCTGACACTGGTGATCCCATAGGCTTCGACATGAGAGGTATGTCTCCCGTCCATTCAGACTAGAACGGGAAGCGCAGCGCAACAACCGCGATGCGCGCGGCGTGGCGCGAATCCGGCAATGGGCTGTGGAAACGGACCGCGGAATTGAATCGCGCGCTCAGGCGCGCGCGGCTTCGAAGAATTGTCCCATGCGGCGAAATTTCTCGTAGCGGCGTTCGAGGAGGTCGCTGGTGGTGAACCTGGCGAGATCGGTCAGCGCGGCATCCAGCACGTGGCCGAGCAGCGCGGCGGCGCCTTCGTGATCGCTGTGCGCGCCGCCTTCCGGTTCAGGAACAATCTTGTCGATAAGGCCGAGACCCTGCAGGTCGCGCGCCGTGATTTTCAACGCTTCGGCGGCGGTCTCCGCCTTCGCGGCGTCGCGCCACAGAATCGACGCGCAGCCTTCCGGCGAAATTACCGAGTAGATGGAGTTCTCGAGCATGTTCACTTGATCGCCGACGGCGATGGCCAGCGCCCCGCCCGAGCCGCCTTCGCCGGTGATGGTGACAACGATCGGCACCGGCAGGCGCGCCATCTCGCGCAAGTTTCGCGCGATGGCCTCGGCCTGGCCGCGCTCTTCGGCGTCGATTCCGGGGTATGCGCCGGGCGTGTCGACGAACGTGAAAATTGGGCGGCCGAATTTCGCGGCGAGGTGCATCGCGCGCAGCGCCTTGCGGTAGCCCTCAGGCTTGGCCTGGCCGAAGTTTTGCGCCACGCGCTGCTTGGTGTCTCTTCCCTTCTGCTGGCCCACCAGAACAACCGGCTTGCCGCGGAATTTTGCGAAGCCCACGACCATCGCGGCGTCATCGCCGAAAGCGCGGTCGCCGTGCAGCTCATGGAAATCCTCAAAGAGGAGGCGGACGTAATCCATCATGTAGGGGCGCTGCGGATGGCGCGCCAGCTGCGTGCGCTGCCAGGCGCCCATGTGTTCGTAGAAATCGCGGCGAAGCTGCGCGACCTCCTTGCGCAGGCGCTCGAGTTCGACGGAGGAACCCTTGCGGCGCTCTACCTGGCGCAGGTCGGCGATTTCGCGTTCGAGCTTTTCGATTTCGAGCTTGCCGGAGTCTTTGTTCATAGCGAAATCTACGATAAATCGTAAATTGCTTCCCGCCCCGAAAGCGCGATCCGTGCAGGCCAATTCAAACAGGCAAATTATTGTAGGGCACGGCTTCAGCCGTGCCAAAAAACAGCCCTAAGCCGGCTTTAGCCGCTGGCTCGATCGCGCGCGAAGAACGGCCCTGCTCGAACCGCCAGCGGCTAAAGCCGGTCTGATTCTCAGCACACACGGCGCGGCTGAAGCCGTGCCCTACCAACCGGCGCCGATACGCGCGTTGCCGCGCCAGCGGATCAGGCCTGGCCCGCTCTCGCTTCGAGCCGCACGGCGTCGTCGCCGCACAGGCGGCAGACTTCGCGAACCAAATCCTGATCGGCCTTGACGCGTTGATCGGCTCGCAGTGTCGCGACCTCGCCTTCCGGCGAAATCAGATCGAAAGCGACCGAGCATGGCCCGGGCTTGGTTATGAACAGCTCTTTCAATTCATCGAGGACCGCGGGATCGACTGCGCCAAGATTCACGCGCACGCGCATCACGCCGGGAGGGCGCTGGCCGATGTCTTCGATCCGGCGCGCATCCATGACCGCGAGGCGCGTGCCGGCTTCTTCCACGTTCACACGGCCCTTCAGTACCAGCGGCGAGTTGGTCTTGAACAGCGACTCGAGGCGCGCGAAAGATTCGGGGAAGGAGAGAATTTCGAGCACGCCGGTCATGTCCTGCAGCGTGAGGATGCCCCAGCGCTCGCCTTTGCGGGAACGCATGCTGCGCATCGCGATGACGATGCCTGCGACGGCGATTTCTTCCCCGTTGCGCCGGCCTTCGACGGCGGCCAAGTCAATCGCATTCAGCTCCGCCAGCTTCGAGGCGAATTTGGCGAGCGGATGCCCGGAGACATAGAAACCCACGGTGGCAAATTCCGCGGAGAGCATTTCGTGCTCCGGCCATTCCTCGAGATCGGGCAGCGGCTCCTCCGGCGGCTCAGGCAAGGCCGTGGAGCCGCCGAACAGGCCATGCTGGCCGCTGGTTTTTTCGCGTTGGCGCCGCTGCGCGCGCTCGATGGCGCGGTCGATGGCGGCGAAGATCTGCGAACGCCGCGCGCCGAGCGAATCCATCGCGCCGGACTTGATGAGGCTTTCAAGGACACGCTTGTTGATAAGCCGCGTATCGATGTGATCGCAAAATTGAAAGATGGAGGTAAAACGGCCGAGTTCGGCGCGCGCGTCGAGAATGCCCTTGACCGTGTTTTCGCCGACGTTCTTGATCGCGCGCAGACCGAAGCGAATGGCTTCACCGACCGGGGTGAAATCGAGATCGCTGGAATTCACGTCCGGCGGGAGGACCGTGATGCCCATGCCCCGCGCTTCGTTGATGTACTTCACCACTTTTTCCGTGTTCCCGGTTTCGGAGGTGAGCAGCGCGGCCATGAATTCGACGGGATAATGTGCCTTCAGATAAGCAGTCTGGTAGGCGAGCAGCGCGTAGGCGCAGGAGTGCGACTTGTTGAAGCCGTAGCCGGCGAACTCCTCCATCAGGTCGAACATTTTCTCGGCTTTTTTCGGATTGACCTTGCGGGCGGCGCAGCCGGCCAGGAATTTCTCGCGCTGGGCGGCCATCTCTTCTTTTTTCTTCTTGCCCATGGCGCGGCGCAGGATGTCCGCTTCGCCGAGCGAAAAACCGGCCAGGCGGTTGGCGATCTGCATCACCTGCTCCTGATACAGGATCACGCCGTAGGTTTCTTCGAGGATGTCTTTTAGCTCGGGTAGATCGTAGACGACTTTTTTCTTGCCGTGCTTGCGATTGATGAAGTCGTCGATCATGCCGCCCTGAATCGGGCCGGGACGGTAGAGTGCGTTGAGCGCGGTGAGGTCCTCGAGGCGCGTCGGCTGGTAGCGGCGCAGGATGTCGCGCATGCCGTGCGATTCAAACTGGAAGATGGCGGTGGTCTCGCCGCTGGAGAAAATCTTGTAGGTGGCCTGGTCGTCGAGCGAGAGCGTGTTCAGATCGATTTTCAGGCCGCGATTCTGCTCGATCATGTGCACGGTGTCTTCGAGCACGGTTAGCGTCGTGAGGCCCAGGAAATCCATTTTCAGAAGGCCGATGTGCTCGAGACCCTTCATGTCGTACTGCGTGGTGATTTCATCCCGGTTGGACTTGTAGAGCGGGACGAGATTGGTGAGCGGCTCGGGAGAAATCACGACGCCGGCGGCGTGCGTCGAGGCGTGGCGGGCGAGGCCTTCGAGGCGCTTGGCGACCGCCATCATGTCTTTATAGCGCGCGTCGCCGTCGATGGTGGAAGCGAGCTGCGGCGACTGCTTCAGCGCTTCGTCCAGGGTGATGTTGAGCTGTGCGGGAACGAGCTTGGCGATGCGGTCCACCTCGCCGTAGGGCAAATCCATGGCGCGGCCAACGTCCTTGATCGCGGCCTTGGCGGCCATGGTGCCGAAGGTGATGATCTGGGCGACGTTGGAGCGGCCGTACTTCCCTGTCACGTACTCGATCACCTCGCCGCGCCGGCGCATGCAGAAATCGATGTCAATATCCGGCATCGAAACGCGCTCAGGGTTCAGGAAGCGCTCAAAGAGCAAATCGTATTGCAGTGGATCGACGTCGGTGATGCGCAGCGCGTAGCTGACGAGGCTGCCCGCCGCCGACCCGCGGCCCGGACCAACGGGAATGCCCTGCGCGCGCGCGTGGCGGATGAAATCCCAGACGATCAGGAAGTACCCGGCGAAGCGCATCTTCTGGATCATGCGGATTTCGTTCGAGAGGCGCGTCTCGTACTCGGCGAGCGTGTGGCGCAAGAGCCCGGCCTTGGCGCGGGCTTCGAGCAGCGCCACGCGGGAGGAGAATCCTTCGCGCGCGACCGCCTCGAAATACGTATCAACCGTGTGCCCTTCAGGAACCTGGAAATCGGGGAAGGAATTTTGCACCGCGTCGATTTTCACGTTGCAGCGATCGGCGATCGCGACAGTGCGTTCGAGGGCGTCCGGAATCTCTCGGAAGAGCTGGGCCATCTCCTCGGCCGTCTTGAAATAGAACTGGTCGGTGGCGAACTTCATGCGATGCTCGTCGCTCATCGTCTTGCCGGTCTGGATGCACAGCAGGACTTCCTGCGCGTGCGAGTCCGAATGACGCAGGTAGTGGCAGTCATTGGTGGCGACGAGCGGGATGCCGGTCTCGCGTGAGAGGCTCACGATGTTTGGGTTGATGCGCTTCTCAATGTCGAGACCCTGGTCCTGAATCTCGAGGAAAAAATTGTATTTGCCGAAAATGTCGCGTAGGCGGTAGGCGGCTTCACGCGCTTCCTTGGGCTTTTCTTCGACGAGATTTTCGGTGACCGCACCGCGCAGGCACGCGGAGAGCGCGATCAGTCCGCGGCTGTGCTGCGCGAGGAGGTCATAATCAATGCGCGGCTTGTAATAAAAACCTTCGAGGAAGCCCGCGGAGACGAGCTTGATCAGATTGCGGTAGCCTTCGCCGTTCTCGCACAGCAGGACGAGGTGATTGCTGCCGCGCTGGCCCGGCTCCGCGCCGCCGTTCGATGAGCCGTTCGCGCCGGCGGCTTCGCGCTGGGGCGTTTGCGTTTCACCGCGATCGTGCCGGCTGCCCTTCGCGACGTACACTTCGCAGCCGATGATGGGCTTCACGCCCCGGGTTTTTGCCGCGTGATAGAAGGATTCGGCGGCGAAGAGGTTTCCGTGGTCGGTAACAGCCACCGCCGGCATTTTCCGGCGCGCCGCTTCCTCCACGACCTCATCAAGGTCGCACGCCCCATCGAGCAGACTGTAATCCGTGTGCAGATGCAGGTGAACGAATCTGGGATTTTCCATTCCGGACTTCATTCTAAACTCGGGCGCAAATTTTCGCTACGGCGCGATGCTGAGTTTTCCTCAGCCTCGGAAGATTGCCAGGGCGTCCCTTGATCCGTGCAGAATCCGAAGAATCTCGAGTTCGCCTTGACCAGTACGATAAAAGATTACGTGCAAATATCCTCGCCTAAATCATTCCTGCGTCGGCCTAGGCGTGGATAAGCACTCAGCGCTTGCAAGATGTCGTAAAAATTGTCAACGAGTGCGTCCGCGTAGGTCTGGCTGTTCTCGGCGATGTAGTTCCAGATTTCGTCAAGGTCGAGAGCGGCCCGCGAGCTGGTGCGGGGCTGGGGCATCTACTTCTTACCTTTTTTCGATCGCCTTTCGCGCGCGGCACGTTTGAATTCCGGGGTCAAATGTCGAAAACCCGCCTTCCAATCCCTCGCGAATGTCTTCGCGGAGTTTCTGCAGCTTGAGCGATCGAACCTTGTCTTCTTCTTCCAGCAGGCGCAAAGCCTCCCGCACCACCTCGCTCGCCGAGTTATAGGAGCCGGACTCGATTTTGGCGCGGATCAAATCTTCCAGATGCGGGGTAAGACTGATGTTCATAGCCAAGGGTTAGCTCGCAATGGTGGCTATTTGAAAGCATGCAGGCTTTGCCATTTTCTGTCGATTTAAGACAGTGCGCGTGTCCGTATATTTTATTTCTTTTTTGGCTTCGATTTGTCTTTGAGCGGCACTGCGGACACTCTTCCTTTCGCTGCCGCGGGCTTGGGTTGAGCTTTATTTGCCGCAGGCGGCGCAGCAGGCTCCGCTTTTTGAGTCTGCTCGCCCTTCTTCTTTGACTTCTCCGGCTTCTTTTTCTCTTCCGCCTTCTTGGGCTGCTCTTTGATGCCGGCGAGCTTGCGCAGAATCTTGGCGTGATCCTCGGGCTTGCGCGCGCGCCCGAGCAGTTGCAACTGGAAAAACTCCTCGACCACTTTGTCGAACTTCGGACCGCGCTCCATGCCGAGCAACTCGAGTTCGTTGGCCACACCGGGCAGCGCTTGCCGCAGCGGGCGCCACCTCGTGAGATAGGTTCGAATCTTCCCCACCGCTTTGCTGTTGGAAGATTCGGCGAGGATGTAGGCGAGCAAATCAAGCTGCGCCTTTTCGAGGAACGCGTAGGCATCCTTCGGCGACGCAGTCTTGGGTCCGGCCAGAATTTTGACGACTTTCGCGGCCTCGGGCTCGACCTCCAGCACGGCGCGCATTTCCGCCGCGGGCAGCCCCATGCGGCCGAGGGCAGACTTCCTCTCGCCGTCTTTCAACCGCCCAAGAATCGCCAGCGTGACGGGAGCGTACAGACGCGGGCGCATACCCGCGGAAAGCAGGTCTTCCCGCACCCGGAAAATGCGATTGATGGCGTCGTAATCCGGATGGCGCCGGGCCAGAACCGGGCTGACCACTTCCAGCAGGCCCTGAGCCTCCCACGCTTTCAAGATCGCGCCGGGCTTTTCCTCACGGGCCAACTGGCGGAACTCCGCGCCCGCATCGTCGGGAGAGATGCTGTCCTGCAGCTTGCGCTCGAGGGCGAGATTGAACCAGTCCCTGGTGCGTGACTCCATCTTGAAGCCCATGCGCGCTTCGTAGCGCAGGGCCCGCAGCAGGCGCACGGGCTGGTTCGTGAAGCTGTGAATCGAAAGCGCGCGCACCTCGCGGCGCTCGAGATCGGCGAGGCCGTTCGTCGGATCGAGCAGCAGGCCGCGCGAATTCGGATTCAGTGAAATGGCGATGGCGTTGATCGAGAAATCCCGCCGGCGCAAGTCCTCCATGATGGTGGAAAAGCGCGTTTCGGGCTTCACGCCTGGCCGCGGGTAAACTTCCTCGCGCGCCGCGCAAATGCTGGCCTCGACGTCTCCGGCCAGAATCAATTCAGCGGAGCGGAAGGATTCGCTCTCGTCGATCACGCGGGCGCCGCCCTTTTCGAGTTCGCGCACGATGCGCGCCGGATTGCCTTCGACACTGAAATCCAAGTCGCGTATGTTCGCCCCGGAGATCACGTCGCGCACGGCGCCGCCGACCAGATAGACATTGACTTCAGATTCCGCGGCGAGTTCCTGGATGCGCACCATCGCGGCGCGCTGCTCGGGAGAGAGCCGGCTTTCGAGCTGGAACATGTAATCAGGCATTCGTTTATCCGTTCCTGGCAGGAGGCGCCGGCCGCGGATACCTGCGGGACGCCCCTGCACTCACATCGAAGTTGGTTTCTCGCGCGGTCTCTCACGGAAATTTCCCGCGGACCGGCGGTTGGTCCTCACGCGCGCGGGTGGTGCGCTTTGTAGATCTCCTTCAGGCGCTCCTCGACCACGTGCGTGTAAATCTGAGTCGTGGAAATGTCCGCGTGGCCCAGCATGAGCTGGACCGAGCGCAGGTCCGCGCCACGCTCGAGCAGGTGCGTGGCGAAACTGTGGCGCAGCTTGTGCGGCGTCAGGCGGCCGCGCAAACCGAGGCGCAGTCCGTAATCGTGCAGAATTTTCCAGATGCCAATGCGGCTCATTCTCTTGCCCATGCGAGTGAGAAACAAAACCTGGTTGTGCGGCGGAGGACTGGAGGGCCTGGCAAACTTCGGGCGGCCCTGCGATAGATACGCATCCACTGCTTCAATGGCCTTGCGCCCGATCGGTACCAGGCGCTCTTTGTCTCCCTTGCCGATACAGCGCACGCAACCGATGCGCATGTCGACGTCGGCCATGCGCAGGTTCACCAGTTCGGAAACGCGCAGGCCCGTCGAGTACAGAACTTCGAGCATCGCGCGGTCGCGCAAGCCGAGCGGAGTGGAAAGATCGGGAGCCTGGAGCAGCTTGTCGATTTCGTCGATCCGCAGGTAGGTCGGCAGGCTGTTGCGAATTTTGGGCGACTCCAGATTCTCGGTGGGGTCGACCGGCACCATCTCTTCCTGCAAAGCGAATTTATAGAGCGCCCGCATGGACACCAGGTATCGCGCCACGGAACGGCTGTCGAGCTTGTCTTTGTAGAGGCTGGACAGGAAGTCGACCACGTCCTCGCGATCAACATCTTCCAGCCGCTCCTTGCGCCGCTTCTTCAAGAAAGCCGCGAATTTGCGCAGATCACGGCCGTAGGCGAGGATGGTGTTCTGCGCCAAGCCGCGCTCGACTCGGAGATAGCTTAGAAAAACGTGAATCGTTGATTCCATTGCTTATCCCGTGATCACCGACTCCCCGGATTCAGCCGCGGCGGACTGGAACGCGATTCCATACACTTCGCTGATCTCGGCGCAGCGCAGCAGCCAGGCCAGCGCCAGATACGTGAGCGCAGCCGAGCCGATCAGCGCGATGAAAACGGCCAGGCGCGGCAGAAAGTGGGCGATGGTCCCAAATTGCGAATATTTCAGCGTGCTCCAGCAGACCACGCCCATGATCGCGGCGCTCAGCGCGATTTTGCCGAGAGACGCGGCGATGTCCCGCGTGCCCAGACGGCCGAATCGCAGCCGGAAAATCACGAACAGCGTGAACACCGTGAAGTAAGCTGCCAGCGCGCTCGCCAGCGCCGGGGCTCCGTTCTTGAGCTTCGGAAAAAAATAGAACAGAAAAACCACGTTGAGCAAGACGTTCGCGAGCATGGCCAGGACCGCCACCCGCACCGGCGTGCGCGTGTCCTGAGTGGAATAGAACGCCGGGACGATCAGCTTGACCGCCGCGAAGGCGGGCAGACCGAGCGAGTAGTACAGCAGGGCGCGCGCGGTCAGGCGCGTGGACTCGGCGACAAACAGGCCATGTTGGAAAAGCACCTGCACGATCGGCTCGCGCAGGATCACCAGGCCCACTGCCGCGGGAATGGTGATGAACGACACGATGCGCAGGGCAAATAGAAACGTCTTCTTCATGCCTTCGTAATCCCCCGCCGAAGCCTGATGCGACATCATCGGCAGGATGGCCGTGGCCACCGCGATGGCATAGCCGCCCAGCACCAGTTCGGTGACCCGGTCGGCGACGTAAAGCGAAATCAGGCTGCCCTCCGGCATGATCTTGGCATTGGCAAAAATCGTGTCCACCAGCAGATTGATTTGCGCGATGCCGATCCCGACAAACCCCGGCACCATCAGCTTTGCGACTCGCCGTACGCCGGGATCTGAAAATGAGATGTTGAAACGAAAACTCATGCCTCGCTTGACGAGCTGCGGCACCTGCAAAAAGAACTGGAAGATCCCGCCCACCAGAACGCCTACCGAGAGCGCGGCGGCAGGGCTCGAGAAATGTCTCCAAACCACCGCCACCGAAAAGATAATAAAGGAGATGTTTAACAAAATCGGCGTGGCTGCGGGCAGGCCGAAGATGTGAAAGCAATTCAAGATGGCGATCGCCAGCGCCGCCATGCCTATGAACAGAATGTACGGGAACATCAACCGATTCAGGTAGATAGCTTCCAACTGGACCTGGTTCTTACCGAACATGGAGAAGAATCGTACGACGTAGGGCGAGAAAATCACGCCGAGCACCGTCA
>Ga0070734_10004742_pt1 | contig 12656 bp, 7 predicted proteins | sample Coa_R1_8_FD_66444 | JGI IMG/M metagenome (GOLD analysis project Ga0070734, IMG submission 66444) | Surface soil microbial communities from Centralia Pennsylvania, which are recovering from an underground coalmine fire - Coalmine... | ecosystem: Environmental > Terrestrial > Soil > Unclassified ...
GCGCCGCGCAAGAATTTCTGGCCCGCGAGCCATTGCGCGGCAACGTAGCCTCCGAGGCAAACGAGCACGATCAGGCCGACCGCTCGCTTCAGCATAAGTTGGCTTCGGAGCTTCATCCCGTCCACGATCACGTCGGTCATCGTTGCGGCCTTGACGGACCGACCGGTCGCGTTTATGCGGTCTGGAAACACCAGCCAAAACAGGACATCGCCCAACAGCCAAGACAAAGGAAGCAGCAGCCATTGAGCCCCGTAGGTATACCCGAGACCTACCGCGCCCGTGACTACGAATCCACTGTTCGCCGTGGCTCCGGCGCTAAGGCCGACCAGCCAGCGGTTCAGGCGCTGCTCGGAAAGAGCTGCGGAGGTCACGCGCTTCGAGTCCCGACGGCCCAACCAGGCAACCACGAACGTCGCAATCAGCCCAACGCCGAAAATCACTATCGAGAAGTTCAGGCCATTGTCCCGCATGCACCAATGGTGAAGCTTTGTGATTGGAATTGAAATGGAATCGAGCGGAAAGAACCGGAAAGTGCCTTATGCTAACGCGTCACCGCCGCGGCCGCGATCGCGGCAAAGAAGCCGGATCGACTCTCTCAAAACCGATCCGCAGCGGCAAGAAAGCCCGAAATGTGCGAGCAAGTGTGAGCGCAAAGCCCGTAAGTGTTTGAGGAATTGGTAGCGCTAACGGGAATCGAACCCGTATTTAAGCCTTGAGAGGGCTCCGTCCTAACCGTTAGACGATAGCGCCACTGCTTTCAAAATTATACCAAGCGTGAGGCAGTCGATCGCTCATTCGATCGATTCGCTACCGTTATTGTTTCTGCCATCGCGCTCTCGTCGATGTTACGATAGCACTTGCGCTGCGGCGCAAACCCTCTATGGACTCCGAAACGATCTCCACGTTGAAGACCGTATGTACTGCCGGATGTGCTCGCGAAGGATTCAACGGAGAGTCGAACGACAGGCTCGAAAAACTAGCGGATCTGGGCCTGCTGGTGGTGGCCTACGCCCCCGGCATGGTGGCCCGCCGACGCACCTATCAGCCTACCGCCAAAGGCTGGGAAAAGTTCAAACAGATTCTGGATCATCACGGGGCCTAAGCTCTTTCCCGGCCTGCACGCCGCCCCTGCTAGACTAGAGTTTCACTCTCCTCCGGCTCCCTCGGCAGCTCGGAGCCGACACGAGGCAAATCAAACATGATTTCGGCAACACAACTACGGCCAGGCATGGTCATCAAGTTCAACAACGAGCTCTATTCCATTTTCAAGATGGAGCATCGCACGCCCGGCAACCTGCGCGGCTTCGTGCAAACGAAAATGCGGAAGCTCAGCAGCGGTACCATGATCGAACACCGCTTCTCTTCGGAAGATCGGGTGGAGCGCGCCTCGTTGGACGAGCATGAAATGGAGTATCTGTACGACGACGGCGAGTATTACTACTTCATGGACACCGAGAATTTCGAGCAAATGCATTTGACGCGCGATATTCTGGGCGACGGTGTCGAGTACCTGGTGCCCCAACTGAAAGTCAACGTCGAGTTCTATGAGGGGAAGGCGATCAGCGTCGAACTCCCTCCCACGGTTGATCTCACCGTGGTCGAGACCGAACCGGGGCTGAAGGGCGCCAGCGTTTCCAACGTGACCAAAGCCGCTAAGCTCGAGACCGGACTTGTGGTGCAAGTTCCGCCCTTCATCAACGAAGGGGAAAAAATTCGGATCAGCACCAGCGAAGGCACATACCAAGAGCGGGCCTGAGGAAAATCCGCGGACGGCGCCGATCAGCGCGAGGCGTTCGATTTGCCGACACTCACGTAAACGGCGGGTCCTGGCTGCGCCCTGTCGCGCTTCATGGTTCGGAAATGGTGGCTTCGCAAAGCCACGGCAAACATGGAGGGCTCCGAACGGACTACGCATCCCCGAACTACGAGCTGCAACGGAATCCGCCCGTCGAGCTTGGACGGCCACTCCAGCATGAGCTGAAGTTCCGTGCGTTCGCTGACTTGACACGGAGAAACAATGAGCAGGCCACCGCTGCTCACGTTCACGGTTTTTCCCGCGGCCCAAAAACGAGTGCTTAGGCCGGGAGGGAAGAAGCGGACTCCCAACTCCATCTCGTAGCGTGTTTTGGATCGACGCTCCGATTTGCCCGCGCTCTTTGGCGCCAGCTGCACCTGACGCGGTTCGGATTCTTCGGTTCGCGCTCGTGGGACGATGATCACTTTGGTTAGACAAACAGCGCCCCGGTACCGTTTCGGATGCAGGCCAGGATTGGTACCAAATTTCGGATGGTTACTCACGGCGTACGGGTTGGAGAGATCGGCGCGTCAGTCTTTGGGATTGAGGATCCCCTCCGGCATCTCAAACGAAGGGCGGAAACCCAAATCCGCAACCAGTTTGTCATTGGAGTAGACTGCGCGGCTGGTGAACGCCCGCACCGCGGTCTCCTCGAGCGGATGCACGAAAGAGGCCCCTTTGAGTTTGCGGATGACACGACGGGCAAGCGAAGGCGCCAGCCATTTCCTGCCGTACTCCACGGCTTCTGATGCACTCATCGCGCTGATTGCTGGTCTGCCGAGGACGGCTTCGAGTTCGGAGTAGTACCGGCTCCACGTTACCTGCCCGCCGTCGGTGACGTTGTAAATCTCGAGCGGCGCATTGGATCGTGCCAGCAGTACGCTAACGACGGCGGCGACATCGTCGACATGAATCAGGTTGGCAATCCCGGATCCACCGTCGACGACGATGAGCCGTCCCCGCTGCATGAGGCGCAGCAGGCCATCGGTCCACCAACCTCCCCCGGCGCCGTAAACGCATCCCAGGCGCAGGATACAAAACTCGGGAATCGACCTCCGCTCGATCAGTTCCTTCTCGATCGCAAGTTTGGTGGTCGAATAAGCGTCCGGAGACGGGAGCGGCGGAGTGTCTTCGGTGATGATGCCCTCGGCCGGGCTGCCGTAGATCACGATGCTGCTTAAGTGGACGAACTTTCGCACGCCCGCCTGCGCGCCGAGTTCAAACAGTCCGCACGAAAGCTGCACGTCGGCCGAGCGATCGTCGGTCAAGGCGCCGTGAACGATGGCAGCGGCTCCCTCTAAACCGGCTCGCAACGTGTCCGGCCTCCTGAGATCGCCGGTTACGATTTCAACCGACGGGTCGAATGAGCGCGCCGGAGCTTGGCGCACCAAGGCACGGACGGCGAAGTTCTGGCTTACGAGTTTCTTGACGACGCGCCGTCCGACGAATCCGGACGCGCCTGTTACAAAGATCACATCGCGTTGCGGCGTCATGACCGACCCAGCAGCCTCCGGTAGAGATTTCCGATGCGGGTGGCGAGAGCCGGATAACCGAGATCGGCGACAGCGCTCGGGGCCGCCGCCGTCATCCGCCCAAGCAAAGCGCGGTCGCGCGCCATCAGGCGCATGCGATCGACGAGTCCATCCACGTCGCGGCACTCGAGAACGTAACCATGCTGGCCATCGACGATCAGTTGCGAAGCTCCGGTTTGGCGCGTCGTGATTACCGGCTTGCCGCACGCCAGCGCCTGGCTCACTGCGAGTGCGAAACCATCTTCTATCGCCGGGTGCGCAAAGATTGTCGCCGGCCCATAGGTCGATTCCACCGGATCTTGAATCACGTCGGCCGACTGGATGCGGATGTTGCTCAGCCGCGATGTGAATCCGCGCAACATCTGGCTTGCCCAGCGGCTTCCGGTGGCGCCGATGATCACCAGTTCCGAATTGGGGATCGCCGCCTTCTCGAAGGCCTGGAGCAAGTAGTACGTCCCCTTGCGCGCATCGATGGTTGAGACCGACAGCACGCGGAAGACATCATCCTGTTGCGCGGTGGGACGAAAGTGGTCCAAATCCACCGCGGGCAGAACCGTCTCGACCCTTGCTGCCGGCACGCCTCGCTCGATGAACGACTGTCGGGAGGCGTCTGAAATCGTCCGGACGCAGGTTGCGCGCTCCACCTCCTCTCGCATTCGGACGCGCATGCGCGGATGGATGAACGTCGGCGCGGAAATCCCCAGCCGCTTGTGTTCTTCGACGAGAGCATCGCCCAGCGAGTCGATATGCCAATTCAGCGCGGTGAGGACCAGGGGTATTTTCTTCTTGCTCAATTCCCGGAAGGTCAGGCAGCACTGCGCCATCACGCCGTCAAACAGGATCGCGTCCTGCGCCTGACGCGCCAGTTGCAAATCGAAATTGACATCTTGAAGCAACGTCAAAAGGTCGCTTCGGCGGCGAAGCACGGGCGTGTCTTGAATGAGCCGATAGCAGCGCTGCCTCCAGCCGTCAAATGGCACATCCACGCACTCAGTGCGAACGGCCTTTGCCCTGCGGCTCAGAACGCGGCCGCGCGGCAGCTGGTCGAGAGCGTAGACCATCGATCGAAGAAATTCACCCTGCCCGCCGAGGCCGGACCAGGCGTTCGCGCCGAAACAAATCGGGCCTTCCGCTGGGGGGCTAGACAAGTGGGCTTCCGGGAGTGCGGGCGTCGCGATGCGTGAGCTGTGGCGTTTTCATCGCTCGCAGTCGGGTCTGTAGATGCGTTGGGCAGCTTGGCGGAAAGGGACCTCCTGATCCACCGTGTTGCGCTGGAACAAGCGGGTCGAGGCCATCTTTTTATACGTTATAACAACGCGCGCCTGCGGCGTGGAGAGGTGCGAGGCGGATGCTATACTTGGAGTCGAACAGTCTACTCGGGGCGTGGCTCAGCCTGGCTAGAGCGCCTGGTTCGGGACCAGGAGGTCGGTGGTTCGAATCCACTCGCCCCGACCATTTATCCCTCCACCTTCATGGGTTGGCTCTACGCCAACAACGGGGGGTAAACCCCAGCCCAAACTGATCTACGCACATAACACCTGGATGCGAAGCCTGTAATTTTGGAAGTTGCGAAAGCCGTAGGCCTGACCAAAGAACGATAGTTGGTAGCCACGTCCAGGTACACTACCCGCGCCTCTGCCTAGCCTTCGAGCCTTTCAAAATAGGGCTCGGCTCAGGCGGCGGCTGATGGTGGATACGGAGCGGTTGCCGCCGAGAGACAGCGAAGCACGCCACCTCCTGTCAGAAGCTGTACTTTAGGGCAAGCTGCATCTCTCGCATGGTCTTCGCCGACGTGATTACGCCGAATGTAGCAGGTGCGTTCGGGGCGCTGGAGACCGGAGGGCTCCAATTCGGGTGGTTCGGAAGGTTAAAAACCTCAAACCGGAATTCCAGATTATCGTGCTCCCGGATGGACGTCTTCTTAATGGCGGAGAAATCCCACTCCATCGTGCCTGGGACGAACAAAACATTCCGTGCAACATTGCCGTATTGATATCTGAGCACCGGGTCCGTGTAGTTGAACGCCGCGATGTTCCAATAATGTTGCGGCGTCGGATCGGCCGGGAATGGGCTGATGCCGGTCGCATTCGGAACGTTGGAAGAGGTGTTATTGGTGTTGCCGATGCTCCCGACGGTCCAGGGTGTGCCGTGAGCTAAAGTCACTACCGAGCCGAGCTGCCAGCCCCCAACGATTTTGTCGCCGAAGGCGTTGCGATTGGCAAATCTCTTGCCGTGGCCGAACGGGAGTTGGTACATGGGCGAAGCGACAAACCGCACCGGGACATCGAAATCGGATAGACCGCGCTCCGGGTGGAAATTATAGGCGTTAATTGCCGAGTACGTACCGGCCGCCCCCGGCCGAATGGAGCTGCCGCCATCGATCGCCTTCGACCACGTGAAGCTGAGGATATAGGTCAAACCTTGTGTAAGATTCTGTGTCAACTTGCCCGTTGCGGCGTGGTAGTTCGAGTTGACGTCCCCGTTTATGCTTTGGATGTTGCCGTAGACTGGCCACGGACGCCGCTGTGTCTGGGTTGAGGCGTCGTTCGGTCCGGTTGGCAAAACGGCTGTATTGTACAAGTGGCCGCGATCCAATCGGTGGCCTTCGTTCCCGATGTAGCCTGTTTCCAGAACCAGGTTTTTCGCCAGTTGACGTTGGATCGTAAACAGCCACTGAATCACATAGGGTGTGCGTAGATTGGGATCCACGGACTCTACTTGAGTTCCCGCCGCCTGGCAGACCCCCGTCCAGCCGGTGCAGACGGCCGTGTTCGATGCAAAAGGGTTGCTCAGGTTGATGTTCTGGGTTTGAGGGTTGGTATTCAGCAAATAGCCACCAGCGAGATTCCTGCCTGTCTCGAATATCATGCCGTTGGTGATGTCCTGCACGTAAAAAATTCCAAGGCCGCTCCGGATGGTCCATGCGTTCGACGGGGCGTATGCCAGCCCGACGCGTGGCGCGAAATTCAGTCTGTCGTCTTTTACCAGTGCATTCCCCACGCCGTAACTGGACAGCTGGGCGCCATTCGCTGTCGGCACGGCATCCGTAAAACGCGCAGAGGCATCCTGATAGACGGACTGGCTGCCGGGCCGAATCAGGACCGGTGTCTTGGTGCCCGCCAAAAGCCCGTTGGGCCCGACGCCCGGATCGAACAGAATGAAGTTGGTGATGCCCCGGTACTTGTCGTGATAGGGCTGAAAGTATTCATACCTCAAACCGATGTTCAGGGTGAGCTTCGGCGTCACTTTCCAGACATCTTCCACGTAGCCTGCTGTGGAAGTTCCTCTTAGCATGGTGTTCGTCAAGCTGGTCGCATTCCTCGCGGAACTGGCGTAACCGAGCAGGAAATCGGCGAAAGAGTAACCCGTCGTAAGAGGCGAGGCGGGGTTCGCTGTCGCTCCGTTGGTGCCGGCGAAACTGTACGAACCGCGTGTAAAGACGTTGCCGTACTCGTTCACCCGGTCCCGTCGAATCTCGCCTCCAATCCTCAATGAGTGGGAGCCTCTCACAATCGACACGTTGTCCAGCCACTCGAAGATATCGTTGGCGGTAACATAGGGACCATCCGGGCCGTCGCCGAATCCGGTTAGCCCGTTTGCTAAACCAACCGAGGGCGCACCCCAGCCGATCGGGCCGACATCGGATATGCCCGGAATCGCCAACTGCGCCTGCACGTTCTGGAGGTAGCCGAAGTGGGTCAGTTGCGTGTTGCTAAAATGCGTCCAGCCAAACCGCGACTCATTCACCACCGTCGAACTCAACGGCCGGATGTTCGCCAGCATGGCCTGGTAGACCGTCGTAAGATATCGTCCTTCCGACGTCGGGAAAGGCCCGGCGGCCCCGGCGCCACTGGCTCCTCTCTGCTGAAAGTACTCGTCATTCCAGCCGAAACGCGAAAACCAGAAAGACTTCGCGCTTTCGTTGAAGTCGGCCCGGAAATTAAACTGCTGCCAGGCAGTCGAATGGGGGCCCTGCCGATAATAATTGTTCGCCGTTGAATTGCTCGGCACGGTGGGTGCCGGGTATTCTCCAGGCAATTGCAAGAGCGACTGGGCCACGTTGTTGAAACGGGTCACCGGAATGGCGTTATTCGGAAATGGAACTGCCGAGACCGCGAGCGGGTTCCCATTGGCGTCCTTTGTAAAGGTACGAGAGAGGGGATCGTAAATAGTAAAGCCCGAGGCAGAGAAATCACCCGACCTCATCTGATTGGTGGCTACCGAACCAATCGATTGTAAGGTCTGGCGCTCCTCCAGTTCCTCGAAGTTGGACATGAAGAACAATCGATCTCGCCCGTTAAATAGTCTTGGCACGACAACCGGGCCACCCAGCGTATAGCCGAATTGATTGCGCCGAAACGGGTTCTTAATGCCCGCCGCCTGGTTCCACTCTCTCGCATCGAAAAGCGAGTTACGCAGGAACTCAAAGACCGTGCCGTGATATTGATTCGTGCCCGGGCTCGTGGTAACGCTGATCTGGCCGATACCCCGGCCATATTCCGCCGAGTACACGCCTGTTTCCACCTTGAACTCCTGGATTGCATCAACAGAAGGCCGGACGGCCCAGGTGTTGAAGTTGGGATCAGTATTCTCTACCCCATCCAGCGTGTAGTGGTTGAACTCGATGCGCTGCCCGCCGATCGAGAAATCCTGTTGAGAACGCTCCCCGCCCTGCCGCAGGGTAGACGTACCGCCCGGCACCAGTTCCGCCGTTACATTCGGGCTCAATGTCACCAGCTGCAAATAATTGCGCCCGTTCAACGGCAAATCCTGGATGCGCCCGCTCTCAACCACAGTGCCGACTCCCGAGCCTTCCGTGGTCAGCAGTGCGGCGGTCGCGTTGACTTCAACGGTTTGGTTGATCTCGCCGAGTTCCATCGTGAAATCGATCCGCGCGGTAGCTTCAACCTGCAAAACAATACCCGTGTGATTCGCCAGCTTGAAACCCGACGCCTCGGCTTGGACATTGTAAACGCCGGGCACCAGGAAGGGTATGGTGTAGCTTCCGGCACCGTTGGTCTCGGAATTACGGGTTGTGTTGGTGGCTGTGTTGGTGGCGGTGACTTTCGCACCTGCGATACCGGCACCGCTCGAATCGATCACCGTGCCCGTGATTGAACCATAGTTCTGGCCCCACATCGGCAACGAAACGGAGGCTAACCCGCAAAAAAGGACAAACCGGCTAATCCCTGACATGGGTGCTTTTACCTCCCTAAGCTCCGTCGTTTCCACCGCGCTGACCGGGAATTGTATGCTAACGTCACCCGACTGTCAAGAAGAGCCCATCGAATCAGTAAAGGCGGTCCGTCAGGCAACCGAAGGCGCCAGTTCCGATTCACAAATGAGTTACTTTGCTGCGTAACCGTCGAATGATTTCATCGAATGATTTCAATGTTGCCGGACTTTAGACAGAAGCGACTTCAAGTCCGATGGCTCGGTCGGAAGAAGCCTGCCCGACCCGGGTCAGGCATCCCTGGATCGTGATATTCTGCACAGGTGTAATAGATCCGAAAAGGGAGGATTTTCTGTATGCCTCTATCGAAAAGAGCCTTCGCAGAGTTTATCGGAACCTTTTGGCTCGTCTTCGGCGGATGCGGGAGCGCGGTGCTAGCCGCGGCTTTCCCAGGTCTCGGGATAGGCTTCGCTGGAGTAGCTCTGGCGTTCGGACTGACGGTCCTGACCATGGCGTTTGCAATCGGCCACATTTCAGGATGCCATCTGAACCCCGCCGTGTCGGTGGGACTGGTCGTGGGCGGGCGATTTTCGATATCGGAGCTCCCGGCGTACGTCATCGCGCAAGTGTTGGGAGGCATCGCTGGATCGGGCGTGTTGTACACCATCGCGATGGGTAGGTCAGGATTCGACTTGACCGGCGGATTTGCCTCCAACGGTTATGGCGTGCATTCTCCCGGAGGCTACAGCCTGTCAGCATGCCTGACGGCCGAAGTGGTGCTGACGTTCATGTTCCTGGTGATCATTCTGGGAGCCACGGACACGCGAGCCCCAAAAGGATTCGCGCCGATCGCGATCGGGCTGGGGTTGACGCTAATTCATCTGATCGGGATTCCAGTGACGAACCTGTCGGTGAATCCGGCGCGCAGCACGGCTCCGGCAGTCTTCGTCGGCGGATGGGCCCTCGAACAGTTGTGGCTGTTTTGGGTAGCGCCGATCGTCGGCGCGGCGATCGCCGGCATGGTGTATTCGGTCTTCGCCACTGAGCCTGAACCGTCAGTGCGCGAGAAAATGGCGGCCTCCGCGTGATGCCATTACAAGATCTCCGCTTCTCTTAAGGCACAAGGAAAACTGAACGCCATCCGTGAGCCACAGGCGAAAACGCCCGCGCTCCGTGCAGCGGACCCCGTTAATCCGCAATCGATAACTATTCTCTGGCATCCGGGAAAGGCCCTTTCAGCACAAACACGAGAGCGGCCTCGTAACACGCCAGGTGTTTGCGTTTGGCCCTTGGTTGTGTCTAGTGAGAGCGGCTCGGGCCGGCATAAGCAGCCCCACCTTCTTGCTTGCCGGTCTTAGGCTTGACGAATCCAGATCTCGGGCTTGACGAACCCAGATCTCGGGCGGATTACGGACAGGCGGCGACGTGGTTGCCCGATGCCTATTCAGGTTATCGGCGAATGCCGATATGTCGTATGGGAAACTCTGATGTTTCAACGGCGCAGCTTGAATGGCCTTATGGCGCTCATGGTAGCGTTCTGTGGCACGGCTCTCGCCCAGCAGTACAGTTTCCGGCATTACGGAGCGCCTGAAGGACTTCAGAACCTCGTTATTCTGTCCTTGGCTCAGGATGGAGCAGGTTACCTCTGGGCCGGATCAGAGGCTGGACTTTACCGGTATGACGGTACGCGGTTTCACTTGATGGGTGCAGCCGAGGGTCTTTCGTGTACCACCGAGGTCCACACCCTGCACGTGGCCACTGACGGCGCGCTCTGGGTCAACACTTGTGCGCAAATCTTTCGTTTCGACGGGCGCGCGTTTCATGCTATCGCCGGCTTCAGCTCGATGCTAACCGGCACACAAGTCATGGCGGAGAATAGGGAAGGTCACACGCTGGTATCGACTCCCGCCGGCCTTTTCGAAGTCTTGCGCACCGGCGAAGGTCTCTTCCACGCCCGTCCATATCCGCTACCCGCGCACCTTGCGGGCAAACCCACCCACGCGATCCTGTCGCACGGATCGGAACTTTGGTTCGGCTGTGGCCAACAGCTCTGTGAGGAAGAGCGAGGCCGGGTCTCTGTCTTTGGGCTAGAGCAGGGACTGCCTCGAGAAGAATGGGACGGGATCGGGATGACACCGGACGGTTCGGTGTGGGTCCGCAGTCCGAGCAAGCTGTACCGCAAACCGGCCGGCGTAGCGCGGCTGGTCCAGGAAAAACCGGATATCGCGTCCAGTATCTTCTGGGGAGCATTGTCGATCGGCCGGGACGGCTCCGTCATGGTCCCGACCGACCAGGGACTGGCCATGTATAACGAGACCCGCTGGAAAATGGTGGGCCTGCAGAGCGGGTTGCGCAGCGCTATGACCAGCGCAGTGCTCGAGGATCGGGACGGCTCGCTATGGGTTGCACTGATCGGCGCCGGCATAGCACGCTGGCTGGGATATGGTGAATGGGAAGCCTGGACCCAGGCGCAAGGTCTTCCATCGGATCTGATTTGGAGCATTCGTCGCGATCGAAAGGGCGCACTTTGGGTGGGGACCTCTCTGGGTTTGGCAAGGCTGGATGGGCAGGCGCCACCGAGGACCTGGACCAAGAAAGATGGCTTGGGAGGCGACAATGTGCGCTGGCTAGGCGAGACCTCGGACCGCTCCGTCTGGACGGTCACGAGGCCCGGCCGGTTAGCGCGCGTCGATCCTGCAAGCGGAAACATACGTGTGATCGGCCCGTCTGATGGACTCGATTGCGACATTTTGAATCGCGGCTTTGTCGACCACCTGGATCGGTTATGGGTGGCCACATCCTGTGGCGTTTTTCGCAACGATCAGCCGACCACTTCCAATCGATTCTTTCGTATCGATCAACCCGCGTCCCTTCAGCACGCCGCCTGGGCAGTCGCAGAAGACCTGCAGGGAACGGTGTGGTTCACAAATCCCGAAGGGTTGTGGAGTTTGCGCAATGGGCTCTGGCGCCAATACCGGAAAGAAGACGGCCTCCTGAGCGGCAATCCGTATACCATCGCAGTCGCCTCCGACGGCGCGCTCTGGCTGCGTCATCGATTCGATGCCGGCATAGAAAGGGTCGAATTCTCGGACGACCATATTGTGCGCTCGACGCCGATCGTGCCGGTCGATCCTAAGTCGGTCGAGGTCACGGCGTTTCATGGTTTTGACGCCGCTCAACGCTTCTGGCGGGGCAGCGCTAACGGGGTGTCGGTGTTCAGCGGCGGCACCTGGAATTACTTAAGCGTCGAAGACGGGTTGACCTGGAACGATTGTGACGGCGAAGCGTTTTGGGCTGATCCCGATGGGAGTGTCTGGATCGGAACCAGCGGCGGCCTCTCGCACTATCGGCCGCGGGGCGACCCGCTGGCACCGCCGATTGCAGAGCCGATCATCACTTCAGTTGAAACCAGCCAGCACCCGCGATTAGTCCGAGCCGCTTTCTCCTCACTCCACTACAAGAGTGAGCAGTTGGTGCGCTTCGCCTATCGGCTGGATCATGAGACCTGGACCGACACGCTGGAACGTTCCATCTCCATCGCCGGACTCTCGCCAGGCCGGCATCGTTTGGAAATCCGGTCGCGTGTTCGCGATGGTCCGGTTTCATCGAGTGTAGCGTCAGCGGAGTTCCAGGTCGAGCCGAGATGGTGGGAAACCTGGTGGCTTCGCTCCATCGTTGTGCTGCTCGCACTCGCCTCCGCATGGGGAGCCGTAGCCTGGAGACACCGGCTGCTACAACAAAGAAACGACGAGTTGGAGCGCGCGGTGCACGAGCGGACGATCGAATTGGAATCGGAACGCGCCAAAGTGCTGGAAGAGAAAAAGCGGGCGGACACCGCGAATCAGGCCAAGAGCCTCTTTTTAGCACACATGAGTCACGAAATCAGGACGCCTTTGAATGGCTTGATCGGATTGAGCAGGTTGCTCGAAGAAATGCCCGATCCGTCCGAAGCCCTGGATACGGTCCATATGATTCGCTCTTCAGGCCAAACGCTGCTGAGGGTAATCAATGACATCCTGGATTTTTCCAAAGTGGAAGCTGGCAAGCTAGACCTGGAGATCGCGCCCTTCCAACTGCCTCACTCTCTCGAACAAAGCGTAGGGCTGTTTCGGGCAACTGCCGCCGAGAAGGGTTTGCGCCTCGCCTGCAATTTAGC
>Ga0070734_10004743_pt1 | contig 12652 bp, 12 predicted proteins | sample Coa_R1_8_FD_66444 | JGI IMG/M metagenome (GOLD analysis project Ga0070734, IMG submission 66444) | Surface soil microbial communities from Centralia Pennsylvania, which are recovering from an underground coalmine fire - Coalmine... | ecosystem: Environmental > Terrestrial > Soil > Unclassified ...
CGTTGTTCAACGGACAGCCCCGCCAACTCGAGCGGTCCGGCGTACTATGACGTCAAGTACACCACCTCGACGACAACGTGCACCTGCATCCAGCACTTGCAGCAAAAGACCTGTTAGCTTCGCGAGAAGCGGCGATGGCGTAACCGCCGCTTGATGAAGCATAGACAGACAGCCGATTCATGGCGATCTGTAGAAGCGGGCGAGTGCCTGCGCATCGGTTTCGCCTCCACTTTGGTGGAGGCGAGCCTCATCCATCATGGGTGTGGTGAACTCGGCCTCCATCAGGCCGTCGGCGTCGCCCTCGTCGATGATTGATTTGGCAATGGCGCGGACACCGTACTTCTTGGGCGACAGCGCGGATCTTTTCGAGTTGAGACTTGTGGATTGATCCTTCTGATTGGTCATGTGAGCTGACAAGAACTCGGCCATCTGCTGGCCGAATGCCCCACCCTCTCCCGGATCCGGGAGCCAGGATCGGCTGCGCCGTCGCCGCCGAGGGGAGCCCTATGCTTATGAATGCACGGTAGAGACATCGGCCCCCTCAACCTTGCGGCCACGCGCCTTGTAACCGTCATGACCCGTCGGTATGTTTCGCCCCTGAGGGGGCGCCAAACCCAACAGTCAAGAGGACAACATGGGCCTACTCGACGTACTCAATGGCATGCAACAGGGCCCCCGTGGCCCCAGCACCCCCAGCACCCCCAGCACATCAGGTCAATCGAGCGGCGGAATGTCGCCGATGACCATGGCAATCCTCGGCTTGCTCGCCTGGAAGGCGATTAGACACCTCACTGGGGGCCAGCCCGGCGCGACGCCGGCGCAACGGCCCTCGCCCACTCCGACCGCGCCCACCGGCAGTACGGGTGGCGGGATGGGCGATGTGCTGAAAGGCGGACTGGGCGGGCTCCTTGGCGGCGCGGCCGCCGGCAGCGTGATCTCCGGCGGACTCGGCGACCTCATGAAGCAGCTGCAGCAAGGCGGCCAAAGCGAGGCGGCCAATTCATGGGTCGGCAACGGCGCCAACAAGGCGATCTCGCCGAACGATCTCGCCGGCGCGCTCGGCGCCGATCAGATCAATTCGCTGGCCTCGCAGACCGGGATGTCGCAGGACGACCTGCTCAACGGCCTCAGCCAATATCTGCCCAAGGTGATCGACCATTTGACGCCGGACGGACGGCTGCCGACCGAAAACGAGCTGTCCGGACGACTCTGATCCCGAAACGAAGTGCGTTTGGCATTCTGTTTAACGGAAAGGATTGACCATGATAACCGGCATTATCTGGATCATCATCGTCGGCTTCATCGCAGGACTCATCGCGCGCCTGCTGTCGCCGGGACCGAACAACCCGTCGGGTTTCATCCTGACTACCGTGCTCGGCATCGTCGGCGCGTTCCTGGCGACCTGGATTGGGCAGGCGATCGGCCATTACGGACCCAATCAGGGTGCGGGCGTCATCACCGCGACCATCGGCGCGCTGGTGGTGCTGTTCATCTGGAATCGCCTGGTGGCGAGCGGCGTGATCAGGGATTTGTGACGAGACGCCGTTAAGCGTCTCTCACAGCGCCAGGTGCATGCCGGCGTCCATGCGGACCACCTCGCCGGTCATGTTGCGTGAGGCCGAGGTGGCAAGGAAGCAGACGAGCTGGGCGATATCGTCGGCGGTTGAGGCCACCTTCAGCGCCACATTCGCCGTAACCCTGTCGCGCACCTGCTTGGCAGCCGCCTCGCCCCGGCCCTTGGTGAACCACGGCGTATCGATATAGCCGGGACAGACGCTGTTGACCCGGATCAGCGGCGCGAGCGCGCGCGCGAGTGACAACGTCATGGTGTTGAGCGCACCTTTGCTTGCGGCATAGGCAACCGAAGAGCCGCCGCCGTTGATGCCTGCGACAGAAGACACGTTCACGACAGCGGCCGGCTTGCCCGATGCTTTGGCGGCGGCCTCGAGCAGCGGTCGCGCGGCACGGATCATCTGGTACGGGCCGATCGTGTTCACGGCAAACATGCGCTGAAAATCCTCTGCCGAAAGCTCGTCGAGCTTGCCATGCGCGACGTGTTTCGTGGTGCCGGCATTGTTCACCAAGGCGTCGAGCCGGCCCCAGGCGTGAGCCGCCGCGACGATCTTGCGGCAATCCTCATCGCGCGCGACATCGCCCTGAACCACGACGACGTCCGCGGCGCCGCCCTTGCGGCACAGCTCGGCGGTCGCTTCCGCTTCATCCTTGCTGCTGGAATAGTTGACCACGATGCGCGCGCCGCCCCTGGCCAGGATCTCGGCGGTCGCACGCCCGAGCCCCGAAGCCGAGCCGGTCACGATCGCGCACAATCCATCCTTTGCCATCCGTTTCCTCGTATCGTTCTGAGTTCTTATACTCACGCTGTACCATGTCAGCCCACGAAATGCGAAACTCCGCATAGCGGAATTGGATTGGTCCTCTTTCATGCCTGCTCCGCAGGCGCGCATACCGACATCCCTGCTTGTCAGGAGGGATCATTTTCCCCATCATGCACGGTAAACAACATGGCGCGTCCGCGATTGGGGCGCGCCGATCGGATGCGGGGAACGCCGTGGCGGAGAGCGAGAACATTGTCGTCGAGACGGCCGAGAAAATCTTTGCCGACCTCGCCGACGCGCAAACCATCAACAACGACAAGACGGGCGCATGGAAGACCCCGCTCTGGCGGGCGCTGAGCGAAGCCGGCCTGCCGCTGTCCTGGGTCGCCGAAGATTGCGGCGGCTCGGGCGCAAGCCTCGCCGAAGGCTTTGGCGTATTGGGTGCGGCAGGGCGCTTTGCGATCGCGGTTCCCCTGGCGGAAACCATGCTCGCCGGCTGGCTGCTCTCGCAAGCAAAAATCGCATCTCCCGACGGCGAGATGACGATCGCACCTGCAGGCCCGAAGGATCGCATTACCGCGAATGCCGACGGTACGCTTTCCGGCCGCGCCCGTGGTGTGCCCTTTGCAAAACAGGCAAAACACATCGCGGTACTCGCAAGCGGCACGGCCGGTGCCTCGATCGCGCTTGTCGATGCATCGAAAGTCAGGATCGAGACCGGCCTCAACCTCGGAGGCGACAACAGCGACACGGTGACCTTCGACAAGGTCGCGCCCATCACCATCAAGGGCGCGCCGAAAGGATTCGACCAGACCGCGCTCATGCTGATGGGCGGCGTAGTCCGATCACTCCAGATCGCGGGCGCGCTCGAATCCATGCTCGACATCAGCGTCAGATATTCGAACGAGCGCGTCGCGTTCGAGAAGAAGATTTCGAAGTTCCAGGCGGTGCAGCACAATCTCGCTCGGCTTGCCGGCGAGTCGGCGGCAGCACTTGCGGCGGCGACCTCCGCCGCGGACACGATCGCGAATGCCACCTCATTCAATGACGATGCCGTGTTCCTGGAGGCGGCCGCAGCAAAAATCCGCTGCTCGGAGGCGGCGGAGAAAGGCGGCGGCATCGCCCATCAGGTGCACGGCGCGATCGGCTTCACCATCGAGCACATCCTGCACCGCTACTCGCTCCGCGCGCTGGCATGGCGCGACGATTTCGGCTCGGAAAGCTTTTGGGCGGTCGAGCTCGGCAAGCGCGTCGCCGCGCGCGGCGCCGATGAATTGTGGCCGCTGGTGGCTTCGCGCTGAGACACAAGCATGGAGACAAGACTGTCAGCCAAGCGCTCGTTCACCTCTCCCCAGTGGGGAGAGGTCGCGCCGAAGGCGCGGGTGAGGGGCTTTGGTGCCACGAGAAAGCGTAACCCCTCACCCCAGCCCTCTCCCACAGGGAGAGGGAGCACGCTTCCGATGCCGGGATATCGAATCTCCGATCAGGAATACAACAAATGACCGCAGCGCTCCGTTTCGATCCGATCCGCCTGCCACCCAAATGCGAACAGCTGCGCAAGGAGGTACGCGCCTTCCTTGCCGAGGAGATCGCTGCCGGCACGTTCTCGCCGTTCAAGCCCAACCGCGAGGACGCCGACGCACCGGCATTCTCCAGGAAGGTCGGCGAGCGCGGATGGATCGGCATGACCTGGCCGAAGAAATATGGCGGCCATGAGAGGAGCTTCCTCGAACGCTATGTGGTCACCGAGGAGATGCGAGTCGCCAACGCGCCGACCCGCCGCTTCTTTGTTGCCGACCGCCAGAGCGGTCCGGTACTGCTGAAATACGCGCCCGAGCACGTGAAGATGGACATCCTGCCGCGCATCTGCCGCGGCGAGCTGTGCTTTGCGATCGGCATGAGCGAGCCCAATTCCGGCTCCGACCTGTTCGCCGCGAAAACCAAGGCGACCAAGACCGACGGCGGATGGCTCATCAACGGCACCAAGATCTGGACCTCGTCGGCGCATATCGCCGACTACATGATCGCGATCTTCCGCACCTCGCCGCCGACCAAGGAAAACCGCCGCCACGGCCTGACGCAATTCCTGGTCAAGATGAAGCAGCCCGGCATCAAGGTGAACCCGATTGGCCAGATCACCGGGCAGTTCGAGTTCAACGAGGTGGTGTTCACCGACTACTTTGTTCCCGACGATTATGCGCTCGGCGAAATCGACGGCGCCTGGAAACAGGCGACCAGCGAACTCGCCTATGAGCGCAGCGGCCCCGAGCGCTTTCTCGAGACCTATTACGTGCTGACCGAGCTTGTGCGCGCGGTCGGCGACAAACCGGATGCGCGCTCTGCCGAGGGCATCGGCCGGCTGGTCGCGCAGGTCCACACCATGCGCCGGATGTCGGTCTCGGTCGCGGGCATGCTGCAGGCCGGCAAGGAGCCGGTCGTGGAGGCGTCCATCGTCAAGGACATGGGCACGGTGTGGGAGCAGCAATTGCCGCACCGTGTGCGCGACCTCGCGGCCTTCGTCGAGGAGGATGTCGGAAATCGCGAGACGCTGGAGAGCCAATTGTCGTTTGCGATCAAGACCGCGCCGAAACTGACCATTCAGGGCGGCACGACGGAAGTCTTGCGCGGCATCATCGCGCGTGGTTTGGGATTGCGCTAAGGCGCGATGCTCTCCGTTACCCTCTCCCCTTGCGGGAGAGGGTGGCGAAATCGAACGAAGTGAGATTGAGCCGGGTGAGGGGTCGGGCTCCCTCGATAGAGCAAGACCCCTCACCCGCCTCGCTTCGCTCGGCACCCTCTCCCACAAGGGGAGAGGGCACAGCGTGCCGAATGGAGATTACGAGCTTCATTGGAGACAACACATGAGCACCTACACTGATATCGGCGTCGAAAAACATGATCACGTCGGGCTGATCGAAATCAGGCGGCCGCCGCTGAACTTCTTCGACGTGCCCCTGATCAACCAGATCGCGGACGCGCTGGAGGAATTCGACCGCGACATCGAAATCCGCAGCTCGGTGCTCGCCGCGCAAGGCAAGGCGTTCTGCGCCGGCGCCAATTTCAACGACCCGGCACGGCGGGAGCAGGAGACCAAGGCCAAGGTCGATCCGGCGTCGAACCTGCCGATCAACCATCTCTACGTTCAGGCTGTGCGCATCTTCCGCAACAAGAAGCCGTTCGTCGCCGCCATCCATGGCGCCGCGATCGGCGGCGGATTGGGGCTTGCCGTCTCGGCCGACTTCCGCGTCACCTGCCCCGAAGCGCGCTTCTCGGCCAATTTCACCAAGCTCGGCTTTCATCCGGGCTTCGGACTGACCGCGACGCTGCCGGAATTGATCGGCAAGAACAATGCGGAGCTGATGTTCTACACCAGCCGCCGCGTCACCGGCGAGGAAGCCTATCGCTGGGGTCTTGCCAACGAACTGGTGCCGCAGGATCAAGTGCGCGCTGCCGCGATGAAGCTGGCCCAGGAGATCGCCGAGTGCTCGCCGCTCGGCCTGGTCTCCACCCGCGCCACGATGCGCGCAGGCCTTGCCGATCGCGTGCTGGCCGCGACCAATCACGAGCTCATCGAGCAGAACCGGCTGCGCGTCACCGAGGACTTCAAGGAAGGCGTCAAGGCCGTCGCCGAGCGCCGCGTCGCGAACTTCAGAGGGCGGTGATTTTCGAAAACCACGCTGTCGTCCCGGCCAAGCGAGCACCTTGCAGCGCGGAGCGCTGTCAAGTCGCGAGCGCGAGCCGGGATCCACAGCCACAGGCTCTGGTTTTGCGACAGCTATGTCCAGCGTGCCCCAAAGATAAATCACGCGGTATGGGTCCCCGCTTTCGCGGGGACGACAGCATTGGTCAAACCACCAGCCGAAAATTCACGCCAGCCAAAAAGAATTCATTTCCCGACACCGCGTAACCCCTCGCTTTCGCGGCATCGGCAACCGCACCGACATTGGCAACGCGGAACGTCAACGCGCTCATGATCTCGCTTTCGCCTTTGACAAAGCGGAAGCCGCAATTGGGAAGCTTTAGCTCCGCTTCGTCGCCATCCGCGCTTGCCGCGATGCCGATGATCCGGCCCCAATGCTCGGCCAGGTCTTTCGGATCGGGCGACTGCATCTCGACGCCGGTGAGCGCCAGCGCCACATCCTTGCGGATCGATTTCTGCCAGTCGGGACCGGCCGGGGGATAGGGCCCGAGCACGTCGTCGCTGCCGTCAGTGTGATTGAACTCGATAAAGGCCGCGCGGCAATCGCGTGGATGCAACTGCACGCCATGATAGGGCGCATGCGTGATCACATTGGCGGTCCGCACGCCCAGTGTGTTGGCGTGTTTGGCGCGCGCCTCAGGGTCCTCGCAGCAGAAAATCGCCATGTAGCCGCCGAAGCCCCCGGTCTTTTCGATGAACCGTCCCGCCGCGGTGCCATCGCGAAACGGCGCAACCACCTCCAGTAAAATCGTGTCGACCGGCAGCAGCGCATTTTCAAGGCCATACTTCGCCACGTTACCGTCGCGGTAACAGACGCTGAGCCCCATGATGCCTGCGATGTCCGAGATCACCGGCTCAAGGTGCGGCGCCACCAGGCAGATCTGCCGCAATCGCATGTAGGGTGACATGGTTTACCTCCAACCGCGAACTCGGACCACCTCTCCCATTGGGAGAGGTCGGATCGCATCGCAAGATGCGATCCGGGTGAGGCGTTACGGTCCATCGAGGGAGCTGCGCCCCCTCACCCGGATTGCTTCGCAATCCGACCTCTCGCCGCCGGGGAGAGGTGGACACCGGCGGCTCGGCGGCTGCGCGATTTCATCTCGTCGTGCGTCACCGCCCCTGAAAGACTGGCTTGCGCTTCTCGACAAAGGCCTTGGCCGCCTCCTTGTGGTCGGCGGTCTCGCCGGCGCGGGAGTGATGGATCGCCTCGCCGTCGAAGCAGGCTTCCAGCGACAGGTGCTCGGCATTGTTGATGTTGCGCTTGATATAGCCGAGCGCAATCGAGGGGCCTTGCGCCAGCGACATCGCAAGCTCGTGCGTAGCTGCTTCGACTTCCGCATCCGGCACGACCTTGGTCACCATGCCGAGCGCAAACGCTTCCTGGGCCGTGAGGACCGGCGAGAGCAGATACAACTCGCGCGCCTTGGCGCTCCCGAGCATTTGCGTCAGGAAATAGGTGCCGCCATAGTCGCCGGAGAAGCCGACCTTGGCAAAGGCGGTGGTGATCTTGCAGGATTCGCTCGCCACCCGAAGATCGCAGGAGAGCGCAATCGACAGGCCCGCGCCGGCCGCCGCGCCATCGAGCTGTGCGACCACGGGCTTTGGCATCTGGTGAAGGATGCGCGACACTTCCATGCCCTTGCGCAGGTTAATCTGTTTCTCCTCGAATGACATCGGCGCACGGCCCGCCGCCATCGACTTGACGTCGCCGCCGACACAGAAGGTGCCGCCGGCGCCCTTGAGCAGCACCGCGCGCACCTCCTGATCTTCCAGTGCACGCCGCGCCGCCTCCACCAGACCCTTGGTCATGTCCGTATTGAGCGCGTTGCGCCGATCCGGGCGGTTCATGGTGATGGTGAGAAGTCCGTGCTCGAGATGTTGCAGGACCATTTCATTTGCGCTCATGACGGTTGTCCTTTCATCGCCCTTAACCAAGAAGCCATCATTGCGAGCGAAGCGAAGCAATCCAGCGACGCGCCAAGGGACTCGATTGCTTCGTCGCAATCGCTCCCCGCAAATGACGGGAGAGAGTCATTTTTTCACCAGTGGACACCGTGATTGTTCAAGCGACTGGAACGCCTGATCGCCCGGAACGGTGGCAAGGAGCTTGTAATCGTCCCAGCGGCCTTTGGATTCCGACGGCTTCTTCACCTCGAACAGGTACATGTCATGCACCATGCGGCCGTCCTCGCGGATGCGGCCGTTCTTGGCGAAGAAGTCGTTGATCGGCGTTTCCTTCATGACCTTCATGACCGCAGCCGAATCGCTGGTGCCGGCAGCCTTCACCGCCTGCAAATAATGTGTGACGGAGGAGTAGACTCCCGCCTGCGCGGACGTCGGCGGCCGCTTGACGCGCTCCATGAAGCGCTTCGAAAAGGCGCGCGTCTCGTCATTCATGTCCCAGTAGAAGGCCTCCGCAAGCAACAGCCCCTGCGCGGTGTCGAGGCCGATGCTGTCGATGTCGGTGACGAACGCGAGCAGCGGCGAGACTTTTTGGCCGCCCTTCATGATGCCGAATTCAGCCGCCTGCTTGATGGCGTTGACGGTGTCGCCGCCAGCGTTGGCAAGCCCGATCACCTTGGCCTTCGAGGCCTGCGCCTGGAGCAGGAAGGATGAAAAATCCGACGTGTTGAGCGGGTGGCGCACGTTGCCCAAGACCTTGCCGCCGGCCTTCAGCACAACGTTCGTGGTGTCCTTTTCCAGATCTTGGCCGAAGGCATAATCTACAGTGAGGAAGAACCAGGTATCGAGACCGCTTTTCACCGCGGCCAGGCCCGTCACGTTGGCCTGCGCGTAAGTGTCGAACACATAATGCACGGTCAGTGGACCGCAGGCCTCGTTGGTGAGGCGGATCGAGCCCGGACCGTTATAGATCACGATCTTGTTGCGCGCCTTGGCGATCTCGCCGGCGGCGAGTGCAGGCGCGGAAGCCGCGACGTCGTAGATCATCTCAACGCCCTGGTTGTCGATCATGTCGCGGGCGATGTTGGCGGCGAGATCGGCTTTGTTGAGATGGTCGGCCGCGATGACTTCGATCTTGCGACCCAGCACCTCGCCGCCAAAATCCTCCGCAGCCATCTTTGCCGCTTCCAGGCTGCCGGGCCCGGTAATATCAGCATAAAGGCTCGACATATCGAGGATCCCGCCGATCTTGAGCGGCGCCTTGTTCTCGCTTTGCGCCATCGCAGGCGAAGCGCACAGCGCAAACAACGCGGCGATGCCGGCCAAAACTCGTTTCATCAATACCTCCCTCGTGCCCCGATCTTGATAGGTTGCGACGTGATCGAAGCGGCAGCCCTTCGTTTCCGTTCTCGCGCGATCATGCCGCATGGGTGAAACAGCGGCAAGCGCAGGGCAGTCCAGCTTTTTTGCAGCGTTTTCCGCTAAGCGGAATGGCTGGGAGTGTGCGAGCATGACTGCATGTCGCAACAATCGATGATATCGCGCATTCGATACATCTGTACCGCCGTCGCACTTGCTGTGATCGGTGCGAGCGCCGCGGCGCGTGCGGAAGGATGCACATTCGCGGACCTCGGCGAAGGGCATGTCGCCAACATCATCGACGGGCGCAGCTTTCGTCTCACCGACGGCCGCGAAGTCCTTCTTGCCGGGATCGAGCCGGCCGCATCTGATCCAAGAGCAGCGAACAAGGACAGCGCGCTGTCGCATATTCTCGCGGATCAGGACGTGATCTTGCAGGGCGAGAACGACGCGCCTGACCGCTATGGACGACAAACCGCCTACGTGGTTCTCTCGTCGTCGCAAGCCCTGGTCCAGGAATTGTTGCTGGCCGAGGGCGAGGCGCTGGTTTCCCCAGAGGTTGCCGCGAAGGACTGCGCCGCCCGGCTGCTCGCGGCCGAGGCCGGTGCGCGGGCGGCCAAAAAAGCAACCTGGGCGAGCCCGACGGCCATAAAAAACGCGGAAAGTCCCGACGATATTTTGACCGGGATCGGGCGATTTACGGTTGTCGAAGGCAAGGTTTTGTCGGTACGACAAGCAGGGGCAACAACTTATCTGAATTTCGGGCGGAACTGGACACGGGACTTTGCTGTGACCATTTCAAGGCGCATGATGCCGGCGATCGAATCTGCCGGCCTGGTGCCTAAGTCACTTGAAAACCGACGGATTCGGATTCGCGGCTGGGTTGAAGCGCATGGAGGCCCGCGAATTGATGTGCGCTTCCCGGGGCAAATAGAGGTGCTCAGCGGGAACTAGCCGCTGAAGTGTGGACCAAGCACGAGTAGTCGAAGTGGATGGGTTGACCGGACGGCGCGAGAGGGGAATGAGCCGCCGCATTTGGGCTGCGTGGGCGGTCTTATGCGTCTGCCTTGTGCTTGGCGCATGCGGCGACATGAACCGGTTCCAGCTCCAGACCGCCTCCGCGCCGCCAATGGCCCCGGCCAAGCCGAACCACGCGGTTGTGCAGACGCCGGCTTCCGAGAAGGAGCACGAGCGCATCCTCGCTTCCTATGGCGGCGCTTACGACGATCCGAAGCTCGAGGCATTGATCACCAAGGTGGTCGATCGGCTGGTCGCGGCGTCCGATCGTCCCGATCAGCCCTACAAGGTGACTATCCTCAACTCCGGCGCTGTGAACGCGTTCGCGCTGCCGACCGGACAGCTCTATGTCACGCGCGGACTTGTTGCGCTCGCGAGCGATACCAGTGAACTGTCTTCGGTGCTGAGCCACGAGATGGCGCATGTGGTCTCGAAGCATGCCGCGATCCGCGAGGACCAGGCGCGTCAGGCCGCCATTGTCGCGCGCGTCGTCACCGACATGAGCAACGACCCCGACGTGACCGCCTTCACGCTTGCCAAGAGCAGGCTGACCATGGCGAGCTTCTCGCGCAACCAGGAGTTCGAGGCCGACGATATGGGCATTGCGATCTCCGCGCATGCGCATTTCGACCCCTACGGTGCCGCTCGCTTCCTCACCTCGATGGAGCACAATGCGGAGCTCAAGGCCGGCAAGACCTCGCTCGATCCGCGGGCGCAGGATTTCCTGTCGTCGCATCCGGCAACGCCCGAGCGTATCCAGCGCGCGCAAGCGGCGGCGCGGCAATATCAGTCGCCCGAGAACGCCGAGCGCGACCGCGAGGAATATCTCTCGACGATCGACAACATTGTTTACGGCGAAGATCCGAGCGAAGGCTTTGTGCGCGGCCGGCGTTTCCTGCATCCCAAGCTCGGCTTCACCTTCACCGCGCCGGAAAACTTCAACCTCGACAACACGGCGCAAGCGGTGATCGGCGTGCGCGAGGGCGGCTCGCAGGCAATGCGCTTCGACGTGGTGCGGGTACCAGCCGAGCAGACGCTCGGCGACTATCTCAACTCCGGCTGGATGGAAGGCGTCGACAAGAGCACGACCGAGGAGCTGACCATCAACGGTTTCCCGGCGGCCTCGACGACGGCCCAGGGCGACCAATGGCAGTTCAAGGTCTATGCGCTCAAATTCGGCAACGACGTTTATCGCTTCATTTTCGCCGCGCGGCAGAAGACTACCGAGAGCGAGCGCAACGCGCGCGAGACCGTCAACTCTTTCCGCAAGCTGACGTTGGAGGAAATCCAGGCGGCGCGGCCGTTGCGCATCAAGGTCATCACCGTGCAGCCCGGCGACACTGTGGAATCACTCTCCCACCGTATGGCCGGCGTCGATCATCCGACCGAGCGTTTCCGCGTGCTCAACGGGCTCGACCCGAAATCCCAGGTCAAGGTGCGCGACCGCGTCAAGATCGTGGTGGATTGACGCGCGATAGCGCGTTATCCCGGACTGCGAAGCGGACGCGGGATCTCGAGCGGCAAATTCCACTGTCGTGAGCACCTTGCAGCGCGGAGCGCTGTCAAGTCGCGAGCGCAGAGCCGGAACTCACAATCACGGGCAGTTGTGATCTGGAGACTGTGGCGACCGACCCGCCTAATTATGAAGGCCTGTGGTTATGGGGTCGCCCCTTTCGCGGGGACGACAGGTGGATGCAGGGCGCCGCTGTTCATCAAGCAAAAAGCCCGATCTTGCGACCGGGCTCTTTGATCATCATTCCGGATTACGCTTTCAGGCGGCTTCGTCCGCCACGGCGGCATCGTCGCCGTCGGTTTCGTCACCCTCGTCGATATCGCCTTCGGCATCGCCCTCGGCACCGGCTTCGGTCTTGGCACCGCGGCGCGGACTCTTGGCGAGCTGGGTCTCGATCTCCTTGACTGCTTCGGTCTCGGTCGAGTGCTGCACCACCGCGATCTCGCGCGACAGACGGTCGAGCGCGGCTTCATAAAGCTGACGCTCGCTGTAGGACTGCTCGGGCTGCGATTCCGAGCGATAGAGATCGCGCACGACTTCCGCGATCGCAACGATGTCGCCCGAATTGATCTTGGCTTCGTATTCCTGCGCCCGGCGCGACCACATGGTCCGTTTGACCCGCGCACGGCCCTTGAGCGTCTCCAGCGCCTTCTTGACGAGAGTCGGCTCGGACAGCTTGCGCATGCCGACGTTGGCGACCTTGGCGGTCGGAACGCGCAAGGTCATCTTGTCCTTTATGAAATTGATCACGAAGAGTTCGAGCTTCGCGCCCGCGATCTCCTGCTCTTCGATGGCCAGGATCTGGCCGACACCGTGGGCCGG